>ERZ1108168.3-NODE-3-length-365953-cov-13.803259_pt1 | contig 365953 bp, 349 predicted proteins | sample MGYA00403704_ERZ1108168 | MGnify/ENA primary metagenome ERZ1108168 (study PRJEB35170, sample SAMEA104062421) | human gut metagenome | biome: human gut; feature: human-associated habitat; material: faeces | place: Denmark | collected 2012-06-12 ...
AAGAAATCCTACATTTCTAATATTGCGGAAAATTGGAAAAAGCCCCGCCAAAAATTGAAAAAAGTAAGGTTACAGCACAGATTTTCTGATCCCCTTATGTAAATCTTATGAAACAATCAATTGAAAAAAGCATGAATCTTGAGTTAGCTCAGAAAAACTCAAGATTATGCTAGAATTACAAACAAAAAGGCGCTCTTGATTGCGCCTGTAAAATTAAAGGAAAACCTATAGGAATGAAGTCTTATACAGCTTATTGCGTCAAATTGACCAGCCATTTTTCTTTCCGTACTAAATGATAAGCTATGGAAAGTTTAGCCAGTTCAGTCATTTGGCCAATCAGATACATCTGCATAATATTCATTGAGGTAAAGCAGGTCAGTAATCCGATCAGCGGAATATTAACCAGCCACATGAAGCCCGAATCCACAAATAACGTTGAACGGGTGTCCCCGCCGGCCCGCAGAATAAAATAGCACTGCGTATTCGCGGTATATGTCCAGAACATCACAGCCATCACCTGCAGCATCTGAGCTGCAATCTGCCTAGTCTGTACGCTCACTTGATACCAAGCAGGCACAATAAACGAAGCGCCGAACATAGCCATGGAAAATAAGACAGCCAGAAAAATCGAAAAAGCCAGCAGTTGATAGGCTCGTTCTCGTGCTTCTTCCATCTGATTGGCGCCCAACGGTTTGGAAACAAGAATGGTCGTTGCGGTTGCCAGCCCGCCGAATAAAACAAAAAACAAATCACTGATTGTATTCGCAATCGAATAGCCCGCCATGATTTCCGGTCCTCGCTGTGAATAAAGCATAAATAACGTTGCCATTCCCAAAGACCACAGGAACTCATTCAAGGCTAAAGGCAGCGCTTTTTTCAAGATCGACCAGGCAAGAGATCGAGGGATCACAAACAGTTCACGAAGTCGGGTTGTAAATGGAAAGGATTTCCGTACTAAGAAATAAAGATGAAGAAGCGCTTCGATCAGCCGCGCCATGACTGTCGCCAGCGCCGCTCCCTGAACCCCCATAACCGGGAAACCACCCTTTCCAAAAATCAAAAGATAATTCAGCAGCGTATTGATGAGTACCGCTCCCGCACTGATCCCCAAAGGCAATCGCGGTTGCCCGGCAGCCCGCATCGCGCTGGCTGTGCTCAATGAGAATGCGGTGAATGGCAGCGCCCATGCCGCGATCACCATGTATTGACTTCCGGTTTTGATCACATCCTGAACATCGGTAAAAAATGACAGCAACTGCTCCGGAATCAGGGTTTCCCCAAGCCAAAATGGAACAAGAATAAGAAAAGCGGCAAGCAGCGAGAAACGAAAAGTCTGCTTCATCGGCTCCCGATCTTCGGCTCCCCAGAACTGAGCAATAAAAATCGCCGCCGCGGCCAGCAATCCGTTCACTGCAAAAATTGCGACCATCGTCAAGCGATTAACCGCCGCTACGCTGCTGAGCGCCGTATTTCCTAACTGTCCTACCATCAGATTATCCACCAGATTCACCGAGCTGGTAATCAGCTGCTGAAACATCAACGGAATACCGAGTGCCATTGCGGTTCGGTAAAACTGCCTGTTTCCCAGCCAATGAATTTTCTTCTTTTGCATTCATCCATCCTCTCTTCTTCCTTAAACAAGCAAAGGCAGCCTGGACAATGCGCCCTGACTGCCTTACCCTTCAAGTCTGTTAAAAAGCTTTATGCTTCATTATGCGTGTTGAAATATTTCGTTTCCGAATGATAAGACATATCCGTCAGATCAATGCCGTAATCGATTGCCAGACGGTAAGCCAGAACCTGAACAACCGGGGACAGCTCCAGGAAAATGAATTCTCCGCCAGTCAGATGAATAGCCAGATCGTTTTCGTCAACCGGATTTTCTCCTATCAGATAACCATAGCCGAGTTCATTTTTGGCAAAACGAACCAGCTGATGAGCACGCAGATCCTCACGTCCGCCGTCATGCAGCACAATGACACAGTTTGAAGATGTATATCCCATTGTCGGGCCGTGCATTCCATCATCAAATTCATAACCAATAGCAATTTTTCGCTTTGAAACTTCAAGAATTTTTAAAGCCCCCTCCAAAGCAACGCCCCATAAAGAATCAATGCCATAAATCGTAAAGGTATCCGCTGCCATCAGCTTTTCTTTATTACAATCGAACCAATCCATGGCTGCTTTAACTAGTGCTGGATGATGAGAAATTGCTTTTTCAGCCTGAGCTAAATACTCATTAATTTGAGATGAATTTAAGGCACATCGAGCTTTGCCAATCTCTAATCCCATCATCATTAGTGTCAGAACGCTGGAACAATACCCGATCGTCCGCATTAAATATTCTTCTACACCATTACGTTGATTGATATACACTTTAACCATACCTGCAATAGCATTCTCTTTTCCATCCGTCACAGCCGCAGTTAAATAGCCCAGTGCAGTAATTTTCTTAGCTGCTTCGCAGGTTAAGGTCGAAGTTCCTGAATGGGAAGTAAACACATATAATGCATCTGGATTATAAGCAAAGCAGTTGTTAAGCAACTGATCTGGAAGAATACAAATTGTCTGTAAACCAGACGCTTTTTCAATAAAACGACGAGCCGTTATAGCACTTGTATTAGAGGTACCCGAACCAACTAATATTATTTGATTAATTTTTGAAGGAAGGGACTGGATTAAATCAGTCATAGTTTCCTCACGATGATTAAGTATGTCGTGGCAGACGGTAGGGATACGATTGATAACTTCAAGCATGGTAACCATAATTTTTTCTCCTTTTTCTTTATACAATACCAATGAACCGACCAACGATACCAAAGAGAATAATAAATACAATAATAGTAATCGGTTTTACATTTTTTTTCAGGAAATAGAAACAGATAAAGACAAGCGCCAATGGAAGTGCCGATGGCATGATCGAATCGATCAGCGATTGAACTGAAGTTTCTACACCATTAGAATTAAATACATATGTCAATTTCAGGCTGACCATAGAACTACTCATTGCACCTACAGTCATTAAACCGATAATCGTCGCAAATTTCGTCAACATTTGCATTAGACCTGAATTGGAAATTTGGTTCAGGAATTTTGACCCTAAACCAAAGCCAATAAACGGGCCATAATAACGAACAATACATGCCGGAACATTGTATAGAATTAAGAATAAGATTGGTCCCAAAACATTCCCTTGCATAGCAAATGATAACCCAATACCAGTCGAAATAACACGCCAGGATCCCCAGAAAATTGAATCGCCGATACCCGCCAAAGGTCCCATTAATGAAGCCTTTACTGCATTAATCGAAGTACGATCCATTGTTGTATCTTCAGAGGCTTGCTTTTCCATTGCAGCTGACAGTCCGGTTATAAATCCAGCAACTGTCGGCGTCGTATTGAAAAATTCCCAATGCCGCTTATATCCTTCAATACGCTCTTCTTCAGTTTGATAATATCGATTAATTACCGGAATCATCGCCCTCACATAGCCCAAAGCCTGGAACTTTTCCATTTCGATAGCCGCAGATAAAGGTAACGAGCGCCACCCCAGCTGCCGACACATTTTTACATCTTCTTTATTAAGATTTAGTTTCTCGCTAATCATTGAATAATTCCTCCTCTTCCGGAGCTGACTCCTGATGATCTCCGCCGTTAGTTAAGCGCCCCTCAAAGTAGAGAATAACACATAATACGATACCGAAGAATGCAATTGCTAAGACTGGAAGATTGAAATACGCCGTCATTAAGAAACCCAAGAAATAATAGATACACATTTTTTTCGACCACATCATATTCAATAACATCGCAAAACCAACAGCGACAATCATACCAGAAGCAACACCCATTCCACCTGTTATAAATTCAGGAATAACCTCTATAACTTGGTTTACGATTCCGGATCCTGCCATGATCGCTAAGGAAACGATGATTGCTTTTGGTAGGTAAATCGTGAAAGCAACTACATAGAACATTTTTTCTATACCTTTGTAATTGCCTTTATTTAAAAGTTTCTCAATCGTAGAATGCCAGAATGTTCGTAAAGTTAAGAAAATTGGATTTGTCATTGAAACTAATAAAGCAATAGGCATAGCTAAGGTTAATGCAACTTCAGTTTCAGCATGCATCATGATCGCAAATGCAGTACTGACTGCCGTGCCTACTAATGCATCAGGCGGCGTTGCTGCTCCGATAGTTACTACTCCCATAAAAATTAATTCCAAGGAAGCTCCGATGATAACACCTGTAGATAAATCACCCAAGAAAAAACCCACGACAGCTCCAACGACGATCGGCCTGGAACACATGCAAATTGCAAGATAATCGTCTAAGAAACCTAAAACCAAGTAAATCAGTCCCACTGTTATGCTTTGTGCTACTAACATTTTGCCCCTCCTCTTTATTCAAGAATTTTTTCATAATCAATTTTTGCTTGTGAAGGAACCATTCTGAATTCTAAAGAATTTACATGTTTTCGCAAATCTTTAAGATTCTCAATGTCTTCCTGAGTGAGATACACTCCATTAGCGATAGATTTTCCCCCTTCCGTTTTTCGGACTCCGCCGATGTTCACATCGTGAATTTCCTGTGTCAGTTTTACCAACCGCAAGGCATCCGCGATAGTTCTGACAATAACGAAGATCCGAATATTTTTCGCTTTAGGATTGTTTAATAGGGCCGCTCCTTCTTTAATACTTTTGATAGCTAATTTAACATCAGCTGGTTTGGCTACTTTCAGTGCCAACTTTGACATTTCATTTCGTGCTGCTTCGTCATTTGCGATTAAAATCGCATCCGGATGAACGTCATTCACCCACGTCAGCGCCACCTGTCCGTGAAGCATTCGTTCGTCGATCCGCATCAGAATTACCATAATTCCTCCTCCTTCGTTTCTCTGATGGATCTGAAATTAAATCCGAGCATGTTGTCTTTCGTGGACCGCACCGCTTTCGCCATCATTTCCTCCAGTTCCATTTCCGGACTGGACAGTATGACTTCAAGAACCAGAGAAAGACACATCCCCGTTTGGACGTAAACATTCGGGAAGAGGCAGAGCTGCATCATCTGATGATGAACGCTGCCATTGTTGATATCGGTCAGAATGATAAATTCATCGTGAGGCCGTTCCTCTACTTTCTTCCGCACCCGTTCCAGAATCATATCAGGCTCGTCAAAATGATCCAGGTCATACACTTCAAGATCCGCCTGACACCCCAGGATCATATTAACCGCACTTTGCATGCCTTCCGCTAAATGACCATGAGAAGTCAGTATCACCTTCCGCATCCGCTTCACCTCGCTTCTTCACCCTCTTATCAGCAAAAAAAGCGCCAAGTTCATCACTTAGCGCTTTTTTGTTTGAAATTCAGTGAAAAAAATTTTTTATTCTAGGAATTATTCTGTAAAACCGACACTTTCCATCAATTCGGATTTTGAAGTTTCGACACATTCCGCCTGCTTTTCGACAGATTCTCCCTGATAGATGTAATTGTAAAGATAGCCGATTTCCGCGGTTGGAATCTCCACATTGTAGGCTCGGCAAACACGTCCGAATACCGTCCGGATCATCGCGATAAAATCGCCGTGTTCCGCTTCAAATTGTTCCAGGTTGAGATAATATACAAACCGCTTGTCAATGATCAGCCGCTCGATCAGACAGCTGATATGCAGATACAGTCCGATTAAGATGTTATTGGATAAGGTAAACTCCAACTTCTTTTGTATCTGTTCAAGGATTTCTTCAACATAAACAATTATTTTTTCGGGATTGAGAATGGTCAGGTAATCGATCAGATTATCGAGTGAGAAGTTCCGCACCAGATTTTGTGTAAACACCACGAGTTCCTGTTTGCTCATCAGACCGCCCAGTTTTTCCTGCAGCTGGTCGCTTTGGCTCTGATTGATGATATCCTCAATCGAGATAAACGGTATTCCCTGCGGTTTTAAATTTAACGTTCCCAGAATTAAAATGACATTGTACTTATCAAATATTCCAGAAGCCTGTCGATGCTGCAAGGTATCAGCAGCAATCGGGATAACGGTCAGATCCATTTTCTTTGGAAAACTGTTTTCAACCAGCGCTGCAATTTTACCGGCGATTCCGATGCCCGATGAACAAACGGTAAGTATCGCTTTCGGCCGAACGCGGTTTTTGACAATCACATAATTAGGAAGGGAACGCTGCTTCGCGTTTTCAAGAACAGCCTCCAGAGAATTTCCTTCCATGATCATCGCGCCGACATCCAAGGCCAGCTTGGTTGTCACATTGTTGATAATTCCAATGTCAAGATCAGCAGTCTGATCAATATACTTTTGAATTCCTTCCAGCGAACCCATGTCCACCATCACGATAATCTCATGACAGTTTCTGATTTCGCTTAAATATTGTTTTAACTTGTTGGTGATGGTTTCAAAATGGCTTTCTATCGGCATGTCAATCGCTGTAAAAATATTTTGATGCAGCAGCTGATTCGCCAGTTCAGCAATCCCACTGGCGATCGAATAGCCATGCGCCATAATGACAACAGGAATCGGCGCTGGCTGATAGCCATGATTGAAATACAGGAAAAACAAGGTGACTGTAATTTCTTCAAAAGAACCTAAGGATAAATTGAGTCCTGTTTTAAGCAGCGGCAGAATTTCTTCAACAATTGAAACCAGCTTGGCATTCACCGATTTTAAAGTTTCCTGAAAATCCTGAATCGTCCGGCTGCGGCGGCGTTGCTCAACCAGGCTGATCGGCTCGTTCTGCATTAAATCCGTAAAGTAGCGAGCCAGAATTTTAATTTCATTATTGGATAATTCCGGCATGCCCAATTTCTTGCACAGCAGCCGGTTGATATTCGCCAGCATGCTTTGCACAATTTCCTCCTGCGGAGAATTGAAATTTTCATTATTGAAAAACAGGAAGTCAACATATTGTTCCAGCTGCAGCGTTGTCGTTGCCAAAAAGGTGTCTAAAGTCAGCTCATGCTTTTGGAAACGTTCGTAATTCTGCATCGCGGCCTGATAAAATAACAGATATCGGTTTTCTCTTCCGCCATAGGGCAGCAGTTCATTCAATGGCAAGAGACGGCTCATACTGCCTTGATCCAGCCCGGAATTCTGCAGCGGATTGCGGACCAGCGCAGACGGCAGATCACTGATATGCAAATCCAAGGTTGGACTGGCATTGCTGATAGCCTTCATATACGCTCCTGCCATGCCAACCTGGATATCGTTTTTTAATTCTCCGATGTTGTGCCGGAATTCATGCTGCTCCAACAGCCGATAGGCCGACTCACTGATCCGTACCGGCATTTTAAATTTTTTCTCTTCGCCTTCCAAAATATGCCGGATCAATTCCCGCTTTTCCGTGAGTGGCCGCTCTTTCAGTGAAGGAATCTGAATCACGATCGGAATTCTCCGAAACAGTGTTTTTAATAAGGCCTGATCTGGATTTTCAGTTGTCGCGAATACAAAACGAACTGCACTGGCATACCATTTCTGATTATCGCCGACCCGATGATAGATGCCCTTATCCATAAACAGGAACAGCTTTTCCTGACATTCCGGCGTCAGACTGTGGATTTCATCCAGAAACAGCAGGCCTTGATCGGCGAGGGTCAGCAACCCTTCGCTGTCCTTTTCCGCTCCGGTGTACGCGCCTTTTGTGTAGCCAAACAAGCTGGTCAGAAAAAAATCCGGATTGTCGGAATACTCCGCGCAGTTCACCGTGATCAGCTGCCCTTTCTCAGCGATCAGCCGCTGCTGCCGGCAGTAATCATACAGCTTCGCCGCAAGCAAGCTTTTGCCGCTGCCGGTCGGTCCATGAAGCAAAACCGCTAATCCGCTGCCCGGATAGTTCATCGCTGCTTTGCATTGTTCGATCGCATAATGCAGACTGCCGCTGCTTCCGATTAAATCGGAGAAGACTGAACGTTTTTCTTGCAGCTGTTCAGCCTGAATCCGCAAATCTTCAGCATTGGCATAGACGCTGGCATAGCCATCGTTCAACAGCTTGCTGCGGGCTAAAAAACAGGTTGGATGAGCCCCGATTTTAATCAGCAGGCCTTGATAAAACAACTCATTGAGATATTGAGATGCCAAATTGCGGGAAATTTCCATTTTCTCCGATAAGCTTCGGGCACAGAACAAATCCAGATTGAGATCCCGGACTTGCTTCCCATTCATCTGTTTTTCAATGAGTTCATAGAGTTGACGCTTTGTTTTCTTTTCCATCGTTCTGCTCCTCTTCCAGTCCATTGTAAATTCATTCAATAATTTTTACAATTCCTTTATTTTTGCGGATTTCCTAATTTCTAGCATTATGAATGAAAGCGGTTGCCAAGAAGTGCGAACAGGACTACACTGAAAAGCAGGAGCGTCATGACATGAAAAACAAGCAAAGCTTAAAACTGCATCAAGCTCAGCATCAGCGGCAGGCGTTCTCTCCTGCACGCGGACGTTTTGTCGAAACCTTAACAAAAAACCGGCAGGAGCTGAACGTACAGCTGCGTTCTTTGATTGCGGCCAATCCTTTTCTGCACACCGTCAGTGATGAAGTCTTATCGATCCAGCCGGCCGCGGCCTCGGACATCCGGGAAGACTTGTTGCTGCAGCTGCATACCGGCAGCTGGCCTTGCAGGACTGAAGCCGCTGAATATATCATTGAATCCCTGGACGATCATGGCTTTTTTGATCCCCAGCTTCCTGCCCCTGGATTTTCAGCCAGTCAGATTGACGATGCGCTGAGGGTCGTTCAGCAATTTGAACCCTTCGGCGTTGGTTTGCGCAGCAGTGTGGAATATCTTGTCAGACAGCTGGAAAGCCGTCAGGAAGCGCTGGCGCTTCGTATTTTAACCGAAGGCGCACAGGAATTAACCGCTCATCAAACTGCCGCTTTATGCCAGAAATTGAAAATCACTGAGGATCAGCTTACGCATCAGCTGAAGATCATCCGAAGCTGCCAGCTCTATCCCTGTCAGCTGAATCCTGCTTCTGAATCCTATATTCAGGCGGATGTTTTGCTGGAGCTGGAAGACGATGAATTCCGGATCACATCGCTGACGCCGCAGGTTGTTGTGGATCGGCCGCAGGGCCCGTTGAGTCCGGAATTAAAACGTTATCTCAATGAGGCTCAGCTGACCTTGGATTTGATTGATCAGCGTAATCTCACTTTACAGCTTGTTTTTCGCTGTCTGGTGCGTTATCAACAGAATCATCTGATGAAGGGGGCTCCGCTGGCTATCTGCCGTCTTAAAGATATAGCCGAAGATACAGGCCTTCATATTTCAACGGTATCCCGTGCCTGCGCTCATAAATATTTTGAATATCAAGGGCATATCCGCCCGGTATCCGATCTCCTATGCAAATCCATTCATCATGTCAGCTATTCCGAGATAGAACTTCATCTGCGTACCTGGATAGCCGCTGAAAATTCAGCTGATCCGCTGGATGATGATCAGCTGGCACGACGTTTCGCCTCTCTGGGAGTTCCGCTTTCCCGCCGCCGGATTGCCGCGTACCGCAAACGTCTGAACATCCCCAATTCCTATCAGCGCCGTCAGATTAGCAAGACACAGTTCTGTTCTGCAAAGACTTTTTCCCGGCGGAGCAATAAAACAGAGGTAAAGGTTGAAAAAACTGGGAAAGCACCTTGAAATCACTCAGAAATGGACTGTAATAAAAACGCAGGGTTGCTTGCAACAGCGACACCGTCATTCACAACTCTTGAACAGAACAACGCCGGTCATCTATGGAAGAGAACGGCGTTTATTCTTTTTCGGTCTATAAATTTCGGTCTGCATTTAGAATTTCTTCCTGTTGAGAGTTTACAAAATCATGCAGCGACCGATCCTTTTAAATGAAACTCTGATCCGCCAAATTGATAAAAGCAGAAGAATCGGTAAGAATGGTAGAATTCCCGTATTCTTTCGCGGTATAATAAACATACAATAAAGAAGTTACAAAGACGGATACAGAGGGGGAAACACAATGCGAAAAAAATGGGGAAGCCTGGGAATTGGTTTATGCCTGGTGCTGAGTCTGTCCGGCTGTACGCTGTTCAATATGGATAAAGAAACGCCTATAGAGGAACCCGTTACTTTTGGATTTACGGGGATGGATCTAACCGATCCCGCCTATCGGGCAGCGCTGGCAGAAGTTCAAAGCGCGGCAGAAGCCAACGGCGATGCGGTGATTACTTTTGATCCGCAGCTGGATAATGATCGGCAGATTGAAGGAATCAAACAGATGCTGGATCAGGGAATTGATCTGTTATTTCTCGGTCCGGTGGATGTTGACGGTATTTTACCTGCTTTGAAAGCATGCCGGGAAGCTCAGGTACCGGTCATTTGTTTTGATTCCCAGGTCAGTGATTCTGAATATACCGCCGCCTTTATCGGCGGTGACAATTATCAGCTGGGTGTGCTCATTGGCGAACAGATTTTAAAGGATCATCCTGAAGGCGGAAAGCTGGGTATGCTGAACAATCCGCTGGCTCGCTCTGTGACAAGCCGGGTTCAGGGAATTCTTGATACGCTGGAAGGTTCCGCGGTAGAAGTCGTTGCCAGCGCTGAAGTTACGCTGTATGAAGAAGTGCTGCCGGCGGCTGAAACGCTGCTGAGCGAATATCCGAAAATCAATATTCTATGGGGATTTAACGATGATATTACGCTGCTGATGCACAGTCTGGTCTTGGCTGCCGGACGTCAGGATCGCATCTCGTTATATGGAACAGGCAGTCTGTATCACGATGCCGGCACGGATATTCTGCTTCAGGCCGTTGAAAAAGGCTTTGTGCGCGCTGCTTCAGTGCAGTCGCCTGCGCAATGGGGCGTGCTTCTTCAGCAGCTGGGTTATCAGCTGCTCAGCGGAAAAACGCTGAAAGCTGAATATTTAACCGACTCGCAGATCATTAATCAGGATAATTTAGACAATTATGAAACAGAAGAATAAACACACCCTTTCCCGTGTTTTTGAAGGTCTGCTGCTCGCCGTCTTAATCGGACTGATTTTGCTGACCGGTTTGATGATCCGGCATGTTCAGCAGCAGATGGAAAACAACGCGGTGGATGCCGTTAAGAATATTTTTCAAAAATCTGAAAACCTGATCGATTCGGATATTCTCGCGGATCTTAACAGTGTCAAGCGGTTTGCCGCCTACATAAGCTGGGATGACCCTGAAAAAGCCACGGTAACCATGCAGGCATTTCTGCAGGAATATGATTATCGGTTTGCGATTTATCTGAATGCAGAGGGAATTGGCTATGACAGCCAGGGACAAACTATGACAGCGGATCAGCTTCCTTTCCCGCCGCGGGCACCGCTGTCCGGCAGCACCGCTTACTCAGCCATGTTCGTGGATGAAACCGGGATGAGCTTAACTGTAATTGAGATGCCGCTGGAAAAAGACAATCAGAATCTGGGTGCTTTTTACGTCGGTGTTCCGATGGAACGTTACAGCAGCAATGCCATCGCAAAATCCTTTCGCAGCGACGGTTATTACTTTCTTGTCGATACGCTCAGCGGCCGGGCTGTCAGCGCCGCGATACAAAGCGGGGAAAATGAAACTCAGATTATTCAGTTTGCCGATTTGATCGAAGCTGCCGGCTATCGCGGCGACGATCAGCAAAAGCTTAAAAATCGGCTTGTAAATCAGGAAGAATTCAGCATTCGCTGCAAGATCCAAGGAAAAGAATATTATCTTTATTTTATTCCGGTTCAGGAAAATCCGCAGTGGATTCTGTGTGGGATTATTCCCAGCGAAGTGATTCAGGCGGAATCACAAAGTGTGCTGGCAATCATTACCGGGATCATCGAAATGTTGATCGTCATCTCGGTTCTGACCGTTACCGTCGTGCTGTACTTCCTGGTTCGCCGCCGCAACAATGAACGCCGGCAGTTAGTCGAATGGGAAATTCAAAATGCAACGTATGATGCCCTAAGTGAAAAGAGCGATCTGGTCGTCTGTCTGTTTGATCAGAATCAGCATCGTTTGGAACAGGTTTTCCGCAGCAGCAAGCGGATTTTAGGCCATGACAGCCAGGCTTATCTGACGAATCCCGAACTGTTGGAGGAGCTGTGTTCCAAAGCTTCGCCCGATCTGTACCATCGGCTGATGGCGGAAACAATCGAAAAAGATGAAAGTTATCAGCTCCAGATCGAACATGCGCAAACCCATCAGCTGCTGGATCTGCGGTTTACGATTAAAACCGGCATCATGATCGCCGGCCGAAAGAAAATGATGTTTTATTGGGAAGACATCACGCAAAACATGCGAGTTCAGGAGTCTTTGCGAACAGCCGCTCAGGCGGCCCAACAGGCCAATCGGGCCAAATCGGAGTTTCTCTCCAATATGAGTCATGAAATCCGAACACCGATGAACGCGATTATCGGAATGGTGGAAATTCTTGACCGCAGCGCGCAGGATCCGGTACATGTTCATGAATCCGTGCGCAAGCTTCGTTTATCCGCAGCTCACTTACTGAGCATCATTAATGATATTCTGGATCTGTCGCGGATTGAAAGCGGAAAGGTTTCGATTAAAGAGGAACCCTTCTGCCTTTCTGAGCTGATTGACAATGTATCCGGCATCATCCGCACGCAGGCGGAGGCCAAACATCATACCTTTGATATTCATATTCATGATCTCTGGAATGATCATCTCTGCGGTGACTGGACTCGGCTCAATCAGGTGCTGATTAACATCTTGAACAACGCCGTCAAATATACCCGGCCGTTTGGTCACATCAATTTTGAAATCATGGAAAGTCCCTCGCAGCGGGAAGGTTATGTAAGTCTATGCTTCCAGGTAAGGGATAACGGAATCGGGATGTCCAAAGAATTTATGCAGCGGCTCGGTTCGCCTTTTGAACAAGAACAAGGCGAGCTGCATATTCAGGAAGGCGGAACAGGTTTGGGCTTATCCATTGTTTACAACATTGTGGAAATGATGGGCGGTACCCTTTCCGTCGAAAGTGAATTGGAAAAAGGCTCAGCCTTTGCGATCCGCCTGGATCTGAAAAAAGCGGATTATCCGGAATTCAGGCCACAGGAAATTGCCGGAATGCACGTGATCATCATTGACGATGATCCGCAGGTTTGTGAAGATGTAACAGCGATTTTAGAAGCGGCGGCAGTCTTTGCCGACAGTGCGCTCGATGCGCCTGAAGCGCTGCGGAAAATTCGGTCAGCTCATCAAAATCAAGCGGATTATGATGTTGCGATTGTTGACTGGGTTCTGCCGGGAATGGACGGCTTAACGCTGACACAAACAATTCACGAACAGATCAGTGAGGAACTGCCGGTGATCTTCGTTTCTGCTTACGATTGGTCGCAAATTATGGATAAGGCGCAGGAAGCCGGAATTGAACACTTCATTGAGAAACCGCTGTTTCGCAAGCGGCTGTACAGTGCGCTGTCTGAGATCCGCAGCGGCCGCATTGGAAAACCGCAGACTGCGGATCCGTTAAGTGTTCCGGAATTATCCAGCTGCCGAGTTCTGTTAGTTGAAGATAATGAACTCAACCGGGAAATTGCCGTTGAATATCTGAAAATCGGCTTGATTGAAGCCCAGATCGCGGTGAATGGCCAAGAAGCTCTCGATCAGTTTTTGGCCGCTCCGGCCGGCACCTTTGATGCGATTTTAATGGATCTGCAGATGCCGGTTATGGATGGCTTAACAGCGTGCCGCAGAATCCGTCAAAGCGAACATCCGCAGGCTCAGACGATTCCGATTATTGCGATGACGGCCAATGCCTTTGAAGAAGATGTGCAGCGATGTCTGCGCGCCGGAATGAACGCTCATATGGCAAAACCGCTTGACTGCGCACGGCTGCTGCGAATTCTTGAACAATGCGTTAGGAAGAAAGAAGAAGAATAAAGACCATTAAAGATATTAAAAAGCATCAGCTTGGAAGTTTTCCCGCTTCCAATACACTGATGCTTTTTCCTTTATAAGTTTAGAAACCGCTTAAATCCGATACAGACGATCGATGTATTTGGCCTCCAACGCTTCGTTGAACTCCCGGCCGCCGTCGATGTTCTGTGATTTGTAGATCGGCGGAGTAATCCCTTTTTCGATCAGGATTTCGGCTGCCCGATAGGTCACCGCCTGAACCAGAACCGAGGTCGTGATCATCGACATGCCGCAGATCTTGCCGTCAAAGCCTTCCAGATCGATGCAGCAATCGCCTTCCGGCGTGCAGTTGTCCAATACAATATCTGAAATTTCATACAGATTCTTGCCGCAGGAATGCTTTGGCGACAGATGGGAAGAAGCTTCCAGCGCTGTAATCGCGATCAGCTTGGCGCCCTTCTTCTTGCAGCCCAGCGCAATATCCATGCACAGCGGATTACGGCCGGAATTGGAGATGATAAAGACAACATCACCCGGACGGACATCCACCTTCTTCATAAAAATCTCACCGGCTCTTTCGACCGTTTCATAAGCATTGTTGGACGGTTCTACAATTTTCTTCGTCGGAATGAATCCGCCAGCGCGGTGGGCTACTTCCATGGCACCCGCTAAGGAATGTCCGCCCCCCCAGGCCTGGACGATGCCGCCGTCAATAATGCACTGGGCGACCGCCTGCGCTGCGGCTTCGATGTTATCCTGCTGCGTTGCTTCCACTTGATCGACAAGCTGGCGAACGGTTGGAAATACTTTATTGTTCATTTTCAATTCCTCCACTTTCTGTTCCCATTGTAAACTTTTTATTCAAAGTTTACAATACTTTATGAATAATTTAACCCGTTTTTATTCTGTAATCTTTTCCTGTTCTTTAAGGCGGGCGATCGCCTGCGTGAATTCTCGGGTAATGCAGTGCGGCCGGGTGATCGCGCTGCCGACCGTTACCGTCCAGGCGCCCAGCTGGAATGCTTTCACCACCTGATCCGGATGGTGAAAACGGCCCTCGGCATTGATCGGCAGTGAGGTCAGAGCGCATAATTCCTCAATCAGCTGATAATCAGGCTCTTCCAGATGCCGGGAATACGGCGTATAGCCGGCAATCGTCGTCGACAGAATATCCGCGCCGCCGGCAGCTGCAATTTCCCCTTCCTCTGCAGTACTGATTTCCGCCATGATCAGTACGTTCAAATGAGTTTTGTATTCCTGAAGCAAATCCAGGACAGCCTGCGGCGTCCGTCCCTGACGCAGAGTACAGTCCACTGCTACAATATCCGCACCGGCTTCCGCCACAGCCCGCGCGGATTGTAGCGTCGGCGTAATGATCACATCGCGCAGTTTATCATAGGTCTTCGGCATGATTTTATTGATGCCGAAGACCGGCAGATCCACTTCCTTTTTGATCGCTCGGATATTCTCCGGCCAACTGGCACGAATCGCCGCAGCTCCCCCCAATTTGGCGGAAACGGCCATTTTAGCCATGAAATCAGCACCATAGAAAGGTTCGTAGTCAAATGCCTGGCAGGAAACAACCAACCCACCCTGCAGCTGTTCAATCAATGACTTGTTCATAAAGTTTAAGCAAGGATTCCAAAGAATCGGCCGACTAAAGCAATCGCAAAGATCAGAATGAAGACCCGTCCCATCTTCCACTGCTTTTTCTCCATCAGCGCCCATGCGCCCAGTGTCAACAGCAGCGGCAGCAAGCCCGGCATAATGCCATCCAAAACTCCCTGAATATTCATTGTCATCTCGCCGGAAACGTATTGCCAGCCGATCTTCACACTGACATACTGAGCGCTGATGCAGCCGACGATGATCATCCCAACGATGTTGGCAAAACGGACTGCGATATCCTTCATGCCGCTTTCAAACAGAGTATGAATGGCGTTAATCCCGGAACGGTAGCCGAAGCGGAAAGTCAGCCAGGTGAACGGAAGCATGATGCCTAACCAGGCCACGATGTAGAACAACGGACCGGCCAAACTGCCCTGCTCACCGACTAATCCCAGCCCTATGCTTAACAGAATTGGAATCAGCGTGCCGATAAACAAGGAGTCACCAACCCCTGCGAATGGCCCCATTAAAGCGGTTTTGGTCGAGGAGATCAACTCATCCGGAACATTTTCGCCGCAAGCTCGCTGTTCTTCCATCCCTAACGCAATTCCATTGATCATCACGCCGACCATCGGCTGGGTATTGTAGAACTGCGTATGCCGAAGCATCAATGCCTTCTGTTCTTCAGGATCTTTGTAAAGCTTATCCGCAGCCTTGCCCATCATTCCCGCAAAGGCCGGAGCTTCCATCCGTTCCATGTTCTGCGCGGCCAGCGCGAACATCATCCAATAAGCATAAGCGTTGAATAAGTCCCGATTCGATAATTTTTTAGTGTTACTCATCGACTTCAACCTCCAGTTCATTTTCCTTTTTTGCCGTATAGCGGATATCCAGATAAGCTAAGAAGCAGGCAACCATCGTTGCGGCCACAATCGGCATCTTCAAGACCGCAATCATAATGAAGCCGACGAAGAAATAAACCAACTCGATATTTTTGTTTAAGACAAACCGCAGCAGCATCGCAAATCCGACTGCCGGCAGCATCTTGCCGAAAATCACAAAGGTATCGCCAAGCCAGGTTGGAATCGCCTGAACGACGGAAATAATGAAATCTTGTCCGAAATAACAAGCCAGAAAGATCGGAACAAACCGTGCGATGAATTGAGAGATTGAAGCATAGACCGGTGCATTCGCCGCTTTTTTAATCTTTCCCTGTTCAATCCATTGTTCCTGTTTGCGTACCCAGTAAACATTCACTGAAGCGACGACATAAACCAGTGATACCCCTAAGAAGCTTAATGGAACGGATAAGCTGAGCGCGTATTCTGTGGATGCCCCGGCGACCATGGCCAGCGGTATCCCCATATAGGCCGCAAAATTGAGATCAGCCGGCATCGATAATCCCGGCGTTACCAAACCAATGTATAATGTCTGAACCGCGGCGCCCATTAAAATTCCCGTGCGCACGTCCCCAAGAATCAGACCGATGATCAAGCCGGAAACCAATGGGCGGCCCATCGTATACCAGCCACCCAGCTGGCCGAAGATCCAAGGTGAATAATTGGAAGAGAGATAGCCGCATAAAGCTATCAGCAGAGCTTGAATTAAAGTCATAAAACGCCCTCCTTGCGATCCATCGCAATAACTCTTTAATTCATTACTTTGCGCAAATAAAATGAATTAACACACCCAGATCATAATCTTTCCGCTTCCTTTTTGTCAATGATATTAAGTCATTAATTTAAAAATAAATTATTTTGTGAAGACTTTCCGAGTCATTTGTGAATAATCAACTTGTTCTTTCATATTGGGTTCGCTATAATAAATTCAGAAGAATGAGGTGGATTTCATGTATCAGGAAAAATTGAAACAAGTTCAAAATGAATTGACGCAGACCGAAAAAGTCATTGTGGAATTCTTTGAAAAGCATTCGCTGGAAGCGCGCAGTTTTACGTCATATCAGCTTGCGGACAGGCTGAATATCGGCCAATCCACCATTATCCGCTTTTCCAAGAAACTGGGCTACCGCAGCTTTCGGGAGCTGTTGGAAGATTTATCGATTTCTTTAACCGAGGAAAAGGTTAAGGAAGAAATCGTCGCCAACGAAGGCACCTCTTCCACCAATCAGAAGATCATCCAGCAGTATCAGAAGATGGCGGAACTGACTCTTGAATTCAATCCGCCGCAAGTCATTGATCAGACTGTATCCGCGCTGAGAAATGCGCGGAAAATCATGGTCTTTGGTTTTGGCAACTCGAATTTATTTGCGGAGTATATTTCCAATCAGTGGCTGAAAATGGGTCTGGATTCCTTTTGCAGCGCTAATTCGCACATTATTTTTTCTATGCTCAGTCAATTTGGACCGCAGGATGTTTTGTTTTTGATTTCCGAATCCGGTGAAACACCGGAAATCTTAAAGGCCGCAAGAATTGCCGGACATCAAAATGTGACGGTCATCGCTATGACGCGAATTCAAAAAAACCGCCTTCACGGTTATTCAGATATTGTATTAAAGACCGTAAACTACGAAACCAACACCCGGCTGAACGCCATGACGCTGCGGTGTTCACAGCTGTGTCTTTTGGATATGATCTACTTGAATTTGTATAAGACAGATTTTGAGCATTATGAAAAAATCATCGCGGAATCTGAGAAATTATTGGATTATAAGTATAACGGGTAAGTCAATGCGTTTCCTGTTCTTCACGATAGAAAGTAAATCCCTGTGTTTCCAACGCCTGACGCAAAGCCTGAACATTCCCTACATTCCATGCGAATCGAATTGTCAGCTGAACATTCTGGGAGCTTGCTGAAAGGGCCTGAACGATTAAAAGATCGCCGTCATACCGCAGCGAGACTGTCAGCGTTTCCAACAGAATTGTTGCAGGCGTAAATTCATGCGCATAGACCACCAGCCAGGCATTTTCTGAGCTGAATTCCTCAGCTTTTCTCAGCCTGTCATCGATTTGAAGCAGCTGATGCTGAATCCAGATTCGCGTCTGCGGCAGCGATGCGCCGCGCCGACAAAGACTCATTTTAGCCATTCTAATTCCTCCGTTTTATTTATTGTAAGGGATTGCCACAAAACCAACAAGGCAAATTGAGGTCAAAAAAACCAGTCGATCAAAACTGGCTTTTTTTATAAATTCTTCGCTATAATTTTAAGTCTTCAAGCTGCCTGCGTTTTCTGAATCAGTCAAGCCAAACAAAGAAACGAACAGTAAATGTGTGGTCTTGCGGCTCTGCAGCTTTCTTTTGTCATTTTATTGGGCCGAAGCCAGTGAGGCATTTTTCTTTTCTTTTCGGCTTAAGACAAAGAAATAGAGAACGCAGAGGATGATCTGCACAAAGGTCGAACACGGCGTTGCCAGACCGATCCGAAACAGTGTAACTGGTACGCATTTGCTGGCTAGGTAAGAAACCGGAATCCGCACACAGAAAGCGCCGATCAGTCCCTGAAACATCACGAAGGTCGTCTTGCCGCAGCCGTTGAAGTACCCGACAAAGCAGAACATAAACGACACCAGCAGCGTATCGATTGCATAAGCTTTCAGATAATCTGCCGCAGCATAAATGACCTGCGCGTCCCGTGCGAACAAGCCGGAAAGCAGATGACCGTGAAAGAATGCGAAATAACTCATGAAGATGCCGAATAACAGCGATGTCGCAATGCCGCAGACCATGCCGCGCTTTGCCCGCTGGGGTTGATTCGCGCCGATATTCTGAGCGACATACGCCGAGATGGACTGCGCATAGGCCGAAGGCACCAACAGAATAAAGGTACAGACTTTTTCCGCGACACCCACGCCCGCAGAAGCGATAACGCCAAGCTGATTGACGATGGCCGTAATCGCTAAAAAGGAAATGCTGACAAGCAGGTCCTGCAGCGCTACGGGCGCGCCCAGTTTAACGATTTCCTTGATCGTCGAGCCGTGAAATCGAATATGCCGCCAGGAAAAAGGAAACGGCAGGCCCTGACGGGCAACCACTGCCAGTGATAAAATCACACTGATTGCCTGGGCCATGACCGTGGCCAGCGCCGCGCCGGCCGCGCCCATTTTAAATCCGGCAACCAGAAGCAGATCCAGAACAATATTCGCAGCACAAGCAATCGCGACGGCTAAAAGCGGCGTGCGCGCATCCCCCAATCCGCGGAAAATACTGCCCAGCGTATTGTAGGCGGCGATAAACAAAATCCCGCCGGAGCATATCAGAACATATTGATTGGTAAACGCGACCGCTTCCGCCGGCGCCTGCATCAGCGTAACCAGAGCCGGCGTTGCGAACAACATGATCCCGGTCAGAATTAAAGCCAGGCAGCCAAACAGGAAAACACCGCTCTCCACAGTCTGACCCACTTTTTCCGGTTCGCCCCGGCCAAACTGCTGCCCGATTAAGACCGTGATGCCCATCGCCAGTCCCGTGATAATCACCATCATCGTGTGCATCACCTGACTGCCCGTCGCTACCGCAGACACAGCTTCCGGCGAAGCAAACTGACCGACAACCAGTAAGTCCACCGCCCCATACAGTGCCTGTAAAATTAAAGCAATCATAATCGGCACCGTAAATTTCATCAGCGGCGCTAAAATTTTTCCACTCGTAAATTCAGCTCTCATTGAAACTCCTCCAATCAATCAAAAAAGGATAAGACACTGACGCTTCCGTCAGCCATCTTATCCAGCAAATCACCCGAATGTGATTTCCCCTCCGATGAATACTGTCATTATAGTTGAAATCTGCGGTCAATGTCAACGTTTCTTCACCACATTTGTACGCAGCTGCATCCGGGAAAAAACAGATTCCGCGGATGATCGACGCCTCGATTGAACTTACCGTGATCATTCAGGACTTTTCCCTGCATTCCCGCGGCTCTTTTTAATTCCGCTTGCAGCCTTGCTCAAAAGCCTAACCGGGAGGCAGAGCCGGCACACAGCAAATCCATTTTTTCTTCCGCTTCAGTCTTCATATCAATCATGAAGAACCCCGGACGCTTCTTCTTAACAGCCGGTTCTGCAAATCAAACGAAAAGATTCCTCAGTTGCCGGCGCTTTCCCGCAATCCGGCTATCACCTCCGCCGCAGAATTTCCAACACTCAGCCGCACGCAATCCGATGGATATCCCAAAGTCTGTGTCGAGATATCCAGCTTCAGCCATTCACACGGCGTAGTTTCAAGTTCCAGCCAGACTGCCGGCTGCCCTGTAATCCAATTCAGACCGGAAGCGATGCGCACAGCGAAGCCAGACTGTCTTAACGGTTCGCAAAGTTGTTCCCATACTTGCATTGCAGCCTCTGAACTGGTTTCGAGCTGTGTAAGCAGTTCAGTTTGAGTGAAACTCGAAATTTTTTCAAACACAGCCGGCGACAACGCCGTGTTTGACGTTGATGAATAAGCCTGAAGATGTACAAGACATCGAACTCCGAATTCATTCCGCCACGCTTTCAAAAGAAACTGCCCTGCCCCCTCCAACGCTTTCGGCATTTTCTTAAAATGGAGATAAACCTGCCGATCCTGCTTAATTGCCAGAGGTTCAGTAATTTTAAGCTTTAACACAGACGGCATCGGCAATTCGCTGATCGTTTCCGCAATCCGAAGCGTCACACGATTTCCCCAATATCCGATCAAGCCGGACAGCGCATCCACAGCCAGCCAGCCTGTCGGATCAAAATAAACTTCATTCCATACGTGCAGCTGATTCGGGGCGCTGATTCCCTGAACATAACGAACAGGAATCCCCTGTTCCCGGCAAAGCGCCGCCATCTCCATCGCAAATTCCCGGCATGTTCCCCGACCGCGGGACCAGGCTTCCTTTAAGGATAAACCTGAATCTCTGCCGCGGCTGTAATCCTCTGCCAATTGCGGATCATAAGTCATTCGCTGCTGTATCAAAGCCATCGCTGCGGCAAGCCATTCCACTTCATCCTCAGTCTGCCGGCTTAACCGCCGGGCCGCTTCTTGCAGCTCAAGAAGAGCGCCGAAATCGGAGCTTTGCGGAAGAACCTGCCGATGCTTTGCGACTTTCTGCAGCTGTTGGATTAAGCCTTCTAAATTCTCTTTCCCGGATTCGACAGTCCAGCTTCTCCACTGCGGATTCTCCGGCACTGAATTCATTTCAATGATCCGTTGTCCGGCATGCCGGATATCCGGACAATCTTTGGGATCCAGCTGAAAACAAACCGTCATTTGCTTCTCCTTTCCAGCTTATATGAAGCCGAACTGACTAAAACAGAAAATCCACAGAAATATAGTCGGAATGCAGAACACCGTACTGAACAAAAGTCCCTGACTGGCCAGTTCGCTGTCGCTGCCCATTCCTTCAGCCATCGAATAAGACGATACCGCGTTGGGTGAAGCAAAGATCGCCAGAAGACTGACCAGTGCCACGCCGCGGATGCCCAGAACAACCGCCGTGCCCAGAGCCGCCAGCGGTGTCCATACCAATCGGGCAGAAACCGAGGCGATCAGCTCCTTCTTATTCTCAGCGACTTTTTCCGCCTGAAAGCCAGCTCCTAAAATGATCAACGCCAACGGCGTCGATACTTTCCCCATATCGCTGATGACAGAAGCCAGCGGTTTCCACAAATGAATTCCGGTAAATAAGCAAAGCAAGCCAAGCCCTGACGCAAGGATTAGGGGATTGGTCACAATCCCTTCAGCTAATTTGGATAACCGCGCTTTTCCCCCGCGGAACGACTCCAGCACAATCACCGATAAAATATTAAACAAAGGCACAATCACAGCGATCAGCATCGACATCACACCCAGCTGAGCGTCGCCGTAAATTAGCTGCACAATCGGCATGCCGAACAACACCGCGTTGCTTCGATATGTATTCATAATCATGACGCCCTGTTTCCGCGGATCAGGACTGATTCGCGGCATGATCAGCCATCCTGCCGCACAGGCGATCAGCACGCCGGAAGCAGCATAGATTAACAATTGCGGCTGCAGTACCGTTTTTAAGTCAGTCGCCACTATATTATTGAATAATGTACACGGCAAAAACAATTTAAAGACCCACTGATTCATCTGTTTTAATGTCCGCTCATCACAAAGATGCAGCCGGCGCACGCCCTGACCTACCAAAATTAAAAATAACAGCGGCATCACCACATTCAATGATAAAATAAGACTCTCCATTTCCTATCCCCACTCTCTACCCCAATATTGTAAAACGATGAACTTCATTGTCCAGCTGAAAAAGGATAAAAAAAGGAAATTTTTATCCAATAACAGCTGTTTTTGCCTTTTTTTCGTCCCGCAACTTCAAGTTGCTGAAAAACGCAAACACAACTTGGTAGCTTTCCCTGTCAATATCCCCTACAATATAGACATCAAATAAAGGTTAGGTGAACAATGATGAATTTTGCCCAAAAACTCCAGAAAAAAAGAAAAGATGCCGGTTTTTCCCAGGAACAGCTGGCTTTTGAACTCAACGTTTCACGTCAGGCCGTTTCAAAATGGGAAAGCGGTCAGGGCTATCCGGAAGTCGAAAAACTAATCCAGCTCAGTGAACTGCTGGGTGTTTCGCTGGATGAATTAATGAAAGAAACCTCTGAGGCTCCGCTTTCTGAATCTGCCGAAGAACGGATTCAGGAAAATACATGGAATGACGATGCTTTTGATGATTTTCCATCTCCGGCTCCGCAGCCGGAGGAATCGTTAATCGGACGTTTCGCTTACACCTCTGATCGGGAATCGGTAGAAAAATATCTGCATCTCAATCAGATCTTTGCCCGGAAAATCAGCGGCGGCGTCAGTCTTATTCTCTGCGGGGTTATCCCGCCGATCCTGTTCGACAATGATTTAGGCGCTGCCATCCTGATGTTTTTTGTTGCGATCGGCGTTGGCTTGCTGATCAAAGCCGGGATGGACTATCAGGACGTGGAAAAGATTGAAAAACAAGGCTTCCATCTCAGCGGCGAGCTGATCTGCGACTTGCAGGATGAATATGAACGGTTCCAAAAAGTCTTTACCGCCCGCATCGTAACCGGCGTCGGCTTGATTATTCTGGGCGTCGGTTTGATGTTAATTCTCGACGGTCTGTTCGGCGAGGAGGAATGGCATGTCATCACCCTGTTTCTCTGTACAGCTGTTGGTGTCGGAAACTTCATTACAGCCGGCATAATCAACGGGGTTTACCACAAGCTGCTGAATATCCAAGATTAAAGGCTGTTCGGCAACTCGGACTTCTCTTTGTTAGGCAAAGTTGTCCAGACTTACAGCCTTATATTCGATTTGTGTTCGTTGGCCCAAAATTCTGCCCGTTGAGTCTTCCCTCAACATCCAGCTTCCTTCAATCATTACCTCACGGTATTGGCCTTGCCTTCGGCTAGCGCTTGCTTGTTGCCACATCCGCGCAACGGACTTTCACCGTCTAGTTATCACCCTTGTCGGGTGTACCCAAAAAACAAGGATTCCGCCCAGGCTGAATCCTTGTTTTCTTTATTTAATGAGAAAGTTCTATTCAAAATGAAAATAATGAAGTATACTCAATTGCGTTGCTTTTCTAGAGAAGTATAATTAACTCAAAAGAAAAACGGAAGTGAGGATCAAGGCAGTATTGCTGCCTTTGATCTCGTTTCCAGATCAGCTTGACTTCATGTCAGCAGGGGAATCCTCGCTTATTTCGTTGAAACTCCTGTTAACAAATCCTGCATAGAATCATCGTAAAGACAATATTGCCGGCGTCCGCGGCGTTTGGCAGCGTAGAGTGCCTGATCGGCATGATGGAACAGCGTCAGATAATCAGATCCATCATTCGGAAAACACGCAATACCCATGCTTACGGTAATATCATATCCCTGATAACTGCCGTTTAATGATCGGAAGATCCGTTCGATCATCTGTTCCAGATGATCCTTATATTCCATGAAAATCAGGAATTCATCGCCGCCGATCCGGGCTGAAATATCCGACTGACGGACATTGGACTGAATCCGATGGGCGACGTTGGCCAGCACCTGATCGCCAAACAGATGTCCGTATTCATCATTAGCACTCTTGAAAAAATCAATGTCAAATACCAACAGCGCATAATTCTGGCTGGCATCGGCTTCATTGTTTAAAATTGTATCCATAGCCCGTTTGGCGTAGGCACGATTAAACAGTCCGGTTAACGAATCAATTTTGGCCATCTGCTTAAGCTGATCCAGTTCCACCTGTTCGTCATGCACATCAATAAACTTGCCGATTACGCCGGTCAGTTCCGAGGATTCTTCCATCACCCACAGCGGCCGGGCAACCACCTTAAACCAGCGGGAACTGCCCTTCACCTGCAGCGGATAGGTTCCGCTGAGAATCGGATCCTCCGGCTGAGCGGTGCGGATTTTCGCTAAAAAATCTTCAAAGTCCGCGCTGGAAAACAGTTTCTGAATTTGTGAATTCTGCAGCGGATGCATGATGACTTCATTCACGCCCAGCTGAGCGGCGCCCCATTCTGAAATACTCAGCAGATCGGAGTGATAGTTATATTCAAACTGAATTTCTTTGGACATCGAAGCAAAGAACTGATATTTTGTCCGCTCCTGTTCCAGCAGCGCCAGCGTGCGGTTGGAGGCATTGCCGCTTTGGATCAGATTCCGCGCCATGTCCTGCAGTTCAATCCGGGACGCGCCGGACAGCGAGCGAACCTTCAATTCCTTTTTCAGCGTCGGCCCTGCTTCTTTCAGGCATTCCAAAAGCAAAGGATTAAATGTTCCGCATTCTCCGTTCAAAATCATCCGCATGGCTTCCTCATGCGTATAAGCGGCTTTGTATACCCGCACGCTGACTAAGGCGTCATAAACGTCCGCCAGAGAAACCACCTGAGCGGAAATCGGGATTTCCTCCCCTTTTAATCCATCCGGATAGCCGCGTCCGTCATATCGTTCATGATGCCACCGGCAGATATTCCGCGCGACCTGAACAAGCGGTTCGGTTTCAAAATAATGAATTTTTTCCAGCATCTCTGCGCCGATAGCACTGTGCGTTTTGATGATATCATACTCTTGCGGTGTTAATTTCCCCGGTTTGTTCAAAATTGACTCCGGAATCGAAATCTTTCCTATATCATGCAGCGCCGAAGCATTGGAAATCATCGCAATCTGTTCCGGTGTGAGATTGTAGCGATCCGTCATCCGGCACAGCTGTTTTAAAAGCGCTTCTGTGATTACGCGGATATGCATAACATGCAGACCGCTTTCACCATTACGAAATTCGACGATGTGACTTAAGATTTCAACCATCACAAGGTTGTTTTTTTCTTTCTCAAGCAGCTGCTCCGTAACCATGTTCTCCAGATATTTCTGTTTGGCATACAGCATAATCGTATTCTTTACACGCCGCTTGACTGTTTTCTCATCAAAAGGCCGGCTGATATATTCCGCCGCACCCAAATCATACGCATGGTCAATATAGACTGATGAGGTTTCCGCAGAAATCATAATAACGGGAATATGATCAATATATCCCGATTTATTCATCGAAGCCAGCACCTCAAAACCATCCATCATCGGCATGACAATGTCCAGCAGCACTAATGAAATTTCACTGTATTGCTGACTCAGCAGGGCAACGGCTTCCAATCCATTCGCCGCTTCCACCAGATCGTAATCCTGCGCCAGCATATCTGCCAGCAGCGATCGATTGATATCCGAATCATCAACGATCAATACTTTATCGCGGGCTTTCATAATTTACTCATTCTTTTCCAGCAATTCGCGGATCCCTGCCATCAATTCGGCATAAGCGGCGCTTGCCTGCTCAAACAGCGGACCAATTTTCTCATCGGCCTGCTGCTTACGCAGCACTTCCGTCAATTCACTGATCACTTCGGCCTGAGCGGTCAGACTTAAATTCAGCAGCACACCTTTCAGTGTATGGGCTGCCCGAAACGCGGTTTCATAATCTTCCTGCTGCAACGCTGTCTTCAGCTGATCAAACGAATTATCCCGCACCAGCATGGCTAAAAACTTTTCGACTCGTTCATCCGTTCGCATGCGCCGGATAATATCTGCATAATCACCCTGAAGCTGAGCGTAACATTGTTCGACAGAGAGCATGGGTTATTCCCTCCTTCTTATTTTATTTCAATCCGCATGATGAGTCCTATACCGCTCATCATGACAAGGCAGCGTTGCTGCCTTGGATCTCTTTTCCAGATCGGCTTGACTTCATGGCTGTACGGGATCGATGCCCACCCCTGCCGTTAAGCCTGTTTTCCAAAAATCGGCCCTTGAGAGAAGGTATTCCAACCATCAGAGCTTTGAAGTTCCATCTGAAATTTTGTTGAGTTCCCGATTCTTTTCATCCAGAATCGATGGTTATAAAAACATAAATATTATACCATTGTTAAAGTGCTGAAAGCAACTGAAGCGAACTTTAAGAAGCGGTAAAAACAAAGAAAAAGCAGCATCATCGAAAACGCTGCTTTCTTGTGTTTCTGATTTTATGCTTATTTAGTCGCCGGTGTCAGACCTTCAAAGGAATAGGTCGCTTCCAGAACGATTTCCGCATTGTCCGTCGTGTATGGAGCAAACTTAGAATCGGTGAACTGACCCATGCCGCCGACATTGTAGATCTTGCTCATGTCATAGCCTAAGGAGCTCATCAGCTTCATCATCTGCGCAACACGTCCGCCGGACTGGCACATTAAGAAGATCGTCTTATCCTTCGGGAACATCGCTTCTAACAGCGCTGCGGATTCTTCATAAGTAGCAACTGGTTCTTCCAATGTTCCGCCATACAGCTGTGGCTTGCCTTCGGTTCCGGCAGCTTCATCAAAAATCAAGGCAAAGTAAGGAATGACTTCAAAGTTTCTCAGATGCTTCTTCGCATAGTCGTTGTAATCGCGCAGGTCGATATACAGAACGTCGTCGCGGCCCAGGTATTCAGTCAGGTTGTCTACGTTAACGCCAGAGCAGCCTGTAGCCCAGACTTCAGCAGTGCAGGCTTCATCAGCCGCATCTTTGGAAGGCTTGTAGGTCTTTGTCGTATCGCGTGGTTCCGGCAGCGGTGCAGGTGCAGCTGCGGTAGGCGTGCTGGCCTCCGGTGTAGCGCATGGCGGGCATTCCTGCGGTGCAGAAGAACAGCCGGCCAGAAGCAGAACAGACAGAGCGATCGCAAATAATTTTTTCATTGGATTTTTCCTCTTTTCCCTTTTTATTCAGCGCTGAAATATTCGTCAGTGCCGTGATATTCCATCAGTGCGTTCAGCATTCTGATGATGTTGTTGGATGAAACGGATGAACCGGTAAACGTATCCAGCGTCAGGCTTTCGCGTCCTTCACCAGCGGTGTAGTCTTCCGCCGCGATATCATCGACAGTGCTCAGCGTCTTAATGTAGGCATAGTCCTTATCGATGAAGAACGGAATGTACTCAGCCTTGAACATGTCATAAGTAGCGCCTGCCGGAGTCGGATTGCTGTCGCCCCAGAAGCCGGCTGTATACTTATCACCGTTGTCGCGGTCAAATGACAGGAACCGAACCTGAGCGTCGTCCAGCTTCTTGCTTTCCGGCAATGTCAGTTCAACATAAGCTGTCATCCAGTAATTGACATCAGCCGAACGGCAGGTGCAGGACAAATACGTAATCTGATACTTGACATAGTTTCTGGCCTTGTACTTGAAGTTGACAAAAGCATAGAAATCACTTTCTTCGCGCGGACCGTTGATGTGGCTGATCGGTACAACAGCGACAACATTGGCCATCGAGCCCTCGCCCATATCTGCACTCGTGTTCAGATATTCGTTGATGCTGTCGAGTGTGATTTCACCGCTGGCCGTACATGGCGTCGATGCACCGCCGTCTGTTCCCTGTGTTGGTGCAGGCGTTCCGCCGTTGCTTCCGCAGGCTGTCAACGTCAGTACCAGCAGTGAGGACAGTAGAATTGCCCATACTTTTTTCATGAATTCCCTCCTTAGTATTCTTTACTCCCTGAAACTTATCAGAGCGTCCCTGCAGCGTTCCCAGCGCTGCACGCAGGCAAAAACAGAGCTGGATGATTCCCTGTCTTATCTGTTTCAAACTTTGCTGTGCGTAAAACACTCTAATATGTTATCATTATAACAAGCTTGCCCACGAAAAACAACCGGCGACGTTATTTACATTTTTCATAACTAACCCAACAAGGAGTCTAATTGGATGAACAATTTTCTGAAAGCGTTTTCTTTAATTTTAATAATCCTTTGCTTAAGCCTGATTTCCGGCTGTACGCACCAGGAGAGCCATGAAACTGATCAAGAAAAAACTTTCACAAATTATTTTGACGTTTTAACCGACAGCGAAGGAAATTTGGTTCTCCCGCTCAACACAACGGTCCAGCTGACGATGACCGATGAAAAGATACTGGATGAAGCGACTGTTCTGGCAGAAGCCGAGCTGTTCGAGTGGCATAAACTGGCTGACTCTCATCATCAGTACCTGGATGCTCAGGGTAATGAACTGCACAACGTGGCTTATATCAATCAGCATCCGAAAGAAACGATTCCGCTGGATCCTCGATTGTTTGCCATGCTCAGTACAGCGCTGGATTTATCGCAGCAGAGTGAAGGTCTTTTCCATCCTCTGCTGGGATCATTGAGTTCACTGTGGGAATCGAAATTCGCTCCCTTTCCAACGGAAAACACCGATCCGGATCCAGCTGTGATCCAAGGTCTGGTCGGCTGTCTGCCTGCGGCTGCAGATTTGAATGCGGTTGTTCAGCTGGATCAAAAAAGCCAAACCATTCGCTTTGATCCGGGCGTATGCGAGGGTTCTCTGCAAATCAGTCTGGGAGCGATGGCCAAGGGCTACATTCTTGATCAGCTGGCCGATATGCTGAAACAATTCAACACCCCATTTCTGCTCGATGCCGGAAGCAGCTCCCTTATCGCCTGGTCACCCTCGGCTTCACCCAAGGCCTGGAATATCGGCGTGCGTGATCCTTCCGGCAGCTCAGCGATGCTGTATGCTTTTTCCCTGACTGCGGGAGCGGTTTCGACTTCCGCCGATGATCAGCATTATTTCCTGCTTTCCGATGGTGATCAGCAGCTTCGCCGTCATCACATTCTGAATCCGCACACCGGCTACAGTGAGAACTGGCTGCGCAGCGTAACTTTATGCGCCTCAGATCAGGCCGGAATCCTGGATGTTTTAAGTACTGTCCTTTATAATATAGAAGATCCGGCAGAACGTCAGGCCATGATCCATCGCTTTGAAGAAATAGCTCAGCTGAAAATCGACTACGCTTGGTGCGAACCTGCTGAGTCCGGTCTGAAACTGACGCTCAGCAAAAGCATGGAACAGCGCCGTCTGATCTCGGCCGCCTGGCCGGATTCTTTAGAAGTTGAAATACGAGGAGAATGAAATGAAAAAGAAACGATTGCTGATCGGACTTTGTGTTCTGATCCTAGGCGGATGCAGTGCTCAGCCTCAATCCGCGCCGTTGCCCGATCCTGTTTCAGCGCCGTCGGCGCTGCCGGAGAAATCCGTCCCGCAAAGTGCGTTAATGAGCGATTCGCCGATCAGTCCGACCAATTTGGATGACTATTTGTTTTTAAAGGATGTGCTTTACTTTGATCTGCGCTCTCCGGCCCAGCTGGCTGAAGAAGGTTCTGTGGCGGGATTCGTCAACATCCCATTTTACGGCGTGCTGGTTGACTACGAGCGGAAGGATAATGTGCTGTACCGCATGACAAAGGTGCGGGATGATCAGGGCCAGGTGATCGCCCAGATGGGCGACGTCGGAAGTTTTTCTGCCAATTATGAAGAATCGGAGAGTCTGATCCGCGATCTGTTTCCGCAGGATCAGCCGATCGTCTTCATTTCCACGGCCGGCGTGGAAGCCGCGTACATGATCTGCCTGCTGCAGCAGTTGGGCTACGATGGATCGAAACTGTATAATGCTGGAACCTTCTCCAACGGCATGGGCAATATTATCGCTTACAAGGATTATCCGGACGCCAAATATCACGTTCCGGGAACCAATGTTTATACGGTATCCAGTCAGTTTCTCTGGAGTGAAACACTGACTCCGGCTGCCGATGAATAAGGCAGGATCGTCTAGACTAAATATAAAATAAAAGTATAATTTATAATTATGTCTACTATTTTATAATTTGCGCCTCTCTCTATAATTTTTGGCTTTCACAATTTAATTCTGAGAACTTTTGTGCGATAAAGCGATAATTCTTGTAGCAAATCATTTGCCTCTCTAATAGTGCTTAAAATATGTTATATAGAATTTAGCAAATTTCAAATTCAAAAGAGTTGTGACACGCTCCCACCACTTTAGAAGTGGGAGTATTCTTGTTTAGGAGCTAATAAAATTTTCGAATCCTACAAAAATTTTATTAAAATATCTCAATTCGTAGTTTCATTAATATCTTCAAAAAACACATAAAAATGATCGTTATTATCCTTTTCAAAACGCTGTATATTATTATTCAAATGCTCATACAGCGTCACATTGAGTAATTCAATATCCCGTGTTTTAAAAGCTTGATATATTTTTCTATGCTCTTCGTACAATGTTGAATAAGGTCTATTCATGGAAAGATCCATCATACAAAAACGACGATAATGGTACAGCATATCATTAATTCTATTCCATACATAAATGCGATTAACTGCACTATAAACAAGTTTATGAAATTCTGTATCCAATTCTCTGAATATGCATATGGAAGGTTCTTCAGAAAGAATAGCCTTTTGTCTAGCCAAATTTAATTCCATTTCCTCAAGCAAACTAGATGCATTTAATCGCATTGCATCACTATATACTTTTTGTTCAACAGCTGTTCTTACGTAAATAATATCTTTTATTTCCTTAAAGTTCAATAATGTTATATAAGTTCCTTTGGAAGGATATACCTCAATTAGAGTATCACTTTTAAGCCGACCTAAAGCTTCACGCACTAACGTCCGCGACACTTGATATTGTCTGCTAATTGCATTTTCACTTAATACCTGCCCAGGAACTAGTTCAAAATTTAATATTTTTTTCTTTATATCCTGATAAATATCATCAGCTGTAACATTTATGTGCATAACAACATCTCCTAAGTCGAGTATACCATGATATTCCCAAAGAATTCCAGTTTCTTATTGAAAAACTAATTTTTATAAGAGTTCTTTCTGGACCTAAATTATTAAAAAAGGATAGTAGAAATCATAGATTCAAACTACCCTTTTCCGAAATTACCTGTAAAACAAATGACCGATCACAATGAACTCAAGTTTATTCTATGGGTTCTCTTGAAATCTCTTTTGCTACCACGATCAAACGTTTATAATCATCATTTCTGACACAGGTTTGCAGCGTAAGTATATTATCATTCTCATCAATTTTAACATCCGTATTATACAATTTCTTCTTGTCAGCATACTTGACGAACTCTACAAAGTCTGAATTTTTCTCAAATCGGGGTGTCATATACGGATATTCTGTATCGACCATCATATCAAAAATATAAACCATGGCAATCTGATAATATCGAATTTCATCTTGCAGCTCAAAAGTCAGCTTACTATTTTCAGAATAGTTCTCTGGCTCTTTCAACAAGGTAAGGGGTGTAAACATAGCGTTCTCATCCTTATACACATAATGTCCATACAAGGTTATATTTTGATCCTCCAGACTGCATATTTTATCCGCGAATACCGTTCCTTGTGAGTTTTCCTTACACTCAAAATCATGAGTTAAATAATACTTATTATCTATCGTTTGCACAACCGGTTTTGAAATTAAGTCACTTTCGAAGCTCAGCCAGCCAATGTAGTCTGCATTTATTTCTTTCATTTCATCATATCGAGTTTCAGAAATTTCCTCCGGTTGGTTATCTTGCTTTGTAACGAAGGGATCAGAATTTCTGGCGAATATACCGAAAATGATCAATAATGCGCAAACTATGCTTATGCCTATGGTATATCTGTACCGTCCTCGCATTTATTTAACCCCAGTATTAACAACTTCAAAATCCAATTTCGGTAGATTTGTCTCTTCTGAATTAGATCCCGATCCTGCCTCTGGGGTTGTTTCAGGCTGGGAAGCACTCAACTTTAAACTCGCAAGTATAGACTTACCGTTCTTTCCGTCTGTATTAAAAGTAATTTCAGTTACATCTCCATTTACCTTAACGCGATAATCTGAATTGCTATCCGTCTTTTCCCATTTTCCATCAACAAATAGACTGATTTCCGATTGGCTAAATGTTGGATCGCTTAGTGAAATTGTCAATTCTTTATCTTTTTTCTGTATCATGGTTACAGCAGGATTCTGACATGAGAATTCATTAACCTTGCCTGCTTTGAAAAAATTAATACCCACAACATTCAATGCCAATTGCTTAACTGCTTGAATAGATTCATCATTCCTCAAGATTTTCACTTTATCCGAAGAAGCTGCGTAATCTGCAGTTTCCTGCTTAGTCATTCCCGGAAGAAGAACATAACTATAGCTGTCATAATCTGGATTCGCACCATGATCAATCACGGTTGTCACAAATTGTTTATTATTAACTGCTACGGATTTTGTTCCATATACATCTTTAACATCTCCGGATCGCACTTCCTGTGATAATGTTATATTTTCACCTTCCGGGAAATAATAGCCCATAACCGTTTTGTTTTCAGGTGCGTCCAGATGTACCCATTTTACATCGTTGAACCCGCCATTAGTAAAGTTCAATTCGTTTCCCTGTTGATCCGCCAATGTAAGAGAAACATTGCCTTTCACCATACGATTATCCACGGTAGTAACAACCTGACGATTCTTTTTATCATGAATGTTAGAACCCAAGAATACAATTTCATCGTCAAACATAAACCAAGACTTGTTTGCCTCAGCATTTTTATAAACGACAAAATCGTCTGGTAATATTCCCGATTCCTTAGCAGCATAAGCATTCTCATCACCCAGTTGCATACCAGCAACTGCATAATTTCCTAAAACAGCACTTCCGGAATAAGTATTCGTTCCAACCGGGAAATAGACATAATCATTCTGTGAAACAGAACTTGATGTAAAGCCCAGATCGTGATCAGGGTTTTCATACCAATCTTGTCCATAAAGTTCAGATATCGTTTGTCTTGTTTCAACAGGAACCGTTGTTCCTGGATAACGATATGGATCTACGGTAGCGATATACTGATATCCATATTCTTCGTTATGATCCGCTCCTGTAAAATAGAGATAAAATGCACCATCTCCCTGAAACCAAGGTTTTTTGTTTTGACCGCTCATGTACTCGTATTTGCTAATGCGATTCGAGCTACGACTGAGTGCAAATGTATATCCAGTTCGCTGATGAACATTCTTATCCATATTATTAAAAGCATAATGGTGGATGCTTTCCGTTGCACATTCAGATGGGATACTACCATCTGATAGAATTTCTTGATAACGAATAACAGCTTGATAATCATTGATTGAGGATGGATTAAACGCTGATGTGCTTTGGCACGAATTGATTACATATTTTAAATGTGATTCTAGCTTTTTCCTTTCAGCGCCCTCAAGCGTTTCACTCAAACTAACCATGGCTTCAATAAAACGAGGATTATTGGAATATCCTGTGCTGTTCTTAGCAACTGATCTTCCTTTTACAATTTCCATCATATAGCCTTCAAATACAACCGGACTAAATCCATTATAAATCCATTCCAATACTATATCATTTAATTGATTTCCGGGGCTCCACGGTGTATCTTTCAACACTTTTACTGTTGTCATCACTTTATCCAATAAATTGATACCGTAAGTTCCGGTATAAGCAACACGATGATGTTGAATAAAGGATCCGTCAGCATAATATCCGTCCGTATTTCCATGTTGAATATTATTTGGATCGATCGTTAAAAAGACTGTAAGAATATCGCTTACTGCTTTTTGCATTCTTGGTTCATCATCCATCAAAGCAGCTTGAACCATACGATTGACGGCAATATCTGCCAGATTGCTTCCTGTGTGAAAGCGTGAGTCCAAATCGATATCCCCACTCCCATTACGCAAATAAGCATCCATGACAGCTACATACCGAGGTATTAAAGTTGGATCTCTCTGAATTATTTCTTCTTCCATTAACGCCAAGATTTTGGTAATTGAAGTTGGATGACCGATTTCCCAGGCATACCAATTGCCATAATAGCCAGCATCCGCATTTTGATAATAATTATTATAAATCCAGTTTAGTCCCTCAACAATAGCTTCTGGGATTTGATTGTCTTGATAGCAATTCGGAGTTCCACTGGTATAGGAAACTCCGCAACCATTACCGTTATCAACATAGCTATGATAGCCCTGAGCCATCTGCAGTAAGTAATTAAAGCTATTCGTTAAGTTTGCTTCCTTCGTCCCGAGTTCGATCCCATTAAACAAAGCATTCGTGCGATTATTTTCAGCAATAAAAGCTTTTAAACGTGTATTGGCATTTTTTTGTATTGTCGTAATTTTACTGGCTATAATATTATTACCGGATGTCTGTGCATCTGCATTCCCTACAATAATACCGATATAATTGTCTAAAATTCTCTGCATATCCTCGCTATGAGAAGGCATAACATTTCTCAAAATTTCAGCTTCAATGGTTGGTTCCAATGTAGGTTCTATACTAGGCGTAATCGTAGGTTCTGGAGACCCCGTTGGAACAGGTGAAGGTTCACCTGTCGGAAAAATAGTAGGCGTAGGTTCTGGTGATTCTGTCGGCTCTATTGTAGGCAAGACTGTAGGCTCTGGACTCCCCGTCGCTTCCGGACCAGTCTCAGTGTCAGGGCTTTGAGTTGTTGTCGGCTCTTCAGTCGTTGTCGGTGTTACCTCCGGTGTTGTCGTTATGACTGGAACTGGTGGTTCCCCATCAGTTTCATTGTAATTAACCAACAAAGCTGATGAAGATTGCTGAGCGAAAGGTACATTAATAAAATCTGCATTGAATACTGATGAAGTTGCTAGTAAAATAGCGAGTGCAAGTCTTACTGAATTTCCCATATTCTCTCCTTTTGTATACCTGTATACAGGCCTCTTTTGAGATCATTGTAAGCGCTATCTTAATTCGTGTCAATGATTAGTTAAATTTTTATTTATTAAATTTCTACTTCAACACCTTCACGCTAAAAGCTTTATTCTACAATTAATGTAATCATTTTCTCCTATATTACATAATCGAGTTTTATCACGAAATTTAGAAAAAGAAAATCCCATGAAATGAGCCGGAAGGGATCCGCTTCGTTCATGGGATTTTTACGTTATGCTAAAATGCAAGATGTTTATTTTACTCTGCTTTCGACATATTTCTGAATATGCTTAGCGTCCAGCCCATAATAGGCAAGCAGCTCCATCGGCTTTCCGCTTCTGCCGAAGGTGTCCTGCATCCCCATCCGCTCAAGCCGGCATGGCAGACCTGATTCTGCCAGCACTTCTGCAACCGCGCTGCCCAGTCCGCCATAAATACTATGCTCTTCAATCGTAATCAACACTTCATGCGTGCAGGCAAGCTTCTCGATCAGTTCCTTGTCAATCGGCTTGATCGTCGGCATGTTGACAATCGTCGGCTTCAGTGTTTTCATCTGGGCTGCGGCCTTCAGCGTTTCCTGAACCATGAGTCCCGAACAGAGAATCGCCGCTTTTTCACCCTCCTGCAGAATCACGCCCTTTCCGCATTCAAAATGACATTCGCTTTCATAGACCTCATCCACGCCCAATCTTCCCAACCGTACATAGCAAGGCCCCTCCATTGCATAGACCGCTTTAATAACCGCTTTTGTTTCTTTGGCGTCGCACGGCTGAAATACCTTCATATTCGGCAGGGAACGCATCAACGCCAGATCCTCAATCGCCTGATGAGATGCGCCGTCTTCCCCCACGCTGATTCCGGCATGAGTAGCACAGATTTTTACATTCAGATTCGGATAACAGATACTGTTGCGGATTTGTTCAAAAGCTCTTCCTGCCGCAAACACCGCAAAACTGGAAGCATAGACAATCTTGCCGCTCGCTGCCAGTCCTGCAGCAACCGACATCATGTTGCCTTCGGCAATTCCAAGATTGAAATGCCGGTCCGGGCAAACCTTTTTTGCCTCAACAGTCTTCGTTGACTTGGACAGATCCGCATCCAGAACGACAATGTCTTTTTTTTCCAGCATCAGCTCCGCCAAGGCTTTTCCATAAGCTTCCCGTGTCGCGATTGTCATTCACTTTCCCCTCCTAATTCCTTCATCGCCTGATCATACTGCGCACGATTCGGTGCTGCGCCATGCCAGCCGGCTTCGTTTTCCATAAACGAAACGCCCTTGCCCTTCACGGTATGCGCCAAAATAAGTGTCGGCTTGCCTTTAACCGACTTCGCTTGTTCAAAGGCACTTTGAATTGCGGTCAGATCATGGCCATCAATTTCAATGACATAAAATCCAAACGCTTCAAATTTTGAGCGGAAGGGTTCCGGTCCAATGACATCCTGAATATTTCCGTCGATTTGCAGGTGGTTGTAATCTAAGATCACACACAGATTATCCAACTGATAATGTGCGGCGGCCATACACGCTTCCCACACCTGACCTTCCTCACATTCACCATCGCCGATCAGAAATGAGGATTCTGATCCAGCTTGTTTGCCAGAGCCATTCCCACCGCACAGGAAATTCCCTGTCCTAATGAACCGGTAGACATATCGACACCGGATACATAGCGCATATTCGGATGACCCTGCAGCTTGGAATCAAGACTGCGGAAGCCTGTCAGTTCATTTTTTTTCAACAGACCTTTTTCTGCCAAAACGGCATAAAGCAGCGGCGAGGCATGACCTTTGCTTAATACAAAGCGATCCCGGTTTAGCGTATCGACATTCCGTTCATTCGCATCCATGACCTGAAAATACAGCACTGTCAAAAGTTCAACAGCGCTCAGACTGCCGCCTGGATGTCCGCTCTGTGCGGCATAGACCTGCCGCAGAATATTCTGCCGAATATGCCGGGTATGCTTGATTAACTCTTCCATAGTTACTCCTTTATCCTGGAATTGAAAAACTTTCCGATTAAATAGGCGTTGACGCCGCCGGATTGATGCGTCGGGGCAACTTCATCTGCCTGTTGTTTTACCCATTCATCACTGTGTTCCATGGCGACGCCTATCCCGCTTTGCTCAAACATGGAAAGATCATTAAAATTGTCCCCAATACTCATCACTTCATGGCGGTGAACATTCAGCTGCTGGGCAATCAGGCTTAACGCCTGACCTTTGCTGGTTCCCTCCGCCGTTATCGTATACAGCGTATCCTCTGACCGGTTAAAGGCAATTTTGGGACAAAGTGCCGTCACCTTACGAACCAAACTTTCCATTTCTGGAAAGCCTGCGGAATCCAGAGTCAGTTTATAGAAATCAACATCGCTGTAATCAGCTGAGGGACTGAGCCTGTGCATCACGAGTCTGCCGCGGAACAATTTACGAATTTCCTTCAGCTTTTTTGAAGTGCCAAAGGAATACCCGCCGGATTGATCAAAAAAAGTAAACGGAATCTGGGCTTCCATCAAAGTCTGAATTATCTGACTGGAATAGGCTTTTTCCACAGAATAACTTTTCAGCAGCTGATGGCGGCGCCAGATATTCGCTCCGTTATCCGTCGCATAGGGAACGTCAATCCCGAACTGATCAATATAAGACCCGACAATGGCCTCGTTGCGTCCGGTTGCCACGGTAAAAAGAATCCCTTTGCGGCGTAAGGCCGCAATCGTTGAGATGATCTTGCGGTCTAAGCGTTTGGCTTCATCCAAAAGCGTCCCATCAACATCGCAGACGATCAGCTTAATCATAAAACACGGTGTCCAGCTTGCTTCTTAAAAAGACACAGGCCTGGCGGCAGACCTGCGGGTAATCAGGAAACTGCGGCGTATACCAGAATTCACCGGTAAACATGCGGACGCCCAATCGCTTAAGCTGCCATAGATTCTGACCGTATTCAGTATGACCCGTACCAAAGGGAACCTCGCGGTAAATTCCCGGCCGCGTTTCCTTAAGATGCACCGCCCAGATATGACCTTTGCCTTTCTCTAGATCTGCTTTGACCCCTGTCTGATAAAGCAAGGAAGCATTGGCCAGATTTCCTAAATCAGGATAAATCCCCAGATAGGGACTGTTGATCAGACGGACATATTCCATGGCTTTTTCCACCGTGTCCATAAACGGTGTTTCCATTGTTTCAAAGCCCAGAACCACTCCTTTTCTGGCCGCCATCTCAACAGCTGTATTTAGATTTTGAATAAAATTTCTGCGGGTGGCTTCCGTACTTGTCTGATAATAAACATCATAACCAGCAAGCTGAATGATCCGCACACCTAAATCAACCGCCAGATCAATCGCTTTTTCCATGATCTGCAGCGATTTCTGCTGCATCTGCAGATCGGATGCGCCTAAAGGATAGCGGCGATGTCCCGACAGACACATCGTTAAAAGCGGAATGTCGTTGAAAATTGCCAGTTCTTTGAGTTTTCTTCGCTCCTCTTTATTCCAGTCCAAACGCTTCAGCTTCTCCTCGGTTTCATCAATACTGATTTCCAGCCAGTCAAAACCAGCGTTTCGGCATTGTTCCAGTTTGTCCTGCCAGGACAAATCCGCCGGCAGGCTTTTTTCATACATACCTAACAAGTATCGCTTACTTTTGTCCATAATAGGCTCCCGCCCCATGCTTTCTCAGATAGTGTTTATCCAGCAAGTCCTGCTGCATCACGTGTATCTCTGGATTGATCAGCTGGGTTTTGAAGGCCATTTCCGCCAATTCTTCCAGAACTACCGCATTGTGGACAGCTTCAAAAGGCGTGACTCCCCACGTAAAAGGGCCGTGGCTCTGCACCAGAACGGCAGGAATCTGATCTGGGTCTAAATGCTGGGTTTTAAAGGTTTCTGCAATAACCTTTCCCGTATTCAGCTCATACTCTGAAAGAATCTCGGCCTCATTCATTTGTCTGGTGCAGGGAATCGCACCGTAGAAGTAATCACCATGGGTTGTTCCTAAAGCCGGAATTGCCTTTCCAGCCTGACACCAGGCCGTCGCATTCTGCGAATGAGTATGGACAACACCTCCGATATTGGCAAAATTTTTATACAGTTCCAAATGCGTTTTTAAATCGCTGCTGGGTTTATAATGGCCTTCAACAAGATGACCTTCCAGATCACAGACAACCATGTCTTCAACACCCATTGTTTCATATTCCACACCGCTGGGCTTAATGACGACCAAGCCTGCGCTTCGGTCAATCCCACTGACATTTCCCCACGTAAATGTGATCAGCTGATACTGCGGAAGAAGCAGATTCGCCTTCCACACTTCTTCTTTTAATTTTTCAAGCATCATTCTCTCCTATTCAACGACTTTGTAAACTGCCGCCTCATTTTTTGTGTGATTGGCTGACAAGATATAATCTCCGTCCGCACGGTGAAGAACCGCAATATTGGCCGGACCGGCTCCTATTTCGACCGTTGTCAGCTGATAAGTTCCCCGGACAAACTGAACGACGAATAATTCAGCCTGAATCCGCCGGACGCCGCCGACAAAACAGGGCTTTCCATTCAAATGCGTTCCGATCAGAGCATGGGCAAAATCAATTTCATTCGGGTACACATAATCGCAAACATACCGATGATCCCGCCATTTATAAATTTTCATCTGATTGCCGTGGAATGGCTCAATCGTCATCATTTCTTCTATGCCGTCGCCGTCGATATCCGCAAAAGCCACCTCGCCGACCTGACCCTCGAAAATTCTTTCCACTTCCCACTCGCCGCTTTGATCCTGCGGCGGAATGACCCGCAGAATTCCCTGATCGCTGGCAAAATAGCCGCACAGCTGATTTTGATAGAGTCCCCGGCAATAACCATGATTGCGATAGCAGCCGTCCACAAGCAATTTTAAGTCAACGCCCTGCGATAAATCATCGGGAAGGACGCCGGCATAAATTTGTCCCGGCTCGCTCCAATCTTCTTTGTTCTGTTTATTCCGGGCAATCGTCGCACAGATCAGATACTGAATTCCCCCAACTGAATAGATATCAAAGCGATGCAGATAGGGCAGACTCAGAACATCCTGGATTTCCCAGCCGTGTTCCGTTTTTCTGCCATGGACAAGCTTAGCCCGACTCGGCGTCACTTTTAAATAGAATTCATTCACGGCTAAGAATTCACCGGACTTAAAAGGGAGGGGAATGATCGACATACACCCGCCCCGATCCTTCCAGACCACTTCTCTTTCACTGAAATCTTTTCCGGTATAGGAATAACACTCACTCTGCGGATTTTCACTGGCAAATAAAGCATAAGTCTGATTCTGAATGGTCAATGAACTCGCACAGTAACAACGAACAATATCATCCAAATGGATTTTTTCAAATTTCATTTTCATCCTCCTGACGCCGCTTTAGAAAGAAGAGCTATCGGTCAGGATAGCTCTCATTCATTCAATTTAAGATACATACCCCGCCGCTTTTAAAGCCGCGATAATTTCATCCTGCGAAAGTGGATTTTTTAACGGATAAACATTCACTCCGGCCGCTTTGGCAGAATCAAACATTTTGATAAAGGCTGGGGAAGTCAGCACCAGATCATAGTTTCTGGCTGAGGACTTTCCTTCCGCAATCGGACAGTGCTTGACGTTCGCTTCCACCCCGACGCTTTTGCAGGCTTTCTGGGCCGTAATTGCCATTAACTGACTGGTCCCGGAGCCGCTGGCACAGCAGATCAGAATTTTAATCATAACGCAGCCGCCTCTTTCCGTTTCATATGCTCTTTATAAGCTTCATAATCACTGACGCACAGGAAGTAGCCTTCCGGATCCTTCTTGTACTGCAGCTGAGGAATCATCACCAATACGAGAATGACAATCGCTACGCCGATGTAAGACAGATATTTCATGATGAAGGTGAAGATCGGCCAAATGACCGCCCAGTCAAACATCGCCATGTAGCCGCCGAATTCGACCACACCGATACCATTGTAGGTAAAGGCCATCGCAGCAATCACTGAGCAGACAACCTGCAAGATGCCTGAGAAGAAAGTCGTGACCATCGCCGCTTTAGCACCGGCTTTGGCATTGACATAAATCGCAATCGTCGCATTGTCAAAGAAAACAGGAACGAAGCCCGCAATCGCCAGGACCGGCGATTTAAAGAGAATCAAACCGATAATCGCCAAGAATTGACCCAAGGCGCCGAACATAAAGCCAAAGGTTACAGCATTTTCTGAACCGAAGCCATAGCCGGCGGCACAATCGACACCGACAATCGCGCCTGGGAGCAGCTTGCTTTGGATGCCCTGGAACGATGCGGTTAATTCGCCGACGAAGGTCCGGACGCCCAATTTCAGAATCGACAGATAAACCGCAAAGGCTAATGAGGTATCCAGGATATAGAACAGGAAGCTTTTGCCTTCGCCCAGCATCCCTGCGCTGACCAGATAATCTTTGCCTAGAACAAGCAGAATGACCGCGAAGAACAACGTCATTAACAAGGCTGTGGAAACCATATCTTCATTAAAAATAGACAGCCAGCCCGGCAGATCATAATCTTCAAGACGTTTGACTTTGCCGTCTTTTCCCTTAAAGAATTTATAGCCGATCGCGGACCAGATCGCAATTCCGAACATTTGTTGATGCGCAACGCAGAATCCTGCGCCATCCGTCAGATTTTGCGCTACCTCAACCGTAAGATTCGAGCCGACCGCCCAATACAGACCTAAGAGAATCGACATGATCAGCATTAATGGCCAGTCACCCAGCTGCGGGAAGCAGGTAAAGATGAACCAGAATGCGATCGTAGCCTGCTGTGTCTGAATGTGCCCTGTCGTAAAGACAGCTCTCATCTTTGTATATTTCTGGAATTTGACAAGCAGTAAGTTAAATACAAAGGCAAACAACAGCAGAAGCATTGCCTGTGAGAAAGATTTACCAGCTGCTTCCAGGGCTGACTGGGCTGCAGCCTGTCCCATGTACGTATCCAAAACGATAGCGCTTAAATTAAACTTGTCCTGCAAGGCCGCAATGATCGGCTTGAAGGTGCTGCTTAATCCGCCGGAACCGACCGTCAGAATTTTATAGCCGACGACGGCTTTGATAAAACCTGCGCATGACTCATGAAACGGCTTTTTCATCAGCATGTACCCGATGATAACGAGTAAACCGATAAAATAGGCCGGCTGAGTTAAGAAATTGTTGACAAAATACGCCCAAATCAATTCAAGAAATCCCATGATGCCCTCCTTTTAATAATTATTGTTCGGAATATTTCCAGTGTACTTTCATCAAATCATCTGCATTTTGTGCTTTCAACAGGTCTTCTATCGCTCCATCCTTGATCAGAAATTCAGCCAGGGCCACCATATTGCTCAAATGTTTCTCATTATCGGTCGCCGCCAAGGTGAAAAACAAGCGAGCATTCTTGGATGGATCCTCAGGATCAAAAACAACCGGCTTTTCCGTTTTCATGAAGCTGAGGCAGGTATCATGCACCCCTTCTCCCCCAAGGGTAGAATGCGGCATGGCGACTTCCGGAGCAATGATAATGTACGGTCCATATTCCTTCACATTTTCAATAATTGAACGAATATAACTGTCTTCTATAATCCCGTCGGCCCGCAGAGGTTCAGCGGCTGCTTGAATGGCGTCTGTCCAGTCCGCAAATCCTTCGCAAAAAATGTAGTGATTTGAAACAACGATGTCCTTTAAAATTGTCAAGGCCTCCTCTCTAGCTTAAGCTATCTAAAGTTTAGCACGCGAAGAAACCGCTTTCAACGAATTATATGAACCATTAAATAGATTTATGATTTTTAAGCATTTATTCCAAGGATATCTCTGGATTTTATTTCCGTTTTACGATTATTTTATTCATTTAACGATTATTTATAAGTTTGTTTGTCATCTTCCAGATTGGCCATAATGCGTCCATCCCGCCGCTTCTTTCGCGATCTCCGCTTCGGAAAGCTCCGGCACCGGCCCCATAATCCGGGCCATACAATAGGTCTTCGCGGCTTCCTCAAGATAAACCGCTGAATACAAGGCTTCCTTTAAATCCTTTCCAAAGGTGATCACGCCATGATGCTTCATAATCACCGCGGCGGCTTCTTTGGCATATTCAACCGCCAGTTGTCCCATTCCGACATCCTGGGACGGCGTAAACGGTGCAACCTGAATCCGGGCATGCGCGGCGTCGATCAAAGTCACCATGCAGGCTGGCAGCGAATCATTGTTGAAACCAATCGCTGTTGCATATGGCTGATGCGTATGAATAATAGCGTTGATCGGAAGATGATCAAAGACATAGATCAACGCGGAAGAATCTGAAGATGGTTTAAGCCGGCCTTCGATCACGCGGCATTCATGATCAATCACAACGATATCCTCCGGCGTCATTTCCTCATACAGCATTCCGGAAGGCGTAACCAGATACCGTTCTTGATCCACACGCAGCGAAACATTGCCGCCTGTCAATGAAATCAGCCGGTATTCCTTCATTTTCAAGCAGGCATCCAGCATTTCCTGTTTTTCTTTCTCGTACATAATTTCCTCCTATAATTTTTCATATTCTTTTAGGCTTTGGAGCTGATCTGCGCTGTTCCAGACAGCACGGCCCATAACCACAGCGGTGACCCCCGCTTCTGATAAAGATCGGATGTTTTCCGCCTGAATTCCGCCGTCCGCCCAGATCTCAATGTTTTTCGGCAAAATCGCTCGGGCTTCTTGAATCTTCTCGATCATGGCCGGGCAGAAATTTTCTCCTGCTTCATCCGGCTCGGCAGTCATGATCAGGATATAGTCCAGACTGGGGAAAAAGGGTCTGAATTCCCGAACTTGCGTTTTAAAATTCACAGCGATGCCGGCCTTGGCTCCCATCTTTTTAATTAGATTGATTTCCCGCAGCGGATAGGCGGAAGCTTCCCCATGGAAGCAGATATGAGAAAAATGACAGCCGCTGAGAGTTTGTAAAAACAGATAAGGCTGATCAGTCAACAAATGCAGGTCGAATTCAAAATCGGTCTGCTGCACCAGCTGACGAACCGTCTTTTGGCCAAATGTGATATTGGGCAGAAAATGACCGTCTTCGATATCGACATGAACATGGGGATGGCCTCTGATTTTTTCGAGCTCCCCGCTGATATTTAACGGGTTCGCGGATGCGATTGATGGATAGACCTTCATAATATCCCTCCTTTATGGATGTTTTCATTCTAGTAATTTTAAGGATATTTAGCTATATCACTCTTATATCATTTCCTAAAACGTTCAAATCGTTCATATAAAAGGCTATCCAGCATAAAATCGCCCATGTATAATGGAAACATAAATAAAGGAGGTCATAAAATGCCTAATGTCAAGGATGTAACCCGCGAAAGCTGGGTCCTCAGTACCTTCCCGGAATGGGGAACCTGGCTGAATGAAGAAATTGCTGAAACGGTCGTCGAAAAAGGAACTTTCGCGATGTGGTGGTTAGGATGCACCGGCTTATGGATTAAAACTGAAAATAACACCAATATCGCAATGGATTACTGGTGTGGTTCCGGAAAACGTTCGCATTATGACGATGCCGGCAGCCGCAAGATGATGGATCCGGATCACCAGATGGCAAGAATGTCCGGCGCCCGTCAGCTGCAGCCTAATCTGCGCGCTGTGCCGGCAGTACTGGATCCCTTTGCGGTCAGCGAAATTGACGCGGTCTTTGCGTCTCATACGCACACCGATCATATCGATGTCAATTTGGCCGCGGCGGTCTTAAACAACGTCAAAAAGAAAACGGTGATCAATGATGTCGAACGCGATGTTCCGTTTATCGGCTCTAAATTTGCCACCGATTTATGGCGCAGCTGGGGTGTTCCGGAGGATCGCCTGATTACAGTTCGTCCTGGAGATGTGATTAAAATCAGAGATATCGAGGTCACCGCCGTCGAATCGGTGGACCGGACAATCCTGATCACTGCACCGCCGCATGGTGAGGTCAAGGGCATGGCCTGCGACGATATGGATGAGCGTGCAGTCAGTTATGTTGTCAAAACTCCGGGCGGTACGATTTACCACAGCGGTGACTCCCATTTCGGCAACATGTATGCCAAGCACGGCAATCAATTTGATATCGACGTTGCGTTTGGATCCTTTGGGGAAAATCCGCGCGGCATCACCGATAAAATGACGGCCAGCGATATTCTGCGAATGGGCGAAGACCTGAAGACGAAGGTCATGATTCCCTATCATCATGATTTGTGGACAAATTTTAAAGCCGATACCAACGAGATTCTTGTATTGTGGTACATGCGGAAAAACCGTCTGCAATATCAATTCAAGCCGTTTATTTGGGAAGTTGGAGGTAAGTTTGTTTATCCGGATGACAAAGATAAGATTTCATATAACTATCCAAGAGGGTTCGATGATATCTTTACTCACGATATAAATTTACCGTTCCCTAGTTTCCTTTAATCCTTTCAGGAACAGCTTTCGGGTTGTTCCTTCTTTTTCAATGACCAATTTAGAATCCATTCCTCTTGGTATTTATGAAAAAGGGATTCCCCTTGCTTTGCCATGGAAAGAAAAGTTTCAGATCGCAAAAAAGACGGGTTTTGATTATATAGAATTGAGCGTCGACGGCCAGTCTTGCCGTTTGCAGCGGCTGGCTTGGACGGATCAAGACTGTGCTGAATTAAAAGCGCTGACCCGACAGTTTCAGATGCCGTTTAGAACAATGGCATTAAGTGCCAGCCGTTTCTTTCCGCTGGGTGATCCTCTGTTGTCTGATCAGGGAATCGACATCATCAAAAAAGCGGTGCAGTTGGCAGCCCGCCTGGATATTCCTGTGATTCAGCTAGCTCCTTACGACGTTTATCAAAAGCTAAGCACCCCGGAAACCAGAGCGCGGTTTACTGCCGCCTTACTAAAGGTACTTGATTTTGCCAGGAAATATTCGATCGTACTGGCAATGGAAGTCCTGGAAGATGTACCGCATTTCTGCCGAATCGGCCAATGTACGGATTATATCCGCGAACTTCGCCATCCGCAGCTGAAACTGTATGCAGATACGGGCAATCTTGCATATAACGGCTATGATGCGGCAGAAGAGCTGACCTATGCACACGGTGAAATTATCGCCTGTCATTTAAAAGACGCCGTTTTCCACAATGAACATAACGTTCTCTTTGGTTCAGGGTTGGTCGATTTTAACCGCTGTCTGCATTATTTTAAACACATTCCCTACGAAGGGACCTTTACTGCGGAAGTCTGGTGCGAGGAAGACATGAGTTTTATTCCACAGCTTTCCAGTATTCATCGTTTTTTAGCAGCAAAAATTATGGAGGAAAACAGAAAATGAAAATCCCTGCTTTACAGTTAGCCTTAGACTGCTCCAGCACCGAAGAAGCCATTCGTGACTGCCAGACCGGCGTTGTTGATGAAATTGACATTTTAGAATGTGGTTACTCTTTGATTGCCGCCGAAGGCGCACGTGTCGTCAAACTTTTCCGGGAAATGTATCCGGAAAAGCCGCTGTTGGCGGATCTGAAAATTGTCGATGCCGGAAGCAAAATCGGCGGCATGCTGCTGGACGGAAGACCGGATTATACAACGATCCTGTGCGCCTGTGAACCAGGCACCATTACTTCCGTCCAAGAAGAAGCAAGAAAACGCGGCCTGTCGACTCAATTGCAGATCGAGCTCTATGGCCACTGGTCTTTTGATGATGTTCCGCTGTGGAAAGAGTTGGGAATTTCCCAATTAACCTTGCAGCATTCCGGCGACAAACCCGGCGGATGGGATGAAGAGGAAATTGCCACGCTGAAAAAATTATGCAAGTATGGAATTGACGTTGCCGCAACCGGCAGCATCGGCTATGATGACTTGGAAAAATTCCGCGGCATCCCAGTTTCCTGCTTTATTTTTGGCCGGGCGATTCGCGGCGCTCAAGATCCGGCCGCTGAAGCCCGCCGTTTAAAGGAAAGAATCAAAGAAATCTGGTCATAATCTTTTTATCAGGAAGCCGCTGACAAGCGCTGCAGAAAAAAATTGTGATGTCAGATAACCCCCATTGGGCAGACGAATCCTTACATCCTGATCTTCGATCCCTATCGGCATGCTTTTCCGCTGATGAATACAGCCGCAAACAAGCCGCTCAAAAGCATTAAAAAAGCATTGATTTCCTCAGATTTCAATGCTTTTTTTACGTTTGTTCTTTGAGGCTAGATTTTCCATCCGCCTTTCATCGCTTCCACCTTGATTACATTGATGCCGGTACTTTCTTTTACCTTCTCAATCACTTCATCATCGGCTTTCACATCGGTAATCAGATAATCGAAACCTTTCAGACTGGAATAGAAAAATGAATAACTGACGCCGATCTTGGTGCTGTCGCACAAAACAAAACGCTGGCCGCTGGTACGTTTGATCATTGTCTGATTGATCAGCATTTCCTTCATCAATCCCGTTGATATGCCATTTTCAGTTAATCCGCTGCAGCCGACGAAGCACTTGGTCGCCGTGATATTGTTCAGCGCTGCAACCGCAAAATCACCTGTCATAGAATTTTTTGGGAACCGCACCTCACCGCCGGTGAAAATAATCAGCACCTTGGGATCAGGTGTATAGTTAATTGCCCGCGCATTGTTGGTGATGATCGTTACGTGCTTATCTTTAATATAGTCGACAATCATCAAGGCCGTCGTACTGGAGTTAATAAAAATCACATCGTCTTCCTCGATGTAAAGCGCCGCGCGTTTGGCAATCGCCTTCTGGAATGTTGTTCTTTCATATTCAGCATCTTCAACAAATTCCTGAATTAATGATGCTCCGCCGTAGTTTCGGATAATCGCGCCTTTATCCTCCCAATACTGCAGATCCCGACGAATTGTAATCGGTGATACATGATATTTTTCAACTAACTCATCTACGCTGACAGACCGCTTTTCTTCAATTTGGCGCATGATCTTAATCCTGCGGTCATTCACGATTGCTTTGCTTACTTTCATGAAACGCGCCCCTCCCTTAATGCCTGAATCCGCTGCTGATACTCGGCCTTTTCTTCGCCGCTGGATAAATTAGCGAGCTGACTGTAAATAAAGATGATTTCCTTCGGATTCATTTTAGAAACCTTTACGGACTTAAAGCATTCGTAGGCTTTCTTATTATTTCCCAACGCCAGTTCATGCAGTCCGTCCAGTTCATCATAATGAATCAGATTCGGTCTTTTTTTCATTTTTTCAACAGCCTGAGCCTCGCTGTAAACCTGATTGACTTTCTTGACATTTCCCAGCATCAGATAAGCTCTGATTTGATAATAATACATAACAATTAACAATTCAACGCTGCTTCTGAATTTCTTTTCGTTTTTTGCAATGAGTTTGAGGACTTTATCGGGTTCTTTTTTTTCCATCGCAAGCATCACTTCAAAAATACCTGAATTCTTTTCATAATTCTTCGTGATATCCATTCTGCATACACGCTGGTATTTCATCTCTGCAGCTTCCGGATCCAGCAGAAAATTCAGGGTATACAGTGCATCCTGATATAAATACTTCAAATATTCATAATAAACAGCACAGGCGAAAATCGCTAAGCAAAGGATAAGCATGGCCCAGTCCAGAATAGTTTTTTCTGAATTCATAAACATACTGAAGGTCAAGCCAAGAAATCCCAAAAAGATGGCAGCGTTGATGATTGTGGTGATCTGTTGTTTGATTGAATATTTTTTCATGTTCTCGATACCTCCGTCCTCATTATAGCACTTATGATTTATTTTTATGAATTATTTTTGATTAAATCATTAATTTTTATCATATACAGGTATTTTTATGATTTAAGAACATTTAATCCGTTATATGATTACTCACTTTCGATCACTAGAATCATATAATTCCTTGAACTATAATGGGGTTGTTCAAGGAGGAAATGATTATGAACAATTGGTTGGAAGAATTATTTGGCGTAAAAAAGCCGATCATCGCAATGTGTCATCTGCAGCCGCTCCCAGGAGATCCATACTATGACAAGGAAGGCGGCATGGCCAAGGTCCTTGACTGTGCAAGAAGAGATCTTCATGCTTTACAGAACGGCGGCGTTGACGGCGTCATGTTCTCTAACGAATTTTCGCTGCCTTATTTAACCAAAGTAGAGCCGGTGACCGTTGCCGCCATGGCTAACGTGATCGGTGAGTTAAAAAAGGAAATCACAATTCCTTACGGCGTAAACTGTCTCTGGGATCCGATTGCTTCACTGGATCTGGCCGTCGCTGTCGATGCCAAGTTTATTCGTGAAATTATCTCCGGCGTTTATGCTTCAGATTTTGGACTGTGGAATACCAACGTTGGAAAAACTGTGCGTCATAAAATGGCGATCGGCGCGGAGAACGTAAAAATGTTGTTTAATATCGTTCCGGAAGCGGCTAAATATCTTGCGGACCGAAATATCGCTGAGATCGCAAAATCAACGGAATTCAATAATCGGCCTGACGCGTTATGCGTTTCAGGATTAACGGCTGGCAGCGAAACTGACACGCAGGTTCTCACCCAGGTTAAAAAAGCTGTTAAACATACGCCGATCCTCTGCAATACCGGCTGCAATAAAGATAACATTACAAGACAATTATCCGCAGCTGACGGCGCTGTCTGTGCCACAACCTTTAAAATTGACGGTATTTTTGAAAATGCGGTCGATGAAAAACGCGTAAAAGAGTTCATGGACATTGTCAAAGCGTTCCGGGAAACGTTATAAACGTCCCAAACTGATTTTCTCCCTTTCCAAGCATAAAAAAGATCCATGGGTCAGGAATTTCCGATTCTTATCCTGTGGATCTTTTTCTATTCTTATCTGTCTTTCTGTACGGGACAGACTTTTAAAAATGGATCTGTCTGCACTGGATATTTTCTATTCCGCTTTGCCCTGCGATCCATAGATCACGATCATCTCTTTCATCTTGGCTTTCACCGCTTCATAGATCACAGCGCTGAAATCGTAAGCATGATTGCCTTCCAGATCAGCGGTCTTCGCAGCCTTTGTGGCAGCCTGGCACAGGTCGTTGGCAATGTTGACTTTATTGATTCCCTGACGGCAGGCTTGGCGCAGCAATTCATTGTCAGTGCCGGAAGAACCGTGCATGACTAATGGGAAATTTCCGGTTTTTGCCTTGATCGCCGCCAGCCGTTTGAAATCCAGTTTTGGTTCCATGCCTTTCGGATAGGCACCATGAGCGGTACCGACCGCAACCGCCAGACAGTCAACGCCCGTCTGCCGGATAAACTCAGCGGCCATTTCCGGTTCGGTCAGCGCCGCTTCGCCATCGGTTTCATACTGATCCGCCATGCCGACATGACCCAGCTCAGCTTCCACGGAAATCCCCAGCGCGTGCGCCAGTTCCACGATTTCCCGGACTTCCCGTACATTCTGTTCAAACGGACAGGCCGAGCGGTCGATCATGACCGAAGTAAAACCCGCGCGGAAGGCTTCCAATATCTGTTTTTTCTCACCGCCATGATCCAGATTTACCGCGACCGGAACCGTGGCCCGCTTCGCAAAATAACAGGCGATCTGTCCCAGCAGAAACAGATCCGGATTCGCCGGATACGCAATATCCAGGATGAGCGGAGCCCGCAGTTCTTCCGCGGCGTCAATCACCGCCCGAGCGTCCAGTTCCGTCCACAGATTAGGAGCCGCCACCGCATAATTGCCGGCACTGGCTTTGTCGAGAATGTCCTTCATCGTTACAAGCATGATAATCCCTCCTTCTCCATCCGCATCGGATGGTCTTTTCAAAAGTTTTGCCGTGCTGCTCTGCTTCCATTATCGCACACCCCGCTTTCCTCTGCATTATGGAAAGCTTGAAAGGGGAACATTTTATCCTTAAAAGGAAATGATGGAAAAAGGGACGACTTGCTCGCCCTTGACTGAAAATTACTTGTCCATCGCCTGAATTTCGCCGGCGATCAAATGACAGAGATCCTCGGATTGAACGATCGTGCCGAGCATGTCGAGAAAGCCATGATCGCAGCCGCAGTAGCGCACCGACTTCACGTTTACGCCAACCTCCTGCAAAACGGAGACAAAGTAGTCGCTGCCAACGCGCAGATAATCATATTCCGCACTCACAATGACCAACGGCGGAAATTTGGCCAATCGTTCTGCCGGTGCATAAATCACCGAAACCAGCGGATTTTCATAGCAGGTTTTTCCCTGCAGATACAGACTTTCCGCCTCGCTGACGCCAATGCTGTTTTTAATTCGGTCAATCCGGCTGTACGCTTCCTTACACTGATCCTCCACAATCGGATAGGCATCATACGACCAGGTGTAGCGAAGCTGCTTGTGATAATCCGTGCTGTCCACGGCTGGATAAATTTCAAACGCTTTTTTGATCACGCCGGTTTCATCCTTTAACAGACAGGCGTTCGTCAGCGCTCCGCCGGCGCTGTCACCCGCAACCATCAGCCGCTCTAAGTCAACGTTCAGCTGCTCGGCATGTTCAACAACCCATTGAACGGTTCCCCAGGCGTCTTCAATGGAAGCCGGATACGGACACTCCGGAGCCAGCCGATATTCCGGGAAAACAACCACGGCATGCGCCAGTTCCGCGATGAGCCGCATCTGGTTGGCAAACAGCCGCATATCCCCAGCCGTCATGCCCCCGCCATGAAAGTAGATCAGCACCGGCAGGGGGCCCTGATCATCCTGGCGGCGATAAAGATAAACATCGATCTTATGATCATGCTGGATGTCGATCAGCTGTTCTTCGACCTCGATTTGAACTTCGCATAAATCTTCGGTCACCTTGTCCGGCCGATAACGTTCCTGCGAAAGCCGATATCCGTTTTGAGAGCGCTGCGCGAACATTTTCTGTTTCATCCGAATGACTTCCAGCAGCCGCGGATCCAGCACATGCTTGCGTTCATCATCCGGCACCGGCTTCATCAGAACAGGTACTCCGCCGATCATTTCAACATGTTCCTTTGCCCGAATTTGCTCCAGCAGCTGCTTATCATATTTCCGCATAGAATTCCCCTTTCTCTACGCTGCCGCAATCAGCTGTTGGCGCTGATCGTCGGCTCTGACCTCGGCATACGCCGCACTGTTTAATAAGATCACAATGATCGTATCGTCGAGCTGCTTTGCCTTGAAGGCTTCTAAATCAACCCTTGCCAGCTGCTGACCGCGGGAAACGGTCTGTCCGACCTCAACAAGCGGCTCAATTTCATGTTCATCCAGCTTCATCGAATCAATGCCGATATGCACCATCACTTCAGCACCGCCTTCACCCTTGATCGTAATCGCATGCTTCGTTGGGGCAATCGAATTGATGATGCCGCTGATCGGAGCCTTCACTTCATCCGTCTGCGGGCGGATCCCGAAACAAGCGCCCAGTGTTCCTGCCGCAAAGACCGGATCCGCAATTTTTTCCTGGGCAATATAGACGCCCTCCGCCGGGGCGGACAGTTCGATCGAGGCTAAAGCGGGTACAGCTTCACTTTCATCGTCTTCATTATAGACACTGTCATCCCACTTGGTTAAGAAGACGAAGACAAACGAGCAGACTGCCATGATTCCCACACCGATTAACGCCTTGATGAAGTTTGCGGTATCGCCGTTTTCGCCTAGATATAATAAGATGTTTGTCAGCGAATAACCGCCGAAGCCGTAGCATTTCAAGTGAACGAAGCCGGCATACAGTCCGGTGATCAGCGAAGTCGCAATACTGCAGAAGTACACCTTCGGCATTTTGTAGGAAATACCGTAGGTTGTCGGTTCGGAAATCCCGCCGAACAGCGCGGAAATCGAAGCCGGGAAGGCGATTTCCTTTAACCGGCGCTGCTTGCTTTTTAACGCCACGGCCAAAGCGATGAAGCCCGGTGTGATCGTGCAGCAGAAGAACCAGATATTGATGAAGTCGTCATAGCCGACGGTGGCCAGACTGGTTGTGGCAATCGGAATCAAAGCCAGATGGAAGCCCGGACATAACAGACCGATCGTACTGGCAAAAATGATGATCGCAGGCACCGCTGCCCAGCTGGCATAATTGCGGATCCAGGCAATGAACATCGCAATATAATTGGTGACTAAACCGCCCAACGGACCGGTCAGCGTCAGCGTGATGACGGACGTGATCAGAATCAAAAGAAATGGTTTCAGGAAATGCCGGACGGAAAGCGGCAGGGCCTTTTTCAGCATCTGATCAAGCTTGGACATAACCCAGACGGACAGGATGATCTGCAGCACTGCACCGTTATAAGTCGTTAACAGCGTCGGAATCCCGAAGTACGACGTATAGCCGCCAGCTTGGGCCATCGTTACCCAGTCCGGATAAAGCAGCCAACAGGCCAAAAGCATCGCCAGGACCGGTTCGGTATCAAACTTCTTCGCCGAGGTGTAGGCAACGAAAACCGGCAGGAAATAGAAGACCGACTGCGCCAGATTGTTCAGAATGATATACGTAGAATTGGTTGAATCCAGCCCAAAGACCAGGTTCAGCAGCAAAAGCAGACAGGTCAGAAAGCCGGCGGCGATCAGCGAAGGAATGACCGGACTCATGATTCCAGCCATCAGCTGCAGGAAATTCGAGAAGATCGTGACAAGCTTTTTCTCCTGCGGCTTCTGAGTTACCCCGTCAGTTTTCCCCACGCGTTTTTCAACCTCCAGAAACAGATCCTCAATGATTTGTCCGACGATGACCTGGACTTGATTGGTATGAGCTTCCACGCCCAGCACACCTGGAATCTTTTTTAAGGCGTCTGGATTCACTTTTGCTTCGTCACGGACAACCACGCGCAGACGGGTCGCGCAGTGATTGACGTTGGTGAGATTTTCCTTGCCGCCCAGCTGTGTGATGATCGCAGCGGCCATGTCGGCGTAATTCAGTTTTTTTGCCATGGTTTTTCTCCCTCTTTCTAATATTCAGTTCGCCATTGCTTGATGGTTAACGACTTGATTCCAGCTTTTCAACATGAACCCGGCTCAGACCGCGTTCAATTTGTTCCAGCCTGACATCTTCTTGAGTCATCGCAACGCTGCTTCCGGCAGCTCCGGCCCAGGCCAGCGCTTCGGCTTTTGAACAGTCTTCACTCAGCTTGCCGACAAACGCCGCCAGCATCGCATCACCGGATCCGACCTGATTGACCGCTTCGATCGGCTGCTGATGCAGCCGGTAGCCTCCGTCAGATCCTGCCAGATAGGCGCCATCCGCCCCCAGCGAAATCAAGATATTTTCCGCGCCGCTTTCCAAAAGCCGGTCAGCCGCTTCCGTAAGCTCGCTGAGCGTCAGCTCCGGCCGATGGATCAAGCGCTTAAACTCATAGAAATTCGGTTTGATCAAGACCGGCCGGCAGCGCTGAATGAGTGCTGGAGTCAGCGTTTCCATGTCGATTACCAGCTTCGCGCTATGCGCATGAACGCAATCCGACAGACGAATCAGAAAATCTCCGCTCAGCCCCTGCATCATATTGCCGCAGACCGCAACCCAATCCCCGGGTCCGATCGAATCCAACAACTTTAAAACAGCCTGCTCACTCTTCGGCTCAGCCTGCGGACCGCGGGCATTCACGCACAGCGTCCCCTGCCCGTGATACAATTTCACATTGATCCGGTTCGTCCCCGCTATCGGCACAGTCACTAAATCGATTAAGGGAACTGACCGCAGGCGGCTTTGAATATAATCACCGGTAAAACCGCCCAGCAGCGCGATGGCTTGAGATGGAATCCGCAGCTTATCCAGCATCATCGAAACGTTTAATCCCTTGCCGCCGACCTTCATCCGTTCATCAACGGTCCGGTTGACCTCGATATCCACTAACGGTTCGTCCACCGTCATCGTATAGTCAATCGAAGGATTCAGCGTGATTGTTATAATCATGAAGCAATACCTCCTTGCAGTTTCAATGTAAGCGATATCATTTGCAATTTCAAGCATAATTTGATCGTTTTAAAAAAATAATCATGATTGTTTCTTGGCTTAATCAATCAAAATGATTGTTTTATTAATTTTGATGATCATCTTCAATCATGCCCATGAAAGTGTGCTATAATGGCTTCGGAGGGAAATACGATGATAAAACAACAACGCTGGGCGGCCATCATTGATCAGTGCCGCCAACACACCTCGGTCAGCGTCGCGGAGCTGGTTCAGCTCCTAAACGTTTCTGAAGCGACAATCCGCCGTGATCTGCAGCAAATGGAAGATCTCAACATGGTCAGCCGGCTCCATGGGGGCGCCCGTCTGAATGATGATCAGTCCGCCGAACCGCCGATGCTGATCAAATCGGAAACCAATGTTTCCAGCAAAAATCAGGTTGCACGCCTGGCTGCCGGAATGATCAAAAATAATCAGATGATCTATATCGACGCCGGCAGTTCTACCTATGAAATGCTGAATTATGTACGAGCAAAGAACATCACGGTTGTCACGATCGGCATACCGCATATTGCCAAATTGAAGCACAATTCCACGCACACGATTCTGCTTGGCGGGACCATCCGCTGGACAACCGAAGCCGTTACCGGCAATATGACGCTGAAGCAGCTGGACGACCTGTTCTTCGATGTGGCGTTCATCGGGGTCAACGGCATTCACGAAAAAGTCGGTTTTACGACGACCAACGAACAGGAAGCCGACGTCAAAGCGAAAGTGATCGCGCATTCCAGTTCCACCTTCATCCTCGCTGACGGTTCCAAATTCAATAAGCTCTACCCCGTCAAATTTTCCCGTTTGGATCAGGCCGTCATCCTCAGCGATGAGATTCCGGATTTTGACCGTTCGCAGATACGCTATCAGTTAACCAACGGTGAAAGCCGCCTGGATTAAATCCTTTCAGACAAAAAGAAAAAGCCGGTTCCAGCCTTCCTGCAGCAATGACCGCTGCGGATAAACAGGATTCCGGTTTTTCTTTTTATTTGGATAATGCAGGATAATAAATGGCCGCCGATTTCCAGCAAATTTCTCGGATATTGCCCGCGAAGCGCTCCGCAGGCACGCCTTGAAGCTGCCCCCGCTGCACCTGTTCGCACAATTCAATCAGCTCGCCGATGCGCGCTACAGAAACCTCTACCGGCCCATGCGAGCCATAGATCACGTCGAGCTGATCGGCCATCGCTTCTAGTTTCCGCAGGCTGGACAGATACGCCTGTAAGTTGCGGCCTTCACCAAACATAAAGGTCGTGGCATTGGTTACACTGTCGCCGCTGATTAAAAATCGTCTGGACTTTTCCCACAGGGCAATACTGCCTGGGGTATGCCCGGGAATCAGGACAATCTCAAAGTGATACGGCTCAAAATCCAGCTGATCGCCTTCCTGCACCGCAATGAGTTCTCCGGAATACGGATGTTTCTGCATAAACCGTGCCATCTCAGCTGGATGAAGCAGAATTTTATCAAATTCATCACAGGCTGCCATGTGGTCCGGATCGCTGTGCGTTAATAAGAACGTCACCGGCTTGTCAGTCTGTTGGGTCACCCTTTCTCTTAAACCCGCTTCGACACCGCCGTCGACAACCAGAGCCGCACGTTCACCTTCAATGAAGAAACAGCGGACATAGCCTTCTTCGATACTGCAGAGATGATCTCGAACACGCTTCATTTCCATCATGGGTTTCCTCCTGGGAAGCTTTCAGTTCCCACTAATCTTGTGTAACTTTAGTTTCAATCAAAAGTCTGAAATTTTCAAGACTTTCTTCAATCTTGTCCGTCTTTTGAACCTGATCAAAAATCCAATTTCAGCAAACATCAAAGCAGCCGGATATGAAATTCAAAAAAACCTGCCGAGGGGAGCGGCAGGCTTTTCTGGGATAGACAGGAGGGGAAGCCTGCCTTTTCCGATTATTTTTATTGTTAAGAGGGGAAAATATTTTATAAAAAAGGGAACTTATTTTTTTATGCTTCTTCAGTCGAGCTTGAACTTGGATGCCTCCTTTCTTGTATGCTTGTATTATAGGCAAACATTATGGGATAAGTATCAAAAGCACGTGAAGGTTGCGTGAACTTCCTAAAGACTTTCTTAAGACAACACTTTTCTGTTTTACGTCAGGACAATCTGCGGGATTGTTAACTCCGATTCTCAAAATCAGTGACTTGATCCAGACAGTTCACGCCTTGAACGGATTCAGCTAGGTTTCCCGAAGACAAAAAGAAAACGGAAATCATCTCCGCTTTCCTGGTTGGTTATCAGATTTTCAAGACTCAATAGACGGTGAAACCGCCGTCGGCGACGACAATCGAACCGGTGATGTGACGGGCTTCCTCTGAGGCGAAGTACAGAATCGTAGAAGCCTGTTCTTCCGAAGTTGCATTGCGTCCCTGCAAGGTCTGCGTTTTGCCGGCGATCATGGAGTTTTTCATGAATTCGGAAGGATCGATGCCCTGCGCTTTCAGTTCTGCGATCTTGGCATAAATCTTTTCTTTTGCCGCTTCGGTCAGCGGTGTGTCCGTTCCGGCCGGACAGACAGCATTGCAGATAATGTTGTTTTTTGCATAATCCATCGCCGTGGATTTGGTCAGGCCGACCACGCCGTGCTTGCTAGCGACATAAGCCGGACCCGCCGGCGTTGCGCGAACACCGGCAACCGATGCGGTGTTGACAATCGCTCCGCCGTTTTCATTTTTCAGCATATATTTAATTTCTTCGCGGATGCAGTAGAACATCGCATTCAGATTCGCGTTGACAACACTGAACCAATCGTCATCCGTCAGATCTTCGATCTTCTTGGAATCCCCGACGATTCCCGCGTTGTTGATCGCAATGTCCAAACGGCCGTAACGTTCGACCGCTTTCGCATAGAGATTCAGAATGTCTTCTTTTTTCGTGACATCGCACTGAATGAAGACCGCTTCGCCGCCCGCCTCGCGAATTTCCTTTTCAATGGCTTCTCCGCGCGCCTGACTGCGGCCTGCGATGACAACCTTGGCGCCTTCTGCGCCTGCTCTTAAGCAGACGGCTTTGCCGATACCCGAAGTCCCGCCGGTAACGACCATAACCTTACCGGCAAATCGATCTTGAATGATCATGAATTGTTCCTCCTGTTCACTATCTCTATTATACCTCGATCGATTTTAAAAGGCCACGGTTTTGTTACTTTTTTCACATTATCATTCGGCGGCGCTTTATTCACCGCAAAGACGAATAATCTGCGGTTAAAGAAGGAATTCAGACTTTCGCTTCCTCCTTCTTAGGATTCATTCGGTGCAGCTGTCCTTCGGCCAGAAGCACCCGCTCATCGCTGAACTGCGAAACTGTTTCTGAGTGCGTCACGACGATGACGGTCTTGCCGAATTCTTCTGCCAGCTGCTTGAAGATCCGGATGATTTCCTGTTCGGTTGCGGTATCGAGATTTCCGGTGGGTTCGTCCGCAAAAATCAGATCGACATTGGCTGCCAAAGCCCGGGCAATCGCAATGCGCTGCTGCTCGCCGCCGGACAGTTTGGAAATCGGACGATTGGCTTTTGACTGAACAATTCCGACCTTTTCCAGCAGCGCATAGGCAATTTCCCTGCGTTTTTTCGGTACGGCGTTGTCGGTTTCGGTCATCGCTAATTCGACGTTCTCAATCCCGGTCAGATAGTTGATCAGATTATACTGCTGAAATACGATGCCGATCTGATTGCGGCGGTAATGATACAGCTGAGCGGATGTAATCGGAGTGTCGTTATACCACAGTTCGCCGCTTTCCGCGCTGTCTAACCCTGCCAAAATCGATAACAGCGTCGTCTTGCCGCTGCCCGACGGTCCCAGGATCGTATAGAATCGTCCATCTTCAAAGGTATAGGAACAATCCTGCAGGATACTGCGCCGGGATGCTCCGTCGGTATAGCCATAATTCAGATTGATTAATTTTAACATGCGGTTGACCTTTCTAATTCTGACTCATCAGAATCTTTTTCGGATTGAAGCGCAGCACCATCAAGGATGGAATCAGCGTGCTGACAAAGACGACGCCGATGCCGAGCAGGAAGATCTGGATCAGAATGACGGCATTGACGCCGGCATGATAACTGGCCGTGACTTCTTCCTGAGAAACCTCGTTAAACAGCGAATCGGAGGAAGCGGAAGAGTAGATGAAACCGCTTTGGGCACTGTTGTTCTGATTTTCCTGAACCTGCATCGCCAGAGCCTGCTCGCCCACCCGACCGGCGATCATCGAACCCGTCGCACAGGCCAGGATAAAGCCCAGCATGGCTGTGATTAGAACCTCGCTAAACAGCTGAGCGACGATCTTCACTTTAGAAACGCCGATCGAAAGCAGGACGCCGATTTCTGTTTCCCGGGTTTTTAACGTCAGCGCACTGACGAGGGAAATGATAACGACGGCATTGATCAAAACGACCGCAACGATCAGATCAGAGAAAACCGTTAAAGTGTCCAGAGGTTTTGATAAACGCTGATACATTTCATCATTGGCGTCCATGACCAGAAATTCGTCCATACTCTGACCATATTGTTCTCGGAAAGCGTCAACCTCCAGCGGATCGTTCAGCACGAAGATCGCGCTGCTTGGATTGTAATCTTCCGGCGTAGTTTCCTGTGCCTTGGGATTGGCTTGATGAAACTGCGCCATCAGTTCCAGATCCCGCTGCATATAGAGCGGCTGCGGAATTATCACTTGATTGGCGGGATTCGAATAAGTGCTGGCCCACTGCAGTTCATCATTGCTCAGCTCCTCACCGCTTTCCAAAATTCCGACGATTTCCAAATCGAGAACATTGTTGTTCTGCGGATCGGCGATCGCTTTCATTTCATCATCGGAATACAATTTCAGCTTCAGAAAATCCCCGACGTTCAGATTGTTCGCTTCCGCCAGCCGCTTGTCGATCACGGCGACGGCGCTGCCGTTATCAATTTCTTCCTGTGTAAGCATCCGTCCGGAAGCCAGCTTCCAGGTGCCGTCTGCCAGCTTGGTCAACTGCGGCGCCATAACGCCCAACATCGTCATGTCCGGAGTCTGGCTGTTCTGCTGACCGCTGCCGGATATCGTTTCCGACATGACAACCGAAGTACCGAAGAGTGCATCCTCATCGTCTTCATTGGAAGCTGGCCGCTGAATCGGCACCGGCTCAAAGCCGTCGGCATACCCGACAGTGGAGCGCATCCAATCCGCCGCTTTCACGCGGGAATCCGCAAGCATCTTGCGCACCAGCTCCGGATCGGGCTTCGGGGAGGTGAAGTTCTTCCGTTCGTCCCCCTCTAGCTGCATGTATTTTTCGTACCAGGCGTCAAAATCAACCTGAAAGGCGATGACCGGATTCATTTTGCGCCGGGTTTCAGTTTTGGCCTGGGCCGCGGCGGAACTGATTGAAAATCCGACGACGACAAAGTTTGCGATCAAAAAGAAAGTCAGGGTCAGAAGCAGGGATTTGGTCTTGCTGCGAGTTAAGTGCCGTAGGGCACGCTGCATAAAATTCATAGTGAATCTCCTTTCTCAGGGTGCAATGAAAACAACTTTTCATTGAAAGCTTATTTTTAGATAATGGCTGATTCAATTCGGTTTCCCTGCGGCCAAAAACAAACTGCCTTTAGGGTGATGATAGAAACGACAAGCGCCTTATGAATCCTGCATGACCTGCAGGCGAATCTCCATTTTGAACTCGCCGTCCTGCCATAAAGCCCGGACGGATCCGCCTAAACGCTGAACAATTTCCTGCGTGATCGCCAAGCCTAAACCGCTGCCTCCCAGCTTACGGCTGCGCGAGGCATCCAGCCGGTAAAACGGCTGAAACAGCTGAGCGCATTGACTTTCACTGATCGGCTCCGACGGATTGATAATCCCAATCCGAACCTCCTGTTCCGTTTTTTCCAGTTCAATTCGAATCGTACTGTTCTCCGGCGAATACTTCACCGCGTTTTCCACACAGTTATACAAACTGCGCAGCAGCAGCGTCGGTTCCGAATCCAGACAAGGATAGACCTCCGCCAGCTGAATCGTCAGCTGTTTCTGTTTGATCCGCGGTTTTAGTTCTTCCAAGATCGTACACAGACAGTCATGAACGGAACAGCGTTGCCGCTGTTCGATCATTTGAGCGCTGTTGAGCTGAAGCAGATTTTCTGCCAGCTGATTCAAGCGGCGGATATTGCGCTGCGTCACTTCCAGAACTTCCGCGGCTTCCTCGGCGGTGTATTCCTCATCCTGCCGCAGCGAATCCAGATTGACCTGAATCGACGCCAGCGGTGTTTTCAACTCATGGGCGGCGTCCGCGGTAAAACGTTTTTGCCTCTCAAAAGCGTCATCCAGCCGCGTGATCATCTGATTGAAGGCTCGACTGAGTTCCGCAACCTCGCGGATGCCATTTTCTTCTAAGCGCGTGGACAGCTTCTCTTCATCCAGCGTTCCAATAGAAGTGGATAAGTCCCGCAGCGGCCGCGTCAGCCGGGAAACCGTCAAATAGATTCCCAAAATACCTAGGATAATAATTGCCACCATCAGTGCCAGAACCTGAACCTGCAGCCGGTCATTGACCGCCGTTGTAATCTGAATCATATCCTGCTGCAGCTCTACCGGCACCTCGCCGCTGAGAAAAGACTCCAGATTCGATGTAAACACAACCTGATCGTCCAGCCAGGTTGATTCAGGAGCCTTTTCCAGTTCAGCGGCATCTGTTTTTTCCTTCACATCGACCGCCCGGGCAGCCGAAACCGCCGCGGCATAGTCTTCAAACGTAACGGCGAAATCCGTGATCACCGTCGTTGCCTGCTGCGCCACACCAGTCAGACTTCGGGAACTGAAAATCATCGAAGTCACGGTCAGAAGCAGACAGGCCGCGGTCAAAATCATCGCGCACAACAGGGTTATTTTAACCTGAAGACTAAGCTTTTTCATAATCGTTCTCCTTCAGGCGATATCCCAATCCGCGCTGACATTCAATCCAGTCCTTTCCCGTTGCAAGCGTCAGTTTGCGCCGCAGGGAAGACAAATGGACTTTAAACGCGTTGGAAAACAAGTCTTCATCTTCACTCCATACCTGCGCGATAATCGCTTCCGCGCTCAGCAGTCGGCCTTCATTCAGCGCCAGTGTTTCCAGGATCTGAATTTCTTTGGCGGTCAGCTTCAGCCGTTGATCCTGCGCAAAAACCTGATGTCTTTCAACGTCAATCCGAAGCTTCCCACGGCAGACAACCGCTTCCTGACGCACAAAGCGGCGTCCGGTCAGATTGCGGATTCGCGCCAGCAGCTCTTCAAAGTGAAACGGTTTGACCAGATAATCATCGGCTCCCAAGTCAAGCCCTTCCACCTTATCGTGCACAGTTCCCCGGGCTGATAAGATCAGAACCTTCTGCTGCGGTTTCTTTTGACGCAGCTGACGAAGCAGATCCAGCCCATCGATTCCCGGCAGATTCAAATCCAGCAAGATACATTCGTAATCCTCGATCAACGCCAGCTCCAATCCCTCGCAGCCTTCACTGCACCACTCGATATCATAGCCATTTTTGCGTAAGCCGCGTTTTAAGCCCATCGCCAGATCTTCCTCATCTTCCACAATTAACAGTTTCATGCGCTGCTCCTTTCCATCCCCGGACAGTCTTGATTATACCGAACCGGAGGTTAAGCCAAGGTTAAGAAAACACCATTTTTATCCTTTTTTATGTTTTAACAAACCGACGACCAAGCTCACAACCGCAGCGCTCAGAACAATGACATAGAGATAGCCATACGTCCACTGCAGTTCCGGCATCGTTGTAAAGTTCATTCCGTACCACCCGGCAATCAGCGACAGCGGAAGACAGATTGTCGTTACCAGCGACAAAGTTTTCATTGATTTATTCAGCTGATAATCCAACTGGGCTTGATAAGACTGCTGCGTCTGCGTCAGGCGGTCGCGCAGCAGCTGCACATTATCGCGATAACGAAGCAGCCGGTCATTCAGCAGATGAAAGCTGCGCAGTTCATTTTCTTCAAACAGATCATTGAGATTCTCCTCTAAATGATCGCTCATATTGATCAGCTGTTCATAATAGCGGTTCAAGGTCAGCAGTTCTTTTCCCAGCTGCATCACCTGACGGCGGAAATGAGGCGCTTTCCAATCAAATACTTCCTTTTCCAGCGTATCGATCCTGAGTTCCAATTCTTCATGAATATCCGGATCCTGAATTAATATTTCCCGAAAAAAACCGCAGATCAGCCGCGGCAGCGTCGCCTTCTGCGGCCGCAGTGTCTGAAGCATGCGGTTTACCGCTTCTCCGGTACTGTCATCCGCATCCGCCAGATCCACCACTAAAAAGCAGTTTTTCAGGATCAGCAAACCGATCTGATCGCGTTCGCCCAGAATCTGTCCGGGATTGATGAGATGCAGAACGCACCAGAACGCCTCTTCATTCACGCTGACTGCATTGCGCATCAGCGTTTCTGTTTGCTTGGGCATCGGCAAAGACAAATCCGCCTGTTTCACGAAAGCCTGGAATTCAGCTTCGCTGATAAAACCGACAGTTAACTGATCGCAGGGATAGCTCAGTTTTTCTTTCTGTATCAGAATTTCATGGATTTCAACGATCATAAAGCTTCCTCCTGACGCTCCATCATTCAGCGTCATTTTCTTCCCCATTATATAATAAAAGCAGAAGCCCGGGTGAAGTTCTTCTGTTCCTGGCAAAAACTTTCAGCGGATGCGCTGTGTGACCGCAGAATCAAACAAAATAAAAATTGCGGCGGCGAAGGACACAACAGCGGTTTGTCATCGGTTGAATATTAAGCTTCAAATTGCGGCCACCTTCTTCCATTTCCAAGACTCGGACAAAAAAGCTATGGATCCTTGATCGAAAAGGATGAACATGCTACACTGAGAACAATCAAGATCAATTTTAAGGAAAAGAAGGAAGGGATAGAAATGGATGAAAACAAGAAAAGGCAAAACGATGATTTCCTCCATGCAAAGCCGGCAGACTGCGGCCGTTGCATGGAGGAATAGCGCCGCAGTGTAAAAATACTGGCTTTGCTGCTTGAGATTCAATCAAGGAGGAAGCCCGCATGAAATATGGCAATGCAAAAGTGATTCTTCCCGATGCTTTGGTAAAAGAGCTGCAGAAGTATGTTCAGGGTGAATATATTTATGTTCCGATTGAACAGAAAAAGCAAAAGCGCTGGGGAGAAGTTTCCGGCTATCGGAAAGAACTAGAACAGCGCAACAGACAGATAAGAAAAGAATATCGCGGCGGAGTTTCTATGAAATGTCTGTCAGAAGAATATGGCTTATCCATCTATGCCATCAGAAAAATCATTTATCAAAAATAACGGTCAGGGCTGCTGAAGCAGCCTTTTCCTTTATCCCGTTTAATTCTGTATCAGACTGTGTATAGCCTGTTTTGTATTCTGATTGTAAAATAATCAACATAGAAAGAAAATATAAGAGGAAACAACAATGTGTACGCGATTTGTTTATCATGGCCAGGATGTGATTACAGGGTTTAATTTTGATATTGACCTTTCAGTATGGAAACACAAGGTACGGATAGAAAAAGATCGATTCTATATCGGGATTTTAAGGCCTGACGGAATATATCATTCTTATCATGGAGTCAACAGAAACGGAAATGTTGGAACGTTATTGTATGTGCATGAAAACCCTGACGGAGTTTATCAAGCGGGTGAAAACTGCATTACCCTTGCCGCTTTAACGGAACAGTTTATCCAGGGCCAGCTGTCTTTTGATGAGGTTCTTGAAATCGCAAAAACAAAAAAGATAACGTATGCCCCGGATGCTTCGATGCAGGCCCTGTTATCCGATGCTCAGGGGCGTGTATTGATCCTTGAGCCGGGAATCGGATATCGGCAGGAACAGAAACGCTATTCCCTGATTACAAATTATTCTTTAATCAAGCCGGAAAGCACTGAAAAATTTATTGTCCCGGATGATGACCGGTATGAACGAGCGCTGGAATTCCTCAGCCGCTGTCAATCACATTTCTCAATTTCAGACGCTCAGGATTTGCTTCAGGTCACTTGCCAAGAGGGGAAATGGGCTACTCGGGTTTCATTTCTTTACTCCGTGAAGGAACAGGCCGTCTATTATACCGAGAACAACAACTTCAAGGAGTTTAAAAAGTTTGGATTTCCATTAAAAGAACAAAAGGAGAATCATCATGCCACAGAAAATCTATCCACGTTCAAATGATAAAGAAACAGTGTATCTGAAAAATGTGATCACCAATCCCAACATAATCGTCGGCGATTATACGATCTATAACGATTTTATCAACGACCCGAAAGCTTTTGAAAGAAACAATGTTTTATATCATTACCCTGTCAACCAGGATCAACTGATCATCGGAAAATTCTGTTCCCTTGCCTGCGGAGCAAAATTCATCTTCAACAGCGCAAACCATACATTATCTTCGTTATCGACCTATCCCTTCCCCATCTTTTTTGAGGAATGGGGATTAGCGGTCAATGAGATCACAAAGGCTTGGGACAACAAGGGGAATATTGTCATCGGCAATGACGTTTGGATTGGTTATGAAGCGGTTATTTTATCCGGTGTTACGATTGGCGACGGCGCGATTATTGGAACACGGGCAGTTGTTACAAAAGATGTTCCGCCCTATACGATTGTTGGCGGTGTTCCCGCAAAGCTGATACGAAAACGATTTGATTCAAATACAATGGATCGCCTGCTGAAAGTAAAATGGTGGGACTGGTCTGAGCAGCAGATTGCGCAGCATCTGTCCGAGATCCAATCTGGAAATCTTGAAGCCTGGCTCTGAGCGTCCGCACATAAAAAGCAGATCCAGCCATAAAAGACTCTCTCTGCTTTGTTTATGATTCTGCTTGCTTCTCAATTATTTCTGACTTTTTCTCATTAATTCAAAGTATTGAGTGTTTCCGCATTTCTACTTTATTGTATTTAAAGCCTTTTCCGCCCATTTTGAATCTTTCAAAATCGCCCGGCCAATGCCGATCAGATCAGCTTTCTGCGCCTGAAGCAGCGCTTCCGCAGCTTGAGCTTCGGTAATTCCGCCGGTCAAAAGGACAGGCATTTTGACTTGTTGTTTAACAGCTTCAGAAAAATCCTGAAAATAACCCTGTTCACTGTGGCCCGGACGCAGATAACCATTTAATCCGCCGGACAGATCAATGAAATCCAAGCCTGCTTTTTCAAACATCACACAGGCTTGAACCGCTTCGTCCATTGTACTCCCGTTTTCCAATCCATCATAGACACCTAAACGCAGGGTCAGCGGATAGTCGCCGCCGACAGTCTGACGGATTCTTTCAATGATCTGGATATGCAGCCGAATGCGATTCACAAGGGATCCCCCATATTGATCTGTTCTTTGATTGGTGATCGGGGAATAAAACTGATTTAACAGATATCCGTGAGCGGAATGGATTTCCACACCGTCAAATCTTGCTTCTTTCGCCCGGTTCGCAGCCAGGGCAAAATCGGAAATGACTTTTTCCAGATCTTCCGCATTCATCATCTGCGGCAGTTCATCCGCTTTCGCTCTTGGATGTTTCACCGCGCTGGGCGCCAGCAGATGTAAACCCGTAATATCCGCTTTCGCAGCACTTCCGGCATGATTGATCTGGGCAAAGACCGGCGTATGATGGGCATGGATCGCATTCGTCAGCGCCTTCAACCCTTCCATATCTGCATCTGCAGCTAGGGACACCTGATTTGCGCTGGCCTTGCCTTCCATCGAAACATAACTGTGCTCCGCAATAATGAGGCCGATTGCTTCATCTGCGGATTTCTCTTTATAATATTGAATTAAATCGGCAGTAATCTTTCCTTCCTCAGCTTTAGATGTCGCCATTGGCGGCATGACGATCCGATTTTTTAACTGAATTGAACCGAGAACCAGTGATGATGAAAGCATAGCCATGAGTGATCCCTCCTGTTGACTTCATTACTCTAGTTATACCACAATTCTGTCGGATAAACGAGTAAGCATAATAATAAGGAAGACATTATCCAAAAGCATGATACAAAATCAGAAAGAATTAAAAGAAATCAACGTCGCCCCTATGCTTAGGCTATGACCTGCATCAAGGAAAAATGGGGTAATCATCAGCTCCGAGCCTGCTTATCACAAGCGATATTCCAACGTAAAAGATTATCCTGGCTACTTTCCTAATAAAAGTTAATGAAGTCTGACTTCCTTGCTGTTTTCTGTCTTGACCACCCCATCACCGCTCTACCCAGTCGTTTTTTCTGTTGTGATGCTAATAAAGTCATTGGATCCAAAAGATCACAAAGAGAGATAGATAAGGACCTTGGCATTACTATGAATCTTTTAATAATTCTTCCAAATATGCTGGAATAAAGTAACTTAAACTATTTAACAGTTTATTAGAAGTAGTAATCTCATGATTGACACGGAAGTCAAAATTTGCGGATTGGATTTTCAATTTGGAAAAGCCATGAAATTCGCAATCTAGAAGATTCTTTACATACCAATCTGTACTTATTAAATATTTTTGAATTTCTGTTTTAAGTTTACGATGTCGTTTGATTAACGTATCCGACAGGATTTTTATTTCCTCTAGATTATACGTATTTTTAACATTAGTTGTATAAAAATAATAGCCCGTCATAAAACTAGGCGGCTGATAAAGTGGATCAATATCCCGAGTATCATAGCTTTGAGATAGTATGTGCTCATACTCAGCGATTAATTCTGTAAATTCATAACATAAATACAATACAAATGTTTTTTCTATCAAATCATTGTTTTTTTGTTCAAGCATTTCATTGACTAAGTCTCTTACAATCTGTTTTTGTTCTTCAAAGGTTAAAGGACTTAGATTAACTTCTAATAACTTTAATTCTTTTCTAATCCCTGAATAATCTAATTTAATTTTTTTCTGCCATGATATGATTCTACTTTTAGGAATAACAATAAAGTTATTATCGTTCTCTGATAAAAGCAATGATTCTTCTAATTCCTTTTTTTTTCAGAATCTGTTGTAAATAATTTAATAGTCTCAAACAATTATTATTAGTATTTCCAGATAGATTCATAATTTACTCCTTCATAAATCACATATCCTATAATTACCACAATTAATTTTAGCACTAAAATTATAAGAATCGGATTACCTAAATCCGATTCTTGATCATAACATTAATAAATATTTAATCATGGATAAGGATAATTGCCATTTGCTAAATCACGGCAAGCAGATGGAGCTGTTGCATAATCCCATGGTGTACTTTCCCATGTATATCTAAGATATACAGGATCACCAGAAGTTGTTGTATAAGATGAATTTCTATAAGCTTGAAGTTTGCGCTTAGCTAATAGTGTACAGTATCTGTTATAGGAATAATATAATCTTCCGTAAACATTATATAGATTATTATTATATATATCTACAGCTATACTTGCACAATTATCGGCTACAAAACCTGCCACTTCTCCTCCCCAAGCTGTAGCAATTATTCCAGCAATTGCACCTATTGTTGCTTGAATCCCTGGATCTATGTAAACTTCACTCAAGGTCTGATACAGTACATAAGAATTGAATACATCATAATCAGTTGAGAATGGTGAAATTGAGAAGTTAGAATAATTATAAGAATGTATTGGACCAGAATTTCCCACCAGAGCTTTTCCTTCTACTTCATTTGAAGACAAATTAATAACAGTAATCAAAGCACCTTCTCTAACCACTTGATAATTAATTCCATCATAGGAATAGTATTCGATACTATTTGGATTAGCTTCTTCTACAATGCCATTAACTGATTTATTTTCAACAGTTTTTGCAGAAACGCTTGTTGGAATCACTCCTAAAATTAACGAAGCAATTATGAGTGATCGGATAAACAAACCAATTTTGCTCATTATTTCCACACTACTTTTCGACAAGCACCTAAACTTTTAAAAATATCTAAATCGAAATTATGTTATACTCAAGTAACACCTTCTTCATAACTCGCTGCTCCTTCCTTTTACAATTTTATTATAGTTCTTTTTATTGCAAATATAAGTCTATCTATTCAATATTAAAAATGATATAATTATATTAAAGGACATATTTATCAATTATTTCTTAATCAACGGAAATTGTAACCACCTTAAATGTAGGTATTTGTTTCGCTTGCTTAACTGACTTCAGGCTTCCAGAACTTCATTCTCCATAATTTTTTTATATGCTTATAGAGGATTCCATTATATTTTCCTTTTTTGAAAATTATTCGATTTTAGAAATCAAAACCTGCTAAAAATCTATAAATAACCTTATTTGACTTTAAGCAAATTCAATCTACAGCACTTGTGATAATTAGGTTTTGATTCTTATCTCTTTCCAAAAATCTCCGCAAGCCAGGATTTCGGCTTCACAGGACGTCCGCAGCTGAAAGCATCAAAACTGCCGTGGATTAGGCTTCCTTTGCCGTCTCCCTGAATGATGATGACGGTATTGCTGCGATATTCAGCATCGATATCATCCGCGATTTCAAAGGCGCTGATATTTTGTGCGATGATTACTGGACGGCTGTCCGCATCCACTCCGGCGGTCAGCTCTGAATAGACGGCATAGATTTGATTTTTTAGCTCAGCTTCCTGATGAATTTGAGAATCCGCCTGAATCTGGAAGCGCACTTCTTCCGTTTCTCCAACCAGTGTGCAGAGAGAACAAAACAAACCAAGGCTTATCATCACAATCAGCTTCTTCATAAAAAATCCGTCCTTCCTGTTAGCTTCAGGATGGACGGGTTTTCGCTGTTTATACAAAATGACTTCAAAAGACCCTTACAGATTAAAGTACACAAACAACATCCGGTCTTTGCCGTTGATATCCTGCACGACTTCCGCCCGCACATCGCCAAAGGTTTTTCTGACCTCCGCCAACAAGGCTTCTTTCTGATTCCAGCCGATTTCAAAGGCCATCATTGCTTTTTCCTTTAACACCCGCGGGGCTGCCGCAAAAACCTGACGATAGAATTTCAGGCCATCCTCCCCGCCAAACAGCGCGACATGCGGTTCGTAATCCTTGACCGAAGCTTCCAGTTCTTCTTCTTGCGGAATATAAGGCGGATTGCAGATCAACAGATCCACCTTCATCCCAGCCTCAATGACCGGCTGCGCCATGTCGCCGACCATAAATTTCACATTGACGCCTAAATTGGCGGCATTGGCTTTGGCTACCTCTATCGCTTGGGCGCTGATATCCGTGGCGCTCATGCGGATTTTCGGTTCTTCTTTGGCTAATGCGAGGGCGATCGCCCCGCTGCCGGTCCCGATATCCACCGCTTCCACCGTTTCCGCGTCAGCGAAATAAGCGTCCACATCCGCCAGAATGTTCGCCACCAGCTCTTCTGTTTCCGGACGCGGTATCAGCACGTTTTCATTAACCTGAAAACGATAGCCGTAAAACCAGGAATATCCCAATACATACTGCATCGGCTCCTGTTTCAGGATCCGTGCCATCCCTTCCTGATACTGTTTGGCCAGCTCGGCCGGGACTTCTTCTTCATAGTGCAGATACAGATCGTAGCTTTCCTTCTGGCTCAGCTCCAAAAGAAATACCTGAGCCGTTTCCTGCGGAATCTGCGCCTGCTGCAAAAGCGGCAGCGACGCATGAATCAGTTCGCGGAAACTAGGCATGATTCTGTTCTCCAGCCAGTTTCTGACGCTGTTCCTCCGCTAACAGAGCGGCGATGACATCGTCCAGCTTCCCTTCCATAATCCGATCCAGCTGATTGACCGTGAAGCCAATTCGATGGTCAGTAACACGGTTCTGCGGATAATTGTAGGTTCGGATTTTTTCAGAACGGTCGCCGGTCCCGATCTTTGCCCGGCGGATTGCCCCTTCCGCTTCTTCCTTCTGCCGGCTCAGCTCTTCATAGACGCGGGCGCGGATTAAACGCATTGCGGTTTCCCGGTTTTCGTGCTGAGAACGGCCCTCCTGGCAGTTGACGGTAATCCCGGTCGGCACATGCACAATCCGTACCGCGGAATCAGTTTTGTTGATGTGCTGTCCGCCGGCGCCGGAAGCGCGGTGTGTTTCAATCGTCAAATCGGCTGGATCGATTTCGATATCGGCTTCCTCGGCATCCGGTAGCACCAGCACCGTTGCGGTTGACGTATGAATACGGCCTTGAGTTTCCGTCTTCGGCACGCGCTGCACACGATGCGCCCCGGATTCAAATTTCAGCTGACGATAAACCTCATTGCCTTTGACTAAAAATGATATTTCGGAAAAGCCGCCGGCTTCCGATTCGCTCATCTCCAGCACCTGAATCTTCCATCCTTGAGTTTCAGCATACCGAACATACATCCGATATAGATCGCCGGCGAAAATATTGCCTTCATCACCGCCGGCAGCCCCGCGGATTTCCACAATGCAGTCGTGATCATCATTCGGATCCTTCGGGATCAGCAGCACTTCGATCTTTTCAATCAGCGCTTCTTTCTTCGGCAGCAGTTCATCCAACTCCATCTGCGCCATTTCCTTGAGTTCCGGATCATGCTCCTTCAGCATTTCCTCCGCCTGTTCAATATGTGAGTTCAGACTCTTTAATTCCTCATACGCTTCGACCGACTGTTTCAGCGAAGCCTGTTCCTTGCCCAGCTGAGCCAGCCGTTTGGGATCGGAAACGATCGCCGGCGACATCATTTCTTCGTTGATTTCATCGTATCGAGCTTCAATCGACTGAAGCCGTTTCATCATTGCATCCATGCTTATTCCTCCTTATGCAGTTTTTACTTCCTGTGTGAGATCAATCAGCCAAGCCCCTTTAAAATAACGTTTCAGACCGATAACCATGCGGACGAGCTGTTCCACCTGAATGATCAAAAAGACTAAGGCGATGCTGGTGAAATGCAGACCTTCCACTAACAGGAAGGCCAGCGGCAGACCGACAATCCACATGATTCCGGCGTCCAGAAACGCCAGGAATTTGGAATCGCCGCCCGCTCTTAATGCCGAGAATACCAGCACGTTGAACATCCGCAGTGAAATACGGATTGAGAAAATCCGAACGATCAGTACGGCTTCACGAATGACATTGGCATTCTGCAGGCCAAACAGATCGACCATCGGATGGGCAAAGGTTAAGATTAAAAGCGATGAAACCGCCGACAGCACGACGGCCAAGGCGACAAACCAATTTCCCTGCCGCTTCGCCAGCGCCAGATCCCCTTGTCCCAAAGAGGCGCCCAGAATCGCGCCGTTAGCGCTGTTTAAGCCCTGGACGATAAAGAAGAACATATTGGAAATCTGATTGCCGACATAGTAGGCGTCCATCGCTTCCGTTCCCAAGCGGCCGAACGCCCGGATATATAAAGTATTGCCGAATCCGAAAAATAATTCATTCAGCACTAACGGATAAGCCCGCCGCAGAATCGGCTGGACAAAATCAGCGTTGAGCGCAAACATTTCCCGCGGTGTACCGATGAACGACTGGTTGGACTTATAAGCGTAGATGATATGAATCACCAGGCCTGTTGTCTGCGCAATCAGCGTTCCCAGTGCCGCCCCCTGCACGCCCAGCGTCGGAAATCCAAAATGGCCGAAGATCAGACAATAATTCAGCACGATATTGACAGACATGCTGACAAGCCCGATCAGCATCGGAATATGCGTTTTTTGAATACAGCGGTAGGCGAAGGAAAACATAGTAATCAAAGCCCCCGGCAGATAAGATATCATCGCGATCATCAAATACTGCAGCGCTGATTCGATCACGGTTGGATCCTGAATGTAAAAGCCCATCAGCTGCCGGCCGAAGAAAACCGAAGCGCCCATCCAAACCAAAGCATTGATCAGGCTTAAGATCATGCCCAGACCAAAGGCTTTCTTCTCACTCTTTAAGTCCTGCTTGCCGAAGAACTGCGACATAAAGATCCCCGCTCCGCTGGCAACGCCGAAGCCGACGGTCATCATCAGGTTTTCCACCTGCGCGGCCGTACCGACCGCCGTGACCTGTCCGATCCACGACACCATCATGCTGTCGGCAATCCCCATAGCGCTGTTGAGCAGCTGCTGCAGGGCTAAGGGAACAGAAATCAGAAATACTTTCTTATAGAAATCTTTCGGCGCGATCCATCTTTTGAAGGTTTCAGTCATAATCCAGCCCCAAATGGGACGGCTTATTTTTTATCTGGTGGCAATGCCGGCAGCGGGCTTCATAACTTTCAGAAGCCCCGACTAAGATGATCGGATCATCAAAACTGGCCGGTTTGCCGTTGACTAAGCGCTGGGTGCGGGTCGCCGGAGCCCCGCAAATCGTACAAACCGCAGTCAGCTTCGTGACAAATTCGGCCTTGGTGATCAAAATCGGCATCACGCCGAACGGCTCGCCTTTAAAGTCCATATCCAGTCCCGCAGCCATGACCCGTTTGCCTTTCTTCGCGTAATAATCGCAGATTTCTATAATATCTTCATCAAAGAACTGAACCTCGTCAATCGCAACGACATCAATTGTATCATCGACATAGTTCAAAATTTCCTTCGCTTCCCGAATCACAATGCTGTCGACTTCACTGCCGGCATGGGAAACCACCTTGGTTTCGCTGTAACGGTTATCAATCGCAGGCTTAAACACAAGCACTTTTTTCTTTGCAAATTCCAACACCTTAATCCGCCGGATCAATTCTTCTGTTTTTCCCGCAAACATACACCCGGAAATCACTTCGACATATCCCGGGCGGTATTGATGATACATCATAATTCCGCTCCTCTTCTTCTCTTATCGTTTATGTTTCATTTATCCGTACCTATTGTACAGGAATTGCCGCTGACTTTCCACCCTTGGACACGGACTAAAAGCTGAAAGAAACAATATTTTTTATCCTTATCTTAGATTCCTTCCTACGCTTGCTCAGCTTGCATTGTTTAAGTCAATCTCGAAGATTTCTTCCTGGTGGTCTGTTTACAACTCATAGTTCTTCATTTTCACTCCGGCCTCAAAAGCAACCCTCTGTCCAGGGATTACAGTCCGAGTCAGATGAAAGATCCGGGTTTCTGCTTTTAATAATTCAATCCCATACCGCGCCGCGCGATGCACAGGACAGCCCAGCTTCCGATTGAGATAATGATAAACATACGCCAAAGCGAAAGTAGCGCAATTGAGTTCACCTCGTCATTTTCATTTTCTCATAGAACTTTCCCAGTCAACAAAAAAATAAGGGGCTTGCGCTCCCTTATCCTTTTTCGCGTTGTTATTTCTTCAATCCGTACTTCTGATTGAACTTTTCGATCCGACCCTGAGCCGCTGCGAAGCGCTGTCTTCCAGTGTAGAACGGATGGCAGTTAGAGCAGGTATCGACGCGGATATCGTCTTTTACTGATCCGGTTTCAAATGTGTTGCCGCAAGTTGTGCAGGTGACTGTGACCTTATGGTAGTTTGGATGAATTCCTTTTTTCATAATTACTCTCCTTCCGCCTTGGACCTCTTTGCGTGTCCAAAGTAAGTGCTTATATATCTTAGCATAGCCCCCTGTTAAAAGCAATCCTAAATTTCTTATTTTTCGCCTTAGTTAAGCGCTTTTCTTACATCTCATCGGATCAGGATAGTCTGCGGGAATTCCGCTGAAAACCAAGCCGGATATTTTCTTCTGCCGCCGCAAGTTTATCGGCAACGCTTACAGATAAAAGAACCGGGTGAAAAGTTTTCTGTTCCCGTTTTCCCCTGCGTCGCTTTCAACTTTGAAACCGGAGGCTTTCGTTTGACAACCATTTTACATGACTTTGCCAGCATGAGCTTTAAATTTGTTCTATATTTACTTTTCAATTAGGTTTATAATAAAACAAACAAGCCTTATATTGTTCAGCAAACAAAAGTCAAGAAAATATCGGATGAACAAAGAATTAAAAGCTTGCGTCTGTTTTAATTACGATAAAGGAGCGGGATAATCCATGAGAAAACGAATCCTGAAGCAAATAAAATGGAGCGCGATCATGCTCTTAACCCTCTTATCTATGATTGCTCCCGTCATCACCCATGCCGAGGAAGAGCAGCCAACCGTACTTAAAGTCGCGTTTTCACAGATTCCCGGCATAATGGAGCTGACAGAGGATGGAAGACGAAAAGGAATCGTCGTAGATTATCTTAACGAAATCGCTAAATATACGGGGTGGGAATATGAGTATATTGATACCGACGGCGATCATTTGATTGATGAATTTATAGAAGGGCGCTTTGATTTGATGGGCGGGACTTATTACTCGCCTTCTTTTGAACAATATTTTGCTTACCCTAAATACAATATCGGCTACAGCAAAGCTGTATTAATGGCACGCAAAGATGACAGCAGCATCAGTAACTTTAATTTATACAGTTTAAATGGAAAAACTATCGGAGTCTATGAAAGGGCCCTGGAAAATATCAGCAGACTGCAGGAATATCTGACCATTCACAACCTTGACTGCGAAATCCGAACTTACAGTTATGAAGAGCTCTCTGCTGAAGGGAACCTCTATCTCTATTTAGAGAATGGAGAAGTCGATTTATTGCTGGGAAATAACTTTGAAAATCCTCCTGGATTCCGCATCGTCGCCTCCTTCGATTCTCAACCTTATTACATTGTCACTACGGTTGGCAATCAAAAGGTACTCGACGGGTTGAATATGGCCCTGAAGAAAATTACAGATTCCAATCCCAGTTTCAGTGTTGACCGCTACGCCGCCAATTTTCAGAATGGAACGGATGTGGATATCCCGCTTTCTTCTGCGGAAAAAGAATATATTCAGCAGCGTGATCCGATAAGCGTCGCAGTTCCAAGAAGTTATCATCCGCTGTTCTGTCTGAATACTTCAAGCACGCTGCACCGCGGTGTTATCTGCGATGTGCTGGATGTGATTGCCGAATATACCGGACTGAGTTTCACTTATCATTTTACCGACACGTATCTGGAAGCGATGCAGTTAGTTCAGCAGGGAGAAGCAGATCTACTTGGATTCTACACAGGAACGGAGGAACAATCCATCGATCAGGGCTTAACCTTGACTTCTCCGTATGTCAATCTTAATAACATTGTTGTCCGCAATAAAATGTCTTCTTATCCGGCAGCCGGATTGATCTGTGCGATTGTCGAAGGTCAGTCCCTGCCTCCCGAAATCAGCGCAGCTGAAATCCAAACCTATCCTACCGTCACCGATGCGCTCAAAGCCGTAAACAGCGGCAAAGCAGACTTTATCTACGGTTTGGGCAGCCGGCTGGAAATGGATATTCAACGTTATCATTTTTCCAATCTTGTACCGGTCACGCCGATAAACAACCGCAGCGATCTCAGTTTTGCATTAAAACGGCCCTCTGATCCGGATTTGCTGACCATTCTCAACAAATCGATCAACAGTCTTTCCGAGAAGGAACGTTCAGAAATATTAGACCGCAATATGATTTCCATCGGCACTTCCAGCATGACCCTAACCGAACTTATTTATGCCAATCCCGTGACCTTTATTCTGGTTCTTACGGCGTTTTTGATCGTCGTGGTCATTGCAGTCTTAGGCATATACCGGGCGCGGATGCAGGCGGTCCTGATGCAGAGCAATCTGGAAAAAGCCAAGGCTGAGAGCCGGGCAAAAGGCGAATTTCTTTCCCGTATGAGCCATGAACTGCGCACGCCGATGAATGCGGTCATCGGTCTGACCGACCTTACCAGCATGCTGGACGGCGTACCTGCCGAAGTTCAGGAAAACTTATCCAAGCTGCGGAATTCATCGCATTACATGCTGGATCTCATCAACGATATCCTCGATATGAGCCGGATTGATAACGGAAAACTGACTCTGGCTCATGAACCGTTTTCCTTAAATTGCATGCTGGACGAAATTCAGGCAATGATGGAAATCGAAGCGACTCAGCGCGGACTGACCTGCACAGTTGAAAAAGCAGTGACGCACGGCCAGCTCTTAGGCGACAGTATTCGGCTTCGTCAGGTTTTGACCAATCTGCTTTCCAATGCGTTTAAATTCACCCCTAAAGACGGCAGGATTCAGCTTCGGGTTACAGAACAATCAAACACGGAGAAAGAGGCTTCCTTCTTTTTTCAAGTGATCGACAATGGCTTCGGGATTCCCAAAGAAGATCAGCAGCGAATTTTTGAAAGCTTTGAGCAGGTCGGAACCAGTCAGGCAAAAAGCCAAGGAACCGGTTTAGGCCTTCCCATCAGCAGCAGTATCGTTCACAGTATGGGCGGTGTCCTTCAGGTTCAAAGTCAGCCGGACGAAGGCAGTGAATTCTTTTTCACCGTTACATTGCAGCTGAATCCCGATCCGAAAGAAATCCCAAACCGATTTATTAAACCTCAGGACCATACATTGTTAAAAGACATTTCAATTCTGCTGGCAGAGGATAACGATTTGAATGCCGAAATTGCCATTCAGCTTCTGGAAATTCAAGGAGCTGTTGTCCAACGCTGTCTGGATGGCGAACAGGCTGTGGAACAGTTTACGGCCAACAAACCAGGAACTTTCCAGATGATTTTGATGGACATTCAAATGCCGAATATGAATGGTCTGGAAGCCGCACGGGCTATTCGTTCCTTGACCCGTCCGGATGCCTCTGTTATCCCGATTGTAGCCATGACAGCAAATACCTTTAAAGAAGATGTAGAGGCTGCGATAGCAGCCGGGATGAATGGTTTTGTGCCTAAACCGCTGGATGTCAACTACCTTTATCAGCTTCTGCATGATCTGCTTCAGAATTAACAGCGCAGATTTTGACGTCTGTGAAAAATCACGAGCCGCCTTATCTGGGAATTCCGATGAGGTGGCTTTTTATGAGAAAAAATATTATGGAATACGATCTTTGCCTGTTTACTATTGTGCTGATTTTGCAACCACACTGACTTCCTTTCGGTTGACTCCTTAGCTGAGAACCGATACAATGCGGTGAAGGATAAGATCAAACTTGCTGTATGTATAGAATAAAACCATTCCTTGCACTGCATCGCAAAGCCGGTCCTTCTGTCAGCGGAATAACGTCCCCGCAGCATGAAAATTTAACGGCTGTCTGTCCCAGCATCTTTTATCCTAAGGAGGATTCATCTATGCAAGATTTTATTAAGGATCTGGTAAGCGCAGAAAAAAATACAGAATTACCGGAAACGTTTAATTATTTTGGAAAACTGATCGGCAGTTGGAAAATTGATTACGTTGAAAGCAGCCATTCTGCGGCCGTGGGTTTTTGTCAAAATTGATGATGATGAATTTCATTGGCAGAATGTAACTATCAAAGAAAACGGTGAGTGGCAGATCAATGCCGAAATCTATGCCAAGCGTCTCACAAATTGTATTTGACTTTATCTCTATCAGTTAAGAAAAAAATGTTCTATAGCGATCATTCTGAAAAGCAGATATCGCCGGATGACGATCTATCCGCACCTAAAAAGCATTTATGCTCGAAATGCTTTTTATTTAGATTTTATACCTACGCCATTGATCGTTATTATCACATCGGTCTTGTTGCTGAATGATCCCGATGATTTCCATATCGTCTGCTCTGATTCGGGATTATCCAAGCAAATCACACATCAGCTGATTAAATTTCTCATTTTCGCTCCATTGAGGAAAGTGGCAGGAATTTTCAAACCAGTAAAACCGTTTTTCCGTTTCTATCCGATCAAAGTAGTCCTTCGCCAGAGTTGCGGAAACATGGCTGTCAAAGCGCCCTTCTATCAGAATGACCGGCGCTTCAAAACGTGTCTGCGCTTCAAAGTTTGTCTGCATGACTTCCTGCCACAAGGATTGTATGGCCTGCAGGCTGCCCTTCTGACGTCGGATCAAATCCCCGATGGTGTAATCTTTCGAAAACAGAAACGGCAGAATCAAACGATTGTAATTTTTCGCTCCATAGAGTGAGCCCTTATGTTTAACAACTTGCTGTGTGACAAAAAGCAGATCGTTCAGCCAGTTCTCCGACTGGTAACTGCAGTCGATTGTTTTCAGTTTTTCCAGACTCTTTCGGTCGGCATGGGCTAACGCATAATCATAGGCAATCCTACTCGATTTTTTCATATTCACGACTTGTCCGCAGCCAATATAAGTCCGCACGCGTTCCGGATGGGACTGTGTAAAGCGAAGTCCCAAAATACTCCCCCACGAATGACCTACCAAATACAGTGAACGCTGCTTAAACCGCCTCAGCAAATCCGTTACCAGCACATCGAGATCCTGAAGAAACATCTCGATTGTCACTGCGCCGTCAAATGGAGAATACGATTTTCCAGCCCCGCGCTGTTCCCAGATCACAACCGTAAAATGCTGCTCCAATTGTTTATTATATTTCTTGACCAGAGGCAGAGCCGCATCCCCGGGACCGCCATGCAGATAAACCAAAAGCGGCGCTTCAGCTTTTTCCGCGCGAATGGAAACGAACTGCGGCACCCCGTTTAAATTCATGTTTAACTGTTCATTAAGATCCATGCCGCCGCTCCCTCTATTGGTTGTTTATTTATGAGCTATCAAACCTTTACGCTTCTGAATTACAACCATTTTCCAGACTGATCCGCAGCGATTTCATATTCTCATCCTGATTTTTCTTTAATTTTCAATCATCAATATCTTATTTGCTTCAATCTCATTGTAAGGGACGGTGACAGGACTGTCAAACTGATTCGCGAACATGAAAAATATTCCGGAAACAAAAAAAGGGATCGCAGCCAAGAAATCCTTTGAATTCAAATTTCAGCTGGCAATCCCCGTAATTTACAAACCAAGAATCAACCCTTCATTACAGCCAAAAGCGTTGATAATAGATTCCGCGGATCAGTGCGTGGGCGCCTTCTACAATCAAAGCCATAGCAAACAAAGTTGACAGCGCCACCGTACCGATTACCGGTTTAAAGAAAGTCAGCAGGCCCAGCACCGTCATCGCCGCTCCCAGCAGCACCAGCCAGCCCCACCCGTCAAAATTAAGCTTCCGCAAATCAAATCCGCCGACCAGCTTGGACAATCCGGAAAACATGATCCACATGCCGAAAACATAAGGCAGAACAGAGGCGACCAGAACACTGTTGGCCAGAAACATAAAGCCGACCAGGATTCCCAGAATACCGTCCAGCAGCTGCCACAAAGCTCCCAGCATTACATTGTGAAACACAAAGTAGATCGTAAGACTGAAAATACCGTTGATCAAAATCACAAACCCGATCATTCCCGCCATGGAGATCAGCGAGGCGTCCGGCCTAAACAATAAGGTACAGCCGGAGATGATCAGCAGGATTCCGGCAATAAACCATAACACACGCGTCATTGAATTTTTCATACAATCCCACTCCTTCTCGGATCGCTTTCATCGGATCCTACTTGTATCATAGCGCTTTCTGCCGGTTTGCAAATAGACAGTCCGGGCTGACTGTCGAAAGCGTAGACAAACCGAAAACCCTGTCTAATACAACAGGGCTTAATATTTAATCCAGAATTCCATCCAGCGCCAGATTCACCTTCAAGACATTAACGCGCGGTTCTCCAAACAATCCCAGAAACCGGCCTTCCGTATATTTTTTTATAACGGCCCGGATTTCTTCTTCACTCTTGCCCGTAGTTCTGGCAAGCCGGGATACCTGATACTCTGCCGCCGCCGGTGAAATATGCGGGTCAAGTCCGCTGCCGGAATTCGTGACGAGATCGACTGGAATTGGCTTTCCCTGCTGTTCCGGATGGGCAGCCTCAATCATAGCCACCCGCTCAGCAACCAGCGCCTGATATTCTTCGCTGGCCGGGGATAAGTTGGACGGCGCCGCATACATGACCGGATTGCCATCCGCATCGGTGAACGTCGCGGTATCCAGCTTCATGATCCGGCCCCACAGATGATCTTCATCCGCAAACTGCTGGGCTAGTAATTCACTGCCGTAGCATTGACCGTCAACTTCAATCAAACTGCCGTTGGCCTGATCCGGAAAAATCAGCTGACTGAGACCTGTCATGGCCAGTGTATACAAACCGCCGCACAGAACGGTCAGGATTAAAAAGAATCCCAAGGCCCGGCTAAAAATACTTTTCCACTTTTTCATGCTTTGATCCTCCTTACAAAATGCCCAAAAAGCCAAGAATCACATCAAACAATTTAATGAAAAGAAACGGTGCAAGAATTCCGCCTAAACCATAGACCAACAAGTTATGACTCAGCATCTTACTGGCCGGAACCTCGCGGTAGCGGACGCCTTTTAGTGCTAAAGGAATTAAAGCGACAATGATCAGCGCGTTGTAGAGAATCGCTGAGAAAATCGCGCTTTCCGGACTGTGAAGCCGCATGATATTCAAAGCCTGAAGTCCTGGATATAAGCCGACAAACATTGCCGGAATAATCGCAAAATATTTCGCCACATCGTTGGCGATGGAAAACGTCGTCAGCGATCCGCGCGTCATCAACAGCTGTTTGCCAATCTGCACAATTTGAATCAATTTGGTCGGCGACGAATCAAGATCCACCATATTGCCGGCTTCTTTTGCGGCCTGCGTTCCCGTATTCATCGCGACTGCCACATCGGCCTGTGCCAGCGCCGGGGCATCGTTGGTTCCATCCCCCGTCATGGCGACCAAATGTCCCTGAGCCTGATAATTCCGAATCAGCTGAAGCTTGGTTTCCGGGGTGGCTTCGGCTAAGAAATCGTCAACCCCGGCTTCCGCCGCAATCGCGGCCGCGGTCAGCGGGTTGTCTCCGGTAATCATGATCGTTTTGATTCCCATTTTGCGCAGATCCGCAAATTTTTCTTTCACACCCTGCTTGATAATATCCTTGAGATGAATCACACCCATTACTTTCTCGTTCTTGGACACGACTAACGGCGTTCCTCCCTGCCGGGCGATCTGGTCAACGACTTCCTGACATTGAAGGCTGAAATGACCGCCTAACGCCTCAACATGTTTTTTGATCGCGTCGGCTGCGCCCTTACGAATACAAACGCCTTCATAATCAACACCGCTCATACGGGTTTTAGCGGTAAAGGGAACGAAGTGCATCGGCTTTTCCTGAAGATTACGCCCGCGCAGATTAAATTGTTCTTTAGCCAGGATCACGATGCTGCGGCCTTCCGGGGTTTCATCTGCCAGCGAGGACAGCTGTGCAGCATCGGCCAATTCAGCTTCACTGACGCCCTCGGCAGGAATCAAAGCCGACGCCTGACGATTGCCAAGCGTAATCGTTCCGGTCTTATCGAGCATCAGAACATCAACATCGCCCGCGGCTTCAATGGCCCGGCCGCTCATTGCCAGAACATTCGCTTGATTGAGCCGGCTCATCCCGGCAATGCCGATGGCGGAAAGCAGCGCGCCAATCGTGGTCGGAGCCAGGCAGATCAGCAGGGCGACTAACGAAGTGACTGATGTCGGATTCGGCTGACCTTGCTGGCGAGCTGAGAACAGGGAATAGGCATAAAGGGAAACGGTCACCAGAACGAAGATTATCGACAACGCTACCAATAAAATCTGCAGTGCGATTTCATTCGGGGTTTTCTTGCGCGCCGCTCCCTCTACCATCGCGATCATCTTATCCAGAAAGCTGGCTCCCGGTTCGCTTGTCATTTGAACAACGATCCAGTCAGACAGTACCGTCGTTCCGCCGGTCACCGCACTGCGGTCGCCGCCGCTTTCGCGAATGACCGGCGCGGATTCGCCTGTAATCGCGCTTTCATCCACCGAGGCCGCGCCTTCAATCACTTCGCCGTCGCCAGGAATCTGCTCGCCGGCTTTTACAATCACGATATCGCCTTTTTTCAGTTCGGCAGAGGAAACAACCGTAAATTGATCATGGCGGTGCGGATCCGAAAGCCGATAAGCCTGAACATCCTTGCGGGCTTTGCGCAGCGTATCCGCCTGCGCTTTGCCCCGGCCTTCCGCAATCGCTTCGGCAAAATTGGCAAATAAGACCGTAAATCCAAGAATTATTGTGACGCTGAGGGTAAACCCCGTGTCTGCATCCTTGATTCCAAACAGGGATAGAATTGTCAGCATGGCGGTTAAAATCGTCGAAATATAAACCAGAAACATCACCGGATTTTTGATCTGGACGCGCGGATCAAGTTTAACAAACGAATCTTGGATCGCCTGACGAATCATTCTCGGATCACTGAGAGCACTCTTATTTTTTTCATTTTTCATATTCCTTGTCCCCTCCTTCATTAAGCGATCATCTCAAAGAACTCTGCAATCGGCCCCAGCGAAAGCGCCGGGAAGAAGCTCAGAGCGCCGACCAGCAGAACAATGAAGATCAGCAAAAACACAAACATGACGTTGCACGTTGACAGGGTACCCGCGCTGACTGCGACGGTTTTCTTCTTCGCCATACTGCCGGCAATCGCCAAGGTTGCCAGCATAGGAACAAACCGTGCGAAGATCATCACAAGCCCAATCGACACATTGAGGAAAACCGTGTTGGCGTTAAAGCCGGCAAATGCAGAACCATTGTTGCCGCCGGCCGACGAATAAGCGTACAGCACTTCCGACAAACCGTGCGCTCCCGGGTTGTTTAAACTATCTGCGACTTCCGGAAGCAGCGCAGCAATGCCGCTGCCGATCAGAATCGCGACTGGGGTTGCCAAACAAACCAGAACCGCCATCTTCATTTCAAACGGCTCAATTTTCTTCCCCAGATATTCCGGTGTCCGTCCGACCATCAAACCGGCAATAAACACTGTCAGGATAGCAAACCCGATCATTCCGTAAAGGCCGCAGCCCGTGCCGCCGAAGATGACTTCGCCCAGCTGCATTAATAACATTGGAATCATCCCGCCGATCGGCGTATAACTGTCGTGCATGGAGTTCACCGAACCATTGGAAGCCGCCGTTGTGAAGACGGCCCAGGTGGATGAAGCGGCAATCCCAAAGCGGGTTTCCTTACCTTCCATATTTCCGCCCGCTTGATTAACCGCCGTGAGATTGACGGCGCCGTTTTGCGCCAGCTGCGGTGTTCCGTTTTGTTCGCAGAATGCGACAAGCCCCAAGCAGACAACCAGTACGATCGTCATCGCGGCAAACAGTGCAAAGCCTTGCCGCTTATCCTTTACATTGCGGCCGAAGGTAAAGCATAAGGCAGCCGGAATCAACAGCAGTGAGATCATTTCCAGCAAATTGGAGAACGGCGTTGGATTTTCTAGCGGATGGGCAGAATTAACGCCGAAGAAACCGCCGCCATTGGTTCCCAGCTGTTTAATCGCAATCTGACTGGCCGCCGGTCCCATCGGTACAATTTGCTTTGTAACGGTAGTCCCGTCCTTTAGCACAATCGGTTCCAACAGACTGACTGTTTCGTAAGGCTTAAAGTTCTGAACAACGCCCTGGGAAACCTGCCCCAAGGTCAAGACCACGCTCAAGGGAATTAAAATGTAGAATAGAATTCGTGTTACATCGGTCCAGAAGCTTCCTAAGCCTTCTTTTCTGACCTGGACAAAGCCGCGGATCAAGACGAACAACACCGCAATGCCGACGGCCGGAGAAACGAAGTTCTGAACTGTAAGCCCCATCATCTGTGTGAAATAACTTAGTGTACTTTCACCGCTGTATGCCTGCCAGTTGGTATTGGTCATAAAGCTGGCAGCTGTATTGAATGCCAGATGCCATGACGGATTCGGCAGATTTTCCGGATTGCCCGGAAGAAACTGCTGAATCATCTGCATGCCCATCAATCCGATTAAACAGAAAACACTGAAAACCACTGTGCACAGGGCATATTTCTTCCAGCTCATCTGCTCGCCCGCATCAACATGCAGCAAGCGATAGATCCATTGCTCAGCCGGCTTCAGAATTCGGCTGAGAAAAACAGGTTCGCCATTCATTACTTTGCCGATATATCCGCCTAACGGAAATGCGAGCGCCACTAAAATAATGACGTAGAAAGTCATTGGAATAGCGTTATTCATCCAAGCTTCTCTCCTTTCATAAGCACAACAACGAAGTAGATCAGAACCGCCGCTGCGGCGATTCCAATCAATCCGATCACAATTTGCATCTTGCTCCCTCCTCTTACGGATGAAGAAAGTTTAGCATCAGGGGAATTAGGATAGTGCTAGGATCTATGACTTTGAAATTAAGATTGCATTAAGACAAAATCCGCAAACGATTTTTCTATTCACGCTGCCAGCTGACTTACAAAGTATAGAAAAGAAGACTGCCCAAAGGGAGCTACTGATAAGACAGTATGCAAACAAACTGAAATCGGGTAGCTGCCAAACAGAGGGCAAGACAGAAACGGGCATATCGTCAAAGTGCGGTGCGGCCGTTTCGTCACGGTTGAGAATCGTTTTTTGCCCTCCGAATATAAAACCATTACTTGCCTGTTTTCGCATCTGTAAAGCCGCATAAACACAGGCTTTCTTATCCCCTAATTGTCTACTTCCTACCCATAATCATATCGGAGGGCGTAAGCGATTTACTGCTTACGTCCCCTCTTGATTGCTGAACAGCAAAGACAGGAAAAGCCGTCAATTGCGGGTGCAGCCCGTTCATCTTGACCCTCGATGGCTTTTCGTGGATTTGCTATGCCCTTACGATTGCTGTATCGTTTTGGGAATGATTAGGGCAATTATCTTGCCTGCAAGCGACGTTTGAAAACGGGTAAAGGGCTTACCTCTCATAATCAAACCTGAGCTGCATGGCGGCTTTCATCAGCTTGGCAATCACCATATCTTCAATTTCTTTGTCACCATAGCTCAACACTTTGATATAGGGTGTATACAGTTTCACTAAAGCGTTCATTGCTTCTGCGTCACCAACAAGTATTTTTTCAATTTCTTCATAGGACAAGCGCGGATATTTACGTTTCTTCATACGCTAATCGCTTCATTTCTTGACGCAATCGTTTCAGTGCTCGGTGTTTGTGATGATTGACTGTTCTGCGGGAAATCCCATACATTGTCGCAATCTTTGTATCGTTGATACCGACAAAATAGCGAACAATATCCATGCCCGCTTTTCTTCCGGCAGTTGCAACAGAGCCGCCACCAGCCTTTCATTTCGACGGTAATGATTTGACCGCTAACATGGAAGTGCGTAGGCGGTTCTTGCATGGATTGGATAACAAAACGACCGTCCATACTGGGCAGTTCAAAATTGTATTCCTCCATGAGATAGTTCAGTGATACTTCATGCTTTTGTTTGCGCTTGATTGCTCTGTATCAGTTACGAGCTTCAAACTCCATAACCGTTTTACAGAAAGCGTCAAAGCGTTGCTCGATATGGGTTTTATGTTCAGGGGATAACATCATCATTCGCCCCCTTTCCTCCCAGACAGGGAGCTATTACAAAAACCGTCCGTGCAAGTAAAAGCTGCACGGGCGGCGTTGCAATACGAAACAGCAATATGATTTGACAGTTTGTGCGGATGGGCGCAATACTCCCGCAGATGGACAACACGGTATAGATAATCTATGCAGGAAATAGAACATAGCGATGCCTCCCCGATACCGCCATATCCCAAAAAAAGGGCGACTTTAATAGGCCCTCCGTAAGCCCATTTTTTCAAAAGGAAAACGGCGCCTTTGATTATTCAAAAGAAAAGCCGATTACCGTGAAAATGCTCACAAGTTATCAGCTCTGCGTCTTAACATCTTATTGTCCCGGCGGCTATGCGTCTGGCTCTGTTTTAGAGATATTCAGTTATTTTGCATTGATAACCGTTTCCTGTTTGCACTTCGGGCAAAACAAGGGGAAATTTTCCAGCACCGTATCCTCTCGCAACTTTATTCGCGTTTTGTTTCGGCAGATTGGACACAGCACCCATTTCATGTTCTGCATCATGGTGTGCTCCTGACTATCACTAATCTGTACTTATCCAGCCGCTATGACAATGACTTCACTCGTAATAAGCGGCAAGAGTTTCCGGTTCAACGTCTTTACCCTTGTACGCAGACAACCAGTTTTGATATTCCGGGTTTTCCCATACTGTACCATCTTCAAAAGTGATTTGCTTCATACACGCCAGCACATAGGCCACGTTATGCGTACCGCTTGCCTGATTCCACCCATCATATAAAGACCATCCGCCGTTCAAATTTTCTTTTTCACCCGGCAAAATCGGTTCATCTGCCAATGGTATCATATGCTCGTATGCTTTATCGCTCTGATTGGTATAGTCGGTAATCTGGTTGCCGTTTGTCAATCCAAGACGTGTCCAATCAAGTTCCAATGCGTTCCCAGCTTTATCATAGACCAAACATGCCATCTCATAATCGGTTATTGTCTTGTTAGAATTGTTGCTTATTATCCAATGGAGATAGGGCCATCTGCCATCAGGGTCACTATCCTCATAATACTGTATTTCCACTTCATCAATCGTTACCGGCGTTTCGCTGGTCGTGGTAGTAATCTGTGTATTTGGCGTGTTATTAGTCTGTACCCCCAGCGTGTTGGCATTTTGTGATGTCGGATTAGCCACATATACACCCGAACAGGCAGCACTACAAAGCAAAACGATTGCCAATAGAGCCGATAACACAGCAATCTTGCGGGGTTGCTTTTTATGCGTCATAATTGCTTCCAACCTTTCTTTCATTAGTTTTGTGTCCTCGCTCAAAGTAATGGAAACGGCGGCGCGAGGGGCGATTTTATCAAGCCTGATTGCGCTGAGCAGCATGTCCCCATAAGCATATTTGCTTTCTTCATCCAACCGCTTGATAACGGTTTCGTCACAGGACAATTCGCAGTTGCGATCCGTTTCGCGGCTTACCCAGTACACAAGCGGATTGAACCAGTGAAGACAAAGTGCAATTTGCACGAGCCACTTATACACAAAATCCAGCCGTTTGTAATGGGTCAGTTCGTGCTGAAAAATATATTGAATATCAGTGTCTTTCATATCAATGTCCGGCAAGACAATCACGGGCCAAATAATACCGACAAGCATGGGGGCGGGCACCTGTTTGTTTTGAACAAGTTTTGGGGGATGCCTGACAGTCATTGCTTCACAGGCTTTTTGGTAAATATCCAACGTGTGAGAGCGTGCAATCACGCTGCACCCGTTTTTTACAGAACGTGTATAGCGGCAATAGCCAACTACCTTTCGGAACAACAACAGGACAGCAGGGGCAAGCCATGCAAGCCACAGCCATTTTATCAGCAGATTTCCAATATCGTTTGGTGTGGAAAGCGGATTGTTCGCGTTTCTATCTGCCCGTACCGGGAGCACTTCTTCCGGCAATAGCAAAAGATTATCCGCATTTGGATTAGCGGCGGGATTATCCTCTGCCACGACATAATCCCTGGCTTGATTGAATACCATCCCCATTAAACTTGTGTCCGGCCCAAATGGAAGTAAAAACCGTATAATCACAATCAGAAAAATGTAATACTGCCATGTTTTGCTTAAATGGTTTTTGATTATCGGCTTTAGCAGAAGCAAGAGCAATGCAATCAGTGAGCCGGACAGAGATAGGGAAAGAAAAACCAAAAACACTTCATTCATTTGACTCCCTGCCTTTCTGCCAGAACTTATGCAGATCCTCTAAATCTTCCGGGGTTACTTCGTTGTAGCTTACAAGGGCAGACAGCAGCCCTTTTGCGTCACCGCCAAAAACTTTATCAAGCAAGGTCATGGTCTTTGACTTCACATAATCATCTTCCGATACAAGCGCGGTATAGTAATACACATCACGCTTTTCCTGTTTCAGAACATTTTTATGCACAAGGCGCTTTATCATCGTTTGGATACTTTGATTTCCCATGTCAAATTTCGCGCTTAATGTGGAGCGAATTTCGGCATATGTTGTCGGCTTGCTCTTGCTCCAAATCACTTTCATAATCTCCGCTTCGGTGTCAGAGATTTTTTCTACATTCGTTTCCATATAACATCACCACCATAAGACATTTGTATTACCGCTTATATAATACATCTGTCTTATTGCTTTGTCAACCATCAAATTCAAGTTTAGCCTTAACTATAAACGCTGCCACTTTTATAGTTTCGGCGTTTTTTCTTTTTTTCCGATATTTGGCATTTCCGATTTTGCAGTGTTGTAGGAAGGAAAGAAAGAATTTGTGTTCTCCTTGCCAAAAACGGCGGTTGCCGCAATTCGTTATTGATAAGAAAATTTGCGCTAACCTTGCCAAAATCCGCGTTTGCACCTGTGTAGTCAGAGAGGCGAAAATATGTGGCGCATTTTGCAGAAATCAAATCTTCACCTCCGCGGCAGCGAAAGGAGAAATGCACATGGAAAACCGAAAGCGCAATGTCCAGCTCATCATCCGGGTGACGGAAGAAGAACAACGGCTCATTGAGCGGAAGATGGCGCAAGTGCCGGCGATGAACCTATCCGCCTTTGCCCGGAAAATGCTCATCTCCGAAGTGAAAACCCACGCCGCACAGCTTCAACGTATCGGCAACAGCGTCAACCAGATTGCAAAGCGCGTCAACATGACCGGCAATATCTACGAGGATATTGCCGAAATCAAGCGGTACATGGATGAGATATGGAAAGTGGAGCGGAAGCTGCTTCTATACGTCAAAGGTATGGAAAATTAGAGGGTTGGGGATACTTCCTAACAAGCAAAACTCATCAATGTCGCCGGTAGGCGAAAATGATGAGTTTACGGTAACGGCTATCCGTTTCCTATGCTTGCTGCGTCACTACTCCCACAGAAAGGACAGGAACGGAAAAGGCGATACTCCGTAAATACGCAACCGAAAACGGCTTTGAAAACACCTTGTTTTTCATTGACGACGGTTATAGCGGTATGAGTTTCGATAGACCGGTTGGAATGAGCTAATCGAACAGGTTGAAGCCGGGAAGATGGCGACGGTTATCGCCAAAGATATGTCGCGGGTAGGCCGAGATTATCTGCGTAGGATTTTATACGAAAGTTTTGTTTGTTGAGAAAGGCGTGCGCTTTATTGCCATTCACAGCAACATAGGCAGCGAGGCAGGCGATAATGAGTTTGCGCCGTTTATGAACATCATGGCCGAATGGTATGCCGTGGCGCAAGCAAAAAAATCCGTGCCATGATGAAGAACAAGGGCGATAACGGCGAACACCTCTGCACAAATCCGTCATATGGGTATGGGAAAAATCCGGATAATCCCAAACAGTGGGTTGTGGATGAAGTTGCTGCTGCCACAGTCAAGCGGAGATTCGTTTTTTGCTTAGACGGCTACGGTCCGTTGCAAATTGCCCGGACACTCGAAGCCGACAAGGTGCTAACTCCGTCCGCATACTGGCAAGAAAACGGCGTTTCTTGTCCCGCAAAGCCGCCCGAAAATCCCTATCGTTGGGTATCGGCAGCCGTATCCGATATTTTAGAAAAGCGGGATTATCTCGTCCATACGGTGAACTTCAAAACCTATAAGCAGTCCTATAAATCCAAAAAGAAGCTCTACAATCCAGAGGATAAGCAAAAGGTTTTCAAGGATAGGCACGAAGCCATGATTGCCCCTGACACATGGGAGCATATGCAGCTTGTCTTTTCCATTGTCGCGGGATATGAAGAACAATTACGGCAAGCGAAGCGGGAACTGGCGGTAAAGCGCAAACAGTACACGCAAGCCGAACGGCGCGTTGAAGAATTGATCCGTCTATTCAAGCGCATTTAGAAGATAGGGACAAAGGCGATTTGTCCGAAAGCGGATACAAAATGCTTTCCGCAGATTATGAGCGGGAACAGAACGATTTACAGGACAAGCTATTGCTGCTTGATGAAGAAATTCCACAGCAGGAAGAACAGGCAGAGAACATTGACAGGTTTATTGGCAAAGTACAAAAGTATCTCATTTTGCAGGAATTGACCCCTACTATTTTGAATGAGATGGTGAAAGCGGTGTATGTTCACGCCCCGGATAAGTCGAGCGGACACTGGGTACAGGACATTGACATTTCCTATGACTTAATCAGGATACTTCCATATCCCTTGTTGAACAGCCTGCAAAAAAGGTGAAACGGCATAGCACACAAGCTATGCCGTTTCACACCAATATTCCTATACTGTTTTATTGAGCCGCCCCAAACGGCAGTCTTCGCTTTTGATTTTTTATGGATGCAGCTTACTTTTCAATGTGAGATTCTGTGATTTCGTAAAGCTTATGAAGGACCTGTTCATAACGCGGAGATTGACGAAGAAATTGCATCGTTTCATCCTGCTGAAGAGCTTTCAGCAGCGATTGGCTGAGCAGCGCACCGAACGTGCTCATGTCATTTTGATCCTGAATATGCGGATAAAGGGCGGAATGTGACGCAATCCAGGGTGTTTTTAACGCCTGAAACATCGCTTCCAATGCGGCCAGCGCAGCTTCGCTGTCCTGCCGATCCGTCGCGGCTGTCCAGTCTGCATAAGCCAGATTATACGGCATCAGATCCAATTGTTCACCAATCCACCGGCACAGCTGCAGATAGCGCTGTGCGGTTTCCGGATGGTCCTTGATCGTCAAATTCGCCAAGGTTCCCAACTGCATTGACAGATCATTGGCAGTTTTGATCAGCCGCCGTTCCATCATCTCCAACGCTTTTTCCGTTTCCTTGGAGCGCAGATACAAGTTGACCTGCAGCTGCTGCTTATCGATCATCGGCGGCTGCGGCAAGCGATTCAGCAGTTGGCGGGCTTCTTCAAACTGTTCTTGTTTCAAGGCGTCGAGAAATAAAAATCCAATCGCTCCATCGCGAACCTGTCCATCCTCTCCCTGTGCGCACTGTTCCAGCCATTGACGAATCAAGGCGTCCGCTTCCTCCGAATGTTCCGACAGCAGCATTGAACAGCTTTTTAAAACCGAAGCCAAAGCATAAAGCAAAGGCAGACAGCTTGGATATTCTTCGGCCTGTTCCCGAGCATAGATCAACGCCGCCTCGACTTGTCCCGTCTGGATCACCTGTGTCAGTTCGCGGACAAGATCGGCGATTTCCGCTTCTGTTAATTCCTCTTTAAACGACAGAAGTGTATTCAAATCGATTTTTAATAGACGAGCCAAAGGCGGAAGCAGCGTGATATCGGGATAGCTGACACCGCTTTCCCATTTGTTGACAGCCGGCGCGCTCACCCCCAAGCGCTGAGCAATTTGTTCCTGTGTGAGTCCCAATGCCTTCCGCCGCTGGCGGATTATTTCATTGATTTTCATCCTGATTTCCTTTCTGCCGGACATTTTTAGATGTACCGCAAGGATAGGCCTATCCTGACTTTATCTTATCAAGACGCCTCAGTGCTGACAACTGAACGTTCCGCAGGTTTTGATTCATTTTTTTAACTATCCGTCATATTTTTTAATGACAGCGCCGGTAAAATCTAACCGGCCTTCCCTATCTATGCGGCTTATTCTCCGGCAAAGCCGCGTCATCATCCAGCTTCTCAATCCGCAGCATGCGATATCCCACTCCGACATGCGTCTGGATATAGGGTAAAGAGGAAGTGCTGCTTTCCAGCTTTTTGCGCAGCGTTGTCATAAATACCCGCAATGAAGCGACATCACTGTCCAGCGTACTGCCCCAGATCGCTTTTAATATCGCAGTATGGGTCATGACCTTGCCGACATTGTGCGCCAGCAGACACAGCAGTTTGTATTCACTGGGCGTCAGATGCAGTTCCCGATCCTGAAGCCAAACACAGCCGGAGCTGTAATCAATCTTCAAATCACCGTTGGTGAAAATCGGACTTTCCTCATTTTGCGTCTGAATGTAACGCATTCGGCGCAGCGTAACGCGCACACGCGCCAACAGTTCTTCCACGGAAAAGGGTTTGGTCAGATAATCGTCAGCCCCGGCGTCCAAGGCTTCAATTTTATCGCGGTCTTCACTGCGGGCGCTGATTACAATGATCGGCATGCGGCTCCAGGAACGAAGGGTTTGGATGACCTCAATCCCATCTCTGTCCGGCAGTCCCAGATCCAAAAGGATGATATCCGGCTGTTTCAACGTCGCTTCCTGAATACCCTGCCGTCCTGTACCCGCCGTCAGATAACGGTAATCCTGCGTTTCCAGAGTCGCCGTGATCAAATTACGGACCGCTTTGTCATCCTCAATCACCAGAATTAACGGTTTATTCATAAGCATGAACCTCCTCTGCTTTTATCCGAAATTCAAAGATTGATCCATGCGGCAGCTGATCTCGGACTTTCAGCGTACCGCCATGGGCATGGATAATCGACTGGCACAAGGCCAGACCCAAGCCCATTCCCCGCCGGCTGTCGGCAATCTGTCCGCGCGAGGTATAAAACAGATCAAAAATTCGTTCTTTCATGGCGTCCGGCACACCGGGGCCATTATCCGCCACGCTGACGACAAGATCGCTCCCCTCAAGCCGGGAAGCTACGATGATCTCTGATCCCTTCGGCGTGTACTGGACCGCATTGTTCACCAGATTGATAATCACCTGCATCATCAGCTGAGAATCAATCCGAACCAGGACGATCTTTTCACATTCTTCATGATGAAGCTGATGGTCCCGGACATGCCGGCTGATATGCTGAAGCGCTTCGTTGATCACATCTTCCATCATTTCCGTCTGTAAGTTCAGACTCATTGTTCCGTTTTCAATTTTTGTGATCGAAAGCAGATTTTCAACTAAATCGATCAGCCAGGCGGAATCCTCCGCGATATCGGCAATCAATTCCCGGCTGCGTTCATCCTCAAGCAGTGATTTTCGTTTTAGTAAAATCCCGGCATTGCCGGATATGCTCGTCAGCGGCGTACGCAGATCATGCGAAATTGATCGCAGCAAATTAGCTCGAAGCTGTTCATTTTTAGCCTGAGTCAGCGCTTCCTGCCGCCGCCGCGCCAGGATTTCTTTATCCAGCGCCAGCGCGCATTCGCTGAGAGTGGATAAAACAAGATTGTTTTCAAAGGGATCCAGCGCCCGCTGTTTTAAAGCGATGCCGACCACGCCATAAACTGTTTCTGCCGTACGAATCGCCAGATACAGACAACGAGCGCTGCCCAAGGTCGCGGTGGAAGCTCCGGCATGTTTATTATTGCGGAATACCCACTCCGCAACCGCGCGTTCATTGGTGTTCACCAACTCATTTTCCGAAATCTGCGGCTCCGCCTGAAAAATCTGCGGCTCGCTTAAACTCCGCGCATCGTTCTTTTCCTCAGAATCATACATGACGATCGTTTTATTCAACATTTTAACTAACTGTCTGGCGGTGACTTCGATCATTCCCTGGCGGTTGGTCTGCTGCTGCAGCTGCTGGCTGGTTTCCAGCAGTACTTTCATGCGGTACGCTGTACGGGCTGACTGCACGGCATGCCGCTTAATCTTGGACGCCAGCGAACTCGTTAAGAGTCCCGCCGCCAACATAATCACAAAGGTTATCGGATATCCTTCATCATAAGCATCAAGTGTAAATCGCGGCTCGGTAAACAAGAAATTAAACGTCAGCACAGCAGCAACCGCGGCAATCATACTGTAGCCCTGCTCGCTCAAAAGAACCGCGATAATCTGGACGCCAAGAATATAAACCGTTATGATATTCGCTTCACTGAATCCGATCTGCCTGAACCCCAGCGAAATACAAGTACAGATCATCAATACCGCCAGCGTAAGCAGCGTATCACGGCGGTTGAATTGAAAAGACGGCCGTTTCTTCCTGAGCGGGCGGTAAGCTTGAGGCTGATTCGCCTGATCTGGAATGATATAAATATCCAGATTGGGCGCCAGCGCGCTGAGTTTTTCTGAAAATGACTCCTGGCCTAAGCCCAACCGCGGACGGCGGGTATTGCTGCGGCCTAAGACAATTTTGGATACTCCGGAAAGACGGGCAAACTCCGCAATCTGAAAAGGAATATCGTCCCCCATCAGCAGCTCAATCTGCGCCCCCAGCTGCTGAGCTAACTGAATGTTGCCGCGCAGCCGCTGACGATCCGAGTCCGTCATGGAGCTGAATGCTGAAGTTTCTACAAACAGCGCTGTAAATTTTCCCTTAAAAGCTTTTGCCAGCCGGGCAGCCGTCCGAATAATCCGGCCGTTGGTCGGCGATGCGGAAAGACAGACAAGAATATGTTCGCCGGTATAGTAATCTGAAGCCTGCGCCTTCACCTTTTCCGTTGTCTGATTGACCCGGTCCGCTGTGCGCCGCAAGGCAATTTCCCGCAGCGCTGTTAAATTTTCCACCGAGAAAAACCGATCCAGTGCGGTTCTGGCCCGATCAGCTTGATAAATCTGACCTTCCTGAAGCCGCTGAATCAAATCCTGCGGTTCAATATCCACCAGCTCTACCTGATCAGCTTCATCAAATACAGAATCCGGAATCCGCTCCTGCACCAGCACGCCGGTAATGGAAGCCACAATATCATTCAGACTCTCAATATGCTGCACATTGACCGTGGTATACACATCAATCCCGGCTTTCAGCAGTTCTTCGATATCCTGATATCGTTTGAGGTGACGGCAGCCCGCAGCATTGGTATGGGCCAGTTCATCCACCAGAATCAACTGCGGCTGACGCTTCAGCGCGCCATCCAGATCCAATTCCTGCAGACGAATCCCTTTGTATTCCAATTTCAACGGCGGCAGCAGTTCCAAACCGGCTAGCAATTTCATCGTCTGCGGGCGGGCATGCGGTTCGATATATCCAGCAACCACATCTGTCCCCTGCTCCAAGACGGCATGCGCCGCTTCCAGCATCGCATAGGTTTTGCCGACACCGGCGGCATAGCCGAAAAAGATTTTTAAATGGCCGCGGGTTCCCTGCTGCGATTGTGATTCAATCTGCTTCAGCAGTACATCCGGATTCACGCGCTGTTCCATCTTATCCGCCTCTTTTCTGCCGCTATTGTATCACATCCATTCAGTTTGGACTTCTTCACCGCATTAAGATTTCATTAAGATCGCAGCGGCAGCGGAAAAATCACTTTAAGCAGCAATTTCTCCGCTGCACACCCATGCTGAAAATCCAACCGCAGCACTTCTTTCTGATCATTGATAAGCATAAAATGCTCCTTGTCGTTCATTACGGTCAATCCGACCTTCGTCATTGCGCTGCGTGCTGCGATTTCCCACAGCCACAGCTGCTGCGGATCAATCGGCTCCTGCATGACATAATCCAGTTCCAAGGCGCTGACCCTTTCCATAAAAAACATCAGCCATAATCCTTCCCGCTGACTTAAAGTCAAACACGTAAAAGAAAGGCATTGGGCATTCTTGATCTAATTTTAAATAAATATAAGTGAATCCTGATTCATGCTGAGTAGTCAGCGCTGAATCTTGATTAATCCAGGAATTGCTTCGGTAGCGCGATCCAACCCTCACGCTCATCCAAAGGCCGCAGTAATTCCATCAACTCCCATTCAGAATCATTATCATCTAAATAAAGCACCAGGCTCACCTGACTTAAAATCTGGACGGACTTCCCGCTCTCACTGTACACGCTTTGTTGGATTCCTGCTGCTGTGCACTGCCACTCAATGCAGACTGCTTCCCGCTGGTCAGCACAGGCATAGATTCGAATCAATCGCCACGAAGACAACTGGGCACAACGCCTGCCAAAGCGTTCAGCCAATTCGTCCAGAGCTCCGAAGGACTGCGTAAAAACCAGCCACAGCTGACGGAAACCGCCCTGGATCAGCTGCGGTTTACCTCACTCACGCTGCAGCTCTGCCGTTAGTAATAACAACTGCTGCACCGGATTTTCTAATTTTTCTGCCGCTTTATCCGCAGAATATACACTCCGGGTTTCCTTCATGCGATGCATGAGCGGCAACTCCTTTTGATAATCAGATTACCGATGATAGCCCAGCTCAGGCAGATCATTTCAAAAACCAGTAAATGTCCAATCATTTTCTATATCTCCCTTTTCTTTTTTACATCATATCTGTAAAAGGATAAAGAAAACGTCAAAATCCATAGCTTGTAATTAAAGTTATATTAAGATTTTTCGCAAAGTTCATGAGCTTTGCCTGAAATTTTTCGAGTTTTGACCGGTTCAAAGATACCGTATTTCTATTTGTTTTCTGCCGGATTGAATGTCGATCAAAACAAACTTGTTCGCTAAACCTGCTGTTTTCTTCGTCATGCCTGCCGAATTCGTTTTACGAAAATGGTTTTTCTTTTTCTGAAAATCAATGCAGGATTTTTAAAAGCCGGATTACAATAGAGTTATCCCAGCCGGGAGAATTCTAACCAAATATGTGATCAAGGTTAGTTCCGTCGTATCAATAGTTCCGACTGGTAAACACTGACCATTAAGATATGAAGTTGAAATCCAATCATCATGCAGGAAGAGGGAAAATCATGAAACATAATATCTTACTGAAAACCAACATCTTAGTCTGTCTGGTTGTCTTTCTCGGCTTTTTGGCCACGGCTGTCCTAAGTTATCAGATGAATTATTCCGCTTCTGTTAAAAATATAGAACAAGTATCCGAACTGACTTCGGAAGGGATTTATTATCAGATGACAATGTTGTTTACAAAACCTGTCAATATCTCGCTGACTATGGCCAATGACAGCCTGCTGCGCAGTGCTTTGATTGAAGAAAGTGCTAATCTGAATAATCCGGAGTATGAAGCAGTTCTGACAAAATATCTGAAAGCCTATCACGATCAAACTCAATATGATTCGGTGTTTCTAGTTTCTGCCGCTTCGCAGCGTTATTACAATTATGACGGACTGGACCGAATCCTCACACCGGAAAACCCGGAAAACGACTGGTATTACGCAATGGCGGAATCAGATCAAGAATATGCAATGAATGTCGACAACGATGAAGTTAAAGCTAAAAATAACGAGATTACCGTATTTGTGAACTGCAAGATTACAGATGATCAGGGACAGCTTTTGGGGATCGTCGGCGTCGGTTTGCAGATTGATTCTCTGCAGGCTTTGATTCAAAGCTATGAGGAACAGTATCAGGTACAGGCATTTTTGATCAATAACGCCGGAGATATTGAAATTTCCTCGCACCACACCGGCTATGAAAAAGTGAACTTGTTTTCATTATATCCCTATCCCGATGAGGTACAAGATGCCATTTTAAATTGGCAGGGAGACGACGCTTCAAGTCCTTTCTGGGTTGCTGACCCGCAGGACAGTCAGGGACGAGATTACGTAATTTCGCGCAGCATTCCACAGCTGCAATGGCATCTTTTTGTCCGCCAGGATACCGGTAAATTATTAAAATCACTGCAGCGGCAGCTGTGGCTGTCCGCGTTCATCATCGTCTTGATCATTCTCTTTATTCTTTATATTATTACGCGGGTTATCCGCAGTTTTAACCTGCAGATTATTGAACTGACGCAGTCGGTGGAACAGGAAAAGCGTTCCACCTTTGAAAAAGCCACCGAAGAACTATTTGATAACATCTATGAGCTGGATAGTACCCACAACTGTCCGGCAGATGCTGAAACGCAGAAATATTTTGAAAGTTTGGGGGCTCCGGCGGGCACACCTTACGATCAGGCTCTGAAGGTCGTTGCCGAAAAACAGATAAAAGCGGAATTCCGACAGGGTTATGTTGACACCTTTACGCCTGCGAATGTAATCCGCGCTTATGAAAACGGGCAGGATACTTTAACCTATGAATTTATGATCTCTACTGGCGGAGATTATTTCTGGATGCGGATAACAGCACGGATCATTCAGCAGGAAAAGGATCAGTCGCTGCACATGCTGACATATCGACAGAATATTGATGCTGAAAAACGCCAAGAAAAACGGCTTCAGGCTTTGGCTCAGACGGATGAGATGACGCATCTTCTGACAAAAAGCGCAACCCGGCGGCATATTGAACAAAAGCTTCAAACTTGCCCTGATCAGCAATTTGCCTTTTTCATCTTTGATATTGATACATTTAAAGAAGCGAATGACCACTACGGCCATGTTTTTGGAGATACGGTGATTGAAGCCTTTGCCGCTGCGCTTTGCTCCCAGTTTCGCCAAGATGACATTATCGGACGGATCGGCGGCGATGAATTCGCAGTCTTCTATCCAATCACCGGTCCTGCTGCGGTTGAAGATAAGGCTAAAGCTCTATCGAAGGCTTTGAATAAAACGCATACTGCGCTGGGCTACACCTGGATGATGAGCGCCAGCATCGGCATCGCGCTGGCACCTCAGGATGGCTGTAACTTTGAAACACTGTATCAAAGTGCTGACGCCGCCTTATATCAGACCAAAAAACACGGAAAAAACAGCTATTCCTTCTTTAAAGCAGTCCCTCATGAACATAATAGTTCAAAAGATTAAAGATTTTTTAATAGAATCGTTTTGAATTTTATCAACGATCTCTAAATCACTGCTTGTATTTAAATGTCTAAAAACAATGTTTTAACATTTTTCCATCAACATCTTTAAGAACATTTTCAGCTGAAAATGCGTCAAATTCTATATCACGATCCGCTTTTACTATTCTTGCAAATTTTTCTAAAAATAGAATATTGTCCTCTAATCATGCTGCTTTCATCTGATCTCTCCTCAATGCTTAACCTCTACAGTGAATACAAATTCTCATACTTTATCTATTCAATGCACAATTATGTCTATTAATCGTAATTCTATTGATAAAAGCAAGTTGTATGCTATCCTTAAATTATGAAGGAGAAGTTAATCATGCGAAAAACTTTAGTTTATATTTTTGAACTATTGCCTAAGGCTAATTTTTTATCCGTTTTAAAAAGTCATACTGTGAATTCTTCCTCGCCTTATCTATTTAATGAAAACTTCCTGAGGTATTCAACCTATGAAATTCACATTTAAATTATTCTTACTTGTTTTCCTGTTACTAATTGTAGGATGTCATAATTCAACGATCAGCGAACCAACCAGTTCCCCTCAAGAAACAAAGGAAGCTAGGGTCAACCCAAGTAATACCGAACCCGAATATTTTCCTTTTACGGATATTAATAATGCCGTTTCGCACACCGGGTTCCTAGATAAAAATAAAGTGTTTGACACTTATACTTTAAATAAATATTATCATGAATTCGCTAATGCTACTTGTCAATTAGTAGAAAGTTCCGATTCCATATTTTTTACAGATTCTAAAACTTTATATCAAATCAGTAAAGACCATTTCAAAATTAGTTCATTGATCACAGGTAATAATATAGGCAGATTATATCTTTACGACAATAGGATTTATTTCACGGATTACACGGATAATTATTTAACAGCCAATCTCTACAGTTATGATTTAATCTCACACGACCAAGCCTTGTTATTAGAAGACGTCAGTGGTTGTATGCTAGGAAAGAAAAACCTTCTATATCTAACGACAGGCAGCTCAAATGATAGTAACAGATACGAGAATAATTACTTTGCGATATTGAATCTCAGTAGTGGAGAATTGAATGTTACGGAACTTAATTTAATGCCCTGTGGATTATTTGAATATAACAATTATTTATATTATTACGAAATATCTGATTTGTTAGTCAGAAGAATTAACTTAGAAACTTTAACCATAGAGACGATTGATAAGATCAATATCTATGTCAATGATTATCTGCGTGGTTTAAATGATTATTTATATTTTTACAGTCCTTTGTCAGAAAGTATCTGCAGAATTCAATTAAGTAGTTTTCAGGTTGAAATCATTACTCCGATTAATTCCAAAGTTATTTTCCGTGAATTATGTGTCACTGAAGGACACGTTATTTATCTAACGGAAGATCCTGACTTCAATATTCCCTACTTAAATATTTGGTCTGAAAATAACGAATTAACGACAATTGAACTACCGAAAGGACAAGTTTTTATTGAAAATATATTATTCAATCAAGTATACTTCTCAGTGAATTTAGAAAGTCTCTATAGGTATGATTTAACAAATCAAACTATAATACAAGTTATTTAACGATATGTTGAGTGGCAAATTAAAGGTTGGCATTTTCTGAGTTTTATCTTTTTCCCTTTAACATGATTCAGTCAACCCCCTTTTCACCTCACCTAACATAGAATGCTGAAAAATAATTCCTGCTGGGGTAATCAGGAAAGAGAAAACGATACATCTGCTATACATTAAAAGGTAAGCAAATTGCTGCGTTGACAGGCATAAATCAAACTTGTTGGGTAGGAAGCTAAGAAGCCTTTGTTTCCTCCTCGGTTTATCCTGCCAAACACCTCTTTTTATAAAAATCGATATATCCCTGATGCTCACAGGAATTGTGGATAACTTTGGGATTAAGATCAACAAAATATCTTGATTCACATTGTCAAAAACTCAAAAAATCCAGTCAGTTTGGTTTCCTGACTTCATTTCCTTTTCTTATAAAAATCCGTTATAATAGTCCCTGAGCTAATGAAAGTCTAAGGGAGGATTTTATGGAGTCCGCAATTACGATATTTAATCAAATTCTGAAAATGTTTCTGATGATGAGCGTCGGCTTTTTGCTTTACCGCAAAAAAACAATCAACGACGATACAACCGCACGGCTCTCAAATATTTTACTGATGGTGGCTACTCCCTGCACAATTATCACTTCGTTTAACCAGACCTACACGCCGGAAAAGCTGCAGGGACTGATCCTGGCTTTTGGGCTGAGTCTGGCTGTCTATGCCGCTAATATCATGATTGCCGGCGTACTGTGCAAGCGGGAAGAACGGGTAGAAAAATTCGCTTTGGTCTTCTCCAATGCCGGATTTCTCGGAATTCCGCTGGTGACTGGGCTCTTGGGCATCGAAGCGGTTTTCTATTTATCGCCCTTCATCGTCTGCTTCTATTTGTACGCCTGGACGTATGGAGTGATTGTGATGTCCGGTACCCGGGAGGGCGTCACGTTCAAAAAAATCCTGACCAATCCCTGTATCTGGGCAATGGTGGTGGGCGTGCTTGTCTTTCTGCTTCCGCAGAAACCACCGGTACCCGTCATGGAAGCCGTCGCTTCGCTGGGCTCCATGAATACACCGCTGGCAATGCTGGTGCTGGGTGCTTATCTGGCAAAAAGTCCGCTTACTCATATGTTTAAAAACATCGCGGCTTACCGAATCAGTGTTTACCGGCTAGTCTTGATCCCCGCGTTTTTACTGGCGGCGCTGAGTCTGGTACCGGACACCTTCGCAACGATCCGGACGGTGATTCTGGTTTCTGCCTGCGCTCCCTCCGCCGCTTTGGCGCCGGTTTTTGCCCAGATGTTTCACCGCGATATCAGTCTGGGTGCAGAAATTGTCAGCTTGTCCACCATTCTCTGTCTTTTCACCCTGCCGATTATCATTATGCTTTCGGAAATGATCTGGTAAATCCTGATAGATTGCTTTTCCAACAGGCTGCTTTTCATGTCTTTCGTGCTTGACTGCCGAATAAAGTAAAAATGATGGTCTTTCTCCCCCAGAGATAATCAGCCATCATTTTTTTAATTCTTATTTTGAAGCGTTTTCGCCCGCGATGCGTCCGAATACCGTGATATCCGCCAGCGCATCCGAACCTAAACGATTGGTTCCATGAATGCCGCCGGTGACCTCACCTGCCGCGTACAGACCCTCAATCACGTTGCCGTCCTGATTGATGACCTGCGCGTTCGCATTGATCTGAACACCACCCATCGTATGATGAACAGCCGGGGCTGCCTTGACAATGTAGTAAGGTCCCGTTTCGATCTTAGCCGGCATCGAGCGCTTGTTGAATTCCGGATCCACACCCGCTTCAACATAGCTGTTGTAATTTTCCACCGTCTTTTTCAGTTCTTCAGCATCAATACCAAAGAAATTTGCCGCTTCTTCCAGCGTATCCGCCTTGACCATCAACCCTGCCTGGGTCAGATAATCCAACTCTGCCGCATGATTTTCCTGCAGTTTGCTCAGATCAAAGCCGTTCTGATCCACTAATTCGTAACAAACATGACCGGTCTGATCCTTAATTGCCATTGACATAACGTCGCGCCGTCCTAGTTCCTCGACAAACCGCTTGCCTTCTTTGTTGACAATCACCGTGTAGCCGTACAGACGAGCATCGTCATAATACAGCAGGGCTCCGGTTGTCGGATCACAGATCGGATAAGTCTGAATGTATTCCATCCCGACCAGATTCGCTCCAACCTTCGTCGCCATGGTGATGCCGTCGCCGGTGGAACCCACTGAATTCGTGGACAGAATGGATTCGTCTATCTGCGGATCATACTGCTTGCGCATTTCAATATTGGAGCCGAACCCGCCGGTTGTTAAAATCACATTTTTTGCGGTAAAGGTGTAATCCGTATTTTTGCCTTCCGCTTTCACACCAATAACCCGTCCGGTTTCATCTGTGATCAGCTCTGTTGCGCGGGTATCCAGCAGCAGCGGAATTCCCAGTTCCTCGGCTTTCGCCTGTTCCTTTTTAATGATCTCAGCTCCGCTGGCGCCTAAAGGAATCAGCGAACGCTTAACCGAGTGACCGCCGAAGAACATCAGCTCGTCTTCCCATACTACGTTGCAGGTATCCCGCAGCCATTCTGCCCCCGCCAAGGCATTGTCCGCAACAACCTTGACCAGCTCCGGATCATTCAGATGATCGCCGCCCGTCAGCATATCCTGCGCCATCAGCTCAGCGCTGTCTTCAATGCCTTCCGCTGCCTGCAGCCAGTTGCCCGGCGCGGCATATTCAGCTCCGGAAATCAGCGTATTGCCTCCGGCCATCGGCATTTTTTCAACAATAATCACATCGGCGCCGTTCATCTTCGCTGTAATTGCCGCCGCAAAGCCAGCCCCGCCGGCCCCGATGACCACTACATCATGGGTTTCTTCCTTCGCTGTCCGTTCTGTGGATTCCGGTGTTCCGGCATCAATCTTTTTCAGCATTTCTTTGCTTGCCCCGGCCGCAGCCAATGCGTTATTAACCGCCTCTAGGAAGCCGTTGGATGTCGCAGTCGCCCCTGAAACGGCATCCTGATCAACGCTGTTGGTTGCTAGAATCGCTTCCGTCAGCGTATCCATCGCCTTGTCAATTCCGGCGGTTTCATCATTCTTGGTGATCGTGATCGCTGTGATCGTATCGTCCTTGATCGTGACTTCGACCCCGATAATTCCGCCGCGGCCATTGCCTTCACCGGCATAAGTTCCATCTGCAATCGCATTCGCTGTTGATGGCTGTGCCGGTGTTTTCGACTGATCCCCGCAGCCGGCCAGTCCCAGGATCATTAGTCCGGACAACATCAGCGCACATAATTTCTTCATTTGTTTTCCTCCTTTTGTTAACTTATTGACAATGCTATTTTATCATGCTGCAATCATGTTGGCTTTGCACAGGTTTGTTATTTTTTGCACTTTCAACACAGCTCGGCTTGTCATCCCAGCAAGCTTCATTTATACTAAAAAACAAGGATGCTCATGCGTTTTAACCAGGGGAAAAGAGGGATACGATGACATTGCGGACAAAACTCTGCTGGTCGTTTCTGGCCTGCATTCTGATTGTGTTCTTGCCGATTCTGACCATTACCGAAACCCAGCTGCGCCCGGCCAGTGAAAAACAGACTTTGCAGCAGACCCGTCAGCTGGTCAACGCGAAAGCCGCGGAAGTGGGTTCCTGGCTGAACCAGCGGATCAGTGAAATCCGGATTATCCATGAATTTCCGGGCACGCAGTCGCTGGATTTTGATCAGCTTCGTCCCTATCTTTCTTCCCTCAACGAAGTTCTGCGCCAGCAGTACGGCAACCCCGAGGAAGCCTTTGCGGTTGGAGGCTTGGATGGACAGGGCTGGATTAATGACAAACTGACGATTGACGTGCATCAGCGTCCCTATTTTATTGAAGCCATGGCCACCGACCAGGAGTATGTCATCAGCAAGCCGGTCATCTCCAAGTCCGACGCCAAGCCGATCTTTCTGATCTGTTATCCGATCCGCAATGAGAACAATGAAAAAATCGGCTTTATCAACGGATCTGTCAATCTGGATAAATTTACGGATATCCTGTCCTCCGTCAGCATTTACGATGGATTTTCATGGATCATGAACCGCGAAGGTCTGGCCTATACCGCGGCGCCTGAGGTTTTCGATGAAATTCAGCTGACTGATGATGATCTTCAGGCGCTTGCCGGGCAGGCTGAAGTCACCGGTTATTTAAAGTTGGATTCCGACCGTTCCGACACGATCTTCTATGCCTCGGTTCCCTATGCCCCAGGGTGGCTGTACTGCGTTCAGCTCAGCGATGCAAAACTGTTTTCTTCGTTCGATCAGGTTGTTGGGATGATGATCGGCTTCGCCTTCTTTTTGTTAATCTGCGCCGCGCTTTTAGCCTGGCGGCTGTCCAATTCTATCACCGCGCCGTTAAAACGCCTTGAACAGAGTGTTCTGGCCGTCGCCAACGGAAATTTGAATACGGTGTTCCATAATTCGGGATCGGATGAAATTGTCCGGCTGGGCCGTTCCTTCAACGAGATGGTGACCCAGCTCAGACAATTGATCAATCAGGTGGTTTCGGTTCAGCAGCAGAAACGCAAAGCGGAATTAAGGGCGCTGCAGGCGCAGATCAATCCCCATTTTTTATATAACACATTGGATACGATTCAATGGAAAGCGCTGGAACATGACGCCGGGGAGGTTTCGGATATGATCTGGCAGCTTTCTCAAATGTTCCGCATCGCGTTAAACGACGGCCGCGAGCTGATTCCCGTTGCCGATGAAATCCGGCATGTGGAAAGTTATCTGACGCTGCAGAAAATGCGGCTTCCTGATCAGTTTGCCTATACGCTGAACGTTGAGCCGGGATGCAGCGAAATCCTGATTCCCAAGCTGATCCTGCAGCCTTTGGTGGAAAACTGCTTGGTTCATGGTTTGGATCGGAAACGAAAAGATGGACAGATCGCGATTGAAATCCGCCGTCAGGGTGAATTGATCGTGTTGTCGGTTCAGGATAACGGCAAGGGGCTGGATCCGCAGCGTCTGCAGCGTTTGATGCAGGAGTTGGCCAGCCATCAGGAATCGGATCATTATGGTTTATACAACATCAACGAACGGCTGTACCTGACTTATCGTGATCAGTACCGCTTGACTCTGGAAAGTCCGTTGGGAAAAGGCTTTCGGATCACATTAACGTTCCCGGCTGAGGAGGAAAACACATGCTTCGCGTCATTGTAGCCGACGATGAACCGGTCATCCGCAATGGAATTGTTCATCTGATCGAATCCAGCGGTCTGGATTTAAAAGTAGCCGGGACTGCCGAAGATGGCCGGGAAGCGGTGGAGCTGGTTCAGAAGCTGGATCCGGAAATCATTATCATGGATATCAATATGCCTCAGCTCAATGGTCTGGAAGCGATTGGAGAAATCCGCAAAAGCTCACCGGACTGCCGGATTCTGATCGTATCCGGTTACAGCGATTTTGCTTACGCCCAGCAGGCGATTGATTTAGGCGTCTGCAAATATTTATTAAAGCCGCTGGATATCCATGGCTTCGTGCCGATTCTTCAGCAGGCGATGGACAGCTGGACCCAACTTCACCGCAAATCCGATCCGGCCTCCGTGAGTGAAGAAGATGCTTTTCAAGATAAAGGACTGGCTGCCTTTCATTATGTCCGGGATCACTTTACTGAAAATACCCTGAATCTCACCGACGCTGCCCAGCGTTTTTATCTCAGTCCGTCCTATCTGTCCCGCATCATCAAAGAAAAAACCAGTCTTTCCTTTACCGATTACCTGAACCGGTTAAGAATTGATCTGGCTGAATCGCTGATGCTGGAAAATCCCGGCATGACGATGAATGAAGTGGCGCTGCAGTGCGGCTACAGCTCCCAGCACTATTTCAGCCGGGCGTTTAAAAATTACACCGGCATGACGCCGATTGCCTTTAAGAATAAACCCCGCTGACTCATGATCAGCACCTATACCAAAAAAGGAACGATACGCGCGCAGCTGCCTGTCCTCGTTCCTTTTTTTCGGCTATTTTTTCGATAACTTGATGAAGAGATAAAAAATGCTCAACGGTTTGGCCGTTCCGCTTATTTTATTCTACCGTTTCCCGCCAGATATTCGCGCCTAACGCCCGCAGTTTGCCGTCCAAATCATCATATCCCCGCTCGATATGATAGATTTCATGAATTTCCGTCACGCCTTCCGCCAACAGTCCGGCAACAACCAGACTGGCTCCGCAGCGCAGATCCGTCGCGGTGACACGGTCGCCGTACAGAGGGGTTATCCCTTCAATCGTACAGCTGCCCTGTCCGACGCTGATGTCCGCGCCCATCCGCTGCAATTCAATGCAGTGCTTAAACCGTTCCGGATAAATGGTTTCCCGAATTGTTGATTTGCCTTCCGCCTGCGTCAAAAGAGCTGACAACGGCTGCTGCAGATCGGTCGCAAAGCCTGGATACGGCAGCGTTTTAATATCGACGCCCTGCAGCTTGCCGCCGCCGCGGATCAGAACGCTGTCGACGTCGACTTCCATATCCACACCCATTTCCTGCAGCTTGGAAAGCAGCGATTCCAAATGCTGCGGAATGATATTCGTAATTTTCATTTCCTTCGCGGCCGCCGCGGCCATGATGATAAACGTTCCCGCTTCAATCCGATCCGGAATGATCTCATGGAAACAGCCGGATAAATAATCCACGCCGTCAATCGTGATCACATTCGTACCGGCGCCGCGGATATGCGCGCCCATCTTGTTGAGCAACGTGGCGACGTCGATAATCTCCGGCTCCTTCGCGGCATTTTCAATCGTTGTCCGGCCCTTCGCGTAGACCGCTGCCATCATGATGTTGATCGTCGCGCCGACCGAAGAAATATCGAGAAAGATTTTTGTTCCGATCAGCTCTTCCGCTTCAATCGTATAACAGCCTTTCTGATAATCGACCTTTGCCCCCAGCGCTTCAAAGCCCTTGAGATGCAGATCAATCGGCCGCGGTCCGAGATAACAGCCGCCTGACATTTTAATTTTGACATGTTTGTATTTGCCTAGCAGCGCTCCCATAAAATAATAGGAAGCCCGCAGCTTAGTGACCGCCGGATGCTCCAGCGGGCGGTTGATCATTTCCGTCGGATCGATGATCAGATGTCCCCGATCCTTATGCACCACCGCCACGTTCAGTTCCTCTAACAAGGTGGATAACGATTCCACGTCCGCAATATCCGGCACACCGCAGATCGTCACCGGGCCGCTGGCCAGAATGGAGGCCGGAATCAAGGCCACCGTCGCGTTCTTTGCCCCGCTGATTCTGACCTCTCCGTTCAGCTGATGACCGCCTTCAATCTTAAATACTTCTTCCATCGGTTGGGCTCCTTTCATTGCACTATCATACTATTAAGTTTTGTTTCAAACGTGATTGTTTTTGATTGCTGTCCCAGCTCAGCCGTACAGCTGACGGATTTCCTTTTCCCATTGTTCCATCAGCCGCTGCAGCTTCTTTTCATTTTTACGTCTTCCCATCCACGAAAGACTCCAAACTGCCAGCTTTTTTTCCATATTGGCCGGCCGAAATTCTTCGCTGTACACAACCTTGCATCCATGCTCGTCCAGCGGCTGGCACTGGGTATCAATAATCTGGGTTCCATCAAACATATCGACCCGCAGCTGCACATGCGCCGGTTTATCAAAAATCGTCAGCTCGGCTTTGCCGATCCGTTGCTTCTTATCCGAAACGACAATCTTCTTGTCGTATTTCAGCCCCTGATGAATCTGGGCGATCGTCAATTTCTTATCGGTTTCAATCTGAACGTCCTGCGCAATCCGCCGGGCCATAAAGTTGAAGAACTGAACGGCGGAGCAGGGAAACTGATGTTGTATCTGCATAATCTCATCCTTATCTTTTTACGTCACTATTATACCGTGAACCGTTCCGCATTGCCACTCTTTCCCGACGCGTGCGGATAGTTTTCACTTTCCTTAGAATTTCCTTAGACTTGCGGTTTATGCTCAGAAAGAAAAGGAGGGATTTCTATGAAATCTAAAAAAACATTCCGCGGATTGAGCGGATTTGATCTGAAATGTCTGGCCATGATCCTGATGGTGCTGGATCACATTCATTATTTCTTTGATTTTACCGGACGGATTCCGCTGCTTTTTTCTCAGCTTGGCCGGCTGTCCGGCTGGCTGTTTCTGTTCTGTACAGTCGAAGGCTTCGCGCACGCCTCCAATCGCAGGCGGTATGTTCTGCGCTGCTACGGCATTGCGGCGGGGATGGGCTTGATTCAATCCGCGATTCAGTTTTTCGGCTGGACGCGGGCCGACGGTTTTTTCCCTGCCAACAACATCTTCGCTATCTTTCTTCTCTGCTTCCTTTTGTGGCAGGGGCTGGATGAACTGAAGAAAAAACGCTGGCTGATCGGAATCGGCTTGTTAACGCTGCCCTGAGCCGGTTATTTTCTGTTTGCCAAGCTGCCGCTGACGTGGATGCCCTATGCTTATTTCCTGCAGTGCACGCTGTTTCCGCTGCCGTTTCTCAACGAAGGCGGAATCTATTATCTGATCGGCGGTTTTCTGCTTTATGCCCTGCGCCCCCGCCGCGCCGTTCAGTTAAGTGTCTTTACGCTGACGCTGGGCGGACTGTATGCGCTGATGCTGGGGCAAATGAATTTCAGTTTCATTGAAGTCTTGACCCCAGGTTATGAATGGATGGGACTTTTCGCGGTGGGTTTGATGGCCTTGTACAACGGCCGGCGCGGACCGCGCAATCAGCGTTTCTTCTACTGGTTTTATCCAGCCCATATCTATCTGTTTTATATTCTGTCATGCTTAATGATATAATAGAGAAAACAACAGGGAGGGAATGGATATGGCACGGATCATCGCGGTGGATGATGACGCGGATCTGCTTCGATTAGTCCGCATCGCTTTGGAAAAAGACGGGCATACCGTCATCGGCTATACGGATCCCGCTGAAGCCGATGAAGAAATCTGGGCAAAAGCAGATCTAGTTCTGCTGGACATCATGCTTCCGCATCAGTCCGGTTTCGAGCTTTGCCGGAACATCCGCAGTCAGCTGGACTGTCCGATCTTATTTCTCAGCGCCCGCAATGAAGACGAAATGATGATTGAGGGGTTGGGTTTAGGGGCGGATGACTACCTGACCAAGCCGTTCAGTCTGAGCGTTCTGCGCAGCCGGATTCAGGCTCATCTGCGGCGGGAACATCGCCGGCTTTGGGATTATGCCTGCGATTGGCAGCTGGATCCGTACCAGCAGATCTGCTTCCAAGGTCATCCGCTGAATCTGACAAGCTGTGAAAAGGAAATTCTGATGGCCTTACGCCGTCAGCCCGGCCGGATCTGGACCAAAGAACAGCTGTTGGCGCTGATCAATGGCTGGGACCGCTGCAGCGAACCGGCTGCGATGACCGAACACGTTAAAAACATCCGGTCCAAGTGCCGAAAATGGCACAGCGATCCGATAGAAATCGTATGGGGGATAGGTTATCGATGGAAAAACGAAGACGCAGAAAAACCCAAACCGTAGCGCAGTTTTTACGGCGTTATTTCTTAATCACAGCCTTGGGCGTGCTGGCTTTGCTGGCGGCCGCCCTTTGCCTGTTTCAGCTGGGATTAAACGCCGGCTGGTACACTCCGGCCAATCATGCCGAAATTCAGGCGCAGGAGTTGATCGGCAAAATTCAGATGCAGGATTTTTTTGATCCCGATCAGGTTCCCGAGGGTCTTGATTATATTCTTTTCAGCCATGAACAGTGGGCGGACAGTTCCCTTCCGCCCGATAACACCCTGGCGGATTACAGCTATTATTCCGGCAGCTATACCGGCATGATCGGTGCTTCTGCCTGGCTGCGCACCGATTTGAGAGCGGAAACCGTCATTCTTTTATTCCGCTATGCTGTCCGTCCCGCTTCGCCGGCCATCGCCGCTTTGATTCCGGATCTGCAGGGAGTGTTTGTCGGCTTCTCCGCTCTGATGATCCTGATCTTATTGATAGGCATGACCAATCGCTATGGAAAGAAATTAGTGCAGGCACTCAACGCCTTGGAGGAATCCGCAACCCAAATCGCCGCCGGCAATCTGGATTTTGAGATTCATGATACGGCCCTGAATGAATTCAACCAGGCTCTGGATTCCGTCGAAACGATGCGGACGGCGCTGAAAGACTCGCTTGTTCAGCAATGGGACATGCAGAATCAACGGGAAATTCAGATTGCCGCGCTGGCCCACGATTTAAAAACACCGCTGGCTGTCATTGCGGGCAATGTGGAACTGTTAAAAGAAGAAACACTGCCGGAAACGGCGGCGGAAAGTCTGGAAGTGATCGGCCGGCGCTTAGAGCAGCTGAGTCATTATGTCTATCAGCTCCAGCAGGCCGCCAGCCGTCAAAATCAGGCTGAACAGCCCAAATTGACCGCGATCGATGAGTTAATCCGGCGCTGTACGGAAGAAGTCGAAGGCTTATGCCGCAATAAGGATTTGACCCTAACTGTATTCTGTCCGCCGTTTTCCGCCTGGGTGCATACGGAAACCCTGCGCCGGGCGCTGATCAATTTGCTGGATAATGCAATCCGGTATTGTCCTTATGGCAAAACAGTTCAGCTGATGGGACAGATTACGGAAACCCATTGGATTATCAAGGTCAGCGACGAAGGCCCCGGCTTTCACGCGGAAAGTCTGAAGCACATCGGCGAACCTTTCTATCGTTATGAATCCGCCCGCAGCAGCAACGGACACGCGGGTTTAGGACTGTATACGGTATCGCAGGCGATGCAGATCGAAGGCGGACGCATGATTCCCGGCAATGTCCCGGACGGCAGCGGAGCCCAGGTGATTCTTGAATTCCCCCGTACTACACTGGCAGAAGAAACTGAACGCGCTGACCCTGTTTCTGACAGCTTCTCTTCACCTTTACAATAAAGAATCGGCGGATTCGGGAAGGATTCCCGCGCTGCCGATTCTTTTTTCGTTGTTCTTACTCAGATTTCTGCTGTCCGGTTCTGCGTGCTTCAATTTCCCGGTTAAACTTTAAATTCAAAGCTGAAGCCAAAGCCTTTGACCTCATGGGTATCATTGGCGATCACAAACGCTTCCTTGTCTATCGCCGTCACCATTTCCATCAGCGCGGGATACTGGTTCTTCGTGATGACGACAAGCACGATTTTGCGCTTTTCATAAGTATAGCCGCCCTGAGCTTCAATCAGGGTCGTTCCCCGCTCCAGTCGGGAATGAATCTGTTCGATGATCTGTTCATATTGATCAGAAATGATCTGAATTGCTTTGGCCTGCTGCCCGCCGAACATCAGCACCTTGTCAATCGCTACGGAAGACGCCCAAACCGACACAAAACCAACCAGCACCGCTTCCAAGCCATAGGTAAACGCGCCTAACAGCACGGTCAGCGCATCGGTGATCAGCACCAGCTTGGCAATTTCAATGTGCGTCAGCTTATGTACGATCAGCGGCGGAATGTCCATTCCTCCGGTACTCGCCCCGGTTCTTAACGCCATCCCAACGCCCATGCCGCCCAATAAGCCGCCGTAGAGCGAAGCTAAAATCGGATCCAAATCCAAAACCGGAACCCGGCCGCTGAAAAAGGTCAAAAATACCGGATAAATCAGTGAGCTCAGGATGGTCTTCATAGCAAATTCCTTCCCCAAAAAGCAAGCGCCGATGACAAACAGCCCCACTACCAGAATATTCACCATCAGCGTGACCGGCAGCGGAATTAACGGCTGCAGAGCAACGGCAATACCGGCGACGCCGCCGGACAGAATATCATACGGCAAAATAAACATGCTGACAGCCAGTGCCAAAACGGCATTGCCGGCTACGACCCAAACGATATCTTTCCCCTTCTGTTTTAACGTTTTCATCACGGTCCTCCTCGTTTTTTATACACCCTCTTATTATAAGCTTTCCCCCTTCGGAAAAAAAAGAAAACCCGCAGATTTCTCCGCGAGTTTCTCTCAATAAGAGTTTTTCAGTGATTACGCTTTGTTTGCGGAACCAAACTGGTTCATCATTTCAATGACTTTCTTCGTGATTGCATCAGCCCCTGGTTTCAGCAGTTTGCGCGGATCATAGCCCTTGCCGGCCAGATCTTTGCCTTCTTCAATATACTTGCGGGTTGCGGCTGCGAAAACCAGCTGCAGTTCGGTATTGACGTTGATCTTGGAAACGCCCAGCGAGATTGCCTTGGCTACCTGATCCGCCGGGATACCGCTGCCGCCGTGCAGAACCAACGGTTTGCCATTAGTCGATGCCTGGATTTCAGCCAGACGGTCAAAGTTCAATCCCTGCCAGTCAGCCGGATATTTGCCGTGAATGTTGCCGATACCCGCTGCCAGGAAATCAACGCCCAGAGCCGCGATATTAGCACATTCCTGAGGATCTGCCAATTCACCCATGCTGGCAACGCCGTCTTCTTCGCCGCCGATGCCGCCGACTTCACATTCAACGGAAATGCCTTGGGAGTGAGCCAATTCCAGAATTTCTTTGGACTTCGCTACATTCTCTTCAAAATCATAATGCGAGCCGTCAAACATGACAGAAGTGAATCCCGCTTCAATGCAGGCCTTTGCGCCTTCAAATGAACCGTGATCCAGATGCAGCGCAACCGGAACGGTAATGCCCATTGAATCATGAATTTCTCTGACCATGGCCACGACGTTCTTAAAGCCTGCCATATACTTGCCAGCGCCTTCTGAAACGCCTAACATGACCGGTGATTTGGCTTCTTCAGCTGCGGCCAGAATGGATTTAATCCATTCCATGTTATTGATGTTGAATGCGCCTACTGCATAATGACCTTCATGAGCTTTTTCGATCATTTCTTTTGCGGAAACTAATGCCATAAATGTATCCTCCTATTTTCTACGCCCTTATTCTACTCCATTTTTCTAAATTTGAGAAGTCTGCAGCAGCGCTTTTCAAGGAAAAAGCACGCAACCCGAACAATCTTTTGGATTCTGCCTGAAATGTCAACAAGCCACTTTGTGAGAAAATTCCAAGAACTCTCAATTTTAGGATTTCCTCAGCCTGGAAACTGAGATATCTAAAAAAATAACCATTTTTTACCCATTTTCGGTTAAAATATTAAGAATTTTTAACATTTTTGTGTATAATAGTATTATTGAGGTGCTGACAGCTGTCTTTTTGGTTATAATATTTCTATCCAAGACCTGTAAAGTCAGTGTTATCACCCGATTCAGTGAAAATTTTACTTATTTTCACTGAAAAAATGATTGTCACAGAAGAAATTGTTGGATATAATTCCAACCGGAGGAATAGTATGAATAAAAGTTCAGAAATTTACGACATCGCTTGGGATCTCGCTTCGATCGTAGACAACCTGGATGATTCCGTCCTTAACGTCATTTGCAAAGGAGCTCAGGGAACAGATCCAAACGCTACCGCTTCATTGGAATTGGCCTGCAAGACACTAAAAAAGAACATCGAGCAGATGAAAGGTTTAGTTGCATCCCTGGAAGACATTACTTTCGGGCTGGAAGAACAACTGGAAGAGTTGGAATCGAACGGGACTGAGAACTCCTCATCACCGGCAAATTTATCGTAAAACAGAAAGAACTGTCAGGGCTTTGCTTCGCGACAGTTCTTTTTTTCATCCAAATGTCTTGAATGGTTTCCCAGAAACCGGTTCTGCGGATTCACTTTAAGCAAAGTCCCCCGTATTGAATACCATCCCTTGTTTTATTGCTGAATGTTCTTGCCAACAGACAAGAATTTCATTATAGTTATAGCCAAATCAACAGGAGGAATCATTATGCATTCACCGCAGGAAATCATGATCATCCGCCAGCTGGACCGCGATTTAGCGCTGGCCGGCGATCGACTGCACAGCCGTCAGATTTACCAACGTTCACTCTGGATCCCTGACGAAGAACATCGCAAAGCCCTGCTGGAAACTTTAGAACAGCTTTCCGTTCGGGTTGATCAGCTAAGCGACCATGATGAAGTTTCGCATTTTTTCATTCATCATTTTCATGACTGTCTGGATTTTCTGAGCTGGGAAGCGGATGATTTCTGGGCTCATCCGCAGGTTCAGCTCGGTGAAATACTGCATTCTTTAAAACAGCTCTGGTCTTCAGATCAGCGCCGCCGCAGTCTGCGGATGACGATTCTGGCCGAGCAGTGGACGGCACTGCCCGCCTGCCTGCACGCTTTGGAAGCGCGGTTTTCCGACTTGGATGAAACTGATCTGCCGCTTGTGCTTGCCCGCAGTCAGGCGCTGAAGCATCAGGCAGAACAGATCATTCCGTTTTTGGACGAGCAGGAAGCACGGACCCGACAGGCCTTAAGTGAAGGCGTAGAAGCCTTGGCGCTTTGGATTGAACGGCTGCGCGCGGATGGCATTACAGAAAATCAGAAGATCAGATCCGATGATCAGCGGCTGAATACCGATCCGGAAGTTTACCGCCGCACGCTGGCGATGAAGCTGGGCGTAGATCTGGACGATTTGCTTTCCTGGTATCAGGATGAAATTGAAGCGACCCGCGCCAACGTCTTTGCGATTGCCAATCGCCTGAGCGATACCCCAATCACCACGATGGCGGAAGTCCGCGCCTTGCTGGATGACAAAGCCGGAGCTTGTGAAAGCGCCGAGGAAATGTTCCGGCGCGGGCATGAATATTTAGCCCGCGTCAAGGCTGTCAGCCGGCAGACGCTGTGGCATCCGATTGACGAGCTGTGCGATTTGACCGGTGTTCCGGAAGAGCTGCGGGATTCTTTCCCGTGGGGCGGCTACATGGACGGCTGCCCGTATGAACGGCCGCTGCATGGCCGGATGTTTCTCAATGAAACCAACTATCCAGCTGTCAGCGACGGCTGGATCAAAGTCAACACCATTCACGAAGCTTACTTCGGCCATCATATCCAGTTTCTGCGCGTCAACAGCAATCCGCTGCCGGAAACAATGCGCCGCGGCCCAAAAGCAGATCCGTTAATCGAGGGTACAGCACACCGCAGCGAACACGTGTACGAAACGATCTTTGCGGAAGATCCTTACTTTCCGCTGTTTACCGCTTACCGCCGGCATCATACTTCGGTGCGGATTCAGGCTGATTTGATGCTGCGGTGGGAAAATCGCCCGATCAGCGAAGCGGTGCAGCTGTATCAAAAGGAACTGGGCTTCGACGTTAAAACAGCACGCGGTCAGGTTTTGGCCCAGGAAGACATGTTCGGCTATTTCACCTGTTACTGCTATGGTTTAAAAAAGATCGAACAGCTGGAAAAGGACCTGCAGCTGCCTGCGGATGAAATGACCCGACGGTTGTTTGCGGCCGGACAGATCAGCATGGAAAGCCTGCGCCTATTGTTAAGCTGCAGTGACGAAGCCCGCTGGTCAATTCTGCACGATTATCCTAGCTTATATCGTTTTGCATGACGAAAAAGGAACCCGCCGATGATCCGCGCCTTATTTTTTGATCTGGATGGAACCTTGCTGACATCCCGAAAAACGTTGGCCGATCCAACCCGAACGGCGCTGCAGCAATGTCAAAAGCAGGGCATTGGGTTGTTTCTTGCCACAGCCCGCGCTCCCCTGCTGGACAAAATGCTGGGCTGGACAGAAGCGGAGTTTCGTCTGTTTGACGGAGGAATCTATTGTAATGGAGCCTGTGAGAAGCTGCATGGACAAACACATTACATCTTTCTTCCCGCTCCGCTTGTAACTCGCTGCGTGCAGACGGTCAATCCAATCCCTGCTTTGCACCTTGCCCTGCAGCTGCAGGAAGAACGTCACGCCTTTAACCACCCCTTAGCCGCGGCGGCTTATGGGCAGTGGGGAATCGCCCCGCAGTCCGTTGTCCCGCTGGAAGCTTCGGCTTTCTGTCAGACCGTTAAAATCCTGATCTATTTTGAAAATCTTATCGATTCAGTCACGCCGCTGCCCATTTCCCTGGTTGAATCCTGCCGTCAGATTTGTCAGGATCAGGCCAATATTTATCTGACAGATCAAGGCAAAGTGCTGCAGATCTCAAACTCCCGTACCAGCAAATATCAAAGCATTGATCATCTGCGCCGCCAGCTTGGCCTGCAGCCTGATGAAACCGCAGTCTTCGGCGATGATTGGAACGATCTGGAAATGTTGACAGGCTTTCCTCATGGTATCGTTATGGGCAATGCCGACCCTGAGCTGCGCCGCCAGATTCGCTGTCAGACACGCAGCAATGATGAAGACGGGATTGCCTGGGCCCTGCATGAGCTGTTGGGATTAATCTGACTTCACTTTTATAAAAACGTCTAAATCAAAAAACTTCGGCATGAAAAATAATTTTTAAATTGTTTGACATCCGCCGGAAACCTGTTATACTGAAGAAGTAATATTAAGCAATAGCTATGATCGCATATCGGGATTGTAATTATCACTCAATGTACAAAAATCCCTAAAGTTATGCGATTTTTTATACCTTGAGTAGCTTCTTATTTCCACTAAAGGAGGTACTTAAAATGAGTACAGGAAAAGTAAAATGGTTCAACGGTGACAAAGGCTACGGATTCATTACGGATGATCAGGGACAGGGCGATATCTTCGTTCATTTCTCAGGCATCAACGGTAATGGCTACAAGTCATTAGAAGAAGGACAGAAGGTTTCCTTCGAAGTTGAAAACGATGCGCGCAGCAATAAGTCCCGCGCAGTCAACGTAACCGTTCTCTAAAACAAAAACCCGCAAGGGTTTTTTCTTTTTGGTCAAGCCGATTCCTCTTGGCCCGCGGCTTTTGAAATTCACAGGTTCCGTTTATTTTACCATTTAATCAATAGTATTCCCGAAGGCTTTCTGATATAATATGTAATTGAGTTTTTGAGGGGTATAGACTATGAAAAGACTGGCTTTTGATAATGAAAAATATGTGCAGATGCAGTCTGCCAAAATCAAAGAACGCATCCAGCAGTTTGACAACAAGCTTTACTTGGAGTTCGGCGGCAAGCTCTTCGATGATTATCATGCCTCCCGTGTCCTCCCGGGATTTCAGCCTGACAGCAAAATTAAAATGTTGATGGAACTGAAAGATTCCGTAGAAATCGTTATTGTCATCAATGCAACCGATATTGAAAAGAATAAAGTCCGCAGCGATTTGGGGATCACTTACGATCTGGACGTCCTGCGGCTGATCGATGCTTTCCGCAGCATTGATTTGTATGTCGGCAGCGTTGTCATCGCCCAGTATGCCGGGCAGATTACCGCGGATCTGTTTAAGAAGAAACTGGAAAACCTCGGAATCAACGTTGTGCTGCATTATCCGATCCCTGGTTATCCAAGCAATGTGTCCTACATTGTTTCGGATGAGGGTTACGGCAAAAACGAATACATCGAAACAACCCGTGAATTGATCGTCATCACCGCTCCGGGACCGGGCAGCGGAAAGATGGCAACCTGTCTGTCGCAGCTGTATCATGATTACAAGCGCGGCATCAAGGCGGGGTATGCCAAATTTGAAACCTTCCCGATCTGGAATCTGCCGCTGAAGCATCCAGTCAACCTGGCTTATGAAGCGGCGACTGCGGATCTGAATGATGTCAACATGATCGATCCATTCCATTTAGAAGCCTATGGTGAAACGGCGATCAACTACAATCGCGATGTGGAGGTGTTTCCGGTTTTGAATACTTTATTTGAAAAGATTGCCGGAGTTTCCCCATATAAGTCACCGACGGATATGGGCGTAAATATGGTTGGCAACTGCATCGTCGATGATGAAGCGGCGCGCCGGGCCAGCGAAGATGAAATTCTGCGCCGTTATTACCAGGCACTGTGTGATTACCGTCGGGATATGGCAACGGAAGAATCCGTTCAGAAGATCGAACTGATTATGAACCAAGCCGGAATTGTGAAGGAAGACCGCAAGGTAGTCACTGCCGCATTGCAGAAAGCGGCGGCAACCGAGGCGCCTGCGGTTGCGATTGAACTGAACGACGGCCGGATCATTACCGGCAAAACCTCCGATTTATTGGGAGCTTCCAGCGCTGCCCTGCTGAATGCGCTGAAGGAAATCGGCGGCATCAATGACAACATTCCGCTGATCTCACCCAACGTTATCGAACCGATTCAGAAGCTGAAGGTCCAGCACCTCGGCAACCACAATCCACGGCTGCACACTGATGAAATCCTGATCGCGCTGGCGATCGCCGCGACCAACAATCCAGTTTCCCATCTGGCGATGCAGCAGCTGAAAAAACTGAAGGATTGTGAAGTCCATTCAACGGTTCTGCTTTCAGAAGTCGATTCTTCCACATTCAAAAAGCTGGGAATGAACCTGACCTGCGAACCGGTCTATCAGAAGAAAAAACTGTATCATCGTTGATGAAGGAGATTTCGTTCTCCTTTTTTTCGCTTGAACTGACGCCTTTTGTATGAAAAAAACATCATTCCCCAGGAAATAAGGAAAGGATGCCCATTTCGATCATTTAATCTAAGATCAGCGATACCGCTTCAAGAATATTGGACACAACCGGTTTTCCTGAGCCAGCCAAACGTTCACGGCTCTGATGGCCGCGATCAATCAAAATACATTCCCAGCCCAAAGCCTCAGCGACTTCCCAATCATGCAGGGAATCCCCGATCATGATCATCTCCCGATCCTTCTGCGGATGATGCCGCAGCCAGGTTTGAGCTGCACTGAGCTTTTCTTTGGCGTAGATATCGGAAATACCGATTAAATCATCGAACCAGGCCGTACATCCGCATTGCTCGGTCTGTCTGCGCAGATGATCCTGCCGTGAAGCTGAAAGGATCAGCGACGGGACTCCCTGTTCCCGCAATTTATTAATCCCCGGTTCTGCGTCCGCGAACAAACCGCAGGCAGCTGCTCGCGCATGATAGCCTGCCATGTATTCCTCTGAAAGATCCTCAAACCGTTCCCGTTTTAGATCAAAACCGACGCTTCGGTAATAATCGATCACCGGAAAGGTAAACACGGACTGATATTGACCGACGCTTTCAATGAGCGGCAGATTCCGCTGGTGAAGCATCGCATTGACCGTCTGAATGCAAGCCTCGACATCATCCAGTAATGTTCCATTCCAATCCCAAACCACAGTTTTCAAGATTCTCACCAATCCTTCCACATTATGCGCTTATCTTTTCATTCCTGCCAACGACAGCCTGTGCCAAACGAAAAGGCAGACAACGCTGCCCTTTTCGCTCCTTAGAAGCTTTCTTCGTTTGTTTCTTCAAACGGAATTTTTTCGACTTCCGCTTCTTCCTCGAAGCTGTCCAGTTCGTCCAGCTCGTCGTTATTGTCGTCCTCGAGAACGATCGCACTGGTATCAAAGTGCGTTTCGTTATACGTATGCCGCGACCGCAGATCCCATTTGTTGTTGCCCAGGGAAGTAAAGCGGTTATCCAGCATCATCGAGGTGTAGAACGAAGCAATTTTCCGCTCCGCTACATTTTCGGAATAGCCCATGATCTGAGAAACCTCATCCCACAGCTTGTTGAAGGTGACGCTGTTTTTCTTTTTGCTTAACAGTTGGTAAGCAACATCAGTCATTGAACGATTTGACACTTTGAAACAGTCCTTTCTTACATTTTTTCCGGTGCGCTGACGCCGATCAAAGTCAAGGCGTTGCGCAGAGTCATTTCAGAAGCCTTCACCAACGCCAGACGTTGAGCGCTCAGTTCCAGATTTGTTCTGTCCAGGACTTTGCAGTCGGCATAGAACGTGTGGAACAGCTGCGCCAAACGGGTGATATAATTGCACATTTTGTGCGGCTGGCGGGTTTTGGCGGCATCCGCTACTGCGGATGCAAACTCATTGATATGCTTAAGCAGATCGAGTTCCTTTTCATGGGTGATCAATTCATAATGATCCGCAAGGGTGATGTCCTCCCCCGAACGCAGGATCGAACACATCCGTGCATGCGCGTATTGGGCATAATAGACCGGGTTTTCGTTAGTCTGCTTCTTCGCCATGTCGATATCAAAATCCATGTGCGTATCCGCAGCGCGGGAAACGAAGAAATACCGAACGGCATCGACGCCCGCTTCCTCAACCAGATCCTTTAAAGCAACCGCTTTGCCGGTCCGCTTGGACATCTTAAACTCTTCACCGTCTTTGACCATCCGGGCCATCTGGATGATATCCACTTCCAAATCGTCCTTGTTTTTGCCCAGCGACTGCACCGCTGCTTTTAAGCGGGCGATGTAGCCGTGATGATCTGCTCCGAAGAAATCGATCAGCTTATCATAACCACGATCAAACTTATCAACATGGTATGCGATATCCGGTGTCAGATACGTATAGCTGCCGTCGCTTTTGACAAGCACACGGTCCTTATCATCACCGAAATCGGTTGTTCTTAACCACAGGGCCCCTTCGCTTTCATACGTCATGCCCTGCGCTTTCAGCGTAGTCAGCGCCTTGTCCACCATGCCGCGGTCATAAATGCTCTGTTCACTGGTCCAGACATCAAATTCAACGCCGAAGGCCGCCAGATCGGCTTTCAGCTTCGCTAACTCGGCCTGCAGTCCTTGTTGGCGGAAGAAGGAATAAGTTTCTGCTTTATCCTTATGCGCCAGCTCTTCGCCGTATTCCTGTTTCAGATCCTGAGCGATTTTAATTAAATCCGGGCCGTGATAGCCATCTTCCGGCACCTCGGCTTCAACGCCGCACGCCTGCAGATAACGCGCCTGCAGCGACAGCGCCATATTGCGGATCTGGTTGCCGGCGTCGTTGACATAGTATTCCCGCGTGACATCATAGCCCGCGAATTTCATCAGCCGCGTAACGGAATCGCCCATGGCCGCCCCCCGGGCATGACCTGGATGCAGATCACCCGTCGGATTGGCTGAAACGTATTCCACGTCCACCTTTAATCCTTGGCCGGCGTCCGAACGGCCGTAGTTTTCATTTTCCTGCAGTACGACGCCGATCACGGAAGCCAGACTTGCGCTCTCCATGAAGAAGTTGATAAATCCCGGGCCTGCGATTTCACATTTGGCGATCGAGCCCTGCTTCAAATCCAAATGGTCGATCAGCTGCTGCGCAATCATCCGCGGATTCTGATGAAGCTGTTTGGTCAGCCGCATCGCTGTGTTGGTTGAATAATCGCCGTAGATCTTTTCTTTTGGAATTTCAATGACGACGTCATCATTTTTTAAATCGAAATCAAACGCCTGTTTTACAGCATTCATGATGCAGTTTTTGAGATTCGTTTCAATTTGATTCACGCTTCTGCCTCCTTAAAAAACCATTCAATCTGAAAACGATCAGACGGCTGTCCGGCTTCGCCGATTTCATAGGCGACGCGCCAACAGTCGTCATTCTGTTCCAGTAGAGTCGTAAGATTGCCGATTTCAAAAACCCCGAATTCTGTCTGAATGCGGGATACAGATCGCTGGTGAAGGACTAATAACATCGTCGTTGCCGTTTCACCCTGGCGTTGGATCGTTATGCTTGTGCTGTGTATTTCAACCCGGACCGGACACCCGGCAGAACCGCCTTCCGTATAGAACAGCTGATTCCCGCCGACGATCTTTCCGATCCCCTCACTCAGGCATTCCTTCTGCCCGGTATTGAGATCTGTGCGGATAACGCGAACTCGTTTTGCTTTTGAAATCATGTTTCTTTTTCCTTTATTCCCTATGATTATAACGGTTGTCGAATAGTTGTCAATAGTCAATTTCAATAAGTTTAAAATTCTTTCTACAGGCCACAATAATCTTACTGAGGTGAGAAGCGATGAAAAAACTGATCACAGCCGGATGCGTGCTGACACTGTGCGGATTACTGGCTCTTTTGGGCTTTTACGGCTATGCCTACTTATCCTATGTTCCGCTGCTGGGACAGGACAGCCGAATCCGTCTATATAATAACCAAGGCGGTTTAATTTATGAATCAACCTATCAGAAAAACAGCGAATGGATAAATTTGGAGGATGTTCCGCAGACAATGATCGATGCCGTCATCTCAATTGAAGACCGCAGGTTTTATCAACATTACGGTCTGGATCCGATCCGGATTGCCAAGGCGGTCATGGTCAATGCTGAAAACGGCGATATTGTTGAAGGCGGATCGACGATTACCCAGCAGCTGGCCCGCAACTTATTTCTGACACTGGATCAGACCTGGTCGCGGAAATTTCAGGAAGCCGTCTACGCGGCCAAGCTGGAAATGCATTTTTCCAAAGATCAGATTTTGGAAACCTATCTTAACACAATCTACTACGGCCATGGAATTTACGGCGTTCAGAAAGCCGCGGCCTTTTTCTTCGGCAAGGAGCTGGAGGACTGCACGCTGGGGGAAATGGCGATGCTCGCCGGCATTCCCAACGGTCCGTCGTTATTTTCGCCGTTTATTTCCATGGAAAATGCCCGCAGGCGGCAGGCGGTCGTGCTGCAGGCGATGGCCGATAATGAAAAACTTTCTCAAAGTGAAGCCGACCTGGCTAAATCTGAACCAGTGCTGTTAGCGGACTTTTCAAGTCAGAAAATCATGGGCTCCAGCGGGTATTATAAAGACGCCGTTTTGGCTCAGCTGAAAGAGATGGGCTTTCTCGATCAGGAAACTCTGGAAAAAGGACTGAACGTCTACACCTATCTGGATCCGCAGATGCAGACAATTCTGCAGGACGCGGTCGATGATCACATGCCCGATACCGATCAGCAGATCGCCGGCTTGATTCTCGAGCCGTTCACCTTCAACGTGCTGGCGATGGTCGGCGGGCGCGACTACACAACCTCCCAATACAACCGCGCCTTATATTCTACCCGTCAGGTCGGCTCAACATTGAAGCCGCTGCTTTACTACATCGCTCTGCAGCAGGGCTTGTCGCCTTCCTCGACGTTTCTGTCCACCGCCACGCAGTTTCAGATTTCTCAAAGCGTGTTCTATTCTCCAACCAATTACCGCAACGTCTATCCGGAAAAGGAAATTTCCATGATCAACGCGATCGGCGTCTCCGATAATATTTACGCCGTCAAAACTCATCTGTTTTTGGGAATGGATTTGTTGGCGGACGGGTTGAAGGCTTTTGGCATTGAATCGGAAGAAGCCACCGCGGCGATGGCCTTGGGCGCCACGCACTTTCCGTTAATTGATCTGGCCAAGATTTACAACACCTTTGCCTCTGAAGGGCTGGTCGATGAACCGTCGATGATTCGGCTGGTCACCGACAATGCTGGCAACATCCTCTACCAGCGACATGAAAATCCAAAACAGCTGCTGCACCGGGATGAAACGCTGATGCTTTCACAGCTGCTGAGAGCCCCGTTTGACATCAAAAATCTTCAGGTCATGTCGCCTTCTTTACTGGGGTATGAGCCTTATACGACAACCGCCGCCAAATCCGGTTCGAGTGATTGGGACAGCCTGATCGCCGGTTATAATCCGCAGATGACCGTCGTTTTGTGGAGCGGTTATGATGAAAATGAACGGCTGGAAACCAACGAAGAACGGCGCGTGCCGAAATTAATCTGGAAACAGATCTTCAATACCGTCTATCCCCAAGATTCCCCCGGTCCCTGGTACACACTGAGTCCGCAGCTGGAAGAACGGCGCGTCGATCCGATCAGCGGCCAGCCCAATCCAGCCGGCTCACTTTACTGGTTCCGCCGCACGGATCCATGAATCCTGCGAAGCATTGAAAGAAAAAAGGACGGCAGTCAGCCGAACCTTTCCGATGGTTTTCCCATAGTCTAAAACAGGAGGTATCGTGATGAACCGTGGATGTTTAATCACTCTGGCTGCGATGGTAACGGGCTTGGGCGTGTTGACGGCACAGCTCTGGCCAGCCCTTCTCTGGGCTCACTCCAGTGCCGGACTAGCCTGTTTAACCTGCCAGATGGCCTTGATCGCCTTTCTGCTTTATCGGCATGAATAAGCGCCGCTGCCATTGAGCCCACACCGTTACCGGTTCAGGCTGCAGCGTGATCCCCATTTCCATCAGCTTTTTTACCAGCTGCATGCGCAGATACTGCGGATCGACGGAATGGGCGGAAGACAGACTTGCGGTGATCCATGCCTGATTTTGAACACAGACAAACCGCAGACCTCCGGCATCAATCCTAGGACCCAGCTTTTCGGCCAGCTGATGCCAATGATGAATTTGGGCAATGGCTTTTCCCCGTCGGACAACATCCTTTTCCTGAACCGTCATGATCTGACTTTCCAGGCGCTGGATCAATGTCTGTGGATCAATCTGGCACTTCATTATGCCCACCCCTGGATTTTCTTTGACCCATTCGATCCGGCATGCGCCCTCCCTGCATCGGCCGGACTTTTTTATATTCCCCAGCGAGCGGATTTCCCATGGCTGATCCTCAGGGGCAGAAAGCGGCAGCGCCGGCAGACCGGACTGACTTCCGATCACGCCGCTTTGACAGCCCCACAGCCACATCAAACGGTTGAAAAAGCGCAGGCTTCGCTGCAGTGTGAGGGGACTTTCATTCAGAATTCCGCCCAGAATCATCTGTTTCCCTGATTTGCAAACAACGCCGATCACTTCCTGCCCTTCGATGTACGCCTTGAAGCAGCGGCGAAACTGAACGGGAAAAGCCGGATCTAAAAACCGCGGATCCCGCAGCCGGCCGCCAGCCGCCCTTTGGCTATATTCGTTTTCTGTCAGCCATTCCCATCGCATAGCTAACGCCCCCTCTTTCGCTTCTGTCAATTTAATTAGACATTTTATGACAGCGAAAAAACGAAAGAAAAAGCCCTGATTTCCAAGAATTTTGGAGTTTTCAGGGCTGTCAGGGAAAGTCTACTTTTTGCGGTTTGTGCAAAATAAGCAATCACTTTGACGAACAACTGTATTATATCACCTTTTCCATTTTTTGGATGTTCAGCGTTTGATTTTCATCGGTTTATCCGATCCTTTTACCTTTTCTCCATTTCACGGGGATAATACATCCGCAGATCATTCTTGGATTCGCCATGAACCAACGCCGCAGCGATCACCGAAGCTTCAGAAAGTTCACGGATGCTTCCGTCCTCCATCAACACCCAAACCATTGAATTTTCATTTCCCTGATAGGGTTGATAAGGCCGCTGCCGAACTTCATCCACCGTCAAATAATAAGCGGGATCCCAACCCTTTTCGATCAGGCGCTCACGCATCGCTTCCAACTGCTTTTCCGAATGGATTTCACATGATTGAAACAGATCGCGGTCCAATAAACGCCGGGCTAAATCCGAAGCTATCGGATCTGCACATTGGCGCAAAAGTGTAAAGCCATAGTTGCAGGCGGATTCGTCCATCAGAAAATGGTCCTGCGGACTGACGCTTTTTCCTTCCAGAAACGCGTTGAAGATCGGAATCTGTTCCAGAATCGGACTGTGCTGCTGCCGCAGCTGCTTTAACCGTGCAAACGTCAGGGCGAGCATCGACTCAAAGCTGCGCGATACCGGATGAAAATAAACCTGCCAGTACATGTGATAGCGGGCCATAATGTAGTCTTCTACCGAATGCATTCCGCTTTCCTTCACGACCATTTTATGATCGCGGACCCGAATCGTCCGCAGGATGCGCTCCAGATCAAATTCACCATACTTTGTCCCTGTGAAATAAGCATCCCTTAACAGATAGTCCATGCGGTCCGCATCCAGCTGGCCGCTGATCATCTGCACCAGAATCTTATTGGGATGGGTATGATCAATGACTGCCGCTACGCTTTCCGGCAGTGATGGGCAGCAGCGGACTAACGCCCGATGCACTTCGGTATCCTCCAGAATGATCCGGCGCGTCATCTCTTCGTGCTTCGCGGTCGTGACCGATTCAAACGCATGCGAAAACGGGCCATGTCCCAGATCATGAAGCAGGCCGGCCGCCATGACTGTGATCTTTTCCTCCTCGCTCAGCGTCTGACGCAGATCGCGGATTTCTTCCACCATCCGCCGGGCAATTTCATATACGCCCAACGAGTGCGCAAAGCGGGAATGTTCTGCCGTATGATAGACCTGAAAAGCTCCGCCCAGCTGCCGGATCCGTTTTAAGCGCTGAACCTCTCGGCTGTTGATGCAGTCCCAGATCACCTGCAGATCGACGTGAATATAGCCATGAATTGGATCGCGCAGCACTTTGACTTCGCTGAGTTTTTCAAACATCGTTTCCACCTGGCCTTTCTGTCTTTATTTTAAAGGTTTCGCCGATGAATTACAATTCGCCTTGCTGTGGATTTCCCATCTTTGTTGTATAATAAAGTTCTAATCGTCAGACTTTCACAATAGAAAGCAGGAGGAATTGACAATGACAACAATTGGCTGGATTGGTACCGGCAACATGGCATCGGCGATCATTCGCGGCATCACGCAGAAAACGCAGGACTACACGATGGCGGCATATTCGCCAAATTTAGCAAAAAAAACGGATTTTCCCGCCCAGAAGCTCATTTCGGCAGCTGCGGTGGCGAAGGTCAGCGACATCTTATTTTTAGCGGTCAAGCCGTATAAGATGGCGGAAGTCCTTGAGGAGATTAAGAATGTGCTGAAGCCGGAAACGCTGGTAGTTTCGATTGCAGTTTCTCTGACCCTGGACTGGTATGCCCAGCGGTTAGGACAGGATGTACCGATCGTGCGAACCTTGCCGAACACCTGCGCTGCGGTCGGCGAAGGCTTCACCGCACTCACCTTCAACGCAAAAGTAACCGAAGCACAGAAACAACAGGTGATTTCTTTATTTGCGATGACTGGGAAAACCGCTGTCATTGAAGAGGCTCAGATGAATGCGGTATCAGCGCTGACCGGCAGCACCCCAGCCTTAATTTACATGGTGATTGAAGCCATGGCCGACGCTGCGGTTAAGCATGGAATACCCCGCGCACAAGCGTATGCGATGGCCGCCCAAGCCGTCAAAGGGGCAGGCGCGATGGTGAGTGAAACGGGTCTGCATCCCGGTGTGTTAAAGGATCAGGTTTGTTCCCCTTCCGGCAGCACGATCGTCGGTGTGGAAAAAGCGGAAGCGCTGGGTTTACGCTCAGCGATGCTGGAAGCGGTTGACGCGATTATTGCGAAAACAAATCAGATCAGCGGATAAGGCTTCCTTGCGAATTAAAGTTTAGATGATAAAGACGCTGTGAAAACCGGAAGATGGTTTTTCGCAGCGTCTTTACTTATATCCATTGATCTAATCCTGAACCTGTGCAATTTCAACGAGTCTTCAAGCTGGAGATGACCAAAACATCTTCTCTAAAATGAACCCGATCCATTCTTTTTTTCTTCATCAGAAGAAAATTGCTTTTCATCTCGGCGGGTGATTCGCATTGTTCCACAGACATATAAGGAATCGTATTCAAATTTAAAATCATAGAATAAATATTCCGCGTCATCATACACTCCCTTCATGAGCGTAATGGGAACCTCTGAAATCATCATGGAATCCTCCTCGTGGATGTTCCCGCGAGTGATATACGGCGGCAGTTCATAGGAAGAAAAATACAGCATCATTTGCAAGCCAGCGTCTTGGTTGCCACCGTTATAATCTAAGCCTTGTCCGATCCACTTTCTTCGATCCCAAATATTTTGCTTGTAATATATATCCCTGACCTGAAACCAGCCCTCGCTCATCGTGTCGCGAAAAACAAATTCACCGTTTTCCCATTGGGCGCCTCCGTTAATTCCTGACACTCAACACAGGCTTCACTTTTGAATTTAGGATATACATTATGGTAAATATCGTTCAGCTTCAAAGCGACCACCACTGCGAGTACAAGGCCGAGCAACTTGAAGACTCTTTTCATCCTTTTCACCTTCTTATAAACAAATATTAAGTGTAAAATTTTCAGTGACGCTTTCGTTGTTTGGAGTGATTTCTGCTTAAGCTTTAGACTAAAGACAAGCTTTTATTTCAAAAGCCAGTCAAGAACATTGATTTGCTTGATCCCATTGTGGGAAACAAAGGGAACAGGATCCATTGTCAGCAAATATTTTGGATTGTGATCTTTAATCGCATCCAGCGGTTCCAGTTCACGCTTCAGTGTTTTTCCATCAGCATCATTGACGGTATAGGCTACTTGATAATATTCCTCGCCTTCTTCCCCAATGGCAATAAAATCCACCTCAACACTGCCAATTTTGCCGACATAGACCTCATAACCACGACGCAGTAATTCTAAATAGACGATGTTTTCTAAAATATGCCCATCGTCCGCCTTTTTTCTTCCCAAAACCGTGGCTCTAAGTCCCACATCAGCGGCATAATATTTATCCCCGGTTTTAAGATACTGTTTTCCTTTGATATCATATCGGCCTATACGATAGAAAATAAAACTATCAATCAAAGCTGTGCAGTAACGTTCGACCGTATGCACTGTAATTTTACGCCCCGCTGAGGTCATGGTATCTGCGATTTTTTTTGTAGAACACAAATTCCCAATATTATCAAATAGGAAACGCACAACACTTTGAAGCATATTCACGTCAGAAATTTGATTACGGGCAACAATGTCCTTTAAAATAATCGAATCCACAATTCCCTCCAGATACTGCCGAATATCTCTTTGATGATCTAACTGGAGAACATAGGGAAAAGAACTGTCTATCAGATATTGTTGATAAAGCCGATCAATATTTCTGTCCGTAGGAAAAACCGAACAATACTCCTTAAAGGACAATGGCAACATTTTAATTTCAATATATCGTCCCGACAACAATGTCGCTAGTTCACCTGAAAGCAAAAACGCATTCGAGCCTGTAATATAAACATCACAATTCTTTTTTATATACAAGCTATCGACGGCTTTTTGAAAATCCTTGACCCGCTGAACTTCATCCAAAAAAATGTAGTTCATTTTATCCGGCACTATTTTGTCTTTTACTAACTGATAAAGTGCCTTATATTCTTCTATCTCAGCATAATCACCGTCTTCCAAATTGAATTTTATGATTTGTTGAGCGGAAACCCCATGATTCATCAAATATTCCTGATAAAGTTCGAATAAGGTTGATTTCCCACACCTCCGGATTCCGGTGACTACTTTGATGACTTCTTTATCTTTCAACCGAATTAAATTATTTAAATACTGATCTCTGGAAATCATTTTTACCACCTCTAGTTTTATCATATCTCAAATCCATAAGATTATCAAAAGTTTTTGCATCGCAATGCAAAAACTTTTGATTTTTAAACACTTTTTAAATTATAATGCAAACTTTTAAAAAAACATCCTTCTGTAAATTGATATACAAAATAAAGACTGTGCATGGGTAATCGGACTTAGATCTGATGCTTTAATTCCATTCGCATTCTGTTCATCCTAATCTGAAAACGATCTATGACAGACGCTCAATGATTTTAAAAAGCGCCGCAGAAATTTAACGGAAGTTGTTGCATTCTGCGGTGCTTTACTTACATACATCAATCCAGGTTTCAGCCTGGGCAATCTCAAACAGCCGCTCCGGCGTCAGCTCAATTGCGCTGTTGCCGCTGCCGCAGGCAGGAAAGACGGTTTCAAATCGCTGCAGCGATACATCCAGATATACAGGAATCCCTGGCTGAATCCCAAACGGACACACCCCGCCAACGGGATGACCGATCTGAACATCCACTTCTGCTTGTCCCAACATCTTGGCTTTGACATGAAAGAAAGCCTTGAATTTCGCATTGTCGATCTTCTGATCTCCGGCGGTTACAATCAACACCGGCTTGCCTTCAACCCAAAACGCCAAGGTTTTCGCAATCCGCGCGGCTTCTGTTCCCAACGCTTCCGCAGCCAAGACAACCGTTGCGCTGGAATGCTTCAATTCGATAATCTGATCGGCACAGCCCCAGATTTTCAAATAGGCTCGTGCTTGTTCTAACGCCATAAAATCACTTCCTGTCTGCTTCTAATCTTACTCCGGCGGAAGCTTCTTCGCAATCCCTACTCCATTCTTGGGGATGTTCTCATTTTCCCTGATCATGATCAATCGGAAAGATCAGTGTAAACGTGGTTCCAACGCCAAGTTTGCTCGTAACCTGAATCTCAATCTGATGCCGCACGGCAATTTCTTTGGCGATCGCTAATCCCATGCCGGAGCTGCCGCATTCAATCCCCTTTCCCTGACGATAAAACCGTTTGAAGATGTTGGAGAGGGCTTCCTGATCCATCCCCACACCTTCATCCTGAATCACAATCTCCCCCTTTTGCGTTTGATAATAATAGATCGACTTGCCGGATTCTGTATATTTTACCGCATTGTCCAAAATCAACATCAGCAGCTTGCGGATCAATTCATAATCTCCCAGCATGACAAAATCATTTTCCGGTGCCTGCGTTACGAATTGGATTTTCTTTTTCATTGCCATGCCGCGGGCGCTCATCGCCGTGTCCGACATCACCTCAGACAGATGCACGGGCTCCTGTTTAATCTTGAATTCCTTGGTTTTTAACGTTGAGATCATCAACAGATCCTGAATCAGTTTTTGTAAATATCGGCTTTCTGATAACATCTGCTGATAATAAGCTGCGACGTCCTCCGGATTTTTGATCACGCCGTCGGCCAGAGCTTCCAGTGAACCGCGGATCACGGTGACTGGTGTTTTCAGCTCATGGGAAATATCCGCCAGGAAGTTATCGTGCATTTTCGCTTCATTTTTCTGAATTTCCTTACTTTTGCGAAGCTCAATCGCAAGCTGATCCATCGAATAAGCCAGCTCTCCGATTTCATCCTTCTGATGAATATGGGTCTGGATCGTTAAATTCCCCTGTGCCAGCTCCTTGGCGATCAGCGTGATCTTGCGGATCGGAGCGGTAAAGCGATTCGACATAAAAACGATGACCAACAGAAGCAGCAGTAAAACCACCAGCGTCAAGCCAAACAGAAAGCTGTTGATCTTGGACTGCATCGCGATGGAATCGCTGGCCTGATGCAGAATCAGAATGATGCCGACCGTTTCCCCGCTGACATTTTGAATCGGCGCCGCACCGGCAATGATATGCCCGTCGGAAGTGGGAAACTCGATGCAGGAGCTTTCTCCCGCCAGTGCTGAATCTCGAACGGTTTCCGCTTCCGGAATTAAACTTATATCCTGCTTTTCAATCAGCTGATTGTCATTTAAGTAGAGATATTGACCATTTCGATCACACAGCGAATAGCTGTAATCACTGATATCCGAAAGCATCGCTAAACTGTACTCCACGTTTTCCAGGCTTTTGATCGACTGAATGAAATTCTCCGGCCCCGTCTTCTCCGGAAGCATCCGTTCAAACGTTTCCGCTACGTTTTCTGCCCCGCGGAAAATAATATCAACATGATGCGAGTTTAAAACATCCGCTGTAAAATGCGAAAAATTGTAAACTAAAATCACGGCGTAGCTCACAATGACCACGCCGAACATCAGCACTAACTTAGTGGTCAGCTTGCTCATGCTTCTTTTCCTCGTAAGCAAAACTGTAGCCTACGCCCCAGATCGTTTTGATTGAGAAACAGGGATGCGGAACTTCATCCAGTTTGGCGCGCAGCCGCTTCACACAGGAATCCACTGCTCGATCATAACTCTCTCCACTGTAGCCCCAGACCAGATCCAACAGAATCTCGCGGGAATAAACCCGGCCGGGATGGGAAGCAAGCAGGACAAGCAGCTCCATTTCCTTCTTGGTCAAATTGATCGGTTTGCCGTCCAGACTGACTAAATTCCGGCTTTCCTGAATCATTAAATTGCCGTAGACAAAGTCGGCTTGTTCCGGATTTTCCTCGGTTCGGCGCAGCACCGCGCGAATCCGCGCCATGACTTCCTGGCAGGAAAAGGGTTTGAGAATATAATCATCCGCGCCGATATCCAGTCCCATAACCCGATCCTGATCCGCCGTCTTGGCGGTAATCATCAGGATCGGTACACGGGATACCTTGCGGATACATTGACAGACTTCAAAACCGTCGATATCCGGAAGCATAACGTCCAACAGGATCACATCCGGCTTGTAGTTGGTGAAATAGGCCAAACCTTCCTGTCCGTTGTGCGCGATCAGCATCGTATAGCCCGCTTCTTTTCCATAATGATACAAAATGTTGCAGATGGATTCGTTGTCATCCACTATTAAAATCGTTTTCATACTCGTTCTCCCATTTTAATTATAACTAACAACAGAATTTAGTCAAAACTGTGTCAAAACCAAAATATTTTCAACACATTGTTAAATTATTATCTTGTTGCATTGCAAGAGGAGGAAAGACAATGAAAAAGCTTATTCGTCTGGCTTTGTGCCTGCTTATTGCGGCTTCGGTTACCGGCTGCGGCAATTCAGGAACAACCAGCACCCCAACTCCCTCAACGTCAGCTTCGTCGCTGACGCCGGGTACGTATACCGCAACAGTTACGGGTCATAACGCCCCAATTACGATTGAAGTCACGGTCAACGACCATGCGATCGAATCCATTCAGGTCATTGAATCTTCGGAGACCGCCGGAATTGGAACCAACGCGATGGATCAGCTGACAAACGACATCATCGCTAATCAGACAGTGAATCTGGATACGATCACCGGATCAACGATTACCAGCGCTACCTTCATGGCTGCCGTCAAAGACGCGCTGACCCAGGCTGGAGCAGACTTGAGCACCAGCTTCAACACAGAAGTCGCTGCAGAAGCCTTGAATGACAGCTATGACTGCGACGTATTGGTCATCGGCGGAGGCGGATCCGGCATCACCGCTGCCGTGCGGGCGGCACAGACCGGCGCGGACGTCATCTGTATTGAAAAGAACGGCTTCATCGGCGGTGATACGGTCCTCAATGCCGGAACGATGGTTGCGACCAACTCCCGGATTCAGAAAGAGGTCTTAAATGAAACCAACGATTCTTCTGAACTGCTGTACCAGGATATCATGCAGGTCGGTCTGCAAAAGAACGATCCTGTCTTAGTCAAGCTGCTGGCCGACAACATTGGCGAATGCATCGACTGGCTGACGGATGATTTGAAGATTGCCTACGATGCCGCAGCTACGCAGTATCCGGATCACTCTGCTTCCCGGCAGATCGGCGTTGTCGGCCGTTCAGTTTCCTTCTTAGATCAGATGAAGGATCTGCTTGCCCAAAACAACGGCCAGCTGTTCACGGATGTTCGGGCTTCCAAGCTTCTGACCGATGACAGCGGTGCCGTCGTGGGTGCCATGGCTACCGATGCTACGGGAAAAGAAGTGACGATTAACGCCAAATCCGTTGTTCTGGCAACCGGCAGCTTCGGCGCCAATCAGAAATTACTGCCGGAAACCCTGAACGGTTATCTGTTTTACGGTCGTGACAGCGACACCGGCGACGGCTTAGTCATGGGTGAAGAAGTCGGCGCAGCCACGATCAATCTGGATCTGGTCAAGGTTTATGCTCAGGGCGTCGAAAAGCTGCCGACCAAAGGTCTGGCCGCGACGGCCAGCTCGACGGCAGCCACAGCAGGTCATGGTGCGATTTATGTGAACTCCAAGGGTGAACGGGTCGTCAGTGAAGTCGGTACTTTAAGTGAAATCACTAACGCCACTACAGCTCAGGAAGACAAAATTCTTTACCTGGTTATGGATGAAGAGGCATATGCCGCGTATCTTGCCAAATCTGTTGAGGACAAGCTGATCCCTAGCGAAGCTTCCATCGAAGATTGGTATTCCGTATCCAACAATGGAAAACCGATCATTGTCAAAGGGGATGATCTGAGCGCACTGGCCGGACAGATGGGCATTGATGCCGAAGGTCTGAGTGCGACAGTCGCAGAATACAACGACATGTGCGCCGCTGGCAAAGACACACAGTTCAACAAGCCGGAACCCGTTGCCCTGAAGGAAGGTACCTATGTCATCGTTGAACAGAAGCCGCGCTTCGCAACAACGTTAGGCGGCTTAAAAGCCAATGAGAACCTCCAGATCGTGGATGCGGACGGCAATCCGATCGCCAACCTCTATGGCGCAGGCTGTGTTGTCGGCGGCGCCAACGGTGCGGATTCCATGACGGCGATGATGCAGGGCTGGGCTAATTTCTCGGGCTACACTGCAGGCACCAACGCTGCGAAAAACGCCGGGAAATAAATTCACTTTCATTTCATCTTAAAACTAAAAACACAGAAACACAAAAACCAGACTTTCAGCAAAGCCGCTGAATCAGTCTGGTTTTTACTTTGTTGCTTCTTTTGTTCTTTGACTCTTTCATTTAGTCGTTACTAAATACTCACTTTTAACGGTCTCGCTCCCGATTCACATACCGGTATTCATAAATATTTCCATGCTGGTCATGAAACTCAATTCGATGGGCGCCAAGCTCAGCAGGAAGAACATCCACTTCTTTACCATCTTCATTGGCGGTTAGTCCCAATGTTTTAAAATCCACTAAGGCAGAATCTAAAGCACTTAGCTGAAGAGAAGCTTCAAAGGGTTCTGATTCAATGTAAAATTCATCAGTGGAAAAATAAATCGGCCTTAAATACTCCCTGCGATTTAAACCATCATCGGGGATATAGGAAAATAATTTATCCTCTAAGAGATGGACAAGATTCAAGATCAGATCATGATTCGGCAGCACATAGCGATGACTGTTGATTTTAACCCCATCCCCGCAATATTGAATAAACGTGACCGAATAATCCTGAGCATCGTTGACTGTTAGAGTAACAGGAGCATAAAACAAGTCATAACTTGGATCATGACAGTGAACTTCGGAATATCGTGAATCTTCAGGATAGATCACCGATTCTTTTATCTCACTGATAAAAGCTTCCGCAAACTTGAAATCGGTAAAAACCAGTCGGGAAGAAAACCAGAAATCAATAGTTACCGAATCCATGACCGGTGGCAGCCAGACTTCAAACGGAAGCGGATCTCCGAACAAAAGCGCTTTTTTACTTTTTTCCTCTAAATTCAACCTCTCATTGAAAGGGATATCCGTTACCTTAAAAGTTACCTCTTTGCTTGTGATTTGATTTCCATCGTGGAATTTTAGGAAAGCTATATTCCGGTAGCTTTTATCTATGATCTGGACCGTAAAGTCCGTGAAAAGCTGAAGATTCTCATCCGCATTTTCAGCAGCGGAGATTTGATGATTAAAAAAGATACGGGATTGATCTGACTTTTGCACCATTGTCGTAAAGGATATTCATCCGATAAGTCTCCATTTCCGCTAAATCAAAACCAAGTTCAGAGATCGTAAACAGACTTTCGGAAGCGGTTCAGCGGATTGAGGTGGCTGAACGTCTTTCTGGGTACAAGCTGAGATCAAAAATCCAAACGCAATGATGAACATTAACAAAATGTTCTTTGAGTGATGTTTGACTCTAAACGATTGCTTTTGATCGAGATTAAAAAGATGATCAAACACTTTCAAAAGAATTTTATCCTCAGTCATTTTCATGCTTTCCACCCCTTTTCGATTTGAGTGAAGTTCTGCCTTTCTTTTCAGTTGAAAACCTGACGCTTGCCGGCAATCCCGCTCGGTCTATTTCAAGTCAAAAAGAGCTTTCTCGTAATCTTCGACATAGTATCGTATATTTTTACGACCCTTTTGAATAATCGTATGTCCTTCGGCTTCCAGCTTTTCTTTCTGCGCTTCAATCCCGCCGGGGTATTTGGCATTCAGCTCGCCCTTGGCTTTCAGCGTTCTCCAGTAAGGCGTCTTGTCTTCTGTACGCTGCTCGCTTGCCCACGCCACAATTGAAACAAAAATACCGGCAGTGATCGGTTCTGTAAAATCCGCATGATTTTGTTTGGCGAAATATTCCCGGATTTTTCCAACGGTCATCAGCTTGCCATAAGGAATTCTTTTCATTGCCTTGTCATAATCGATAGGTGGTGCAAAATACATTTTGCTTCCGCCGTATTTCTCAATGCTGCTCTGATCGGTGATCGTCTGAAACTTAGGCATATCCTTACTGTCATGGAGCATCGCGTTAAAATCTTTTTTATCTTCATTGGCCATGAGTGTTCCCTCCTGCTTTAAGGATAAGCAGTTCTTTCCTTCTATGCAATGAGACAGTTATAATTATTTACGTAATTTTCTATCAAATAAAACTTATTCCCGGATAAACTGTTTGTCTGATTCCGGGAGCGGTTCTTCTGCCGAGACAGTTCTTTCAACTTTCATGTGTAAATCATATTTCAACCGAAGCTCCGTAATTTTCTTCATCATCGGCGAGGCATGATGCCGGTCAATCGCCTGCTGGTTTTCCCAGGCATCAATCAACAAGACCGTTTCCGGATCTTCCATGGAAAAGAAATAATCATAACGCAGATTCCCTTCTTCCCGGCGAATCTGAGCAACGGTTCCGCTCTGAACCATTTCTTCGGCAAATTGACGGGCATGACCCTGGATTCCTGTATAATAGATGTTGACAATAATCTTCATATTCTTCCTCCATCTTCACTTACAATTAACTTTCGATTTCTTTCGGCACATTCACAATTTATGTTCCCTTGCCGATCATTCATTTAAGAAAAGGTTCGCCATCCATTCCATTTCACTGAACTTCATGGACTTTCACTGCAGCAGCGGCAATTCTGCCGCATGATATTCAGGCCAGTAGCCATTGGGCGGCAGCGGGAAAGTTTCAATATCCCGATTGGAACTGAAGTGATCATTCCAGTAAACCCAGCGGTTTGTTCCCTGGCGCAGATTGTTAGCGACAAAAACCATCGTCTTCGACACAGCGTTTTCACCGTTATCCAATCTTACCCAGGCCACCAGCTGAGCAGAATTTTCAAGCTCGGAATCAATAAAAACCGCCTTTTCAATCGTCAGTATCCCTTCAGGATTATGATTGTAGCGCAGACTGGAAAAACGGAAAATGATTTCCTCCAAAGCTTGCTGCACATCTGGTGTCAGCGCTTCTTCCCGACTCAGCAGCGGCATTGTTCCTCGGATTCGCGGCTCGTCAGTCAGTTTGATATTGCAGGCTGGATACCAGTTATAACGGGGAGCCTGACAGCTGAAAGCCGATTCAACCCGTTTCAGCTGATCCAGCCACGCCAGATCACCGGCCTGCCGGGCATACCGCAGATCGTCATCCAACAGCCGTTGATTCCATACCTTCTGATTGGGATAGGAATCTCCGGAATACACGGAAACATGATAATACTCCCATGCCTCGCGGCTGATTTCAATCAACGGTTTCTGCAGCATACTGCGGACAAACAACGTCAGCGTCAGCGCGGCGATCACAACCAGAAGACAGTTCAGTCCTGTTCGTTTCATTGCTGCACCAGCCCCTTTCCATTGCCCCATTGCCAAGTGGGATCAGCATCCGCCTGCTGCTGGAATGTCTGCGGATCAATCCGGCGCAGCGTTTTTGACGCAAAATGAAAAACATCATTCTCATCAAAGCAGGCACCTTTGACTTCCACTGCATAAATTCCGTCATTTTCCAGATCTTCAAAGATCACAATCAGAATCCCTTCACCCGTTTCATCCAATCGTACAGCATGCGTAATCCAGCTTGCATGTCCGGCAAATCCCAGGTTTACCTTATGCAAAATATCGTTCCGTTCAGAAACCAGCCGGCTGTCCAATTCCTGAATTGGCGCCAATAAATTCGCAACTTCCAGCTTGACTGGCGAAGTGTCCGGATCCACTTTTAAAAGCTGAGAGTAGACGGAATCATAAACTGGAATCACCGTCAGCAAATCACCGTTATGCAGATCTGAAAGAGCACTCAATTCAATCAGCCCGTCGGCCGTTTGTGCGAAGAACTCAACATTGGCGCAGAACTGTCCTTCCTGCGTGATATTGAAGGTTTCTTCGATATTGGAAAACTCCACCCGGCCATAACCATCGGCGCCGCTAAATCGGAATACCCCGCAGTGCCGGAAATCCACAGGGGTTAAATGATGCCAGCGCTGACTGAGAAAACCATAACAATTTCCCACAATTAAAATCAGAAGCAGCACTGTCATGATCTTGGATCCCAGCAGCCTCATTCCTTTCATTGCCAATTCCCCTTTCCTGTTTTTCATCTTTGAATCAATTATATCATCCCCCTTTTCTTTCTTTTCAGTGGGAAAGGAATTGTAAGAATTCCTTCATGATTCTTCAGAGCCGAAAGTTTTTTATTTTAGAGATTCTTTGTACCAGCAGTTGTGTAAGCCTAGCAGCACTTTGCCCCTGCACATAAGTTGGTAGTGGGAAACAAGATTTCTCATGACCAACTTAAAGGAGGAATTGACTATGAGTATCGTCCAATGTTCATTAAATCAAATCCCATTGGGGAAGCGCTGCAAAGTGACTCAGCTGAACAGCACCGGCTCTATCCGCACCCGTTTGCAGGATATCGGTTTAGTCCAGGGAACGGAACTGATTCCGCTGGTCAAAAGCTGTGCCGGCGATCCGGTAGCTTATCTGATCCGGGGTACCGTCATTGCCATTCGCGACAAAGATTCCCGTTCCATCCTTGTCGAGCATGACGAGGAATAAATATGGGACTCACTGTACAGTCGACCAGCGCGAAAGCCAGCCGCAGCTTCCGCTTTGCGGATTCGGAAATTCTGGTAGCCCTGGCCGGCAATCCCAATGTCGGAAAAAGTACGGTATTCAATGAACTGACCGGCATGAAGCAGCATACCGGCAACTGGCCGGGAAAAACGGTCGCCTTGGCCAAAGGGGTGACGCGTTATCGCAATCAGGACTACACGCTGGTCGATCTGCCGGGAACGTACTCTCTGATCGCCAACAGCGCGGAAGAAGCGATTGCCAGCGAATTCATCTGCTTTGACAAGCCGGCAGTAACAATCGTGGTCTGCGATGCGACCGCATTGCAGCGAAACCTGAATCTCGTCCTTCAAATTCTCCAGATGACCGCCAATGTCGTCGTCTGTGTTAATCTGATGGATGAAGCTCAGAAAAAGAACATCACCCTCGATCTGGAGGCTCTCAGCCGGCTGCTTCATGTCCCGGTGGTGGGCGCCAGCGCCCGTTCCCACAAAGGATTGAACGCCCTGATGGAGGCGGTGGCAGATCTGGCTGCGCATCCGCGAACCGAGATCGCCTGTCTGGACTATCCGTTTGCGATTCAAAATGAACTGGATCGGCTGCGTGGGCAGCTGCGGATGCTCGATCCAGCCTATGATATTCCCTGGATCGCCCTGCAGATCTTAAACGCGCCGGAAACCACGCTGAAGCTCTTGTATGAATCCACCTCCATGACCCAGGCTGATATCGAAACACTGCACAGTCTGGCACTGCGCAGCCGCAAGGTTCTGGATCAGGCGTATAAAAAAGAACGCTGGGAAGACTTGTTGATTCAATGCCCGGTGGAAAAAGCGCAGGAGCTTGCCGAACAAACCGTCACGATGAACGAAGCGGAGGCGATGAAGCGGGACCGGCAGATTGATAAGATTCTGTTCTCCCGCTGGGCAGGCGTGCCACTGATGATTCTGCTTCTGTGCCTGGTTTTGTGGATCACGCTGGCGGGGGCAAATGTACCTTCGCAGATGCTGGCGGAATTCCTGTTTTCTCTGGAAGCGCCGCTGGCGGCGGGTTTGCGTGCCTTGCATCTGCCGGAGGTTCTGGTCATCATGCTGAGCGAGGGCATGTATCGGGTTTTAGCCTGGGTTGTTGCCGTCATGCTTCCGCCGATGGCGATCTTCTTCCCGCTGTTTACCTATCTGGAAGATTTGGGTTATCTGCCGCGTGTCGCCTTCAATCTGGATAAAACCTTTGCGAAAGCGCATGCCTGCGGCAAGCAGGCCCTGACCACCTGCATGGGTTTTGGCTGCAATGCCGCCGGCGTCATCGGCTGCCGGATCATCGATTCACCACGCGAACGTTTGATCGCAATTCTCACGAACAACTTTGCTCCTTGTAATGGCCGCTTTCCCACGCTGATCAGTATTCTGACAATGTTCTTTCTCGGCTCCGCTGCCGGTTTGTCGCAATCGCTGCTTTCAGCGCTGTTGTTAACCCTAACAATCTTATTGGGACTGGGCATGACCTTTCTGGTCAGCCGGCTGTTATCCGCCACCGTGCTGAAAGGCATACCGTCCTCGTTTACACTGGAGCTGCCGCCTTATCGCAGACCGCAGCTGGGCAAGGTGCTGGTACGTTCTGTCTTTGACCGCACGTTGTTTGTCTTAGGCCGGGCGATCACCGTCGCCGCTCCCGCCGGCATCCTGCTTTGGGTTATGGCCAATATCGGCGTCAACGGTCAGTCCCTTCTGGCCTGGGCTTCCGGTTTCCTGGATCCGTTAGGCCGCTTCATGGGTCTGGACGGAGTCATTCTGATCGCCTTCATCCTCGGCTTTCCTGCCAATGAAATCGTCATTCCGATCATCATCATGGCCTATCTGGCCAATGGCTCTCTGATTGAGATGAACAGTCTGAGCGCGATGAAAGACCTGTTTCTGGCCCAGGGCTGGACCCTGACCACGGCAGTCTGTACGCTGATCTTCGTCCTGTTTCACTGGCCATGTTCAACGACCTGCCTGACGATTTACAAAGAAACCAAAAGTCTGAAATGGACGCTGGCGGCGATTGCGATCCCGACGGTCTGCGGTATCCTGTGCTGCAGTGCGGCAGCGTTTGTGCTGCGGCTGTTCTGATGTAAAAGAAGCTGGAATTCAAGCCATCCATAATCACGCCTTCTTCATGATCAGATAAGCATCATCCCCTGCCTGAACCTGGGAGCGCCCGCAGCGCTCCCTTTTGTTTGTTTCTCAAGAAATCCTAATTCCGATCTTGGCTTTTTGCGAACCGCGGGAAATTTACCATTTTTTAACTTTCCTGCAATTTTCCATTAACAAAAGCTTGTTACAATCTGCTCGTCTTCCACAAGAGGAAAAAGGAGAAAAACGAATCTATGAAGAAACTGATCTGTTTCGGTCTGAGTCTGTTGATGCTCGCAATGAGCGCCTGTTCTGCTCAGCCAACCCCTTCAAGCGATCCCGCCGGCCCCAGTGCAGCGCCAGTTAAAAACGAGCTGATCATGGCGATGAGCGTCGATCCGGATGGATTGGATCCGCAGCGCACCACCGCGGCCAGCACTTTCCAGATTACCAACAATCTATATGAACCCCTGTTAAAAGTCACCACTGACGGTACGTTGAAAGCTGGTTTGGCCGAGTCCTGGACAGTGAGCGAGGACGGCATGACGCTGACCTTCACGCTGCGCGGCAACGCCCAGTTTTCCAATGGCAATCCCTGCGACAGCGCCGCAGTCATTGCTTCTTTTGAACGATTAAAGGCAGAAGGCAGTCCGCGGGCTGCAGATTACGCCAACCTGATGACGATGGAAGCACCGGATGCGAAAACCGTCGTTTTCACAACGGAAACGTTGGATGTGGCGATTCTATCCACATTTGCTTATCCTTGGGCTGCGATCGTCGATGTTACAGTCGCTGATACATTAAAGAATCAACCCGTCGGCACGGGGGCCTATACCTTAAAGGAATGGGTTCCGCAGCAGTCGCTGACCCTGGTCAAAAACGAAAACTACCCGGAAACGGTCAACCTGGAAACCATTCAGTTTAAAATGATGCCGGACGCCGCTTCGCAGATCTCCGCTTTTCAAAACGGTGAACTGGACATCATCAGTGTCTCCGGCGATCAGGTGGCCGCGTTTGAAAACAATCCAGCCTACACCGTAGTTCAGGCGCCGGCCAATTCCCTGCAGTTAATGGCGATGAATTTAAGCCATGAAGCTCTTTCTGATCTGCGGGTACGGCAGGCCATCAATTACGCGGTTGACAAAGACGCACTGATTGATACGGTCTGGTGGGGTTATGGCGAAAAGATTGGTTCCCATTATCCGACCGTCCTTAAAGAATACGTCGATCACAGTGAAGATTACAGCTATGATCCGGAAATGGCCAAATCCCTGCTGAAAGAAGCCGGCTATGAAAATGGGCTGACGCTGAACCTGGTGCTGCCGAAGAATTATACGGCTTACGTCAACGCCGGTCAGGTCATCGCGGATCAGCTTGAAGCCGTCGGGATCCATTGCGAGATCTCAATTGTAGAATGGGCCTCGTGGCTGAGCGACGTCTATAACGGAAGGCAGTACGATCTGACGGTCGTCGGCCACACCGGAAGACTCGATCCTTATGTCCTGTTAGCCCGCTATCAATCTGCCAGCTCAGAGAATTACTTCAATTATAACAATCCGGAAGTCGACCAGCTGTTAAGCGATTACAAGGCGGAAGGCCGGGAAGCCCAGCGCACGGAGATCGTCAAACGTGTTGAAGAAATTCTGGCGGAAGAAGTTCCGGCCCTCTACATCCAGGATCCGATTTCAATCTATGTCCTGCAGAAAGGCATTGAAGGCTTTGCGACTTATCCGATCGACATCTACGAAATGAAGGATGTCCGCTTCGCTCAGTAAGCAACATGACCCAGGCCTGTGCCGCTGAGGCTCAGGCTTTTCTTAAGAAAGGAGTCATTTATGTTTAGACTTATAAGCAAACGGCTGTTCAGCGCTTTGGCTGTCATGTTCGTCGTTTCCCTGATTACCTTCATGGTTTTAAAATGGATTCCCGGTGATCCGGCCCAGCTGATTCTGGGGACGGAAGCCACGCCGGAAAGTCTGGAAGCCCTGCGAACATCGATGGGATTAAATCTGCCTTGGACGGCTCAGTATGCCCGCTGGCTTGGCAATCTGCTTCAGGGAGACTGGGGGACTTCATATCTGTTTGGTGAAAACGTCCGCACGCTGATTCTGCAGCGGCTGCCGGTCACTTTCTCACTGACCCTCTTTTCGATGATCCTGGCGGTCTGCTTTTCCGCTGGACTTGGGATTGTTTCCGCACTTTTTCAGGGAAGCTGGATCGACCGGCTGTCCCGTTCCCTGATGCAGCTGGGTGCAGCGATTCCTGCTTTCTGGCTGGGTATGATCTTCATGATTCTTTTTGCGGCGCAGCTGCATTGGTTTCCCGTCACGGGCTATACCCCGCCCGCAGAAGGCATTTCAGCCTATCTGCACAGTTTGGCATTACCTTCGATCATTCTGGCGATCGGCGAGTCCGGGGTTTTAATCCGGCTGTTTCGTTCTTCGATGCTGAGCGCTCTAAATCAGGACTTCATGCAAAGTGCCCAGATCAAGGGTCTGCCGCGCACCACGGCGATTCTCAAATATGCCCTGCGCAGCGCGATGATCGCGCCGATTACCGTGATTGGCAGTCAGACTGCCAAGTTGTTCGGCGGCACGGTCATCATTGAAACGATCTTTGCTTTGCCGGGAATCGGCCGGCTCTTGCTGACCTCGGTGGAACAGCGGGATATCCAGCTTCTTCAGGGAATTGTCCTGTTCATCACCTTGATGGTCGTCCTGTTTAATTTCATCACGGATATGCTGGTAATCGCAGCCAATCCGCTGATTCGCATGGAATCCGGAGGAAACGAAGTATGAAAAAACACTCGTCCCTGCTGCCTGGCCTGTTGCTGGTCGCGCTGATCCTCGCTATGTGCCTGATTTCTTTCTTCTGGCTGCCGATGGATCCCAATAAAATGGACACCGCCAACCGCTTTGCACTGCCGACCTTCTCGCATTGGCTGGGTACGGATCAATTCGGCCGGGATGTCCTGAGCCGCGTGATGATCGCTTCCCGTTCGGCCTTATTAGTCGGTTTAGGTTCGGTCAGTGTCGGAACCGCAGCGGGTCTGTTGTTGGGTTCGCTGGCAGCCATGGCTGGACCGCGGCTGCAGGCCTTAATCATGCGGATTATCGATGGTTTCATGGCTTTCCCGGGGATCTTGCTGGCGATGATGCTGGTCGCCGTCTTAGGCAAGGGACTGATCAATTCCGTCATCGCAATCGGAATTTTTATGATTCCCTCTTTCTCCCGACTGGTGTATTCGATGATCCTGGAAAACAAAACCCGGTTGTATGTCAAAGCCGCACGCAGCTATGGCTGCCGCTCAGGACAGATCGTCATCAGTCATATCTTTCCGGACATGCTGCCGCGTTTGATCACCCAGTTTTCCTCCGCGGTCGGCGGAGCCATTCTGACGGAGTCCTCGCTTTCCTTTTTAGGTTTAGGCATCCAGCCGCCTTCAGCCAGCTGGGGTCTGATGCTCAGTGAAGCCCGGCAGTTTGTCCTGTCCTATCCCTTTCTGGCAGTTGCTCCCGGCGCCGTGCTGTTAGTGGCGGCCCTGGGCTTTAATCTGGTGGGGGATGGCCTGAATGACCGCCTGGTAAAAAGGGGGAGCCGCTGATGATCCCTTCTTTGCTTGATGTCCGTCACTGCTCTGTCATGGACGCCCGCGGCCAGGCGCTGATCCATGATGTTTCCTTATCCGTCAGAGAATCGGAATGCATCGGCATTATCGGTGAATCCGGATCCGGCAAGACAATGACGGCGCGGGCCTTGCTGGGCCTGCTGTCCGAAGATTTAAAACTGCAGGCGGAAGCAATGATCCTGGGCGGACAGGATTTGCTGACGCTGAGCCCCAAAGCCCGCCGCCAAGTCATCAGTTCGACAATCGGCTTTGTTCCGCAGAACACCGTCGCTTACCTGCATCCTTTAATCCGCATCCGCAATCAGATCACCGACGGCTATCTCGCTCAGGGTTTAGGCACGCCGAAGGAAGCGCTGGTCAAAGCGGAACAGCTGCTGGCCAGCGTCGGCATCCAAGATCCGCAGCGGGTTTTAAATAACTATCCCGGTGAGCTGTCCGGTGGCATGCGGCAGCGCGTCAACATTGCAATGGCGCTGATGTGCGATCCGCAGCTGATTTTAGCGGATGAACCGACAACCGCGCTCGATCCCATCGTTCAGAAACAGGTCACCGAGCTGTTCTTCCAACTGCATCAGACCCGTCATGTCGCATTGCTGATGATTTCTCACAATCTGAACCTGCTGCGTAAATACTGTGATCGGATCGTCGTGATGTATGCCGGTCAAATCGTGGAGGCGGGACCGACCGCGGAGGTTTATGACCATCCTCAGCATCCCTATACCCAAGCCTTGATTTCCGTGATTCCGCAGCTGGATCAGGACCCCAATCTTCCGCTTGCCGAAATTCCCGGCTTTGTACCAGAGAAAGACCGCGATCGAACAAGCTGTCTGTTTGCCGACCGCTGCCGGCTGTGCACTCCGGAGTGCCGTCAGCCGTTAACAATTCAGGAAGAAACCGCGCATTTTGTGCGGTGCCGAAACGCAGAAGGAGTGTGAATGGATGTCAGAATTAATCCTCGAAGGCCAGAATCTGGTCAAAGATTACCCGCTTAAAAAAGAAGTGTTCTGGGAAAAGCCAAAAACGCTGCGGGCTCTGGGCGGTGTGAGCCTGAAATTAGCCCAGGGTCAAACCGTCGGCATCGTCGGGGAAAGCGGCAGCGGTAAATCCACCCTTGGCGAAATTCTCGGTGATCTGCAGCGTCCCTCAAAAGGAACGGTCCTGTATCAAGGACAGAATCTGCGCACAATGAAACAGGCAGAATACCGCCGGTTTCGCCGCAATGTTCAGTTTATATTCCAGAACCCCAAGGAATCGATGAATCCCTATTTCACAATTGAAAAGATACTGATGGAGCCAATGAAGCGGCTGGATGATGATTTTTCCCCGGCTCAGGCTCAGCAGAAAATCCAGACGATCCTGCCGCAGGTGGGCCTGGAGCCGGATTGTCTGTCGCGAAGACCCGCTGAACTGTCCGGCGGTCAATGCCAGCGGATTGCAATCGCCCGCGCTTTGCTTTTAAATCCCCAGGTCATCGTCTGCGATGAATGTGTTTCGGCCCTGGACGTCTCGATTCAGGCGCAGATTTTAAATTTGTTAAAATCACTGCAGCGCCGCTATGGCACAAGCTATCTGTTTATCTCCCATGATATGAGCGTTGTCCATTACATGTCGGACACGATCTTTGTCTTAGTCAAAGGTCAGGTGATTGAACAAGGAGTCGGAGCTGAGCTGATGCATCATCCCAAGCAGGCTTACACGTCCAGCCTGATCTCCAGCTCGTTGTTTGCGGAGGACGCTTTATGCGCTGTACAGTAATCGGCTGCTGGGGCGGCTGTTGTCGGAAAAATGAGGCATGTTCCGGTTATCTGCTGAGTCAGGATGGTTTTCATCTTCTGCTTGACTGCGGCAGCGGTGTCCTCAGCACGCTTCAGAATCTAATTGACCTGAAAGATCTGGATCACATCCTGATTTCCCATTATCATTACGATCATTACAGTGATTTCGGCAGTGCCATCTATGGCCGGCTGATCCAAACCCAGCTCGGGCAGACATCCAAACCTTTGCATTTTTACGGTCTGCGCGATGAACAGGTTTTCCCACAGCTGACCTGGGCCCCGTTTTCCGAGGCGACAGCGATCAAGGCTCACAGTGAACTTCAAATCGGTCCCTTTCACTGTACCTTTCTGCAGACTCGCCATCCAATTGAATGTCTGGCCATCAAGGTCGAATGTCAGGGACAGTGTCTTGTCTATACCGCAGATACCGCCTATTTTAACGAACTGGCCGAGTTTTGCCGTAATGCGGACTTATTGATCAGTGAATGCAGTCTGTATGCTCCGCGATCGGGTCAGCAGGCAGGTCATCTCAATAGCGAAGAAGCTGGATTGCTCGCGCAGCGGGCCCAGGTGTCCGCGCTGTTGTTGTCGCATCTGCCAATCTATGGCGAACCTGAACTTTTAGTCCAGCAGGCCCGCAGCGTTTATTCCGGAAAGCTGATTCTGGCTTCTAAATTATTATCGGTCGAACTTGACCCGCAGGAGGAAATATGAGTTTATTCCGTTATGTTTTTGTCCGGCATGGTTTTTCGTATGGCAACCAAGAGCATCTTTTGGCGGGGCATACCGACGTGTCCCTGACTGACTGGGGCCGTGCTGAACTGCGCAGGCTGCGCCGCAGCTGTGCTTATCCTCAGACTCAGCGTTATTATAGTTCCGATCTGAGCCGCTGTACGGAAACCTTTCACATTTTATATGATGGGAAAGCTGAACTGAATGGTCTGCTTCCTCAATTCCGGGAAATCAATTTCGGTGATCTGGAAAATAAATCTGAAATCGATCCGTCCGCAGCTTATTTTTTTCGGCGCTGGCTGCAGGGGCAAACTATCGGCAAAGCTGAAACGCTGCCGCAATTTCAAAAACGGATTCACGATGCCCTGCATGCCCTGACCTTTGATCTGCTCCAAAACCAGATCAACAGCGCCACCCTCGTCACGCACTGCGGCGTAATCCGGGCTGTCAGAATGCTGCTGGAACAACGTGGACCTGAGGACTTCTTTAAGATTGACGCTCCCAACGGCTTAGGTTATATCCTGGATCTGGAAGTTGCCGGAGATCGCTTGGCGCTTCTGTCCTGCCGTCCATTGATTCCTTATCCCGAAACAGCATTGCCGGACCTTTGCTGATAAAGCGAGGAAGGGAAGGGAAGACTAAACTGCGGAGGTAGTCATCATGTTCATCCTGACCGCAGTTTTTTTTGCGTCTTGCTTATTAATCCTGGAGTTCTCTGGTCCGTGGGCATTGAATGAAATCGCTTATTGGCAATGGAGCTGGGTTGGATTTTGTACCGCCGGTGCGCTGATGTCCAGCATCAAAACACCCGCCGCTGAACCGTTAGCCGGATTGGCTTTAATTGGCTGCAGTCTGGCTGATCTTTTTTTATTGTTTACTTCCGATTGGCAGACCGGAATCGCTCTATTCTGCCTTGTTCAGCTTTGTTTGAGTTTCATTGTAATCCAGCAGGAACGCTGGATTCAACTGTGTCTCACGCTGGCAGGCTTGATTTTCATTTCCGCTCTCGTGCTGAGACTGCCGAAAATTTTCTGTCTCAGTCTGTTTTATGCCGTCCAAACGGGATTTAACGTGTTTTTCTCAGGAATGATTCTACTGCGTAAGCTAAAGAAAGAAACTCACGATCCGCAGAAACCTTCTTTATCCGATTCCCAGGAAACCAGAAAGACAGTTCAGTGCTGGACCGCAGGCGGAACGTTTTTGTTAGCAATCTGCGATCTGAACGTCGTCCTGTTTCAATTTGGAATTATCGCAGCGGGGGACTGGATTTGGCCTTTCTACATTCCAGCCTTGTTCTGTTTTGCCCAAGCTGCTCGAAAACCTGAGATCACAATTCCGCGCCGTACGCTTTAAATTGAAAAAGATGTTTTCTGTCTTTTTTCTCTCCTTTTCCGAAACTGATTTGTGAAACCAATACTTTGTGTAAATTTGTGATTTCTTCACGAACTAGTGCTATACTGGAAGAAAGGAAGGTGAGATTTATGGGTAAACTCTCTGGAAAAATTGCTATTGTTACAGGTGCCAGTTCTGGCGTAGGCGCAGGTGTGGCCAAGGTTCTGGCCATCAACGGCGCTTCCGTGGTGCTGTGCGCGCGGCGTCAGGAAAAGTTGGATCAAATCCGCCAGGAAATCGAGAAGCAGGAAATTGAAGGTGAGATTCTGACAGTTACCTGCGATGTTTCCGACGAAGCGCAGATTCAGCATGTCGTCGACGAAACAATCGCCCGCTTCCACACCGTTCACATCTTGGTTAACTGTGCGCAAGGCGCCATGCTCTACCGTCCGATCGAAGAAATTGACACCGACTATGCTCTGCTTGCCTACAAGACCGGCCCGTTAGCCAGCCTCAAATTCATGCAGCGCTGCTTCCCGTACATGAAAGAAAATCATTGGGGGCGTATCATCAATACAGCCTCTGCTGCAGGTTATGATGGTAACAACGGCTTCGGCGCTTACGGCATGGCAAAGGAAGCCATCCGCGCAATTACCCGTACCGCCGCCAATGAGTGGGGACAATACGGAATAACAACCAACGTATTTTTACCGATCATCGCGACCGAGAATTTCCGCACTACCCAACCTGAGGCCTTAAAAGCGCTGGAAAGTCGCTCTCCGCTGCACCGCATCGGCACCACCGAGGAAGACTGCGGACCGATCATTGCCTTCTTGGCTTCTGAGGATTCAGGCTATCTCAATGGTCAAAGCTTCATGCTCGATGGTGGTCTGCACATGCATTCCTAATCCAGTATTTTCAGAATCCTCACAATTTCATGCATTAAGCGTTAAAAACAAGGCTGTATTTGAGAACCCCTCCGAGTCCCGGAAGGGTTCTTTTTTCCTGTTCCAACGATCGATGAACTGGGCTCATAGCGAACGCTTCTGTGATTTGGTTAAGAGAATTCAGAGCGGCAGATGACACTGCACCAACTAATGGAGTCTGCCCTCAGAATCTATTGAGATCCGATCCTGTCAAAGTTAGATTTTCACTTTATCCGTGTCCAAGGTTTCTATTTTGTGATGAGAACACAGCATTCCTTTTTGATGTTCTCCTGTGAAGCTTCGACTTCCTGTCAAAGGTTATCAGACACATGCGCTTTATCAAAATTCTGACAGAGATCCAGCAGTGCCTCTTCACTTAAATGGTCAATCCAATACGCTTCTTTCTCACTCAATTCAAAGTGCTGGCTTAGCCAATGTTTCATCAACATTTTTTTACCTTCAATTCTGCCTTCGAGCTTGCCTTGAAGACGACTTTCTGCCAAGTCCATTTCATATTCTACTTCGTCAAACTTAGCTCGAATGCGGGCAATGGCTAAACACGTATCACTTAAGAAATCCATTTTCTTTTCTTCCATCATCTTGATTATTTCCTCCTTCTCCACTAATTCATGAATGATGTTCTGTTTCTCTGCACACTGGTTGAATCGAAGCATGTAATGGATTTTCTCATCCATTCTCCATTCGGTTAACGGTTTGCTTTCCAACCTCTCCAATTTATCCATTTCTATCCAGAGTATCCGGCACCGCTCATCCGGCATCCGGATTTTATTCACTTCATTGCAATAACAAAACGCATAGAGATAATCATCATCGTCCTGCTTTTTAAGGATGCGGTTAGCAAGCGTAATCTGAACTGTTGGATGAAACTCAATAGAATCGCCCTCGTTCAACTGATCGACAACGATCTGAGCCACATATCCCTGAGAGCGCAATGACAAATACCTCTCCCGCTGAGTATCCTGCATTTCCATATTTACAAGCAGGATCTGGCCTTGGTCGTCTTCAAGCTGGATAAGTAAATCCAAGCAAGCCTCTTTTTCCTGCTTATAGGATTTTGCAGGCTTCGGATTTTTTACATCCGCCCGGACGAACTGATGCTGAAACAGTGCTGAAAAATAGGCCAAGCGAATCTTTTCAGACTTTTCATCTGCACAACCGAAGGTGTGTAGGAACACAACATTTTCGCGATAATCAATCGGCATTAAACATTCGTGAACCGGCGCTAAATCGGAAGCGGCGAACTGGTTTCGGCGTTACCCCATCCCGGCCCGACTAGCCTTGGAAATCACCCGAATTGATATGGACGGCGGTGATGAAATTAACTGTCAGCTTGCCCCCAATTGGGATGGGGAAGATGAGCTGTTTAATATTCAGGCCATTACTCCAGAGGAGTTAAGCCAATTTCCGCGGCTTCAGCGGGCATCCATCTTTACGACCCAGGATCGCTCGGTTGTCCCCGTATTCCGCCAATGCGGAATTACAGTCGTTTCTGCCTATGACGTTCCTTTTGATATCGAAGATGCCGATGCTGATCCACAGGCAAACGCCTTCAATGAAAAAGGACAACATTAACGATATTCATTGCCCCCTGCGGGAAAACGGCATAAACCTCAAACCTTTTCGGAAATTACAAAACAGAAGTTTTAATGACGAAAAAGGGGGAAGTTGTAAGCTGCCTGCCCCTTGGCGTAAGGCACCCATGTTGATCTTCGATGCTGAAAACACGTTGGATCTCGCCCCCTTTGCGTCAGCCAGGTCGAAAATAGAACTAAATATGGACTTTCGCTTTGAACAGGCGGAAGTTTTTTCTTTTCCAAGCAGGAAGAAATGGGGAAAATCGGGAAAGAATGATACAATAAAGGACAGAGGTGAAAATCATTATGGAAAGAAAAGACATACGCATTGAAGACACCTGGGATCTGAGCGGTTTGTTTGCCGATCAGGCTCAGTTTGACGCCGCTTTGGAACAGGCCAAAGCAACACTGGCTCAGCTTACGCAGAAGCAGGGACACATTACAGAAACCCGTGAGAGCTTCCGTCTGTTTATGGACAGTCAGGAGGCCCTGCAGCGGCAGTGTGAAAATCTGACGGTCTATGCCCAGATGCGGGCTGATGTGGAACCGGAAGACCCGCAGGTCCAGCAGAACCTGGCCAAATCAGTCACGTTCGTCAATCAGGTTTATGCCGCAACGACCTTTATTGATCCGGAGCTGATCGAACATCAGCAGCTTGTCGAAGATTATCTGAAACAGGACGACTGCGCCGATTACCGCTATCCAATCCAGGAGATTTTCCGCACGATCCCGCATCGTCCGGATGCCCAGACAGAACAGCTGCTGGCCCAGATGAACGATCTGTTTCAAAATCCGCAGAAAACATTTAAAGCCTTTGTGCCGGAATTCAAGCCGGTGCTGATTGATGGGAAAGAAGAATTTTTAAATCAGGCGATTATGAATCAACTGCTGCACAATCCGGATCGGGAAATCCGCAAACAGGCCTTTGAGCATTTCTATGAACAATATCGCCGGCATCAGAACGTCTTTTGTTCGACCTTGATCGGCCATGCCCAGGGTCAGGTATTGCAGGCCAGACTGCATCACTTTTCCAGCGCCCTGCAGGCCAGTCTGTTTGAAGACGGCGCCGATGTTCCGCTGTTCCAGCAGGTTCTGGACATCGCCAATAAAAAATATCATGGAGCATTCTGGCGGTATAATGAACTGAAAAAGAAGCTGATGGGTCTGGATGACTGCACCAGCTACGATTTGAACGTTCCGCTGGTTCAGTCTGTTGACACGCATTATGATCTGGATCAGTGCTTTGAAATTCTGGATCAGGCCTTAGCGCCGTTAGGCAAAGAATATCAGGCGCTGTTGAAACGGGCGCGGACAGAACGATGGATTGATTTTTATCCGCACCAAGGCAAGCGTGGGGGTGCGTATTCATGGGGCACCTACGATTCCAATCCGTTTGTGATGACCAACTTTACAGAGGGATATGATTCCTTGAGCACGCTTGCGCATGAGCTGGGACATTCCATGCATTCATTCTTCTCGCATCGGGCTAATCGTCCGCTGTTGGCCGATTATCGGATCTTTGTCGCGGAGGTTGCTTCAACGGTCAATGAGGTTCTGTTGAATCAGTACATGCTTCAGCACAGCGATGATCCGAAAGTGAAAGCTTCCTTGTTATACAACATGCTGGAACAGTTGGTCGGCACGCTGTACCGTCAGCCGATGTTCGCGCAGTTTGAAGCGTGGCTGCACCAGCAGCTGGAAGCCGGACAGGCTCTGTCCTCTTCCGATTTAACAGACTATTATTACAAGTTGAATCAGGATTATTATGGTCCGGCTGTGACCGTGCATGAGCTGGAAAAATACAAATGCTATTCTGTACCGCATTTTTACTACAATTTCTATGTCTACAAATACACGATCGGCATGTCTGTCGCCTTATCCTTTGCCTCCCGCATTCTCAAGGGTGACACGGAAGATTATCTGCGCTTCCTCACCCGCGGCGGCAGCTGCGCTCCAATTGATCAGCTGATCGAAGCCGGGGCTGATCCGCGTGGGGAACAGGTTTATAACGATGCCTTCCGTTATTTTGAAGAAACTCTGGATCAGTTTGAGAAACTGATGGAAGAGATCTGATTCTCTGCGTCGAATTCCTCATTTTATAAAATCCGCTGTGTTCAAAGAAAAGAACATAACGGATTTTTTAGTTATTTCGATTGTAATTTTCATAAAATTGATCTAGATTAACTATTTTAAGTTTTTTCTTATCTAAAATTGATCTAAATCATTTTTTATTGCTTAAATATTGATTTATTCCCAAAAAAAGATTATGATTCAAGAAGAAAGTGAGGAAATATTATGCTGCCTAGTGAATTAACTGAGCTTGTCCAAAATATTGTTACTATGAAATGTGAACATCAAAACATTGAATTAAAACGAGCCAGTCAAGGAACGCCGGAGAAACTTTATGATACCTTGTCTAGTTTTTCAAATCAAACCGGCGGCGGTATCATTCTTTTTGGAATTGATGAAAAAAATGATTTTGCTTTAACAGGCGTTTATGATGCTCAGGATTTACAAACGAAAGTCACAAATCAGGCGCTTCAAATGGAACCTGTTGTACGCCCTGTATTTACAGTTGCTAGTATCAATGGGAAAACCTTAGTCAGTGCAGAAATCGCAGAGTGTGATATTTTTGATAAACCTTGCTTTTACAAAGGTGCAGGACGTATCCGAGGTTCTTATATCCGCGTTGGGGAAGCGGATATGCCAATGACTGAATATGAAATTTATAGTTTTGAAGTTTTTAAAAGAAAAATCCAGGATGAATTACGGATTGTTGAACGTGCTGATTTCAATAGTTTTGATCCCAATTTATTACAGGAATATTTTATCTCACTGCGGAAGGCAAAACCGAATTTAGCAAAACAATCCAACTCAAAAATTTTGCAGCTTCAGGGACTTGTTGATCATGATAAACCTACGGTTGCAGGTATATTTCTTTTAGGTGAATACCCTCAAGCCTACTTTCCTCAGCTCAGTGTTACAGCCATGGTTATTGATGGTACTGAATTTGCAGAATTGGGAACCGGCGGAGAACGATTTATTGATAATCAAAGAATTGAAGGAACTTTAACACAAATGCTGGAGGATACTTTAGCTTTTATCCGCAGAAACACAAGAAACTCTACGATTATCGACGACGACGGAACACGAGCAGATCGCTCAGAATATCCCATGATTGCCGTGCGTGAAATTATTCTTAATGCTTTAATCCACAGAGATTACAGCATTCACACCGATCATTCACCGATTCGAATCATACTCTATCGCGATCGTTTGGAAGTCGAAAATCCTGGTGGTCTGTATGGTTGCATTACAGTGGATGAATTAGGAAAAACGGCTGCTGATACCCGCAACCCATTTATAGCAAATGGCCTGGAAGTCATGCTGCAGACAGAAAACCGTTTTTCCGGTATTCCAACCATCATTAACGAAATGGAGCGGGCAAATCTCATGCCTCCTGTTTTTGAAAATCGCCGTGGTGTATTTAAAGTTACGCTTTACAACAAGCTAAGATCGTCCATTTCATCGGAATCGCTTTTGGAGCAGAGTTCCATGCAGAAAATTTTACAATATTGTATTCAGCCGCGTAGTCGCGCAGAAATCACAAGACACCTAGGATTAAACAGTCCTTCCTACGTCACTGCAAAATATTTACGTCCGCTGATCCAAGCGGGAAAACTGCAGCTGACGATTCCTAATTCACCGAAGAGTAAACATCAGAAATATATTGTTCCACACAGCAAAAATACTTTTATTTAACAAATGCGATCTTTCTTTTCTCGATTTCATTTCAAACAAAACACGGTAAATTCATTTTAAAATATACACTGTTCATAATATTGTAATCAGAGTTCCTTTTTTAGAAATTATGGTCTTTTTACCAGAACTTCGATTGAAAACTTCAACATGCTCAAACAAAAAAACCTCACAGCGAGGTTTTTTCGTTTTTCAAATACACTTTATTATTTTGCCATGCCGACGGCTGCCGCCGCTTTCCCACCTAAATAGCCGGAAACAAAGGTCCACGACTGAGCCTGTCCACCCCATGGCGTATACGGTTTTCCTTCAATGTTTTCCACACCCATGGAATCTGTACCTACCGCAAAAAGATTGTCAATCGGCGTACCATCCTGGCGCAGCACATTCATATTGACGTCGACATCCAATCCGCCGACCGTTCCGTAAGTATAACCGGAAACTTTGACCGCATAGTAAGCCGTATCTTCCCCGCCCAGGGTTTGCGCAAGAACCGCCGCATCACAGCCGATCTGATCTGCCAGCGCTTGAATGGAATCGGCTTTCAGAACATTTTTATACTGCATTCCCACTTCCAAAATGGTGTCTAAATCCGCAATCGGCTGACCGACTTCAAAGCTGCCGCCCTGCCCCATAAACATGCTTGTTGCCGTGGCAAAATTCTCCGTCAGTCCGGTGTTTTTGAAAGCTTCGATCTGATCCGCGGAATAAACGTTATAGTATTTATACTCCGGTATCATCGCTTCGGAAAGGGTTGGATCCAGGGCTTCTCCTTTGACGGTTACACTGGTTTCTCCTTTGACCAGAGCCAAAGCCGACAAAATAGCTTTCTGATCGGCTGTCAGATCATCGTTTTTGATCAGATTAGGAACCTGCAGAATATGGATCATCGGATCAACGCCCATCATATACGTTGTTCCCCCGGCTGCCAGTCCCATCTGAATTCCTGTTCCATCATTGACTAGGGAAGCGACCGTATTCGGCATAGCACCCCAGTTTTCCAGAACCATTTCTTCATTGCCGATATAACCGCCGGTTGCCAGAATGACGGTATCCCCATAAATTTCATAGGTCGTTCCATCGTAGGAAACAGCTTTGACGCCTGCAACCTGATCGTTGTCAAAAATCAGTTCCTCCGCTGTCAATTCCAGCTGATAACCATTTTTCTCATTCAGCGACACGGCTTTATCCATACCCCGGTTAAACTGATTGGTCTTGGTTGGGCCAAAGATATTGGAAGTGCCGTTCTCACCGACGTACCGTGTCCAGAACTGCGACCATTCCGGCTTCGCAAAGCTCATGATCATTCCCGCAAACTCAAAGCCGAACTGATCGATGTAATAGTCCAGATAAGTTCCGCTGTTATACACTGCTTCATGAATGATATCGGCCTTGTCTTCGGTTTCGACATAATCAATCCAAGTCTTGTAAACGTCATCCGGATTGACAAAGTCAACGTCCTTGTAAGCTTCATTGTGGGAGTTGATCACCATCGGTCCGGTTGTCGTTGCGGACTGGCCGCCCAGTTTGGCGGTCGTTTCAATTCCGAAGACCGCAGCCCCGGATTCCGCTGCCGCACAATAGGACAGAATTCCGGAACCGCCCAAACCGACAACAATGACATCATAGCCTTCCAGCTTCACCGTATCTTGTTTCTTCTCCATCGGTGTCTGCCATTGAGCCGGATCGCCGCCTGCTGCTGTGATCGCCTGAGAAACAGCATCCCGAATCGCATTGGAAGTGGCCGTCGCGCCGCTGATGTTGTCAACGGCCAGACTCTGCGCTTCGATCATCCGCGGAATCAGCGTGTCGAAAGCGGTCTGCGCCATTTCCCCAGTTTCGCTTTCATGTTCTTCCGTGATCGTCACAGCCTTGATTTGATTTTGTTCAATCGTTACATCTGCGCTGATCTGGCCTGTCCAGCTGTAGCCGGTGCTCTTGACGGAATAGGTTCCATCTTTCAGATCCGCTTTCGCGGTTTCTTTTCCCTGCGCTTGATCCAGAGCCAGACCCACCGCGGTCTTAACCGCATTGCTGGTCACGGTTGCCCCGCTGACCGCGTCAATTTCCGCACTGTTCGCCGATTTTACTGCAGCCGCTAATGTTTCCAAGGCCGCTCCGCCGATCGTCGGTGTTTCATCAGCACCTTCCAAAACGACATTCGTGATTGTCTGAGCGTCGGTAGTGATCGTTGCTGTGACTTTCCCGCCGAAACCCTGGGCTTCAGCACTGTAGGTTCCCGGTGTATATTTACCGGTTTCTGTCTTTGGCGTCTGGCAGGCTGTCAAGGACAGCAGCAGAACCGCGCTAAGAAGCAGTGTTGTGATCTTCTTCATCATTTCCTCCCCGTTTCTTCTCTGCTCGTTAGAAACTGCTTTCATTGTATTTGATTTTATTTTCACATGCAATCAACCTTTTTCTTCGTCACTGAAACTTTAAGTTTCACTCCAGGTTGACAAGCCAGGTTGTGAATGATTAACTTAAATTAGGAGTGTAATAAGATGGAAATTCGACAAATGATTTATTTTAAAGAACTTGCAGCGTGTCTTAGTCTTCCAGCTGCAGCTCGGGCCTTGTATATCACGCCCCAGGCCTTAAGCAAATCCATGCGTAATCTCGCCCAGGAGTTCAATACTGAAATTTTCTATCGAGAGCATGGCAAACTGTGTCTGACAACCTTCGGTCAGGCGCTGCTGAAAGAAATTACCGTTCTGCTCGATCAGGTATCTGCCACGGAGGAGCGTTTAAACAATATGGCCAGTCAGGAGAACAGTCATCTCCGTGTTGCCTGCAGTCATGGAATTCTGCAGGGGAGTTTCTATGCCGTCTTTGATGATTTCAAGCATCAGCATCCGGAAATTGAAATTGAATTTTTAGAATTGCCGGATATCTTTGCCGAACAAATGGTCGAACAGGAGGACTGTGATCTCGGTCTATCCATCAATCTGCCAAATAAACCGGAATTCTTTGAAACCACCCGGCTGCAGCATTATCAATTATGCGCTGTCGTTCATCCTCAGCATCCGCTGGCAAAACAGAAAATAACGACATTAAAGGACTGTGCTCAGTATCCGCTGATCACCAAGAATCGGATCTTTAAAATCTGGCAGACTGTTGAACAGTGCGCTATGAAGCAGCACCTGCGTCTTTCTTATGCTCTGACCTCACCCAATGAAATTGCCTGGAAACAATTAGTCCAGGACAATCAAGGGGTTGGAATTGGGACTACTTATTATCTGAACCCCAACCAGCCAGAGGAACTGCCTGCGATTCCTTTTGCCGAACCGGAACTGACATGGGATATCTGCCTGATCCGCCGCAAAGATCATTATTGTTCCCGCAGCTGCGATCTGTTGATTCAAGCCTTGAAGGAGGCACAAGATCCGGATATTCAGTAAATTGCATTCGTACATCAGCGGTTTTGCTCCTTTGTCGATCTATTTTCTGACCAGGAGGATCACAAACTTTTTTACAAAATCAGAAGCTAATAAATTCGATGCTTTCAATGTTTTCTTCGATTTCAATCAGGACATATTGTCCTTCGCAGACAGCTCCAGGATTGATGATCATTTTGTTTTCAAAGCGTAAAAGCGCGGGCTTATGGGTATGTCCGCAAAGAATAAGATCTGCCCCACTGGAATAAACTTTATTTTTCATCGCAGACAAACTGTCTGTCATCGGAGTATCATGCACACACAGAATACTGCAGGAATCCAATTTGAATTTCTTTTCCTTATTCCATTTTTGTATTGCCTTTAACGTGATTGGATTCATCTTGGCTTTAGCTTCTAATGCTTCCTGGCGACAGAGTGCATTCAAAGTGGAAACATCATAATCCTCACATAACCACTCATCCGTATTTCCCATAATCCAGACATCAGTATGCAGCTGAGTCAACAATTCCCAACACACATTCGGATCATCCCCGCCTGTGAACAAATCCCCTAAAAATAGTATTTTATCTGCAGCTGAAAGCTTTCCGGCGATGGATCGGAGCTTTTCATCCTTTCCATGGACATCACTGAGAACGGCCAGTTTCATTGACCTCGGCCTCCTTTTAGTTTCTTTGTATTCAGTGTAGCACAAATCTAAACTAGAGATTATCCCCAAATATTTAAAACGGATATTCGAGTCAAATATAATTTTATAAGTTCACTTCTTAGCTTCCTCGCCAAAAAAAAGTCCCTCTTTTGTGCAATTAACCAGAAACGCTTTCACTCGCTTGTAAATCTGTTCACATTTTTTATAATGAAGACACAGAAATGAGTTCCGGCCGGATTTCAAACTGTGAAGAAATGAGGGAAATAATGAAAATGAACAGAAAACGCTCAGCACTCTGTCTATCTGCTTTCTTATTATGTTCGTTAATTACGGGCTGCGCTGTAAATCAGGGAAACAACGCAGTTCCTCCGCCTTCGCCGCAAACCACGGACGCGGATGTCATCGTCGTGGGAGCGGGGCCGGCCGGCATGTCTGCCGCCTTAAGTGCTGTGGAAAATGGAGCTGAAAAAGTTATTTTACTGGAGCGCCGCAATACAACCGGCGGCACTATGACAAATACCAGTGGTTCCATGAGCGGTGCAGATACGATTATTCAGCAGCTCGACGGTTATACGGAAGATTCCCCGGAACTGTATTACGAAGATATTGCGCATTTTGCACTGAACAACAGTGGCCGGCCTAATCTAGATATTATCTGGCTGTACGCCAACGAATCCAAAAATGTTGTAAACTGGCTATGGGAAAATGGACTAAACGATAATGAATACACAACCATGCCGGATGGCAAGAAAACTGTTTTTGCCCCGGAACATGACCTTTATAATTATCCTCGGACCTATAAGCCGCTGCCGGATAATCCGGAAAAGTACCGCGCGGCCATCCATGAGGTCATGGATGAAATGCTGGCGCGGACGCCAGAAATTGAAATTCGCTTAAATACCCAAGGCATGAAGCTGATTCCTAACGAAAATGGGCATATTCTTGGACTGGAAGTTCAGGATCTGACAAGCGGCGAAACAACGACGCTGCATGCAGCCCGCGGTATTATTATGGCAACCGGCGATTTTGCCGGAAATCCGAAACTGATTTCCTACTACAAGGAAGGTCTGGACAGTGTGCTGACCGCAGGTCTGAAAGAATGCGACGGCAATGGTCTGCGCATGCTTCAGGAAGTAGGAGCCACGCTGACGTATAACATGGACCGCATGGCAACCCTAGCTGTAGGTCTGGAAAATCCGCTGGCCCCGGGTACCGGAAGAATTATGGATACTAAGGCAATGTATGCCGGCGGAATCAACGTCAATCAAAATGGCGAACGCTTTGTGGATGAAACACACCGCCAGCAGGTCGTCCGCGAGCGGGCACTGGACGCCCAGCCAGGCAATGTTATGTATGAAATTTTCACCGATAAGATTCGCGATGATCTGTTAACGACCATCCATGCGCCGATGATGCAGGTCTTCTTCATGAGTGATGCTGGAAAAAGTTATGTGATCGAAGCGGATTCAATTGAGGAACTCGCTGGGAAGATCAATGTACCTGCCGACACTCTGAAAAAAACCATTGAAGATTACAACGCCCATGTTGACAGTAAGGAACCTGATGAATTTGGACGTGAATTTGTATTGAATGATAATCTCTACAACGCTGCCATCAACAAAGTTGAAGGCGATAAATACTACTGTGTTCCGATCAAATCTCTGCTGATCGCAACTTCAGGCGGCATTAAACCGAATGTCATGATGCAGCCGATGGATAAATTCGGCACTGCGATTCCAGGCGTTTTTGTCGCCGGAGCCGTTTCCTCCTTCTGGGGCGGCGGTGCAATGAGCGGCACGGCCATTCTGGGTGCCAGTTTCATGGGCAGAGAAGCTGGAAAGAACGCGATGACGATAGACTATATCGAATCGTATAAAGTTCAGCCCGCTGATGACAGCATTCCTGCCGAGTACTTTACCGCAGATTCATCGCCAACCGCTGCACAGCGCTATGATATGGAAAAAACCTTTAAGGATGGAACTTATGAAGCAACAGTGGACGGCCAGGATGGGCCGATGACGGTAGAGGTCATCATCCAGGAAGGCAAAATCAATGCAGTCACGGTTAAGGATCACAAAGAAACGGTGACCGTCGGCGGTCCGGCGTTAGAAACGCTGCCGGCTGCTATTGTTGAAGCCAATTCGATTAATATCGATGCCATTTCCGGCGCAACGCTGAGCAGTGAACGACTGTTCCAAGCTGTCGCTGCCTGCTTAGATGAAGCCTCGCAATAAGATCATGAATTCTTAGTTCTAAAACTATGAATAAAGGCCTCTGGTGTTGTATCCATCAGAAGCCTTTTTCATTTGATTAGATTATCTGAGCAATAGAATTATTTCAGTTTCAGTGATCTAAATTCCGGCTGCGGAACTGATGCAGCTTATATAAAGCAAAGGAGAAATACAGTTTCAGCAAATCCTTGTTTACTTCCAAATCAACGCCGAACAATTCGCGAATCCGTTTCATGCGGTAGACTAACGTGTTTTTGTGCATAAACATGGCTTCGCTGGCTTTTTGAAGATTAGCATCATTCACAAGATAATACTGGATGGTTTTCAGATATTCTGTGCCGTTCTTTGCATCATAATCCAAAATTTCCTTGAAACTGACGGTCAGATAATTCTCCCACTGTTCAGGTTCGGCAAGATCGGCCACTGCATAAAACTTATAATCATCATAATTATGAATAGCTTGCTTGCGTTCAGCATAAACCGCAAATCTGGTCGTAGTTACGGCTTCCTGCACCATCCATTTCAGCTTCCATAAATCCTGAGCACAGTCGCTGACGCCATAAACGAAACCATACTGATCATGCAGCTGAATCAGAAACTGGGTCAGCGCTAAGGGAAGCTGCTCACCTTCACAAAGCAGAAAAACCCGGCCTCGGGCGCGAAAAATCCAGTCAACTTCCGGACGAGCGCGAAGCTGCGCTGTCATCACCGATTGAAACCGCGGATCATTTTCATATTCCGCGGAATGCACATGAATCACACGATATGGAAAAAAACGTGTCAGCGGACCTCCTGCAAGCCGTTTCTCCAAGGCGGAGGCATTCGCTATCCGATCATCAATTAAGTCATTAAAAACATAGACAGTTGGACGACGCTGATCCACTGCCGCCGTTTCCAGTTCCAGCATTCCGGCAATTGCACAGGCATCGGCAATGGTCCGAACCAGCTCCAAGTCCAGATTTTCTAAGCTGTATTCAACCTCCGGAATCATCAATGTACCAATCCACCGATCATTCCAAATGGCTTTGCAGACAAGATGCCGCCGGCGAAAAGCTGGATTCTGACTGAGGAAGGGAATAGGATCGGCAATTTTATCCAAAGCCTTCTTGTTCAATTCGGCAGAATTGAGCTGAGCATGCATTCGATCTTGGACATCATCGGCAGGATAATTAACGGAAAAAGCCTGTGGCTGATGATCGTGATCGGCAAACATAATCGGATTGTTCAGCAGCTGGGCCCCTTGATCCACCAGATCCTGCAGACGCTTCCCCTCTTTCAGCAAGGTAAGAAAAACGCGGGAAGGTATTGTTTTCTCCATAAACTCTCCTTTCCTTCAGAAAGGCCGGTTCTCAATTGAAAACCGGCAGCTCTGTTTATTTTTTAAAATTAAGATATTTCGCCAGATTTGCACTCGGATCCAGCTTTGCCTTGATCTTCGGCTGACGGCAGCTCATCAGCACCGTAACCCCCGGACCATGTCCTGAAATGTAGCTGTCACCATGAATGATGACACCGATGGTCACCGCTCCCTGGCAATAATCCGGGCCGTGATCATTGCAGTGATCCTGAATCATCACGATATCTCCGAACCGCAGTTCCTGCAAGCCTAATTCCTCAAAAGACTTGGAATCCCGCGTCATGATGTCATAATCCCCGCTGAGCATGGTATCGCTGCCCAGACCGGAACCCATCAACGCTGCGGGAATGACTTTGGTAACTGGAACAATTAGACATCCGTCCACTTCTTCGATTCCCATTTTATTAAGCAGCTGCGGATCGAGATTCATGACCGTAATCTCCGGATAGTCAGTCAGCGTCATACCCTGACCACAAGCCTTCACTAAGAATTTATCATCAATCGTCAGTTTCTCCAGGACTTCCTGTTCAAACGCAATCATGACATGGTCAATTCCGCCGTGCTTTCCGGTAACATAACCGATTGCCCCTTTGGCCTCACCCGTGATCACCTTGGCCTGATTGCCAACGCAGGTCAGCGTGTTGTAGGCCATATCCATCGCCGAATCCGGATTCTTTGTACTGACGCCCGGCTCCACATGATCGCCGGCCAAGCCCATGCAGCCATCCCCAATCTGGAAATTATATGTAATTCCTCCGGTAGCCGGTAAAATCCAGGGTCTTCCATCACTGCCGGTGCGATATTGACGCTTCATGATCGGCGGATGCACCTTGCCCTCCACTGACTGCATGACCAGTTGTTTTTCATTAAATTTGATCATTTTCTGTCCTCACTTTCTGTTGGCCTTATTATACCATTTTATTTCCATTACGTATGAGATTCCAGTTCATAAGCTTAAAAACTAGAGAAATACGCTTAGGCAGACCGATTCGCTAGAAAATTGAAAAAGCCAGTGCATTCTCAATCACACTGACTTTCTTACTCCTTCGCAGCGTTGCTTTACAATCTATCGGATGCGCAGCGATTCAATTCGCCAGCCTTCATCCGTTTCCTTAAAGTTGAGCAAAAGCCGAACTTCCTTTTCTTCAGTGGTATAAGTAACTTTGACATCAACATCGCCGCCGCTGAGCTGTTCCACGGATGTGACCTGACGATGCTCTGCAGTGCTCTCTTCTTCACCGATTCCGAGAAATCGGTTAAAACCTGTTGGCATGCGATTGGCGACAAAATTGGTTATCCCCTGGTCTGTCATCACTGGCTTCAAGTGTTCCACCAACGCTTTATTCCACTCTTCCACAAGCTGGGAAGCCTCTTCCTGCGATGTTTTCTCGTCTTCAACTGCTGCGGAAAGCTGCGGCAGCGTATCGACTTTTTGTAAGAACAGTTCCGCCTGTGCTTTCAGTGTTTCTTCCGTTGTCGGTTTAGCCTGACACCCCAACAAGCATAACAGAATGGCCAGAAAAACAGAGAATTTCTTCTTTTTTTACCCCTCCTTTCATTGACGATCTTTCATAATTCTGCCTCATGATATAACGGTCCTTTTTTCAGATATTCCTTATTTCTCAACTCAACAATAGCCGAGATTCCACAAGCGTGAAAAGTTTAAACTAAAATGTCTTACTGTTTATTTTATTATACCTGAAATTGCCGTTTTTTTCACATTCAACTTCACTTTGGAGATAAAATTTTCAGGAATGAAAACAGTCCTCACAAGGACTAGGGAATAGGAAAGCGGGCAGACTGGAAGCGAACAGCGAATCAATCTTGACACGTTTGATATAATTAAAGACGCTGAAAGGAAGGCGATCCTTATGTTTGCTGCTGTGTTATTAACGTTTGTCGCGGGGGTGCTGGGCACCTTGGCCGGAGGAATTCTCGGCCTGCGCATTGATCCGCGGTCTTCAAAATCATTAAGCTGCCTGCTGGCCTTTTCCGCCGGAATGATGATCAGCATGATCTGTTTCGATCTGATGCCGGAAGCCTTGGAAGAAGCCGGATTAACGATTGCGGTCATCGGGTGTGCGCTGGGTGTGCTGCTTTTATTAAAATTTGACGGCGTCTTCCATCATCATGATCAGCAGCCGGATGAACTGGATGATCTGCATCATCACCATCATGCGATGGAAACTGTCAACAATCAGAAACTGACCCAGTTAGGTCTGATGATGATCGCTTCTGTTGCATTGCATAATTTCCCGGAAGGCATGGCGGTCGGTTCCAGTGCCTTGTATGAAATCAAAACCGGTGTTATGATGGCACTGCTTCTGGCTCTGCATAATCTACCGGAAGGCATGGGCATGATTGTTCCGCTGCGCAGCGGCGGCGTCAGCCGGGGCAAAGCACTGCTTCTGGTAGCCCTGAGCGGACTGCCGACTTTGATCGGTGGTATAGCCGGTGTACTGTTAGGTTCGATCAGTCCGGTTTTCATCGGATTTACCCTGGCCTTTGCGGCCGGATGTATGTTGTATGTCACCTACTACGAAATCTTACCGCAGGTCACGTTGATGGACAGCGGACGCCGGCCTTTGGTATTCCAGCTGACCGGTTTTCTGCTAGGGTTTGTGCTTATTTCAATGATGGGTTAAGGAAAAGCAGATTTGAAAGTTTTAAATCCTTCAAATTCTGCTTTTTTTTACTTATTCTGCCGGATAAGCCATACCCTGACCGGCCGCGATCAACTCACTGGCTTGTTTGATCAGGTTCAGATAGTTAGGTGTTCCTGCTAAGGTCGCCCCTGTCGTCACATCCGCAACAACCCATTCACCGGCTTCATTCTTTGCAATATCCGTGTTTTCAGGATAAGTTCCGTAATTCGTACCGTGGTCATAAACATAGTTTTTGATCAGTTCAATATTGCCTGGGAATGTGATTGGACTCGGCCAGAAGCCAACGCCGTGTTCAATCGAGGCCTTCGTACCGATTTTAATTTCCACCGCCGGCTTTCCCCCACGATCCAGCAGCTGTGCCGGCTGAGCCAAACTTGCATGATACCAGGCGCCGCCTTCCTGTGTCGTGATATATTCCATAAATTCCATGTCTGCGCCGTTCACCGCGGCAGTATAGGTTACTTGATCATTCTGCACGGTTCCAGTCCAAACCAAACCGTTCAGTTCAAAGGCTGTCGGAACCTGAATTTCACCCACTGTGAGAACGGCATCTCCCAGAGCCGCAGCAGATTCATCGGTTAACACTGCCCAGCCTTCCGCACCAGCGGCAGTTACCGGAAGCAGAGCCTCCTCAATATCAATATAGACTACTTCCTGTGTTTCATCATTAACATAGACCGTCGTTTGAATTGAACTGTCTACTGCATCGCCTTCCTGGTTATAGATCCCGTACACTGTCGCAAATGACATTTTCATGCCTTCCGCAGCCAGCTTCTCGATCTCAATATTGCGGTATTCAACAGCCGGTGCTTCCGGAGTTGAGGTTGGCGCTGGGGTGGTTTCTGGGGTTGGCGCAGATGTTGGCGCTGGTGTCGATGAACAGGCCGTCATCATCAAGCCGGCCAGCAGGAACAAAGCAATTGAATTTTTCTTCATTTTTCCCTCCATATTAGTACGTTGTACTAATATGGATTCTAAACACTTTTTCTTGCTTTGTCAAGCCTGTTCCCCAGTTTGCCAGAAACTTCAGGGCATGCTAGAATGAGGGGCAGGTGATCATTATGAGAGAAAATCTGAAAGAAGCGATTCTTCGCACAGCCCAAACTTTTTTCAACGAAAAAGGGTATCAGGAAACAACGATGCGGGACATTGCCGGTGCGCTCAACATCAGTCTAGGCAATCTGACCTATCACTATCATAAAAAGGAAGATCTGATGATTGCGCTGCTGCGCTGGCCAGATTTTATGAACCAGGCTCCGGCATCCAATTTTGAAGAATTCTTTGCGTTAATCAGGGCGATGATCGACAGCCTGATCGTCAATCGTTTCTTCTATACTGTGGATGAATTAGGGCGAGCAACACCCGAATTCTACCGGCACAATGTCAACGCCGTCAGTCAGATTGAGGAACATCTTGAACTTTCCCTGCAGTGTCTGAGCGATCAAGGCTGTCTGGTTCCCTGGCGCAGTGAACAGGAGAGGCATGCTTTTACCCGCATGATCATGGACAGTCACCTGATCTGGATCAAGAATTCATTCTACCGGCTTGAAGAAGATCAGATTTCATATCCGGATTTTTTAACCATTCACTGGTATCTTCTGGAGAGCCACGTACAAAAAGAAAAGCATGCGGAATATATGCAATGCTTTCCTTGAATAAATTCATTTTCTGTTCCTATTCAATCTGCATTTTTCTTTCTATACTAAGTGCACTACGATTCAATCAGCGGAAGAGTTATTAAGATCTCCGCTGTTTTTTTATCCAATTTTATAGGAGCGTATAAAAAGGGTTTCCGGCACAAAGATCGGCTCCCGTTTTACTTTGGCCCAGTCAAAGTCATGAATCAGCGCCTTGGCTTCTATGGCTTCCTCACTATCCCGCAGGCCGAGCAGCCAGGCCAGCTTGCCGATCAACTCCGGCGCACTCCACCGTCGGCGCAGTTCTCCTAAATCCAGTGCCTGATCGCGCTTGGACAACCGCTGTCCCTGAACGTTCATTAAAAGCGGAATGTGGTAGAATTTTGGTTCCGGCAAACCGAGACGGCTGTATAAATAGAGCTGACGAGGTGTGGATGACAAAAGATCCAGACCACGGACCACTTCGGTCATTCCCATTAAACCATCATCAACCACAACTGCCAGCTGATAAGCGAAAACACCGTCAGAACGCCGCACAATAAAATCGCCGCAGGTTTGATCCAGATGCTGAATGATCTGTCCTTGAAGTCCGTCGGTAAAAGATATCGGTGCCTTGTTAACGCTTATCCGCAAGGCAGGGCGCCGGATTTTGGCCTGCGCAAGACGTTGTTCCTCACTTAAATTCCGGCAGCGTTCGCTGTAAAGCAGCTCGCCATCTGTTCCATGCGGCGCACTCGCACTGTGCAGATCCGCTCGGCTGCAAAAGCAGGGGTAAATCAAATTCTGCCGCTGCAGCTGATCCAGTTTCGCTTCATAAATTGACGTTCGTTCACTTTGCCAAACTGGTTCCTCATCCCAATCCAATCCCAGCCACTGTAAGTCGGACTGAATCCATTCAGCATATTCCCGACGGCTGCGCCGAGGATCGAGATCTTCAATCCGCAGCAGCCAATCGCCTTGCTGCGAACGGACTGACAACCAGCTCAGCAGGGCCGCACATACATTGCCCAAATGCATTCGCCCGCTGGGGCTGGGCGCAAATCGTCCCCGTACATTCTCTTTTGCTTCCACTTCAACCTTCCCCTCTGCTTTTTCACCTTTGGAGTTTTCCCACAGAATCAGAAACCTGATTTTTTCTTATGATAGCGCGTTTATTCTTAAAAGTAAAACAAGCTGTCCAAAAAATGACAGCCTGTCTTATCATCAAAAATTCTATTTTAACAACGGCAGATCCAGAATGAATTCCGGCATCCCGGAAGCTCCCGGAGCAATTTCATATTCATCAAAGACAATCACAGCTTGGCGGTTCTCATTGATATAAAATTTCTGATTCTCACTCAATCCAGTATAACCACCTTCTTCGTTAAAATCAAAGAATGAGGTCGGATCCTGGGTCAGCCGCTGTTCAATCTGAGAACGAACTTGCTGATCTGCAGCAGCTAAGTTTTCTGATCCGATGACTTCAGCCAGCGTCAGTTCCTTTCCGCTTTCCAAATCCAAATTGAAGAAATACCGCTGTTCATAAGCACTGGCCATCGTTGTTGTGGTATCAATTGAAAAGCTGACCAATGCACCTTGATTGTAATAAATCTGATAGGCGGCATAGAAATCCACAGGATGATAGGTTCCTGTTTTTCCTTCCGCATTGTTTTTCAGATCTTCAGCCTGCGTCCGGGCTTCCCGGGATAAATTTTCCAGTTCTTCTTCAATCCGCTGATTAATCTGTTTTTCAAACTCCGGATTACCGCTGTTCTCCACCTTTGGCAGCGTAATGTGAATCACTTCATTGACGTCTTCCTTCTCAATCTGAACGCCGGTTACAATTCTCAGAAATTCACCGATCACGGGCAGATTGGCCACCGTCTGCGCAAAGACGGGAGAGCCATGCATCATGAGGGTGAAGCAGGCAGCCGCGGCTGCCAAACTAATCAATCCTTTTTTAAGCCAATGCTGCCTTGGCGACGACTGCCGTCCTTCTCCAATCGCTTGTTTTACCCGAGCCTCCAGCTGTGGGGGAATGGGCTGATTCTGATATTCTTCTCTGGCTTTTTTCCAAGGTTCCTGCATAATTTACACCTCCTGTTTTAACTGGGCTTTTAAGAGATCCAAGCCTTTATACACTTGGGATTTAATCGTATTGACGTTGGTCTGCGTCATCGCTGCAATTTCATCAAATTTCAGTTCCTCAAAAAACCGCAGAACAATGACCGTCCGCAATTTCGGTTCCAACGCCATGACTGCCTGAAACAGATCGCTGTATTCTGTCGGTGAAGCATCCTCGGTTACCCCCTGATAGGCCTGCAGCTCAGTCTGACGCTGCCGCTGCGTGATCTGCTTGCGGCACAGACCATTAGCCTCATTCATGCAGATCCGCACCAGCCAGGTTTTGATATACTCCGGCTGGCGAAGCTGATGGATTTGGGAATACGCTTTGACAATCGTTTCCTGCACCGCATCCAGTGCCAACTGTTCATCTTTAATAATCGAAAATGCTATCCGGTACAGCATCCGCTGATGTTCCAGAATTGTTTTTTCTAATAAGTCCTTTTTTTCTTCTTTATTCACAGGCTTGCTCCTTCCGATCTAAAATCAGATTGCCGCCACGGTATCACCTCCGATTTTAGAAAAAGATCTTTTTCTGGGCTCCTATATTATTAGGTGAAACAACTGCGGAAAAAGTTGGAATCTTTTCAATTCTTTTTTTCAGCTCGGTCTTAATTTTATGAAAAACCCCTTTTCCCTCTGAATTGAACAGGAAAAGAGGACATTCGGGTCGTGTTTATTCCTTAATATTTAAGCTAAAACTATCGTTTTCTGCCAAGATAACGGCATACCTCTTTCTTATATTTCAGATATTCCTCGCCAAAGGCAGCCTGCAGAAACGCTTCTTCCACCTTAACGATTTGTAAATGATACATCACCATGGCAAAGATGGTTACAACACATAACGCCCAATTAAAAAACATCAGCAACAGTCCGAGATACAAAAGGTCAAAACCTAGAAAAGCTGGATTGCGGCTGTATTGATAAATCCCACTTGTAACAAGTTCTGTTTTATCGGTTTGTGAAACCCCAGCCCGCCAATTATCCTGCATTGTTATAACAGCTGCAATAAATACAGCGGTACCGGAAATGCTCAAAACAGCACCCCCAATCCGCAGAGGCAGTGAACTGAAATTCACGTTCAAAAGGACACAAAGCAACCCTACTGAAAAAACGAGTATCGCTGCGATCTTCATTGTCACTTCAATCCCTTTTACCAGTCCCGTCTTGCCTTTTCCCATCTGATCTGTCTGAATGCCTTTCTTTCTCTGACAGAACATTTTCACTATATAACAGCCGTAGAATACGGATAAAACTGCGATGGCAATTCCCTGAAATATCATTTTTCTTCCCTCTTTTATTTGTTTATCTTTTCTTAGCCAATAACACTGAGAACTTAAAATTTGTACTTTGTTCCGTGGCTGAGCAGCAGTCCGCTTGTTAACTCAATGCGTAAGATGATCGTATGCTCATCAGTAAAGTCAAAATGTCCATTTTCTATCCATTCCGCAAAGACATTTTTTAGTTTCTCTGCGATCTCATGATTCTCTTCTTTCCCAAAATATCCTAAACTGTTGCCTTTTCCCTGCGCAGTGAACCATTCACCCGCTATTGCCACAGTTGAATGATTGGCAATCTGCCTCATCTTCTTAGACAAGGCATGCGTAATCACATAGAATGCCCCCTGCTCATAATAGGCATTCACATAGCGGACATCCGGCACTTCATTTTCTATCGTAGCCAGTGCGATAACCGTATCTTTTCCAAAGCGTTCCGTCATTACTATTTCAGATTCTTGACTCCAATTTATCATAGCGACAGCTCCTTTATAATAACTTGTTCAACTCAATATCTTATTAATTCTTTATACGCCATCCTATACTTCAAGGAATGTACCAATAAGAATTAAACTTGTACAAAGCGTTTTGGGATCAGAATTACATGCCCTCTATCCTGTAATCTCATAACGCCTTCATCTCTTACTTCCAAGTTACCGGATAATCCAAATGATAGGGCAATTTTGTCTGTCGATTTCCTTTCGCAGAATTAACCTGTCCTTGTGTCAAAAATACAGCCTCACTGAGATCCGCATTCTTAAAATTTGTATCTCTGGTATCCGCACCTAAGAACAAGGTCCCATTGAAAAGACTCTTTTCAAAATTCGCAGCGATCAAAAGTTTTGCGCTGAGATCGGCTCCGCTCATGTCTTGTCCCTTAAAATTACCGCCAAGAAAATTAGCGGGAACTTTTTTGCCTTCACTATGAACACTCTGCTGAAGCAGCTTACATACCTGCTTTAAAATATGATTTGCTCTATGTCTGTACTGTTCTAAATCAAAAGATAAGATGTTGCCCGGTTGATCCTGACAGATTTTTATATTCTCTTTGATTAAGCTCTGAACAGAATTTTTTAAGGGCTGTGCTGGAATAAGCAGCATGGCTTCTGTTAAATAATATCTAATTTGATAAAGCTTAAATACCATGATAAAAACATCAAAAATTTCTGTTGCCAGGTTTGGCATATCCCTCCAAGTCTGACCTTGATAAATAATCTGAGTGACCTGCTGCCCCGCTCCGAAGCAGTCATAACCAATGCAACCTTTCATTTTCTGTTTTTCAAGCTGCGGATGTATTTTACACCGGTAGTCATTTAACAAATTGATACAAGGTTGTCCTGATACTTTATCTTTAGGAAAACCGTCGGCTTTTGAAAAAAACAGAGCCGTACAGCACAAACCTGAGCATTTTGAGCAATTTGATTTCATCGGTTCCCAAATTTTATCATTTCTTTCATGGATTAACATTTGTTTTTGCTCCTTAAAATACTGTTTATTTCATTTGAGTCTGGCACTCGCTACATGCATGATCGTGGATAGAAATAATTCCGCCGCATTGAGGACAAAGATACTTCATTTTCTGCTGCTTCATAAACTTATCTAATCCATATTCTTTGACAAAAGCACTGTTCTCCATCAGACTTGCTTGATATCGTTTCCTGTAGCTTGTTTCAAGATTCTTTATAAGTTTGCATGGATATTCAGCACACTCAAAACAATAGGATAATTCTTTCATTTTGACACAATCCTTTATTTTGCATAGGCGGCAGTGTTCCGGTTTTCCCATGTCACTTTTTAAGCAGCCATCACAAGGTTTTTTTGAATAACAATGTTTATAACAAACTTTGCAATTCATTCCGCAGGGCGCAAACATCACACCCTCAATATGATCAGGCATTTTCATAACATGCGCTCCTTTCAAATTTTCTCATTTATCTATTTCAACAAATTTCTCTAATTCTTTTATAGCTTTTCATTTTCCACTTTAGAGCCCCACCACGAAATAATAACGATGAAAAGATAGATAGCCTTCTTATACCGAAAATTACAATTTAATAATGTTGTTGTTCATGGTATTTTCTTCTTTATCAACGAATTTTATTCCCATTCACTATCTGCCGAAAGCTCATTTCAAACGATAGATTTCCTGTTGTAAATTTGCCAGGAATCTCCCCGCATGGGCTCCATCCATCTGCGTATGATGGAATTGGAAAGAGATTGTCAAATAAGTTTTGAATAATTTCTTCTTATACCGACCCCAGATGATAAAAGGATTATTAAAAATCCCGCTGTTCATGCCGACCGCCCCATCAATTTCAGTATCAATAATTGCGGAAGTGCCGATCACCATACTGTCGCTCGATAAATCTCTGTCCTGACAGGTTTCCGCCACCTGAGCCGTATATTTTAAATACGATTGATTGAACATCTCAAGATTCTCCGTATATAAGAGATCACAGGAACTGACTTCACCGGTTTTATTTTTTACGATCGTATTCACAGCAATCGTATCATACTGCAGAAGCTGATCCCCTACTGGAAGGATGTAAAACTCGTTTATACTGACCGCAGCTTTTCCAATACAATAATCCAAAAGCATGTTGAACTTCATTTGCTTCTTCTTACTGACTTTGATCAGATTGGACACATCCAAGGTTTTCAGAAAAGTGACCATCGGATTGGGCGCTTTCATCCAGAGTTCGTAGGCCATCTTTCTTGTTGTGTCCTGCGGTGAAATGACTTTTACCATTTTTATCCCCTCCTATCCTTTGTTCTCCAATATTCAAACGAACTCTCTCTTTAAAGAAAACAGCGGTGTTCACCGAATCCTTCCGTTCGCTCAGCAATTAGATTTTTAAGACATTCTAATTTTTGAGCAAGCTCTGCTTTTCGTTTATCAATATCCAAATCTTCGTAATCGACAAATGAAGCCCACTCATTGATGTTTTGACTGACATCCTCATAAAGGTACTGACAGAACTGCAGCATGCTGGTGTGAGAAAGCTCATGGATTAACTCTTCTTGATTCAAGGGATAACGTTCATCGTCTTCGCACACAAGATGGCAGTTCCAATAGCTGACCGTACATAAAAAGCGGTTCGGTTCTAAGAACCCTTTTACACAGAAGGGCCGCATGGTTTCTAGTCCATGGATCGCCTGTTCCACCCACTCAAACGCAATATCATCAAGATAACTTAAACCATAGACCCCCGTTCCCTCCAGCTGAAAATCACTCCAGCCATATACCGGCTTCGTCAACATGTTCGCTTCTCCCCTCTATCAAGTTCTTAAATGTAACGCCGAACTTTCTGTTTATATTCTTCATACCGTCTGCCAAATCTCGCTGTGCATTCTCTTTCTTCTGAAAGAATGATCCAGTGCGCTGAAACCTGAAATATCAGGACGATGCCCAGCAAAAGGCAGGACTGCGTTAAGAAAGCCATGCCTGCAAAGCAAATAAAATAAGCGACATACATGGGATTGCGGGAAAGCTGATAAATTCCATTGATATTCAAACCCGATTCATCCGGCAATGCAAAACAGACTGCCGAAACTGCGCATAATACGATTCCTGAAAAGTAAAAGACAAGTCCCATATAGAACTGCAGTGAGAAATCAATCCGAATTGTCAGAAAAAACAAATACGCAAAAAGTCCAATATTGGATAGCTGATAGATAAAACTGGCCCATTGTTCTTCCCTTCGAACTGGTGCAAAATGACCTGCACGTCCAATCGCTTTTTTATCTACAAGCAATAATAACCCGAATCGGACAGCCAGGAAAGGCAGCAACAACACCCCGCCGTTCATTTATTCTGCCTCCTCCATCACAATTTCTGAATAAAAATATTGTTCCTGAAAATACGTCAATTCCTGGATCTTCTCCTTTGAAAAATAAACCCTTTCCGAGACAACGACCCATTTTTCTTCAATGTCGTTATGCCGATGAATCATGGCGATCACTTTGCCGGCAAACTCCTTAAGCGGCACCTCGATGCCTAAGATGTAAGCATCCTGTTCTTCTCCATCCGGAGCCATCGTTCCTTCAATGTATCCGTAGTTGACTGGATAGATAAGATCCTGATATTGCGGATGCGTACTTCCCAAAGGTCTGTCGACAATTACTTTTACCCACGATCCCAGCATCTGACTCATCTCCCCAATCTGATTTTGCCTATTGCAAAAGTTAGGATTTCATTTATGAACATACATTCTTGAAGGTTCAGATTCACCCTCGCCCTGTACCAGGCAAAGGAATTCCCAGCCGTAGCGCTCGTAAAAGCCAGTATGATTGGTTACAAGATACAAAGTGCTTATTCCTTTGCTTTTCATATCCGAACAAACATAATTTAACAAGGCTCCTGCAACACCTTGCCCGCGCTTCTGTTTTTCTGTATAGACAGCGCACACATTCGGCGCAAGATCTTTCCTGTCGTGGAAATCATTTTCAATGACGCCCATGCCGCCGATGATTCTTTCCCCTTCCACCGCGATATACCATTGAGGAATCGAATGCTTATTTGCAAGACAATCCTCCATACTTTCTCGATACGCCTGCAGCGGAATGCCCCACTTTTCATGAAACCATTGAGCTGACTGTTCCTTCATTTCCGGCTGATCGACCAACCGGATAATCTTAAAAGTCATTGGAATCAAGACCTCCTTCAAATTTTTATTCCGTGTTCCGGACTCATTTACGAAATCAGGATGCCGCAGCGAAACTCAACAGCGCCACTGCCGCATCCCCTTTTTTAAATTTGTCTTTTGTTCAGCGAAAAGCCTTCTGATTGCGCCGCACCAGAAACGTCATAATGGCCGGATCGATCAAATTCAACAGATTAAACGACAGATCGATCCCATTCATAATATTGATAATAAAAATCGTCGCACACATTGTCCAGTATAATCGTAGTCCCAGCAGTCTGCCCTGCATCAGCAGCACCAGACACCAGATGCTGATCAGCGCAATGCCCAGCATCATCCAGTTCTGACTGACCAGACTCTCCCCTGCCGTCACGGCATTCAGAATCAGGCTTAACCGCAGCCAAAAGCGGCAGAAACTACTCATGCTTCCATTTTCTCCAGCAGGACGACGGCTTGGGCCAGCACGCCTTCTTCCCGTCCGACAAAGCCCAGTTTTTCCCCGCGCGTAGCTTTGACGTTGACCTGATCCTCACCGCAATGCAGGGCCGCTGCGATGTTTTTGCGCATGGCTGAAATATGCGGCGCCATCTTCGGCCGTTCGATCATGATCAGCGCATCAACATTGCCGATGCGAAAGCCTTTGGTTTCCATCAGCCTTGTTACATGTTCCAGCAAAATCAAAGAGCTGATTCCTTTGTATTGCGGATCGGTATCGGGAAAATGCTTTCCCAGATCGCCTTCGCCCAGAGCGCCGATCACGGCCTCTGCAATCGCATGAAGCAAAGCGTCCGCATCGGAATGCCCGACCAGTCCTTTCGTATGTTCAATCTCAACACCGCCTAAAATGAGCCGGCGCCCTTCTGCCAGCTGATGAATATCGCTTGACTGTCCAATTCTAAACATTTCCTGTCCTTCTTTCTTTATTGATTCTCAGATTCATCTTGTTCATAAACCTGAGCATGACCGATAACCGGCCCCCAATCCTTTTAAATCACAAAGTCTTCATGCCTTTATTATAAAGAATGCGGCGCACTTCTGCACTCTTTCTTGCAAATATTTTACGATTGCTTTCCTTTCGCGTTGTTTCCGTGCTTAAATAATCCGGAATATCTGATAAGAAAGTATTCTGATGCCTTCGCCCTTCTGAATAGGAAAGACAGAAATACTTCGCGTATTTTCCAATATGAAGTCAGAGAGGATTATTTAAAAGAAAATGGAAAGTTAGCTTGACATAGAGAGCAGACATGCTATACTATAACGGAAAGCAAGCTTTCCATTATATCGTAGGAGGTTTATGAAAAACAGATTAGAAGCGCTGCGCAAAGCACGCGGCATCAAGCAGGAAGAATTAGCCGCCGCCCTGGAAGTTTCCCGGCAAACTATCGGTTCGCTGGAAAACGGAAGATACAATCCATCGATTCTCTTAGCGTTTAAGATTGCCCGTTTTTTTGACGTGAGTATTGAAGAAGTTTTCATTTATGAGGAGGAAAAAGTATGAAAACAAGAAATGCAGTTTTGCTGACGGGAGTGGGAATGATGCTGCTTGCAGCTGGTATCATTTTACTCAAAAGCGATCCGCAGTTTGTAAAATCGCTGCCGGCGCTGCCTTATTTGTGCATCGGTTTGGGCGCCGGCGTATTCGGCCATGGGTTAGGTGAACTGATCAGCCGGCAGACAGTGAAAAACAATCCTGAGATTCAGAAGCAGATGCAGATTGATCAACAGGACGAACGGAACCAGATGATCGCCAATAAAGCGAAGGGCAAAGCCTATGACGCTATGCTCTATGTGTTTGGCGCTTTGATGGTCACCTATGCACTGATGAATGCTGATCTCTTTGTCATCCTGTCTTTCGTCATTGCCTACCTGTGTGTAGTCGGTATTTCCATTTATTACCGATTGAAATTTGACAAAGAAATGTAGCTTATCCATCCGGCAGCCTTTCCTCGGACCGATTGTGTGTTGGGGATCATGGGATAAAGAGCGAAAACCGTCAAAGAGGCTTGTCCTTTGCGTTTTCGCTCTTTTTTTGGATATTCCCTCGTTCTGCCTGATCCCCACAGCCAGCGGGCTGATTTCAGACGCTAAGACTTCATTTTTTATCACCAAGGTCTAGGCTGTCATGTTGGATATCAGCGGCTTCAACGGCAGGAAATCCTGCTGATGCCGGATAAAATAGGCGCGAAAATAATTCAGCAAGGGTTCTAATTCTGCTTGGTCTTTCTTCCGGAAGATCATCCCCAGCTTGACAGAGGGAACTTCCTTCAGCAAAGCAACGGAGAAACAATCTTTTTCGCTGGGAAACGCCAGCGTCATGATCGGAATCTTCTGAGCAAGAGAAAGGGCTTCGGCCTGTTCGGGCGTTTCAAAATAGATTCGCTCAATATCCAGCGCCGGCGATTGCAGAATCTGATCCAAGCGCGCGGCATTTTGAGTCCGGCTCGGAGGCAATGTCAGAACCCGCTGATGCGCAAGATCCGCAAGCCGCAGCGTTTCTTTTCCATAAAACGGATGTCCCAACGGGATCTTGCAGCAGTTAGGACAATGGAACAGCGGGATGCAATTCAAATGGATGGAAATCGGCTCGCTGCAGTCTGCTAACAGCTGAATATCAATCTTATCCTGATCCAGCGCCTGATAGGTTTCCGGCAGCCGGCAGACCACATAATCAAAGCGCACATTTTGAAAATGCGGCTGCGCCGTCCGGCAGGCTTGAGGGACAAAGTGGATCATATAACTGGTAATCCCGATGCGGACTGTTTGGGCTAGCGTAAAGGATCGCTGACGCGCTCCAGCCACCGCGCTGTCATAGCTGTCCAGCAGGGCATCCAGCTGATCGATAAAATAACGTCCTCCGGGCGTGGGCTTGACCCCATCAGGAAGGCGGTAAAATAACGTGAAGCCCAATTCCTTTTCCATCATGATGAGCTGGCGGGTGAGGGTGGATTGGGAAAGATACAAACACGCGGCAGCCTTGGAAATACTTTGGCAGCGGTCTAGGATTTTCAGCATTTTCAGATTTTCTATATTCATAAGGATTCCTCTGTTTTTCCCCACTATAATCGAAAACATACGCAAGTTCAAGTCTTGATTCGCTATGCAAAAGATGGATAGGGCTATGTGCAGATCGCATCGCCGCATTGAATCGGAGTATGCCATAATGAGATCAAGGAGGAATTGTCAGTTTTTTGACAAAGTAGAAGACATGGAGAAAAAAGGAATTTCCCGCCGCGCTTTTTTGAAGGGCGCCGCGGTAACGGCCGTTTCCGCGGCTGTCGTTTCGGTTTTGCCTGGCTGCGAAACAAAAAATGAAGGTGCGGCTTCAACTGAATGTCCGCCCTGTCCAAGTTCGCCCTCAACCTCGGTTTATCCGCTGAATCCGCAGGATTATGATTACCGGGATACCAACACTGATTTTGCGACGTTGTTTTCCGATTGGAAATTCGGCGGCTTGACTTTACATCACCGCATGGTGAAATCCGCAGCCGGTTCGGATACCGCCGGAAGTGAACAGGAGATCTGCGCCTATTACAGCAACTTTGCCAAGGGCGGCGTAGAAATGGTCTGGGTCGAAGACTTCGTCAATGTTTTTGATCATTATACCAGCGCCCGGAAAACACCGAAAGCCGAGGCGCCGTTAGCGGCATTGGCCAAGGCTGTGCATGATGCCGGCGGTTATATCGGCTATCAGCTTTCCTGTATGGGGCAGAAGTTTACCGGGTTTGATCCGGCTACCGCCGCGCAGTATGAATCAGCCTACGCCGAGCATCTGTCCGATGAAGAAATTGCGAACTTGAAAAGCGATTTCATCAACGGCGCGAAATATTTAAAGGAACAGGGTTTCGACGCGGTGGAAATCAATGCCGCGGGCAACAATATCGGTCAGGCTTTCTTCTCCCGCCAGCGAAATCATCGTGAAGATGAATATGGACCGCAGTCGTTTGAAAACCGGGCGCGGTTTGTCGGTGAGATCGTCGCCGGAATCAAGGAAGTCTGCGGCGCGGATTTCCCCGTTCAGATTCTGATCAACGGCATTGAAGAAAACGACATCGACATGGGCGAGGCTTCCTTGTCCACCACGGTGGAAGAAAACTGCGAGATCTGCAAGGTCTTGGAAGCCTATGGCGCGGATTCCCTGCATGTTCGTCTGGGCGTCTTCCGGATGCACGTCAATCAGTTTGCGTCCGATCTGTACTTCACCGGTTACGGCATTGAAGGAACAGCGGCCAACGGCGCGCAGTTTGATTTCTCCCGGCATTTCCAGGGCAAGCTTTTGGCCAATCATTCCGGCTGCGGCATGATGCTGAATGTTGCGAAGCAGATCAAGGATGCCGTATCGATTCCGGTTGGAACGGTAACTTATATGGATCCGGCTCATGCGCCGAAGATGTTTGAAGATGCTTTGAAGGACGGCCTGTGCGACTTCCTGCTGATGACCCGCCCGCTGACCGTCGATCCGCAGTATGTCAACAAGCTGAAAGAAGGACGGATCGATGAAATCGCCCCTTGTACGCGCTGCCTGCATTGCCACTTTGATTATGATGAAGAGGGTAAGATTTATGAACATTGCCGGGTTAACGCGACAACACAGCGCGCCTATCGGGAAGCGATGCCGGAGGGAGAGGTTCCGCTGCCGGCGGAAAAAGCCCGGAAGGTTATGGTGATCGGTGGCGGTCCGGCCGGCTTGGAAGCAGCACGAATTGCGGCAGAGCGCGGCCACAGCGTAACGCTTTACGAAAAGAGCGGTGTGCTGGGCGGTCTGTTATCCTTTGCCAACGCCATCAAAGGGCCGCATGAAAATCTGAATGATTTCCAGAAATATTTAGTCCGGCAGCAGGAACTGAAAAACGTTAATGTTGTTCTGGAAACCGAAGTGAATGCGGAACTGATCAAAAAGGAAGCGCCGGAGGTCGTCATTCTGGCAGTCGGCGGAGCTCGCTCCACACTGGGGCTGAATTCTACGGCGAAGACCCATGTCATCTCGATTGAGGACATCGCGTCCGCTTCCATCGGCAATGAAGTTACCATTGTCGGCGGAAACTTACAGGCCGTGGACGCCGCGCAGTACCTGATTGCCCAAGGGAAGCATGTCACCCTCGTGTCCAGCGAAGGCAAAGACAAGCTGGATAAGGGACAGTCCGCCTGGGTCAAGACCTTTACGCTCCCGATGCTGTATGCCCGCGGGACACGCTTATGGCCGAATGCCCAGGTCGTCAGCATCAATGAAGGCACGGTCACGATTCATGGGGAAACCGGCGTCGATATGGAAATCGCCTGCGACACCGTGATCGAAGCCATGGATATGCTGCCGAACACAGCGCTGATTGAAGGCTTGGATGGAATTGAATGTTATGCTGTCGGTGACTGCGAAAGGCCTTGGAATATCGCCGAAGCGATTGCCAGTGGAAATCTGACTGCCCGTAAGATTTAATTCATAGACAGATATTCTTAAAACGTGTGAATCTCCGGTTCTTCCTGTGGTTAATCTACTCAGGGGAGCCGGACTGTTCACACGTTTTTTTAAACTGCTTTCGGATTGCCTCCGCTTACAACTCAATTTCGATTCAGATTTAGAATTCTCTTTTTCCATCAGATTCTGAGCAATTCCCGCAAGGATTGACAGTTTTCTTTCACAGTTATTTCTGTTATCATGAAGGCAAAGGATGTGAGTGTGATGAACGGAATTGCCGTGATCGGAACTTCCATGATGGATCTAGTTGTCCTCTGCCGCCAGGCCATGGAAATGGAGCGCTGCAACAAAGCGCAGATTGTCCGCAGCTTTGGCGGATCCATGCATAATGTGGCCTATAACTGCGGCTGTTTAGGCTTGGAAACGCATTTTATCAGCAAGTTCGGACGGGATGATACCGGACTGGCCATCATTAACGAGCTGCAGAAAAAAACCTGCTTTGTTTACGGCCCGGTTGTCAATCAGAACACGCCGGTGTTCATCTCGGCATCCGACTCGGAAAAGGGACTTTACTTTTCCTCAATCCAGCCGGAATTTCTGTTTCAGGGCGAAGCGGAAGATCTGCCCTACTGCGTCATCAGCGAATGTGCCTGGGGAATTACCGATCAAACCGATCCGGCTTTTTTGAAAACACTTTTGTCCAAAACTTTGCAGACACGGTGGATTTTCAGCGGTCAGATTCCGCCGGAAGCTACGCTTGAAAAATGGGAAGGCATCGTTGTGAACCGGGATGAAATGAACGCTTATGCCGGTGCTGTGCCGATGGCTCAGGCGGCCAAAGCCTTGTTAAAAAAAGGCGTCAGCTGGATCATCATTACCTTAGATAAAGACGGAGCCTTGTTGGTCACGATGGAGGGGATTCGCCCTTACCCTGCGCTGCAGGACGGAGCTTATCCGTTAGGCTGCGGAGATGCGTTTTTAAGCGGCCTGCTTCTGGGCTTAAGTCAGGATAAGCCGGTCGAGCATTGTCTTCATCCGGCCTTGGCTGCCGCCGCCATTGTCTTACAGGAACCAGCGGCACTCAGTGAAAAGCTTTGTCAGCTGAAAACTCCTAATTCATCACAATCGCAGTAAAAATTGGACGCGCTTTCATAAAAGAATTGACATTTATTCATTTTCGAATACAATCAGGGTATAGATTCGATGACAAGAATAAGTAGACGGAAATTTCTGAACCTTGCAGAGAGCCGGACCAGGTGCAAGCCGGCAGGCAGAATTCCAGCCGAAGTCCTCTTGAAGAAGCCTTCTGAACTGACAGTAGGAAGCGCCGGACGCTGATCCCGTTAAAGACACAGCCCATTGTTGGATGGGAAGAGTGCCGGAAACATTCCGGAATCAAGGTGGTACCGCGGTCAAACCGTCCTTTGTGCGACGGTTTTTTTGTGCAATCGAAGAAAGGAGAGCTTTATGAAAAAATGTTCCAAAAAGAATTTAATCCTGTTGAGCCTGACGTTGTTTTCGATGTTTTTCGGGGCCGGCAATCTGATTTTCCCACCTTTTCTTGGCCAGAATGCCGGGGTGCAGAGTCTGCCGGCGCTGATTGGCTTTCTGATCACCGCGGTGGGATTTCCAGTCCTGGGGATCGCCGTGGTTTCCCGGTTTAACGGATTGGACGTACTGGCGCAGAAGGTTCATGCGAAATTTGGTCTATTCTTCGCGGTTTTGATCTATTTGTCCATCGGTCCTTTGCTGGCTACACCGCGCACGGCAACGTTGCCGTTTGAAATGGCGATTTTGCCGCTGCTTCCTGAAGGCGCCTCCACGCAGCTTTCATTGTTGTTGTTCACCGCTGGTTTTTTTCTGATCGCCTGGCTCTTGTCGCGCAATCCAAGCAAGCTTGTCGATCATTTAGGCAAAATTTTAACCCCAGTGCTTCTGCTTCTGATCCTGGCGGTCTTCGCCGCAGCTTTGCTTCATCCCCTCGGTGAGGCGGCCCTGCCGCAGCCGGCCTATGCCTCAGCACCGCTGATCCAGGGATTTCTTGAAGGTTATCTGACGATGGATGCGCTGGCAGCGCTGAATTTCGGTATCGTTGTTTCTTTGAATATCCGAGCGTTAGGAATTACGGATGATCAGGAAGTTATGTCCACCAGTATGAAAGCCGGCTGTCTGGCGGGAATCATTCTGGCTGTGATTTATATCATGCTGACAATGTTAGGAACTTCGTTATCCTCAATGCCGATCGGAGCTAACGGCGCGCAGACCTTAACGCTGGCCGTCACCCTGCTGTTTGGCGAGAGCGGGCGCTGGGTCATGGCCTTCATCTTCTTACTAGCCTGCATGACGACCTGCGTGGGGCTTCTGACCAGCTGCAGCGAATTTTTCTCTTCGCTGACGCCGAAGATCAACTATTCCAAATGGCTGCTGTTTCTGACGCTGTTCGCGCTGGCTGTTTCCAACTTCGGACTTTCAACGATTCTGTCCATTTCGGTTCCGGTATTGAACATGCTTTATCCGATGGCGTTAGTTTTGATTTTGCTGGGGCTGGGCGATCCGCTGTATAAAGCCAATCGGCTTGTCTATCCGCTGACGATTTTCAGCACCGGCATTGTCAGTGTTCTTTCCCAGCTGGACAGCATGGGCTTTAGAATTCCCGGCTTAACCAACCTGCTTAACGCCCTGCCACTGGCTTCACAGTCGTTAGGCTGGATTACAATCGCCCTGGTGATGTTCATCCTCGCTTTATTCATGGGCAGACGGCCGCAGCGAAAGCCGCGCTGATTGCTGCATGAGAAAAGGATTGGTCGCTTGATCAATCCTTTTTTACACCTATATTTTGCGTTTCTCCGATCATGACAGTTCAAAGGAAAAAGTTTTAAGCTTGCGCATTTCTTCCAGCAGTTCTGTATCAAAATCATATTTCACTGCCGTCGAACAATCAAAGACCATGGTCGCTTCCTTTTCTGCGGTACAAGCCGGCCACTCGATACCCTTTTCCAGCTGCGGCTTTCCGGTTTTGGCAAAAGCAATGAATCGGCCTGACATCTCATTTTCCAGCAGCGTTGTAGCTGAACCTAAATCCGATGAAGGCACCTTATCGGTATTGTGAAAGATGAAGGGGATATCCGAACTATGCAGTGCGGTTTGTCCTTCATTGATCCCGAAAACGGGAGTAAAGAAATAGTTATAGGTTTCGGCACAGCCTGCCTTAATTCTGGCTTGGATGAACTCCTTGGCTGCACCTCTGGCAGCTCCGCAGTCATACGTTAACAAATCAATGATTTTTTTCTCTGGGAAAGCCTGTTGAAATAGATCAATCAGCCGATCTTTTTTCGCGCTGCCGAATTCTGCTTCCACTTCCGCCCGCATTTCTTCATCGGTCAAGGCATACCGCTGAATCGAAGCCGGCAAAGTAAAGAACTCAGCGAAGACAGATCCGACAATCATCGGTGTTTTCTTAGCTTGTTCTGAAAAACCATAAACCACAGGATCACCCAAATAATCCTGATTTTTAATCGGTCCGATATACGGCAGTCCTTTGCCGCCTAATTCGTGATGGGCTTTCAGATAGACCTCCGCTAGCTCACGATGACTCACTTCTTCTAATTTTTCGATCTCCTGTTCTTCTATATTTAGGATTTTCAGCATTCGTTTAACATTTTGCGTCATATCCCGGCCGGCATCGCTCAGATGTTTTCCCATTGTCCCGCTCATAATCATCGCCCGGCAATATAATCCGGCTGAATCCGGCATATTCATGACCGATATCACCTTTACTCCGCCGCCGGACTGGCCGAAAATCGTGACCTGATCCGGATCTCCGCCAAAATTTTCAATATTGCGGTGAACCCATTTCAACGCGGCAATCAAATCCAGATTTCCGGCATTGGCCGAATGTGAATACCGATTCGAAAACGGCGCCAGATCCAGATAACCCAGCACATTAGTACGATGGTTCACCGTGACAACGACTACATCGCCGAACTCACATAAATTAAAGCCGTCGTAAGCAGTTTGTTCCAAGGCTGAACCATAATAAAATCCACCGCCGTGAAACCAAACGACAACCGGTTTTTTCACACCTTTTTCTATGGACTTCGTCCAGACATTCAAATTCTGACAATTTTCCGACTGCGGCCAAAATCGATGCGGATTTTTCAGGTTATTTCCGATCCGATCCGGGCGAAAAGGATAACAGGTAAAACCATAATTGACCGCTTCTTTCACACCTTCCCAGGCAGGAATTTCTTCCGGCGGCATAAAGCGCTGAGCCTGGGCGTATTCAACACCGTAGAAATGATAGACATCCCGATAACGGAAGCCGCGGATCCAGCCTTTCTCTGTTTTGACTGTCGTCTTTCTTCCATGTTCAAAATTCATCGTTTTTCACCTCATCATGAAACAACTTTTTAACATAGTCTTTTGCACTATAGCGCCAGACGTTCCATTCATGCTGTCCCAGATAGCCTTGAAATTGAATATGAAAGCCTTGATCCTGCAGCGGCTTCAGGTCAGCGACGGTTTGATCATAACGGGAATCAGCTTCACCGCAGGTGATATAAACCACGTCCATGGCTGCATTAAACCGCTTCGCATCAGAAAACAGTTCTGAGAAGTCCATGTCTTCCGTTTTGATCGGGAAACACTCACCAGAAGAGAAAATGCCAACGTTGGCAAACAGTTCCGGATGACCGAAAACCAGTCGGCGAACATGTCCGCCGCCCATCGACAATCCAGCAGCAGCACGTTTTCTGCGGTCAGCGATCACGCGATATTTCTTTTCGATAAACGGCATGCAGTCCTGGATAATAACCTGATCCAGCCGTCCTTCCCGTGCTTCCCCATTTTCCGTTTCTTTTAAAACATAACCATTGTTGCAGACGATAATCATTTCTTCCGCTTCCTTACGGGCAGTCAGATTATCCATCAACATGTCGATCTTACCGGATTGGAACCAACAAACTTCATCCTGTGAACCACCATGCTGCAAATACAATATCGGGTATTTGCGGTCAGAGAAAGCATACGAGGCGGGTGTATAAACCCAGCAGGCGCGATACCGCTGAGTTTCTTTCGACCAGTAAATCTCCCGGGTTATAGCCCCATGCGGCACATCGTGCAGCTGCGTGTCTTCATCATCCGGCAAATCCACAAAATTACGGATATCAAAGCCATCATAACCATAGGGTCCGCGTGTATTGATGACCCGTACTCCATCAGCTATAAAATAAACGCTGTGAAACCCTGCGCCGGGGTCAATGGTAATATGCCAATATCCATCCGGCTCCAGTGTCATGGGTTCCACAATAAAATCTCGACTGTAAAAATCAGGATCTTTGCGGTACTCGCTTTTGGAATGCTGATAATTGTGCAGACGGTAACGTAATTCTACCTTCTTCGCTGTTGGATTATAATACTTCAGGGAAACACTTCCATCCTCGTTATAAACTGCACAGTTTTCCACAGGAAAGGTTTCTTCTGAACCACCGTAATGAATTCTGCGCATAACTCCTTCATTTTTTGGATAATGAATGGGATCAAAGCAAAGCAGTGTCATATTCAAAGCCTGATTATTCTTCATTGTGTATCCTCCTTCTTTTCCATTTTCCTTATTCCTGAAGAAAACTCGATTCCAGATCTTCCATCATGGCCGCGAGATCGACAATACCGCCTTTTGCGGCTTCGGCTAATTCATTCAGATCCAGCTGATCAACAGAGCTCAGCGCGGGCCGAATTCCCAAAATTTCAATCAACATGCCTAAATTCATTCCGGTGATCACGCGGATCTTCTGACCCTCACTCAACAAACTCACGCATCGATTGGCCGGAGTTCCACCCAATAAATCACATAGAACAAGCACGCCCTGACCTTCATCCAGACTTGCCAGAGTTTGACGAATCCGAAGATCGAAACCTTCTACCGTTTCTTCTTTGGCTAAACAAAGCGTCTTGAGCTGCTCTATCTCTTCACCGAAGAACAGCTGGCTGGAATCCAGCATGCCTTCCGCCATTTTTCCATGGCTCATTAATAAAATTCCAATCATTGATTACCCTTCCTTTGCGAATACCGCTTTCCTCTTCTCATTCTCTCGTTTCAGCGAGAGGCAATAAACACCCAATCCCGCCAACAGCATCATTGCATAAAGCATGAACATTGTGCCGTAATTACTGAAATTCACAACATAGCTGGCAAAGATCGGGCCGATCGCATTGCCCAGATCCTGGCCGATCAAACAGGTAGAGATGGCCACTCCGCTGCGCTGGATCCCCAACTTTTTCACCGACTCCGCCTGAATTGCCGGCGAACCATTGCCCTGACCCACGGCCTTGAACACCGCGGCGATCAAGACTGGCGTTAAACTGAATGCCTTGGCCAAGAGCACCATGCCTAAGGCATAGATGAGAAAGGCCGGAATCAGAATCACCCGAATTCCGCGGGCATCCTGCAGTTTACCGACAAAGGGTTTCATCAGAAGCATGGCCACAGAATAAACAGTAAAGAAATAAGCGATGCTGCTGATCCCGCGAACCTGTCCAAAATCAATCAAATAATACGAAATAATTCCGTTGCCAAAGGAGAATAAACCGATCAGAAAGACATAGACCAACAATTCTTTTGCGAATAAATCACTCAGCTTGATCTTCGCACCGGATGATTTAAAATCCGGAACCTGGACAGGGTAGGGAATCAGAACAATGATCAGCAGACAAATTAAACAAAGCAGACCTGCGGTCAAAAACAGCTTGTCCATTCCCGCCTGCTGACTGATCGTGCTGCCCAGCTGCGGACCGATCATCGTTCCCAACAGGGTTGCAATGCCGATATAACTGATTCCTTCCGCAATTCTTTTTTCCGGCACAAAGGAGGTCGCAAACGCCATGCTGATGGTCCCGCTGACCGCGAAGGCCATGCCATGCAAAACACGGATGCCAATCACTGCCGGAATCTTCTGAACCCAAGCATAACCAAGCATGCAGACTGCGGTTGCCAAATACGAGACAAACATAATTTTTTTCTTATTCAGCCGATCGCTCATTGCTCCGGAAAACGGTCTCATTCCCAAGGCGACCCATGAAAGCAGGCTGGATATAAAGCCGGTTAAGGCAAACGGAATTCCTTTTGCCGTCAGAAACTGCGGCATCGATGGATTGACCATATATGAGGAAATTCCATTCAGCGCATTGACCGCCAGAACCAGTATAAACGGCAGTGTCCACAGTTGATTTTTATCTTTATTCATGGACTGTCCCTTGTCTTTCAGCACTTTTTTCATCTCTGCGGCAGCTGTGTTTTCGGAAGTCCGCGGGATGGAATATCCCAGGCTTTGTCCGAAGAACCATAGACATGAATCATTTCAATGAGCTTCTGCTTCAGTCCCATTTGGGCTGTTCGAAAGATCATATAGGCTCGATTCCCTTCAAACGATTCCTGCTTTACGGCCTCAGCTGCGGCTTTGCATAAATCATGATTGATATTGACTTTATTGATTCCTAAGCGGCAGGCTTCTTTCAAAGACGCGATGTCACAGCCTGAGGAACCATGCAGCACCAGCGGAAAGTTTCCGGATGCCTCTTTAATTTGAACTAAGCGCTTTAAATCCAGCTTGGGAACAACATTGCATGGATAGGCACCGTGCGCAGTCCCGATCGCCACCGCCAGGCAGTCAATCTGCGTTTTATCAATATACTGTTTGACGCGCGCAGGATCGGTAAAACCAGCTTCGGCCTCCTGCATGTCTTGCTGCGCATCTCCGACATGACCGAATTCCGCCTCCACGGAAACGCCTGCGGCATGGGCAAGCTTGACAATTTCACTGACTTCCCGGATATTGACCGCCTCCGGGCAAGCCGAACGGTCGATCATCACGGATGTAAAACCAGCCTGAATGGCTTTTTGAATCTGACTTAAATCCGAGCCGTGATCCAAATTAATCGCGATCGGTACATTCGACTGCTGAGCCAACACTCTCAACTGCTGTCCAAAGAAATACAGATCCGCAACAGCCCGATAGGCAACATCCAAAATCAGCGGGGCATGGGTTTCCTCAGCGGCTTCAATACAGGCTCTTGCGTTCAGTTCATTGTCGACGTTGGGAGCTGCTACGGCATAACCCTGTTCACTGGCCCGATCCAGAATTTCTTTCATTGTTACAAGCATAACTCACACTCCTTTCCAGCCAAAACCTCCGGTTTTGACTTCATTAATCTGCAATTTTTTCTCTTTCCATCGCGGCATCCAAACGTGTCATTTCATCATCGCTCAGCTGCCACGCAAATGCATCACAATTCTGCCGGACATGTGCGGGTTTCGACATGCCGATCAGGGCAGTGGAAACACCCGGACTTTGCGTACACCAGTTAATCGCGACCTGACTGACCGATGCCTGATGACACGCTGCAATTTCATCAATAACCTGCAGTACATTTTGAATTTTTGAAAACTTAGGTTCCTTAAAATAATCATAGAAAGTAATTCGGGTATCGCCTGGCTTCAATGGCGGCAAAGTTCTGAATTTTCCGGATAAAATGCCGGCGCCTAAAGAGCCATAGGTAAAGGTGTCAATGCCTCGTTGGCTGCCCCATTCGATTAACGCTTTATGCTTTTGATGAACCATCGAATATTGCAGCTGCATGACGTCAATCCTGGCATATTTCTCGGCCTCCTCAATTTGTTCCTGAGTAAAATTGGAGACGCCGAGGAAGCGTATTTTGCCTAGACTTTTCAGCAAATTCAAAGCACTCATCGTTTCCGCGATCGGAGTATGGGGATCCGGCCAGTGGATGAAGTAAAAATCAATCACATCCGTTTTCAGATTCATGAGTGAGCTTTCCACTTCCCGGATAACGGTTTTAAAACTGGCATCATGAGTCATTTCCTGCAGTGCATGAGGAGAAAGACCGAATTTGGTGGATATCAGAACCTTATCCCGATATCCACCCTCCAGTGCCTCTGCGATCAGCTGTTCAGAATATCCATTGCCATAGACCGGCGCTGTATCAATATGATTCACACCGAGTTCTATCGCCGTGCGGATGGCTTGAATCGCTTCCTGTCGATCGACAGGACCAAAATTATTTCTTCCGCTTAAAGCCCAGGTTCCAAGCGTCAGCTGAGACACTTCCACTTGGGCCCGCTGCAAATGCTGAGTCCGCATTGCGGTTTAACAAATGCCGAGCAAGCCGAGCACAAAGCCGACGCCCAGGACGACAAATAACAATGTATTCTGATTCATTTTCTTTTTCAGCGCCCAATAGCAAAGCATCGTCAGAGATAACGGCAGCACGCCCATAAGCAGGCTGTCCAAATACGGCTGCACGGCAATCGGTTCCGCGCCGGACACCGGCATGGTTAAGGCAAGGCTGAGGCTGACATTGGATGAGATCATAAAGCCAACCATCATTAAACCGATAATCCCCGCGCACTTCGTCAGAATCGTGATCATTCCAGATTCATACGCCTTGGTGATGAAGTTTTCACCCATCGAGAAGCCCAGGAATGTCAGATAATAACGGCCCAGCATGCCTGGCAGGTTATAGATGACTAAGAACAGAATTGGTCCCAGAATCGATCCGGATGCCGCAAAGCCGATTCCAACGCCGGCTGCGATACATCGGACGATGCCCCAGTAAATGGAATCGCCAATTCCGGAGAGCGGACCCATTAAAGCGGTTTTAATCGAAACGATCGAGCTTGGATCATAATCACCATAATGAACCGCATTCTCATGTTCCATTGAAGCGGCCAGTCCCATGGCGAAGGTTCCGACATTCTGTGTAATGTTGTACGGCGTCATATGCCGCTGCATCGCTTCCGCCCGTTTTTCCTGTTCCGGATAGTACCGTTCCAATGCCGGCATGATCGACATCGTAAAGCCTGGAGCCTGACGGTAAGCCGCCCCGCAAGGGCCAGCGAAGACGGCGAAGGACCGCCAGTAAATCTTCGTAAGCATCTTCTTGTCGGCATCTGAAATATTGTTGAATAACTTACTCATTAAAGAATTCCTCCTCTTCTGTCAACGCCATCGGCGTCCCTTCGGTCATCATCTGTTTCAAGTCATGAATCTTCTTATCTGTTAAACCAATCGTAATGGCAATAACAACGGCGATGATCGCGATGACGATTGCCGGCAAGCTCAGATATTTTGCAAGGACAAAGCCGACGAACAGCCAACCAATATTCTCGGTGCTAACCAGCATTTTCATCAGCACAGCCATACCGACAGCCCCCAGCATACCGGCCGCAACCGCTAAACCGTGAATGACGCTGTCCGGCAGCTGACTCATAAACGCCTGAACTGCTTCCGAGCCTAAATAGACGCAGCAGAAGATAATGATCGCGCGGGTGAAATAGATCGTGAACCAGCTTGTCAGAATGACTCGTGTCAGTCCCTTGCCATCTCCATTGTCACAGACCTTCTGATATGCCGGCTGAAAAATATTGGTCAGCATGATCCAAACCATCGATAAGCTATTAAAAATCAGACCGACCGGGACAGCCAGCGTAATCGCTTCCTCCATGCTTAGACCTGCGGTAATCGCAAAGGTGACCGACATGACGGTCGCTGAAACCGGTTCGGCAGAAGTGGCGCCGCCGATATTGACAGCTCCCATATAAATCGCTTCTAAAGCACCGCCGATAATAATTCCGGTTGTTAAATCTCCCAGAAACAAGCCGGTAATGGTACCGACGACGATCGGACGTTCGATCATGCACTGACCAAACAGCCAGTTTCCACCATAACAAATGAAATACGCCAGAGTTGCCATACAGGCAATCATTAAATTTGACATTTTTTCTCTCCTTTACTTTTTCAATGATTGAAGCATTTCCGTAACCGTCACTTTCGAGGTTGTCGGAATCAGCTGACTGAAGAATCTATCGCCCATGATTGCCGCCAATTCCCGGGCTGCTTCCAATTCTGAGGGAGTCAGCGAAACACGATTCCCTGGGAAATTGATTTTTTCACCCATGTCGGAATCAAATTTTCCGGCATTCGCCAGGTTAACCTCGCAGATCTTCTCCTGGCAGGTTTTAACCAGCTTCAATGCGTCTTTTACATTTCGCGTCAGTGCGAAGATCCGCATTTTTTCAGCCCGTGGATCCTGAATCACTCCAACGGCATCATCAACACCCTTTACAATCAGTTTAATTCCAGGAGGACAAGCCATTTTCAAAGTCATTTTAACGGTATTGTTGACTGCGGCCTGATCGTTGGCAACAAGAATGCCGGGAGTTCCCAATTCTTTAGACCACACTAAGGCCACCTGCCCATGGATCAATCGATCATCGATTCTAAGTTGTACAATCATTTCTGTTTTGCCTCGCTTTCTACCCTTTCGGATCTTCTATATTCAAACTGAGAATTAAATCAAACGTCCTTCCATTTTGACTTCTTCCCGCGGATCATATTGACCATGAACAATTCCCTTGTCAAAACCAAAGAACTTCAGAATCTCCTGAATTTCTAGTTCCCAGAACCGCCATTCATGGGCATAGCCTTCACGTTCATCAAAGGTTGCCTTTAAGCCGACGCTTTGGGCATATTCTTTAAAATGCAGATAGTTGGGATAGACGCCGTCTTGGGTTCCGCAGCAGAAATAGAACTGCGGCGGATTTTCCAGCTTTGCCACGTCGGCAACTTTATCCCAGACATTCTCATAAGAATTCAGGAATTTTTCTAAGCCTCCGGCTTGATCAATCGTCATTTTCTCTCTTTCATACATCGGATGATTTGGGTTCTTCAAGATTTCACGAATGTCTGACGGCACACCCGACATACACGCTACGCCCGCAAACCTTTCCGGATAATTGAAGCCGAACTTGCTCGCTCCGCCGCGGGCTCCCATTGATAATCCGCAGATGAAGTTGTCCTCCCGTTTGTCTGAAGCCGGAAACCACCCGTAAATCAGCGGCATTAATTCTTCCGTCAGGTAATCGAACATATTAAACGGCGGAATCACCTGGCTCCAGTTGGAATAATTACTGTTCATGGCTGAAGGCATCACGACAATCAGATCATTTTCGGTTGCATACAATTCAATGTTTGTTCTTCTGAGGTAATCGTTATAACAGCCTAAGGTTCCATGAAGCAGCCATAAAACCGGATACTTTTTTGATGATTGATAGAATGTTTTTGCATCCTCACCCTGTTTGATCGAGGGCAGGATGATCGCAATGTCCGTATTTGTATTTAAACACCAGCTTCTGACATTGAGATGAACTAAGGTCATATTTTCTCCCTCCTTCGTGATTTGTTTCGGCTAAGTCATTTCATGGCTGACCCGTGTCGGTTAAAAACTTTCAATAACGCCCCCTTTCTGAACTCAATATCCTTCAGATAATTCATTCATTGAGTCTTTCACGTTCCTCCTTTCTCTGTACCTCAACCACTGTCACTTTCTCAACCAAGCTCTCCACGTCCTCGCAGGTAGGCAAACCGAGGGCTGCCGCTTTCGCTCTTCCGGCAGCTTCGCCATATTTTAAAGCCTCCGTTAAACTGTGCCGGGATGCAAGCGAAGCGACCATACAGGCCAGCATGGAATCGCCGCAGCCAACAGTATTCACGACTTCAACCTCCGGCCCGGACAGCTGATAGCGCTTACATTGACTGGCAAAATAAGCCCCTTCCCTGCCCAGCGATACCAGGACATTTTCAACCCCCGCTTCAATCAGCGCCTGAGCATATCGTGGATAATTGACTTCGTCGATCTTTTCTGAGAAGATCATCGCCAATTCTTCCAGGTTGGGTTTGATCAGATAGGGTTTGATTTTTTGATAATGGGCCAGAGTCAGATTGGGGATATCGGTAATCAATCTTGCTTCTGCTCGATGAACCCGCTCAGCGATGCGCTCAACCAGCTCTGCATTCACTCCCTGACAGAAACTGCCGGAGATTAAGACGTAATCTTCTTTTGTAAGACCGTTCAGAGCCGCTAGGAGCGCTTCCTGCTGCTCGGCTGAAACACGAGGGCCAAGAGCATTGATGGCGGTTTCTGTTTGATTTTTGATTTTTACATTAATTCGATTCTCCTCAGCAATTCTGATTGGAATCACCTCGATTCCCTGTTTTTCTGATATCTCCCGGTCAATCAGCTCGCCGATGCCGCCGCCCAAGAACAGAATCGCTTTTGACTGTATTCCCATATGCGACAAAACAATCGAAATATTAACACCCTTGCCGCCGGCGCGGATTGCCGTGTTCTTCGTTTTGATGATACTGCCTTCCGTCAGTTCCTGATCCAGATATACAAAGTAGTCTAACGATGGATTAAAAGTTATGGTATATATCATTGCTCCGCAGCTCCTTCACTGATTCACTTATACCATGGCCAAATCGGCATCTCAAGCCAATCACAGACGATTGCTGAACTGGTCTAATTTATCGATTAATCATTACAAGCCTTTTGAATAAACGCGCAAAATTACTGCGCGTTTTGAATATTTTGATTTTTATCTATTCGTCCAGGTTGATCGAAACTTCCATTTATTTCCTGTTTTTTTTATTACATTCCTTTTGTTTATCCGCTTCTTTTTTCTTCCTTATTTGCTATAATGACCTTAACTTGAAGAGGGAATTTACATGAAAAAAGATCGTATTGCGATGATTTATGAGCTTTGTCAGCAAACTCGAGAGGTTCTGGTTGAAGATCTCGCTGAGGCATTGAATGTTTCCTGCGCCACCATCCGCAGAGACTTGCAGAAGATGGAAGACATGAAATTAGTCCATCGTTTTTACGGCGGTGCAGTGATGAATAAAGATATGGAAATCGAACCAACGATGAATGCAAAACATCTGGTCAACATGTCAAAAAAAAGCCAGATCGCGAAGTATGCCGCCGCATTGATCAAGGATAATGACATCGTTTATATCGATGCCGGCACGACAACAGAAATGATGATTGATTATATCCATGCCAAAAATATTCTCGTCGTTACACAGGCGCTTTCTATCTTAGACCGGCTCTATGAAAGACAGATTCGATGTTATACCTTAGGCGGTTATGTCAAATTTTCCACAAATATTATTATTGATAACGATACGATTGAAAAAATGGCGAACATGAATTTCAACATCTCCTTTCTCGGCTGCAATGGGATCCATTCTTTGTTCGGATTTTCAACAACCAATGAAATTGAAGCCATGCTTAAAAAAATGATTATCTCTAAAACAGAAAATGCCTATATTCTTGCCGACAGCAGTAAATTCAATCAGATCAGCAACATTAAGTTTGCGGAAAAAGAAGATGCAGTGATCATTACAGAACGTCTTTTAGAAGATCTGGATTATTCCTCCTATGGCAAAATCATCTCGATCAGCGATCCTAAAAATTCCCTTCGATAAGCAAAGAAACAAAAATCCTGGAAAGCTGCAACGGATCTGCGCGGAATCAATCATTTAGCTTACTTCTCCAACGCAAAAAACGCACAAGAAAAAAACGATTTTCTTATTCCCAGCAGCGGAAGAAGTCCATCGTTTTTTTATGTCGTAAACTCGCTTATTTTATTTCAGTCCGCAATGATTCTTCATCGTTTTTTAACAGGATGCCGTCAACCGAAGTGCGGAAGGTCTGAAAGGCTGCCCACGCCACCGGCTGCTGAGCGAACACCTTGACAGCACTGTCCATGACCGCCTGAATATCCCAAGCGATAAAGTCCAGATATCCGCAGTTCAGGCCCGAAGCCCCGCCGATCCAGGTCACCGTATCGGCGCCGGCCTGTTCGCTGATCTTTTCAGCCAGAGCATCGCGGAAATCCAGCATCGCTTTCGCCCGATCTTCACCGGTGAAACAATCCAGGGGGTAATAAAAGTATCCTGCCGCGATGCCATCCTGATGCAGATCGTCTACCGCCTGCGTCATTCCCCGCAGATATTGCTGGATCAAAGCAGGGCAGCAGGTGACTCCCACCGTTACATCCCCGCGTACCTGTTCCAGGCTCGCTTCTGTGGGTTCCATGCGATACGCTGTATAGCCCTCTAAAATGCGTGCCGGATCCCGGTTCAGATCCAGGCCCAGATCGACGAGCTGATCCGGCAGCTGAGCTAGTGAAAGGCCGCCTTCTTGCCGCGGCTGCGCAAGCAAAGTGACATCATCGATCACCGCCATAGCAGCGATCTCTCCCAATGTCTGATCGATCAGAATGGAAAGCATCCACCAGACCTGGTTCTCATTTTCCGGCATCAGCGCGTCGAATGAAGCACAATGAACAGCCAGCTTGACGGACTTTTCCCCCTGCTCCTCAATCCACACCTGAACCTCTTCTGCACTCAATTCCTGTCCGGCAATCCGCAGTGAAGTTTGCCGCGACGGCTGACGTCCTGCCATCACATGCCACCACTTTTTCAGGCGGTCCGGCATCTGTCGGCAAAAATAATCGAGGGCAAACAGCGAAACACGATTGCCTTCCGGTTTCAGAATCAAATCGTAATGATCTTGAGCACACCCCATTTCGTAGGCGATATTGGTGAAGGCGGTGTGAAGCAGCCGATGAGTCTGATCCACAATCACTTCACTCTCCAAGCGATTGCGCATCCGCACCCGCAGGACCTGTTCCTCCTTCTCAAACTGACTCCAGCATTCCTGAACTCTTTGTTTGAACGGTCTCTCAAAGCGCGGCAGGGCTAACCGTTTGCGGCAATCTTCAATAAAAGCCAGCGTATCTTCATCCTTCGGACGAGCGTCCAATGCTCTTTCAAAATAGGTCAGCGCCGGCCCTTCCTGATCAAGATAATAATACGCGTAGGCGATTCTGAAATTCCAGCTGTGTTCTTCCCCCAGCTCTTTGCTTATGTGCGATAAAGAAGTAAAAGAAGTGTAAAAAATTTTGCCGTTCCTATCCGGCACTTAGCTATTGCGCCGGATAGGTCGGGCTTAGGCTTCGGGCAGGTCAATCTTGCCGACAAAGCTGTAATAAATATCAATGTCCTGTCTGCGTGTGCCGTTCCCGTCATAACTGCACTCATAGACTACGATTTTCTCCACCATTTCCCGCAAGAGGGTAGGGGTAAGTTCTTCAAAGGCAAGGTGCTTGCGGACAATCTTCATAAACTTTTCGGCGTTTACGGTGGCTTCCTGCGCCCGGTCAAGGTCGGCTTGCAGGGCGGCGGCTCTCTCTTTCAGTTCCCGCTGCTCCTGCTCATAGTCCGCTGACAGTTCCATGAAACGCTCGTCACTAATCTTGCCGTTTACATTGTCCTCATACAGCCGCTTGATAATGCGGTTTAATTCTGTAATGCGCTCCTGTGCCTGTTCAAGCTGCTTGGCAGCGGCGGCGTTTTTGCGCTTGCCGCCGATTTCGTTCTGCTGGATAAGCAGCTTCACAAACCGGGCTTCATGCCTGGCGGCGTATTCCGTCACCTTGCGGAGATTGGAGAGGACACCGGCGGTCAAAAGGTCGGTGCGGATAAAGTGCGCTGTGCAGTCATGGGTGCGCTTCTTGTAGCTTCCGCAGATGTAGCAGTCCTGCCGCCGCTTGTCGGTCTGGTATCGCTGCTGGTAGAGGACGCTGCCGCAGTCGGCGCAGAACAGCAAGCCGGAGAACAAGCCCACTTCATCATAGCGGTTGGGGCGTTTGCGCTGCTTGCGTAGTTCCTGCACACGCTCCCATGTTTCCTTGTCGATAATCGGCTCATGGGCGTTCTCGAAAATCGCCTGTTTTTCAATGGGGTTTTCTATGCTGTGCTTCATCTTGTAGGACGGCTTTTCCGTCTTGAAGTTCACCAGACAGCCGGTGTACTCCCGGTTTTCAAGGATATGCACAATCGTGTTTGTCGCCCATTTGCACTCATAGCCGGGGTGGTAGCGGCGGGTGCTGCCAGTGCGCCGGTATTCCAGCGTCCCCGGCGTGGGGATTTCCTGCTCGGTCAGCATACGGGCTATCTTGGTCGGACCGTTCCCGGCAAGGCACAAGCTATAAATCTGCTGTACCACCGGGGCGGCTTCCTCGTCAATGATGAAATGCTCGTCCTCGTCCATGACATAGCCGTACACCGGCTTGCTGGTGACAGGCTTGCCACTCATGCCTTTTGCTTTTTTGACTGCCTTGATTTTCTTGCTCGTGTCCCTCACCATCCATTCGTTGAAAAGATTACGCAGCGGAGTAAAATCGTTCTCCCCCTGTGCGCTGTCCACTCCATCATTGACGGCGATAAAGCGGACGCCTTTTTGTGGGAACAGCATTTCGGTGTACATTCCCACTTGCAGATAATTTCGCCCTAACCTTGACATATCTTCTTGTGTCAAGTAGGGACTAAAAAAATTTTGAGAATTTACAAGCCGTTCATAGGTGGACAACCACCCGTGAACGGCTTGCGTTTTCTCTATGCTCTTTTGCCGTTCTTTGTGCGACGTTTCTTATACGCCGCCGCAAATGCCTCCATCATCGGAGTGACCGGAAACTCGTTGTCAGGCTTGGACAGATACTCGAACCGTATGCCATTCTCTCTGAACTTTCGCTCAAACCTCATGAAAGAGGAAGTGTCCCGGCTGATTCGCGAGGTGTCGCGGGTGAGGATCGCACCGATGTCCTGACGCTTGGCTTCGTTCAGCAGGAAGTTCATGATACCTTCCGTATGGACGCCGGAGATGCCGTCTGCCGCAACCGCAGCAGCCACCTCATAGCCTTTGTCCTTCGCATAGCGTTCCAGCTCTTCCCGCTGGTTTGCTGCCGCAAGCTGATCCGCACAGGCAACGCGGATATAAAGAAATACTTTCATTTGGCTTCTCCTTCTGATGTAGTGAGGAAGTCCTTGAACTTCCAGACGATTTCTATGTTGTCGAGATCGTAAATGTAGACCGCAGAAATGAATGCGTGGGTCAGCTCATAGGTCAGAGCTTTGCAGTCGGCGTACTGTTCGCAGACAGCATCCAGCTTTTCGTCCGAACAAGAGGTCTCGGAGTCAAGCTCCTTCATCCGTTCGTGACTGTCCTGAATTGCTTCGTCGTTTTCAGCAATTTTCGCGTCCGTTGCCGCCTTCTGCTGAATGTATGCCTCCTTTGTGATGCTTCCGGCTGCGTACTTTTCGTAGAGCCGCAGCTTGGACGCCTTGTGCTGCTCGTTCTGCTTTTGAAGAATCCGGATTTTCTCAGCACATTCCTTGATGGCAGATTTCCGTAGATCACCGACCTCTCGATTTTGGACTGATTCCTTCTGTGCCAAAGCAAGAAACTGAGTAAGGGCATGGAAGACAACCTTCTCAATATCCATTTCCGGAAAGCTCCTGCCAACCGGACAGTCTGTGTTTTCGTTGTTGACCGAGTGAATGCACTGGAAGTATCGAATGCCAGCCTTGTTCTTTCGGCGTGTCATAGCACGTTTACAGTTACCGCAGCGGACGAGTCCCTTGAGCGGATAGTCATGCTGCTTGCGCGTGGGATTCCGTCCTCCGCCTCGAATGACCTTCTGAGCAAGCTCAAAGTCTTCCTTGCTGATAATAGCTTCATGCGTACCTTCTACGATGATCGGCTCATTGACAACACGCTTTTTTGAGCCGACACCGCAGGACTTCATTTTGCGGCTGACCAGCGTTCCGGTGTAAACAAGGTTTTTGAGGATGTTGTAGACCATCACGGCTTCCCAACTGATTTTCTCGCTCATGTTACTGAACTTCTTCTTGTCGGGATGCTTGTTCTTGAAGTATTGCCCCGGCGTCGGGATGCCGTCATCATTCAGGCTGCGGGCAATCTGAGAGGTGTTGCTGCCTTCCAGAGCCTCGCGGAAGATACGACGGATCACATCAGCCGCCTCCGGGTCTACGGCAAGTTTGTTCCGAATGGTGGGATGCAGGACGTAGCCGTATGGAGCGTAGCCACCGACATACTTGCCTTGCTTCATCATCTGGATTTTTGCCGATGTGGTCTTTACGGAGAGGTCTTTGCTGTATGCCGCGTAGATGATGCTGCGCATAACCACTTCCAGACCGCCCGTTGTGCCTTTGTAATCGTCGCTGTCATAGCCGTCGTTGATAGAAATGAATCGGACGCCCATGAACGGAAAGGTGCATTCCAGATAGTTTCCCGTTTCGATGTAGTCACGAGAAAAGCGGGAAAAGTCCTTGACGCAGATCAGATTGATTTCGCCGTGCTTGACCTTCTCCATCATCTGCGTGAACTGAGGACGGTGAAAGTTCGTGCCGGTATAACCGTCATCCGCAAACTCAGACCGCTGACAGCCTGACAGTTCCGGATGATTGTCAAGAAAGCGATTGATGAGCATACGTTGGTTGCCGATGCTGTCACTTTCCGCTTTGCTTCCATAGCCGGTATCTTCATCAGCCATTGAGAGGCGGATGTAGATGCCGATGTTGTATTCCTTGCTCATTTACATCGCCTCCTGCACTTCTTTGATGCTCTGAACGGTCAGAGCGTAAATATCGCCGTATTTCATGACCAGCTCGATTGAGCCGTCCTCATGGACTTTCACAAGCTCTACGGACTCGTCAACTAACTCCTGAGAGAGCTTTTCTGCACCGCTGACAGATTTCATCAGTGTGAGCCACTTATTGTCCTCGGACATCGCTTCGGCAAACTTTACCTTCCGCTGAACCGCTTCATCCAGCCGCCGGGAAAGGTCGGCATACTGCTCATCGTAGGCTTTCTTCGCAAAGGCGTATTCCTCTTCATCGAGAATGCCTTCCGTGAAGTCCTCGTAGAGCCGAGTACGCTTCTTGGAGATGCCGCTGAGTTTCAGATTCAGGCTTGTAATGAGCGCATTCTGCTGATCTCGGATGCTGCGTTCGCCTTCGCTGTTTCTCAGTTTGGCAAGCAGCTTGTCGTAATTGAGAGCTGCCTTGACTTGAAGCTGGATCGCCGCAAGCACATCGGCTTCGAGCTTATCCTGCCGCGTATAGTGCGGCGTACAGAGGTTGCCGCGTTTGACGGATGAGCTGCATTCATAGAAGGCATACCACGCGCCGTCCTTGCGTTTATCAACGCGCTTGCGATGGAAGTAGAGCTTTCTGCCGCAGTCTGCACAGACGATTTTGTCTTCAAAGAGATTGATCAGCGTAGCGCGGATTTCTTCCGTGCGCTCCATCTTCTCAATCCTTGTCCTTGCAGCGGCGTTCCGCATTTCTCGCACCTTCTGGAAATCCTCACGGGAAATAATCGCCTCGTGCGTATTGGGAAAGACGATCCATTCCTCGCGGTCGATGTGCTGATTCTTGACGCCCTTGTAAATGGCGTTCAGCGTCCGTCCGAGAACGGTATCTCCGACGTAATGGGGATTATCCAGAATGGTAGTCAGTGAAGACTTGTTCCAAATCTTCTTTGCCGTAGCATTGCCTGTGCGGACGCCGACCTGATACTTCTGAAACTCCGGATTGGGCGCGTTCATTGCATCAAGCCGGTCTGCAATCGCAGGAAGGGACAATCCTTCAATTTTCCATTGGAAAATCTTCCGGACAATCGGTGCGGTTTCTTCATCGAAAACCATATTGCTGTGTTCTTCATCCCAGCGATAACCATACGGGAGATTGCGCTTCTTGAACTCTCCACTTTCCATCTGTGCTTTGAGCGCAGTAGAAACCTTGCGGGAGATGTCCTTCGAGTAAAGGGTGTTGATCATGTTTTGCAGAGGGATGATGAGGCTTTCGCCGGAGCCGTCCGTATCAAAGTTGTCGTAGTTCTCTTTGATAGCGATAAACCGAAGCCCGATCTGCGGAAAGACCCGTTCCAGATAGGTTCCAGCCTCGATGTAGTCACGCCCGAACCGGCTGAGATCACGAACTACAAGGCACTTGATCCTGCCGGTGCGGATGTCGTTCATCAGCCGGTTGAACTCCGGTCTTTCAAAAACCGTTCCTGTTCGTCCGTTGTCCACATAGGTATCTATCAGATTCAGGTAGGGACGCTCTGCAATGTAGGACTTGCAAATCTCAATCTGATTTGCGATGACATCCACCTTTTCGGACTTGCCGCTGTTTTCAACGGAAAGACGGGCATAGATGGCTGTTGAGAAGACCTCGGAAGAAACAGGTTCGATAACCGGCTCTTCGACTGCAATTTGTTTTCTGCTTTTTCTTGCCATTTGCTCATCCCTCCTTTATACGGCAATATCCAGTTCGTCGGCATAGCCGAGAATGTATTCAAGCGTCTGCTGGTATTCGTCCCTATATTTGAAGACGATTTCGATTGCATGGTTTTCGTGAATCAGGATGCGGTCAACCAACGACATCAGCACACGGCGGTTCAGCTCTTCGACGTTTTCATACTGCTTGAAAAGCGTCACCCAGTTTCGTTCAGTCGTACCGGTTGTCACCGTCTGCTTCATTTCTTTTTTAACCCGCAGAAGCGCGTCCTGCTTGCCCTCAATGATTTTGGTGTAGCTGTTGCGGAACTCGAAGTATTCCGATTTATCAATGACGCCGCCGATGAAGTTCTCGTAAAGCCCCAGCTTGAGCTTTTGGTACCGTTCAATCTCTTCCTCGATTTTGGCGATCTGAGTTTCGTAATTGAAAGCCTTACGGCTCTGAGCCGGAAGCCGTTCTATCATCGCAAGCGCGTGTTCCAGATTGATGACAAGCTCGATCTGGTCATGAATGGCACGGAAGACCTTCTCTTCAACCTCTTTTGCGGCGATGCTGTGCGGGCTGCACGTCCGGCTGTGCTTATTGGTGGAGCAGACGTAGTAGATATACTTTTTCGTCTTCGACGGGACGGTCTTGCGGATCATTGGCTGCTGACAGTCTCCGCAGAACAGGAAGCCGGAAAACAGATGCGCTTCGTCCTGATCGGGTGAGCAGCGCATATCCCGCTGCATCATGACCTTGACTGCCATGAAGTCCTCGTAGGACACAAGAGCTTCATGCGCATTTTCAACCTTGACCCACTCGGATTCATCCTTGCTTTTCACGACGCGGACTTTGTAGTTGGGAGTGCCTCGCTTGCCCTGAGCCAGAACGCCGATATAAACCTCGTTGGTGAGAATACGCTGGACGGCTTTATATGTCCATTTTGCGGTATCGCTGGTCTTGAAGACGGTATCAAACTTCACACCGGCGGAATGCTTGTATTCCATTGGGGACAGGACGCCCATCTGGTTCAGACGCTTTGCAATACGTCCGATGGAGAAGCCGTCCTTGTACATGGAAAAGATCATCTGCACATATTCGCTGACCGCTTCATCCACGATGAGCTGGTTTTTGTTCTCCGGCGATTTCATGTAACCGTAAGGCGCGAACGAGCCGACGAACTCACCGCTCTTCTGCTTGACTTCCAGACTGCTTCGGATTTTCATGGAGATGTCCTTGCAGTAAGAATCGTTAATCAGGTTTTTGAACGGGATAACAAAGGAGTCGGACTGCGGATCACCGGTCAGACTGTCATACGCATCATTGATTGCGATGAAGCGAATGCCGAGCTGCGGGAAAATCTTCTCAATGTAGCGTCCGCCGTCGATGTAGTTTCTTGAGAAGCGGCTGAGATCCTTGACTACAATGCAGTCAAGCGCACCCTTGCGGATTGCCTCTTCCAGCTTTTTGAACTGAGGACGATTGAAGGAAACGCCGCTGTAACCGTCATCCACAAACGGCTCACAGACCAGCTCCAAATCCTCATGTCTTGCGATATAGTCCTCGCAGATAGCTCTCTGACTGGCGATGGAGTTGCTTTCTACTTTGTCTCCATCCTCACGGGACAGACGGCAGTAGATCGCCGTGCGGTAAACCTTATCTGGCATAAAAATAACCTCCGTTTTTCTGTTTGGTGTGGTACATCAAATCAGAAAGACGAAGGCTTGCTTCAACTCTTATGAAGAGAAACACGAAAGCGCCACATGACCATCAGGGCAAGCGGCTTAATCCGTATTCTTCTTTTTTTGACCGATTAAATTATACCACAGGCTCAATCGCTTGTCCATAGAACCGGGTGAAAAGATTCAGACTGTTCATAAATCAAAGACCTCTCAGATAGTGTTCCAGACAATCTTCCATTGTCGTGTCCGTCTCGGCGAAGCTGATCTTCACCACTGTCTTCCCGTCCAGATAACAATAAGGATTTCTGATCTGCTTGATGAACTCCCTCAGCCTGTCCTCTCGCGGTGCCGCAGGATCAAGCCGGATGCTGCTTCTCTGAACGAGTGTGCTTCGGTCAACCGTTTTCGGGCTGACATTTTTCATTGTTTCAATGCCCATCATATTCTAAGCACCTCCTGTTTCGTGAAAATATTCAGGACAAAAGGATATGGCAGAGCATCTTGTGAAGATACCCTGCCACATAGTTTTCATCCTGAAACTATATAGTAAGTTTCTTTTGGGTTTGTTTCATTGTCCGGCATATTTGCAGCTCGCGCCCCTGCCAGAAGAACTTTGTAGTTCCGGGAATGCTGCGGACTACCAATGGTCAATCGGTATCATGGGACTCTCACCCCTCCGAGGATCGCTCCGAGCCGCCCCTTCAAAGAAAAGACGGAAGTATCATTATACCCGGCATCTGCATCGTCGCAAGCAGCCGCACCACACGACTGTTATAGCTCTCCGGTGGTCGCTCACTCCCTTTCGGGAGGTCTTGGCGTCGGAAGCTGTGTTGCTTCGCAGAAGCGGAAAGATCCGCAGCACTGAACTATTCAGTTTTCAAGGAACAGCGAAGTGGTCTGATTGACCCTTTCACTTTACAACGGACATCTTTTTGCCGTTTGTTGAGTACCGCTCAAAAAATTTTTTGAATTTTTTTCTGCACCGCTGCTTTGAGGTCAAATGCAGCTCTGATGCCGATGCCTTTCCTCCGGGCAAACTCTCGAAGAGTCAGCCCCTCACGGGTCATCGCAAGATACAATTCGCGCTGCTTCTCGGTCAGAATAGAAAGAAGCTCCTTCTCTTTGAGGGCGGTGATCAGTTCCTCCATGCAGTCGCGGGAGTCTGCCAGCCATGCAGCGGACTTCACATCGTCCTCCGGCATAGCGTCAAGGGACAGCACGGTATCAGAAATTTTCTCTGCGCCGTCCTCATCCTCAGAGGTGTTGTCAGAGCCATACGAGCGTCTGATCCGCTTTTCCTCTGCGCGAAGGATTCTCATAACCTTGCGGTCAACCTCGGAAACTTCGCCGGTTCGTTTCACGCGAACCATGCACTTGCCGTCCTCCGTAGTCCAGAGGTCGTAATCGAACGCGATAGGGGTTTTAGGGATTTTCATTGTTCATCCTTTCCGCTGCGCGGGAGCAGCGGGAAGGGTGAAGACAGAAAAAGAGCCGCATGACGGTGAGGTTTGAATCCCATGCCGATAAAACAGAGTAATTACACTCTGTCTCATGCGGCATTAGGATGACTTCACCTATCAGGCGGCTCCACAGCTCAGCTATGACATATATTTTATTTTAGAACAGAGGCTTGTCCTCTGGTTCTTACTTGGTACGCGGTCGCAGTCTTCTCATATTCAGCACATCAAAGACTGTGATCCGCCCGCATTTCTTGCACTTTGATTCTACATGACCTCTCGTGTCTTCGTAGACAGCAATGGCATTATGCTGACAATAGGGACATTTCAGGTATCGGGGCTTCTGCTGGGAAATGGCAACTCTTGCCCTGCGGATTTTTTCGATCAGCTCCGGCGTCGGTTCCTGAACCCGAATGGATGCTCTCTTCATTACCACACCTCCAATGGGTCAACATACTCACTGAATGGACGATCTACCATGTAGCCGAGCTGACGAAGGCGGATAGACGCCGTTGTCTTGGAGACACCGAACAACCGGCAGAAAAGGCGCAGCGTTAAGTGATCACCATACGAATACCTCCCCTCGTAATTGATCAGCGGCGTTTCTGCAAACCGACGCATTGCCAGGTCAACCTCTTTTTGAGGAAGCAGGATCGCCGCGCCCAAGACATTTGCTTGCCACTCGTTCCAGTCCTCGCGGGTTTTCAGCTCTCGCGGCGTATAGGCTGTCCGTGCGGAATATTTCATTTCGCAGGAAGCCTTTACCTCTTCCGATTCCAGTTGGAAGAGAATCTGATGGGCGCACTCGTGGGCAAGGGTAAATCTGCGCTTGGCGCAGAGCCGCTGCACGTTGCCGGATCGAATGAAGCTCTCGTCCAAGATGACCTGATTACGCTTCAAAGCCAGTGTGCGCGTAATACCAAGTTCCGTGATCTTGTACTCAGTGTCGGCATAGGCAGTGACACCGCAGATGCTTCCGTCCGGCGAGAGACGGGCGAATGATACGCGAAGACCGAGATAGTTCTTTGCAAACTGATCAATGGGTGTTGGCAAAGCTGATCGGTCGGGCTTGTCCGCCTCATCCCCGAAAAAGAACCGGTTGAAGTCCTTCGTTGTTGATGCTGCAATTTCTTCAAGTTGGCGCTGGGATAAAATCATGAGCAGTTGTCCTCCTTTGCTTCGACGAACCACTTGTCTCCTTCGTGGAAAAGAAATGACTCCTTTCCGCGAATCTGAACTGTGTAACGGATGCCTCCGCCCCCAACCTTTTTGGATGTGGCGCGGCATTTGTATAGAATCTGGTCGATTTGAAAGATTACACCGTTGTCCCACCAGATAAGGCGAGGGAGGATTGCCCCCTCCTTGTCCACATCCAGCGTAACCGGGACGTATGCTTTTCTGTACTGTGTAGCCATTTCTGTTTTTCTCACTCCTGTTCCCTCATACCGGTGTATGCCGGTACGGATGATCTTCGGCAGCATAAATGCCTGTCCATTTGAACTGCTCAAAAGATGTAACTTTTTCGTGTACAACTACTCATGCCCCTTGACAGGATGAGCAATTCAGGATATACTATGAGTAGTTAGATTGCTCAGTCATTATTATACGCACTTCAAGTGCCTTTGTCAATAGACTTGCGCAATTTGATGTCGCAAACTTTTTGTGAACAGGAGTGATTACCAAAATGACGTTTGGAGAGAAATTCAAGGCTGAACGGGAGAAGCGGAAGCTGACCCAGCAGGAAGTAGCCGATGCACTGGGGATCAACAGGCGTATGATTACCCGGTACGAGAACGGCATTTCCTTTCCCCGTACCAAGGACGCTTACAGAAAAATCGCGGAATACTTCAAGGTGGATGTGAACTATCTGCTGACCGAGGACGAAGAGTTTGTGGTTCAGGCATCCGAGCAGTACGGCTCCCGTGGCATGAAACAGGCAAAGGACCTGATTGAAGGGATGTCCGGTTTGTTTGCGGGCGGTACGCTGTCCGAGCAGGACAAGGATGCGGTGATGAAGGCGTTGCAGGATATATATTGGGAATCCAAAGCCCGGAATGTTGAGAAATACACGCCGAAGAAATACAAGAAGACCGGTACGGACGCAGAGGAATAACTGTCTACGTCTCGGTTTCTTGACGGATTTACTTTGACTGTTTTCAACATGAAAGGGGTGAAGATCCCGTGATAATTCGCTCCGAGGAAATATACAAAAAGGCGAACAGCATTGTCAAAAGCTGTGGAACAAGAGATACCTTGAAGATTGCCCGTGAGCTGGGCATTCATCTCCATTTTCTTGACAATCTGAACGATCTGCTCGGAATGTACACCTACCGCCATAAAGAGCGGCATATTCTTCTGAACTCCAACATGGAGTATCTGATCATGCAAATGGTTTGCGGTCACGAGATCGGGCATGATACCTTTCACCGTGATCTTGCCAAAGGAAACGAACCGCTCCCGGAGTTCGTGCTGTTCGATATGCGCACAAAACACGAATATGAGGCGAATGCGTTTGCCTCGCACCTGATCATTGACGATGATGAGCTGATTGACCTGATGAAGCAGGACTACGATGTGGTGCAGCTCTCGGCTGCAATGGGAACAAACATCAACCTGATGCTGATCAAGCTCAACGAACTGAACCGCATGGGCTGGCAGCTCAACTTGCCTTATGTACCGCACTCTGACTTCCTGAAAAATGTCAGACCGGAGGGGTGAATGAGGATGAAGGATAGTAATTAGATGAACAACGACGACTATAAAGAAGCCCTTTTCTATGCCGCTTCCATCTTTAACGAACGCTTGGGGGCAGAGTTCAGTGAGGACAACCTTGTGCTGCGCTGCTTTCAGACGGAAAACCAGCAGGAAGTCTTTGAGCAGTTCTGCAAGCAGTATTTCCCTGACCGGCTGGAAGACCGCTATACAGAGGACGGCTATTTTGACTTTCACGCCTCTGCCTTCATCGGCAAAGAAGACGGCGTTGACGGAATCCTGCTGCGGACAGACATAGCGCGTCATCCGGCAGTGTTAAAACACATTCTTCTGCATGAGCTGGCGCATATCTTCTGCATCCGCAACGAGCTTGACGGAGATAACTTCTATGAGCAATACTGTATGGACGATACCATCAGCCGCGAAGAGGACGGAACCATTAACGCCGGTTATGCGGTCTGGCGGGAACTGATTGCGGAGCTGATTGCATTTGAACTGGATGACAACTGTGATATGGTTCCGCTCCGACGCAAGAAAGACCTACTCAGCTATTACGAAGGAGAACTCCTGACCGGCAACGGGAAAATGGGCATCAGCATGATTCTCTGCGAGGCGATGACCAGTGCTGAGGGCGAAGCGTCCATGACATGGGACGCTGCCAAAAGCAAGTTTGCACGGTTCAAGCCCTTTGATGATCCACTGTACAGGGACTTGCTGGAACTGGTCGTCACACACATTAGAGAATGCTTTATCGAGATTGACCGCGACTTTATTTATGAAATTGGAGTTTTGTATCTAAGCATTGCCGCACAAGCGATGATTGCGTCCCTAAAGAACAGATTTCAGGAAGAATAGACAGACCGATAGAGAGAAAGGACGGGCAATGATATGAAATATAAGCTGTTTCGCTCCCCCGGTGATCTGGACAAGGCGGTCCGGAAGCACGAACTGGTTGCCGTGGAGACCGGCAAAAGCATTGATGATGTGGCAGACGCGCTTATCCGTGCCGTTCGGGATGATCTTGCGGAAATGCCGGAGTATGCGCACTGCGAGACTGCCGCCTATGCACCGGAACCGGTTAAGTCGTTTCGCAGGGTGAGGCGTTACCGGTATGAGATGATGGGTATTGTCTACCCGAAGTACGCCGAAGAGAACGTCCTGATTGACTACGGAATTATCGAGGAAGAAGAGGTATGAGCAATGAGTAATATCATTGAGACCCGCAGGAATCTAAAGAACGTATCCTAAAACATCTGCATTCACGTCTGCCTAACGCGACCGAAATGCAACTTGAGAAAATCATAAAGGGGTAACGCAATGGACGATATTATCTTTGAGAAGGATTACCGGGAAACCGAGTCTGCCGAATACGATAAATGGTGCGATGAGGTGTTTGACCGCGCAGTTAATTGTGGTGTGCTGAAAGCGTACTCCGAAGCAATGGACAAGATACCAAAGATCATTGTACCGGAGGACAAGAAGAACTACGAGTATCTTCTGGAACGCTGTGATGCGTTTGTCAAGCAACACCGCGGGTATATCAAGGGAATCGTGGACTATCATCGTTGGCACGCGGAAATCAATATGTTTCTTCCGTTTGCGGAGTTCGATGACTCAGAAGACCTTACATTTTTGAAAGAAATTGCAGAAAAGTCGCAAACCGTCTGCTTCTCCCCGGAGGAAGAAGGTGGCATTCGCGTTCATATTTTTATCAACTACTTTGAAGAATTGATGTCAGCCGAGCACAAGTCATACATCGAATATGATGCTATTATGCAGGACAAGAAACTATCTGAGCTACTTGGCATACCGGAGCTTTCTGACGAGGAAAAAGAACTCGCTCTGAAAATGAAGGGAATACTTGACCGCATTGATGAGGAAACAAGGATTGACCGTACCACGGCTTTTCGAGCCGTACTTGATAAGATGGCAAAAGAGCCGGAAGAAAACTGGTCGCTTCACTATATGGCAACATTGCTGGAAGCTCTGCTATACTTCATGCTGAATGAAGGAAATGAAAAGATTGATGAGGAAGAACACGATGAGCAATAAACTTGTAGCATATTTTTCTGCGTCCGGTGTGACCGCGAAGGTTGCCGAGACGCTGGCAGAGGCAATCGGCGCGGACATCTTTGAGATTGAGCCGAAGGTGCCTTATACGGAAGCTGATCTGAACTGGATGGACAAAAAAGCCCGCAGCACGATTGAGATGAGCGATCCTGCTTCCCGTCCTGAGATTGCCGTGAAGCGGGACAACATGAAGGACTACGATACAATCTTTGTGGGTTTTCCGATCTGGTGGTATGTTGCGCCGACGATTATCAATACGTTCCTTGAGAGCTATGATCTGACCGGCAAGACGATCATCCCGTTTGCAACCTCCGGAGGAAGCGACATTGGCAAGACGAACGAACGCCTTGCGCCGAGTTGCAAAGGCGCAAAGCTGATGGACGGCAAGGTCTTCAAGGGCAACATCGGGCATCAAGAGCTTGCGGCGTGGGTTGATAGACTGAAACTTTGAGAGTCGTACAAATCGGAAGTTGTGGAGGTGCTTTATGAACGAGAGAGAAAAAATTATCCGATTATGGTTTGATATGTGGATTAAGAAAGCAGATTTAGGAATTGACAATATTTTTACAGATGATGTTGTATATACTGAGAGTTGGAGTCCTAAATATGAAAACCGCAAAACGGTAAAGCACTGGTTTGACGAATGGAATACACGTGGAAGTGTTCTTGTCTGGGAGATTAAGCAATTTTTTCATCAAGGCAATCAAACAATCGTGGAGTGGTATTTTAAAAACAAAATGAATAATGGAAATGTTGAAGAATTTGACGGAATATCTTTAATTGTATGGACACAGGATAACAAAATAAAATCATTAAAAGAGTTTGGTTGCAATCTTCATAATTACAATCCATATCGAGATAGTGATATTCCCGTATTTCGAGAAGAAAAAGCAAATTGGTTTTGAGAGGACTATAAATTCCAATTTAACGAACAGGAGATGATGAACGCATGAAAATCCTACATGAACTTTCTTGGCTATGGGAAACGCTGGGCATTGCGCTTGTTGCTGCGGCTGTCTGCATGGCTTGCGCCGCGCTGATCTGCAAGGCAGCAAAGAAGAAACTCAGCAAAAAGTTGTTGGCGGTCATAGGGGCTGCGGCATTTGTGGGCGCGATTCTGGCGGTCATTCTGATTGCCCGGACACCGATGCCGCTTTGATAGGACGGAGGACTGAATAATGCCGCTTCAAATCGTCAGAAATGACATCACAAAAATGAAGGTGGACGCCATCGTCAACGCTGCCAACGAGTCGCTGCTGGGTGGCGGCGGTGTGGACGGCTGCATTCATCGCGCTGCAGGACCGGAGCTGCTGGCGGAATGTGAAACGCTCCACGGCTGCAAGACCGGGAGCGCAAAAATCACGAAGGGCTACAAGCTGCCCTGCAAATATGTCATTCATGCTGTTGGTCCGCGCTGGTATGACGGGCGGCATGGTGAGCGCGAACTGCTGATCTCCTGCTATCGGACATCGCTCATGCTGGCGAAGGAATACGGATGCGAGTCAGTTGCATTTCCGCTGATTTCCTCCGGCATTTTCGGCTATCCGAAGGATCAGGCTCTCAAGGTTGCGATTGATACCATCAGCAGCTTCATTCTTGAAAACGAAATGGCGGTGTACATCGTCATCTTCGACCGCAAAGCCTATCAGATCAGCGGCAAGCTGTTTGCCGATATTGCAGCGTACATAGATGACCGCTATGTGGATGAGCATACCGATAGTCGTTCCGAGCGGCTACGCAGAATGAGTGCCTTCCGTATGGAAGAGCCGATGCCCTGCGAGTCATCCGTTTGCGATGAAGCTATTGAAAAGCTCACATCTCCTATGGCAGTCAGCTCCGAGAAGGCGGCAACTCTTGACGATGCACTGGAACAGATCGACGAGAGCTTTTCCGAGATGCTGCTGCGGAAGATTGACGAATGCGGCATGACGGACGCACAGTGCTACAAGAAGGCGAATATTGACCGGAAGCTCTTCTCGAAGATCCGCTCGGACAAGTCCTACAAGCCTTCCAAACCCACCGTTATTGCATTTGCCATCGCCCTTGAGCTGCCGCTTTTGGAAATGAAGGATATGCTCATGAAGGCGGGCTTTGCACTCTCCCACTCCAACAAGTTTGACATCATCGTGGAGTATTTCGTGGAGCGTGGAAACTATAACGTCTTTGAGATCAACGAGGCTCTGTTTGCATTTGACCAGAGTTTAATAGGAGCATAAGGTCTATGGATAAAGTATTTCAGAAATTTTTGCGAAGTGGTATTGAACTCTCTGTCGTAGGAGTGGAGTGTCGTGAAGATAACAACCCTTACTTTTGCACGCCCAAAGGTGCATCTATTTTTGGCTGGGCTGGCGTGGATGGCATTCACTTCTGCTTTGTTCGAGGCTTCGGCAGTATGGTATTTTCCGTCAGCCCCATGAACTCGGCTCCGGATTTCGTTCATCCGCTGGCAAACAATTTTGCAGACTTTCTGAGGCTGCTCCTTGCTTGCGATGATTCGGCAGCGTTGGAACAGGCGTGGATGTGGGATAAAGCCCAATTTGAAGCCTTTTTGCGGGACAACACTCCGACGCATGAACAGAAAAAAGCGCTATCAGAGCTTGCCGAGAAAATGAAATTGACGCCTATGGAACAACCGTGGGCATACATCAAAAAGCTGCAAGCATCCTTTGATTATAGCAAGATCAAGTACACCGAAGACTATTATGATGTTGATATGAACCCGGAAGCAGAACCGACCATACCTGAATGGAAGGTCTACTTTGATGGAGACTTCTGGGGACATTCAGGAAAAGACCGTTCCGGAACGGAACTCCGGTTGAATAAGCAATTTGACTGGGCAGGACATCATTGGGTTATTCCTGCGGCGTATTCTTGCAGCAAGGGGCTCGTCATGGACTTTTGTATGCGAACCCCAGAGGATGACATCCGCAAGTTCATGACGAAATGGGATTTGCACCCCGAAAACGACTCCTGCGAATACTTCACGCAGGAGCAGCAAATGCAAATTGATTTAGACAATCCGCTTTGCCTTGACTTTATTCCTCGTTTGGAATTGAACGGGAAAACGATGCAAACCTCCCACGGCTGCTCGGTGGTTTATAATCCGTGTTTGCCGGATGGGATGATCAATGAATTGGAAGCAAAGTGGGCGTTGGAACACTATGACTTGGATATATCCTATGGATGGATGATTTTTCGGGCAGCTTTTCCGTGGGCAAGCAAACGCCGTACTGAAATAAAATCCCTCTCCTTTACGATGGAGCAGCGGTCATGCCGTGTCCCGGGACCACATTTCAAGACACACGCTCCCGGCGATTCGTTTTCTTTCACCCATCCGGTCAGCGGCACAAAATACACATTAACCGTACAGGAATTGGAGCGGCAGACAATTTCCGAAAAGCGTTTCGGCTCTGACCGCTGGTTTTATCCGACGCATTTTACCGCCATGAGCTATACGCTTTCTCCTGAACCGGACAGCGATATTTCGATCTGTGATTGTGCTGAGGGGGACAAGCCTTTGGAAATTGCGCCATGCTCTGACCGCTATGCACCGGAGGCACGAAACGATATGGCTTGTATCGGCATTATCGGCGGCGCGGACGGTCCAACCGCAATCGTATGTGGAGGCAGCTCGAAAGAAAAACTCCATGCAGCTTGTTCCGCTCTACACTTTGAGCCGGTGGAGGGTGATATTGAATGGCGTATCGTATTCAACATCAAAAACTCCAATGAAATGTCATTAGAGCTAATCTGAGAAGAAATCGGAGGCGCAGAAGATGAAGCAGCGCATATACATTGCAATCGACCTGAAATCTTTCTATGCCTCCGTGGAATGCCGGGAGCGTGGCTTAGATCCTCTGGACACAAACCTCGTTGTCGCAGACGAAAGCCGGACGGATAAGACCATCTGCCTTGCCGTCACGCCCTCCCTCAAGAACTATGGCATCTCCGGGCGTGGACGGCTGTTTGAAGTCAAGCAGCGTGTGAAGGAAGCGAATGCCGGACGGCAGCACGACGCGCCGGGACACAGATTAGATGGCTCATCGCACTTCTTCTCGGAGCTGCAAGCAGACCCTTCTCTGGCGATTGACTTCATCATTGCGCCGCCTCGAATGGCGTACTACATGGAGTACAGCACCCGCATCTATCAGATTTATCTCAAGTACATTGCACCGGAAGATATTGTGGTCTACTCCATCGACGAAGTGTTCATGGATGTGACGGACTACCTGAATACTTACAAGCTCTCGGCACATGACCTCGCCATGAAGATCATCCTCGATGTGCTTGAAACAACCGGCATCACAGCAACCGCAGGAATCGGCACGAATCTTTTCCTCTGCAAAGTGGCAATGGACATTGTGGCGAAGCACATCCCCGCCGACAAGAACGGCGTCCGAATAGCCGAACTGGATGAAATGAAATTCCGGCGTGAGCTTTGGGTGCATCAACCCCTCACGGACTTCTGGCGCGTAGGTCGAGGCATTGCCAAGAAACTTGAGCAAAACGGGATGTTTACGATGGGCGATGTTGCCCTTTGCTCGGAGCGGAATGAGGACTTGCTTTATAAGCTGTTCGGCAAGAATGCGGAATTGCTCATCGACCATGCGTGGGGCTGGGAGCCTACGACCATTGAGGCAATCAAGGCATACCGTCCCAGCTCCAACAGCCTCAGCTCCGGTCAGGTATTGCACTGTCCCTACGAGCCGCAGAAGGCGAAGTTGGTTGTGCGGGAAATGACGGATTTACTTGTGCTGGACTTGGTGGACAAGGGGCTTGTCACCGACCAGATGGTTCTCACAGTTGGCTACGACATTGAGAACCTGACCGATCCGGCACGACGGGCAAAGTATCACGGCGCAGTCGAGAAAGACCCCTACGGTCGGGAGATTCCCAAACAGGCGCACGGCTCTATCAATCTCGACGGTCACACATCATCTACTCGCAAAATAATGTGTGCTGTGTCAGAACTCTTCGACCGGATCGTGGATAAGAATCTGCTTGTCCGCCGTATGTATGTTGTTGCAAATCATGTGCTGCCGGAAGCTGATGTACCGAAGAAAAACGACGGTGCAGTCCAGCTCGACCTCTTTACCGACTATGCCGCCGAAGAGGAAAAACAGAAAGCCGAAGATGCCGCTTTGGAGCGTGAGCGGAAGATACAAGCCGCCACGCTTGCCATCAAGAAGAAGTATGGAAAGAACGCCATCCTCAAGGCAATGAATCTTGAAGAAGGTGCAACCGCGAAAGACCGCAATGCGCAGATTGGAGGGCATAAGGCGTGAACGGAAAATACGACGAGATCATGGGACTTCCTCACCACGTTTCCAAAACGCGACCACAAATGCCGATGTCAGATCGTGCAGCGCAGTTTGCGCCCTTTGCCGCCCTCACCGGCTATGATTCTGCAATCAAGGAAACCGGACGTCTGACCGACGAAAGGATTGAGCTTGATGAGGGAGCCTTGACCGCTTTGAACATGAGGTATCAGCTCCTCATGGATGCCCTTGATGAAGAGCCGGAGGTTGAAATAACCTACTTCAAACCTGATGAGCGCAAAGCTGGCGGTGCGTATGTAACTGCAACCGGCGCAGTCATAAAGGTTGATGACTTTGAGCGCCTGATTACAATGCAGGACGGCACGAAGATTCCGATGGATGACATCCTAAGCATTGACGGAGAGCTGTTCTTGTCCTTAGAATAATGTCGCTTGCCATGCGACCAAATGAAGTGAATACCGAAGTACAATATGACTGTAAGGTGAGACACCAAGCAGTCATATTTTTATATACGGAGGTACAAAACATGAGAAAGAACTTGACGGAGATCGTATTCATCCTTGATCGCAGCGGCTCTATGAGCGGACTGGAAACAGACACCATCGGAGGATTCAACTCCATGATTGAAAAGCAGAAAAAAGAGAATGGCGAGGCATTGATCTCTACCGTTCTCTTTGACAACGTGAGCGAGGTTATCCATGACCGTGTGCCGGTTCAGAAGGTGGAGCCGATGACCGACAGGGACTATTCCGTTCGCGGCTGTACCGCGCTTCTGGATGCTATCGGCGGAGCGATTCATCACATTGGAAATGTCCATAAGTACGCAAGAAAAGAGGATGTCCCTGAACACACACTGTTCGTCATCACAACGGATGGCATGGAGAATGCAAGCCGCCGTTATGACAGTGAGAAGGTCAAGAAGATGATTGAACGACAGAAGGAAAAGTACGGCTGGGAGTTTCTTTTCCTCGGTGCAAACATTGATGCAGTTGAGACGGCAAAGCATTTTGGAATTGGAGCAGATCGAGCGGTCAATTACCACTCTGACCGCGAGGGAACGCAACTCAACTATGAAGTTCTGAGCGAAGCGGTTTCCGCTGTCCGATGCAGCGTACCACTGGGTACGAATTGGAAAAAACGTATTGATGAGGACTTCAATTCCAGAAAGGACGGGAGAAAGTAATGAGAACAATCACCGTAAAAGGGACAGGCAATGTCTCCGCAAGACCGGATTACATCATCCTATCCCTGAACATTGAAGTCTTATCTGAAACCTATGACCGCGCAATGTCGGAAGCTGCCGAGAGAATCGAAAGACTGCAAGGTGCCGCAGTCCGCGTTGGGTATCGCAAGGAAGACCTGAAAACCACGAGCTTTGATGTCCAGACAAGGTACGAGAATGTCAAGGATCGGCAAGGAAATTACAAGCGAGAGTTTGCCGGATATGCTTGCAGCTATCGCTTGAAACTTGCCTTTGACTTTGACAGCAAGCAGCTTGCAAAGGTCATTTCTGCGATTGCGGATTGTGGGGCGCAACCAGAACTCAGCATTGCGTTCACCGTGAAAAACCCGGCAAGAGTCAGCGAAGAGCTGCTGATCAATGCGACGGAGAACGCCAGGGCAAAGGCGGAGATTCTTTGCAAAGCATCGGGCAGTACGCTTGGGCAGTTGCTCAACATCGACTACAACTGGGGCGAACTCAATGTTTTTTCCAGAACAAGCTACGATGTTGAAGACTGCATTCAGCCTCTCATGGCGATGAGCAAGTGCGCCGCACCTGAGATTGAGCCGGTTGATATTGATGTGACAGACACAGTTGCTTTCACATGGGAAATCCAATGATTTTTTGACTTTTTTGAAATCCGGTACTCAACAAACGCCCTTTTTGTGTCCGTTGTAAAGTGAAGGGACATTTCACGGAGGAATCTTCGGGGAATACGATTTTGGGAGATTAGCAAGCAAATCCGGTGAGTACCCACCGGAGAAAAATCAGTTAAGGAGACCCTGCCCTTAACATCAGATTTTTGCTTGTTGGGATAGTCCCAAACCCTTCTAATCTTTACGACGGAGGGCGCAGCATGGTACGAAGAACACGAGACATTCAGAAGAAGATTTGGCTGACACCACAGGAAGAACGGACGATTGCAAAGAAGATGGAGATGATCGGCACGGAGAACTTCGGTGCGTATGCAAGGAAGATGCTGATCGACGGCTACATCATCGTTGTGGACTACACGGAGCAGAAAAAGCTCGCCGCCGAAATCAACAAGATCGGCGTGAACATCAATACCGTCTGCCGCAGAATCAACTCGACGGGACGATTCTATCGGGACGATATTGACGAGCTGAAAGAAAAGATGGATGCGGTATGGCAGTTACTAAAATCAAAGCAATCCGAGGAACTTTGAGCAAGGCAATCGCGTACATTCTGAATCCCGAAAAGACCGACGAGAAGCTGCTGGTCTCGTCCTACGGCTGTGCCAGCGAGACCGCAGCGCGGGAATTTGAATGGACGCGGAAAATAGCCGAGCAAAAAGGGATGAATCCGGTCAGGATCATAGCCCGTCATGTGATCCAGTCCTTTGAAATTGGAGAGGTCACACCGGAGCTTGCCCACGAGATTGGCAAGCAGTTTGCAGATGAAATCCTCGGCGGAAAATACGAGTATGTGCTGACCACTCACATTGACAAGGACCATGTTCATAACCATTTGATTTTCAATGCGGTTGACTTCGTGGACTACCACGCATACAAGAGCTACAAGCGGATTTACTATGATATGCGTGAGGTCAGCGACCGGCTCTGTAAGGAAAACGGTCTCTCTGTTATCCCTCCCTCTCAGAACAAGGGCATGGGCTACAAGGAGTACACCGAAGCCAAACGCGGCACGAGCTGGAAGCAAAAGCTCAAGCAGACCATCGACCGGCTTGTCATCACAGCCAAGGACTACGATGATTTTCTGCGGCTTATGCAGGAAGGCGGTTATGAAATTAAGACCGGCAAATACATCTCCTTCCGCGCTGAAGGTCAGGAGCGGTTTACTCGTTCTAAGACCATCGGAGAGAACTACACCGAGGAACGCATCAAGGAGCGGATTGCCGGACGGACGCCGCGCAGAAACCGGAGGCAGACCGTGCCGAAGGGCATCTCTCTCATCGGAGATATTCAGGAGCGGATCAGTCTTATCGACAGCAAGGGCTATGAGTATAAAGCCAAGCTCACGATCCTCAAGGAAGCGGCGCGGACACTCAATTATCTCACGGAAAACAACTTGCTCCAATACGCCGATCTTGAAAAGAAGGTCGAGGACGTTCACAGCTCCTATGACCGCACCGGCAAGGAACTGAAAGGCGTCGAAGCGCGACTGCGGGAAGTCCAACCGCTTATCAAAAACATCTCCAACTACCAGCGGCTCAAGCCCGTATATGACGCATTCCAGAAGGCAAAAGATAAGCCGGGTTTCAAAGCAAAGCATGAAGCCGAGCTTGTGATCTTTGAGGCAGCGAGAAGCACATTACTTGCCATGCAGGGCGATGAAAAACTGCCGAGCTTGAAGACACTGCAAGCGCAACAGCAGCGACTTCTTGAAGAGCAACAGCGGCTCTATGATGAACGTGCGAAGCTCAAAAAAGAAGTAAAGCAAATAGAGACGATCAAGTCTAATGTTGATACATTTCTCGCTCCCTCTGCTGACCATGACCGTGATCATCTGCTCAGCACACAGCGCGAATAATCTCGTCAAAAGCAGGGCATCTCCTGTTGATCGGAGGTGCCCTGCATCCTTGAGAGAAGGTTCGAGAAATTGAAACTTTTTCTTTAATTTCTGCATCAACGGATTGCTTTTGAGAATGAAATCCAGTATAATATTATAAGCGATGTTGAATGCAAGCAAGCGAAAGGATGGTTGCCGTGCGCATAAGCTATAAGAAACTATGGATGCTTCTTCTGGAACGCGACATAAAGAGGGCTTCTCTACGACATGAGGTAGGGCTGTCTGCCGGAACATGGACAAAACTGAATAAGGGGGAAGAAGTGTCCCTCTCTATTTTGCTGCGAATTTGTGATTACTTGAACTGTGACATCGGAGATATATGTGAGGCTGTGCGAACGGACAAGAACTGAGTCCGGTTTTTCGTACAGCTCTTTTTGTAGAATAGTAAGTGTGAAACTATAACTTTGGAGGTTGCTGAAATGGCTGAGAATAACACAAGCAATATCGGCTTTGAAAAACAAATCTGGGACGCGGCTTGCGTCCTGCGCGGAAACATCGACGCATCTGAATACAAGTCCGTCGTTCTCGGATTGATTTTCTTGAAATACATTTCTGATCGCTTCGAGGCAAAGTACAAGGAACTGGTTGAAGAAGGCGATGGATTTGAAGAGGATCAGGACGAATACACTGCCGAAAACATATTCTTTGTCCCTGAGAATGCACGATGGAGTGCGATTGCTGCTGCCGCTCACACGCCGGAAATTGGCACGGTAATTGATGATGCAATGCGCAGTATTGAGAAAGAAAACAAGCGCCTCAAAGATATTTTGCCTAAGAACTTCGCCCGTCCGGAGCTGGACAAGCGGCGTCTTGGTGAAGTGGTTGATCTCTTCACCAACATTCAGATGATCGAGCATGGGAGCAGCAAGGACATTCTCGGTCGTACATACGAATACTGTCTTTCCAAGTTTGCTGAACAGGAAGGCAAACTTGCCGGTGAGTTCTATACTCCCTCTTGTGTCGTGCGTACCCTTGTTGAAGTATTGCAGCCGTTTAATGGACGTGTTTATGACCCGTGCTGCGGCTCTGGCGGTATGTTCGTTCAGTCCGCAAAGTTCATCGAAAATCACGGCGGCAACATCAACAAGATTTCCGTTTTTGGTCAGGACTCCAACCCGACCACATGGAAGATGGCGCAGATGAATCTTGCCATTCGCGGTATTGAAGCCGACCTCGGCAAGTTTAATGCGGACACGTTCTTTAACGACTGCCACCCTCAACTCAAGGCAGACTTCATTATGGCAAATCCGCCCTTCAATCTCTCCGGCTGGGGTGCAGATAAACTCGTTGATGATGTCCGTTGGCAGTATGGTACGCCTCCTGCTGGCAACGCCAACTTTGCATGGTTGCAGCACATGATCTGGCATCTCGCTCCGAATGGACGTATCGGCATGGTGCTTGCAAATGGTTCGCTTTCCTCACAGTCCGGCGGTGAAGGTGAAATCCGCAAGAACATTATCAATGCCGACCTTGTGGACTGTATCGTCGCAATGCCGACGCAGTTATTCTACACGACGCAGATTCCGGTATCGCTCTGGTTCCTTGCAAAGAACAAGAAGCAGAAAGGCAAGACACTATTCATCGACGCACGGAAACTCGGCACTATGGTTACGCGGAAGCTGCGCGAACTGACGGATGAAGACATCAAGAAAATTGCCGACACCTACAACGCATTCGTTGAAGGAACGCTTGAAGATGAAAAGGGCTTCTGTGCTGTTGTTACAACGCAGGACATTGCAAAGCAGGATTACATTCTCACACCGGGACGCTATGTTGGCATTGAGGAACAGGAAGATGACGGTGAGCCGTTTGAAGAGAAAATGGTGCGCCTGACTTCTGAACTGTCTGAGCTTTTCACTAAGTCTCATGAGCTTGAAGCTCAGATCAAAGAACGACTGGGGGCGATTGGATATGAGCTATGAGACGTATCGTGTTGCTGACCTAATTGATGAAATTGCGATGGGTCCATTCGGCTCAAATATTAAAGTCTCGTGTTTTGTGGACAGTGGAGTACCTGTTCTAAATGGCAGCAATCTTGAAGGATTTTCTTTATCTGAAAAGGCGTTCCGCTTCGTCACAAAGGAAAAAGCTGATTCTCTTAACAAGGCAAATGCGCATCGAGGCGATATAGTAATAACACATCGAGGAACGCTTGGACAAATAGCGTTTATTCCGCAAGATTCCAGATATGACCGGTATGTGATTTCACAATCCCAGTTTCGCGTTCGATGCAACGACAAGGTTTTGCCTGAATATCTTGTCTATTACTTCCACACTCCAATAGGACAGCATAAACTTCTAAGCAATGCCTCACAGGTTGGCGTCCCTGCATTGGCGAGACCATCTTCGACCTTTCAACAGATTGAGGTCGTATTGCCTGAATTAAGTATTCAGAAACGTGTTGTCGAGATTATTTCCACAATCCAAAAAAAGATTGCGAACAATCAAGAGCTAAACGATAATTTAGCGGCTTAGAGATGAACAGAAGAGACATCAATCTCGCCGGACATCAGCTTGGGTAAAAGACTATCCCGAAGTCGTTTGAGCTTGTCGTTTTCAATGGCGTTAATCCGCATTTGAGCGTACATCGGTGAAACGAGAGACTGAAACTCTGCCAGCTCGTCCTCCGAAGGAAGAATTAACTCATAAGAGAGCGTGTCCGACGGTGTTGTTCTTTGTCTACTGCCCGTTGAGCCAGTAACATGACTACACATAAAGTCGGAAAAGGAGCCGCTGTCTATGACTGAGTACAGGAAATCCGTAATAGATTGATCCTTTGCTTTATAGACGATGAACTCCGTAGAGCATACTGCATTCCCGGTCAGACAATACGGCTTCCAAACACGCTTCGTTGTTGGGTTGAGTTTTGAGATCATGAAGCACGAGGCATCAATGATGAATTTATTGCTCTTGATGGATGTGGATAGCTCAAAGACCGGAAACCTCGCCTCATCAAAAGCTGGAATGCTATAATGCTCAAGCAGTATCTCAGGCTCTTTCAGTGGGTTGAAACTCTTATTTGAGATCGTCGCAACCTCTCCAAGAGTTACAATACGCCAGTCGGAAGGCAAATCATTAGGCGAAACAGTCTCAAAACGCTCATGATATATTGCTTGCGCTTGCTGCTCTAAATTATCGTTTACCGTCTGAATAACTCTCACCAGTGGCGAGAGTTTTACAAAAGGAACTGCCACTGAATGTCGTTCTCTTACCTCGAAAGGAGACACGACAATGACAGAACAACTCATCACGGAGATACAGCGAAAAATGCTGCCGTATCTTAACAACGAACAGCTCATGCACCTTCGGGATGCAATGGCTGAGACATTGGAAGGGGCAACGATCACCTATGATAGTGGCTCAATCCCAGCAGAAGAAACAGATGCAGTCGAAGCATTTATCACGGCAAAGCGGATCGAAGGCTGTTCGGAGAAAACCCTGAGCTACTACCGGAAGACGATTGAGGCTCTGATTTCCAGAGTTGGAAAGGTTGTGCAACAGATCACCACAGATGATTTGCGCCGCTATTTGACCAACTATCAGGTTCAGCGCAGGTCGAGCAAAGTAACCATAGACAACATTCGTCGGATTCTGTCCAGCTTCTTCTCTTGGCTTGAGGATGAGGACTTTATCGTGAAAAGCCCGGTACGTCGGATTCACAAAGTCAAGACTGCAAAGGTGGTCAAGGACACCTACACTGATGAAGCATTAGAGCTGATGCGTGACAACTGCACAACAGCACGGGACTTGGCGATGATTGATCTTCTGGCTTCCTCTGGAATGCGTGTTGGAGAATTGGTCACGCTAAACCGCGAAGACATCAACTTCAATGAGCGCGAATGTGTGGTTGTCGGCAAGGGTAATAAAGAACGATTGGTCTACTTTGACGCAAGGACGAAGATCCACCTTCAAAACTACCTTGAGGGCAGATCGGATGAAAACCCGGCTTTGTTTGTTTCCCTGAAATCTCCCTTTGACCGGCTGATGATCGGCGGAGTGGAGACACGACTTCGGGAATTGGGAAAGCGTCTGAATATCCCGAAGGTTCACCCTCACAAGTTCAGGCGTACACTGGCTACAACTGCCATAGACAAAGGAATGCCCATAGAGCAAGTCCAGCAGCTCTTAGGGCATCAGAAAATCGACACCACCATGCACTATGCAATGGTGAAACAGCAGAATGTGAAGCTGGCACATAGAAAATACATCGGTTAGGATGGTGGGTAGTATGAATGGAACAATATATATGCCCGTTGGTGAAGCTTGTTCGTCTATTTCGGACACTTATCGCGAAAAAAAGAATATGGTGACGCTTATCAATACCTCGGACGTTTTAGAGGGTAGAGTTCTCAACCACGAACGAGTTCCAAACTCCAATTTGAAAGGGCAGTTCAAGAAGACTTTTCAGCGAGACGATATTTTATATAGCGAGATCCGTCCACAGAACAGGCGGTTTGCCTATGTGGATTTTTCGCCCATAGACTATATCGCTTCAACTAAACTGATGGTAATTCGTGCAAAAAAGGATGTGGTATCTCCTAAGTACCTATACTATTTCTTGAAGAATAGTTCCACAGTTGCAGAACTTCAACTGTTAGCTGAAACGCGATCTGGCACATTCCCTCAGATTACATTTTCCGAAGTTGCCAATTTGACCATACCCGTTCCTTCGCTTGCTGTACAAGAAGTTATCGTACAAACGATGCAATGCCTCGAAGATAAGATCACCTGCAACGAGCAGATAAACGATAATTTAGAGCAGCAAGCTCAATCCTATTTTCAAGAATTATTTGTTGATAATGCTGATCCAGAATGGGCTATCGGAACAATTAGCGATCTTGGTACTGTTGTTGGAGGCAGTACACCTTCAAAAGCTAAACCTGAGTATTACACGGAGTCCGGTATAGCATGGATAACCCCGAAAGATTTATCTATCAACAAGTCGAAGTTCGTTTCTCATGGTGAGAATGACATAACTGAACTTGGTTTGAAGAACAGCAGCGCAGCAATCATGCCAGAAGGAACAGTGTTGTTCTCATCTCGTGCGCCAATAGGTTATATTGCTATCGCCGCTGGTGAAGTAACAACAAATCAAGGCTTCAAATCAGTTGTGCCTAAGCCGGAAATTGGAACACCATTTGTTTACTTCTTCTTGAAAAACACTCTCCCGGTTATTGAGGGCATGGCATCCGGGTCAACATTCAAAGAAGTATCTGGCAGCACTATGAAAAATGTCCCGGCGGTTATTCCTGACGCTGAAACTCTTGCCAAATTCAGCGACTTTTGCGCTCCTATCTTTGCGCAGCAACGTATTTTGGAAGAGCAGAATCAATCGCTTGCGACATTGAGAGATAATCTTCTGCCGAAGCTCATGTCCGGCGAGATTGATGTCTCCGCCGTCCAACTCTAAGCCGCAAAATTATCGTTTACCTGATATGGAGGATATACCATGTTTAATAAAGTTCAGGAGAGCTTGAAAAGAAGTAAAGATGAGCGTCAGAAAAAGCGGCTTGAAAAGGAACGGCTTCGTCTTGAGAAAGCCGCAGCAGAAGCAGTTCGCGAGAAAGAGCGGCTTCAACATGAGGCGGAAAAGATACAGGCTGAAAAAGATCGCCTTCTCTCCCTTGATGACAAAGGGCTGATGGTAGAACTGATTCTGGCAGTGCGCGGCTTATACTCACAGATAGAGTACATTCAGAGTCAGCAGGAGTCTTTATCCGAGCGGATTGACGATATTGAGTCAGACATCTCTTCCATCCGCAGCGACATTTCGGATTTGGAGAGCAGAATGAGTTCGTCCGATCAATAAAAGCCAATGAAGGAGGCGCAGACGTGATTATTTCCCCGCAATCTCTTGATACAAACCTCAGTCAGCTTTTAGCGGAGGTTAAGTCCGGCTCAATGCAGTTGCCGGAGTTTCAGCGTGACTGGACATGGGATGATAACCGAATTAGAGGCATCATCGCCAGTTTATCACAGGGTTATCCTATGGGTGCCATCATGCGGCTGCAATACGGCAATCCGGACATCCAATTCAAATACCGTACAATTACGGGTGTAAAAGGCGTTTCTGTGAAGCCGGAGCATTTGATTCTCGATGGTCAGCAGCGGCTTACTTCAATTTATCAGGCAACATCCTCTAAAGAGCCGGTCTCGACCAAAACAGAAAAAGGCAAGGCTATTAAGCGTTATTACTATCTCTCAATGGAGAAGTGCCTTGACGATGATGAGGATCGTTTTGATGCTGTCCTCTCCATCCCCGAAGACCGCAAGATAAAAGAGAACTTTGACCGAGACGTGAAGCTCGACCTCTCCACCAGAGAGTATGAATATGAGAACAAGCTGTTTCCGGTCAATATTGTGTTCGACAGCAACGCTGTTATGGACTGGTTCATGGGCTACATGACGCACTACGGAATGAAGCCGGAGGCGATGGATGAGTTTAAGCGTTTTCAAGCTGATGTACTAAATACGATTTCTGGCTACAAGTTGCCTGTTATTACGCTGGACAAGTCCACGCCGCGAGAGGCAGTGTGCAAGGTGTTTGAGAACGTCAATACCGGTGGTGTTCCTCTCACGGTGTTTGAGCTTGTTACCGCAACTTATGCCACAAGGGACTTTGACCTGAGAAAAGACTGGGTGCAGTGTCGAAATACAATTTGCGGTTTCGGTGACACGCTGAGAACAGACCTGTTCGATGGGATTGATGAGACTACCTTCCTGACAACGGTTTGTCTCTATACAAGCTATTTGAACAAGCAGTCTGGAAAGACAAACACAATCTCCTGCAAAAAGAAAGATGTTCTGGGACTTCCTTATGAATCGTACATAGCAAACCGCGATGCGGTGTTAGTCGGGTTCAAAATCGCAAAGGAGTTCCTTCTTCGGGATCAGTGCGTTTTCCGTCAAAGAGACTTGCCCTATACAACGCAGTTGATCCCACTTGCAGCAATCTGTGCTGTTCTCGGAAAATCCAAATGCAACGAGCCAAACACGATTAAAACGCTCTCTCGGTGGTATTGGTGCGGGATTTTGGGTGAGATGTACGGTGGTGCTAATGAAACCCGGTATGCCTACGACATTGAAGACATGGTTGAAGAGGTTAACGGACGTCCGAATGCAATGCACACGATTAACAGCGCAGTCTTTTCTTCTACGCGACTTCTAACTCTTCAAACTCGCTTGAGCGCTGCTTATAAGGGAATTATGGCTCTTCTCTACAAGGAGAAATGCCGTGATTTTATGAACAACACGACGATTGACATTGTGAACAGTATGCTTGAGTCTCCGGACATTCACCACATCTTCCCAGAGGCATATTGCGAGAAAATGGGTATCAAGCGCGAACGATATAATTCTATCATTAACAAGACACCGATTCTTCCAGCAACTAACCGCTCGATTGGCGGAAATGCGCCGAGTGAGTATCTGGGGGCAATTCTAAAGAAGGTTGATGGACTGACCGAGGATGAACTGCAAGCACGGGTAGAATCGCACTTTGTTGACTATGCAAAATTGAAGGCAAATGACTTTAATGGCTATTTCATTGACAGGGCTAAGAACCTTCTCAACTTGATTGAGAAGGCAATGAATAAGCCTGTTACCGACAGAGATGCAGAAAACACGCAGGATCAGTTCGGGGCAAGTCTGGCTTAAAAGGGAGTGACAAACTATGGCGGGATATTTTACCGAATCAAATTATGAGAATGCCGTCTTGCAGCTTCTCAATGAGGAACTTGGATATAACTATGTCTATGGACCGGAAGTGGAGCGCGATTATCACTCTCCGCTTTATGAGGATGTCCTGCTGCCCTCTTTGCAGCGGATCAACAAGAGCCTGCCTATGGACGCTCTGACGGAGGCAATCTATAAGCTCAAGAACTTTGAAACTGGAACGCTCTTGCAGAAGAACATGGTCTTTATGGACTACCTCCAAAACGGAGTCCCGGTAAAATACTATGACAAGGGTGAAGAACGCTCTACCCTTGTTTACCTTGTAGACTTCAAAAATCCTGCCAGTAACGAGTTCACAGTTGCGAATCAATGGACTTTCATTGAGAACTCCGAAAAAAGACCAGATGTGATTCTCTTTGTCAATGGTCTCCCACTCGTCATTGTGGAGTTGAAGTCTCCGTCCCGCGAAGAAACCGATGCTTCCGCAGCATACCGCCAGCTCCGGAACTATATGTATGAGATCCCCTCTATGTTCATTTATAATGCGGTATGTGTCATGAGCGACTTGACCACTTCAAAGGCTGGTACAATCACGTCCGGCGAAGACCGCTTTATGGAGTGGAAAACAACAGACGGCAGCTATGAGAATACGCAACACGCATCATTTGACACATTCTTTGTAGGACTGTTTGAGAAAACCCGCTTCCTTGACATCGTGAAAAACTTCATCTGCTTTAATGTGGATGGACAGAATACTTTCAAGATACTCGCCGGGTATCATCAGTATTTCGCAGTCAAAAAGGCGATTGAGTCTACAAAACACGCAACCGTGACGGACGGTAAGGGTGGCGTCTTCTGGCATACACAGGGCAGCGGAAAATCGTTGTCTATGGTCTTCTATGCTCATTATCTGCAAGAAGCGTTAGAAAGCCCCACTATCGTTGTCATTACCGACCGTAACGATCTGGACGACCAGCTTTACGGACAATTCGCCCGCTGCAAGGACTTCCTCCGGCAAACGCCGCAGCACGCTGAGAGCCGCAAGAATCTGAAAGAACTGCTTGCAAACAGACAGGCAAACGGCATAATCTTCACGACCATGCAGAAGTTTGAAGAAAGCAACGAAGCTCTTTCGGAGCGTCGGAACATTATCGTGATGGCTGATGAAGCGCATCGTGGGCAATATGGTCTCAATGAGAAGGTTGTGGTCAAGCAGAAGGACAACGGCGAAGTCGAGGCGAAAACCGTTATCGGCACTGCCCGCATTATAAGAGACACGCTTCCTAATGCGACCTACATTGGATTCACCGGAACACCGATCTCCACAAAAGACCGCAGTACACGAGAGGTCTTCGGTGATTACATCGACATCTATGATATGACACAGGCAGTTGAAGATGGCGCGACCAGACCCGTCTACTACGAGAGCCGTGTGATTCACCTGAAACTCGACGAGAACACCCTCCATCTGATCGATAATGAGTATGACATTATGGCTGACAACGCCGATCCGTATGTCATTGAAAAGAGCAAAAAGGAACTTGGTCAGATGGAAGCAATCCTCGGTGCCGACCAGACGATCAATTCCTTGGTAAATGACATTCTTGATCATTACGAGAATTACCGTGAGAATATCCTAACCGGCAAGGCGATGATCGTTGCTTATTCGCGTCCCATAGCAATGAAGATTTATAAGCGCATTCTTGAGCTACGCCCAGCGTGGACGGAAAAGATTGCAGTGGTCATGACGCAAGGCAATAACGATCCCGAAGAATGGCGTGAGATTATCGGCAACAAAGCTCATAAGGACGATATGGCGCGGAAATTCAAAGACAACAACTCTCCGCTGAAAATCGCCATCGTCGTGGATATGTGGCTGACCGGCTTTGATGTTCCCTCCCTCGCTACGATGTATGTCTATAAGCCGATGGCTGGACACAACCTGATGCAAGCTATCGCCCGTGTCAATCGTGTCTTCAAAGATAAAGAAGGCGGTTTGGTTGTCGATTACGTCGGTATTGCGGCTGCACTGAAACAGGCAATGAACGACTATACTGCCAGAGACAAGAAGAACTATGGTGATACAGATGTAAGCAAGGCTGCATATCCGAAGTTCCTTGAAAAGCTCTCTATTTGCAGAGATTTGTTCCACGGATTCAGTTATGAGAAATTCATGACCGGAAGCGACCTCGACAGGGCGAAGCTCATCAGCGGCGGAGTGAACTTCATACTCGGCAAGAGTGTTGCAGAGTACGAGCTTCCCGACCATGAGAAGACACAGAATGTGTTTATCAAAGAAGCCCTGCTTCTCAAGCAGGCACTTTCGCTGTGCAGCAGCTTGGTAGACGAGCAAACTCGCATGGAGGCAGCTTTCTTCGAGTCCGTAAGAACAATGACCGTGCGCTTGGTTTCAGGCGGTACCGGAAAGAAGTTTACGCTTCCGGAAGTAAATGAGCGCATTAACGAGCTTTTGAAGCACAGCATCAAGAGCGAAGGTGTTATCAACCTCTTCTCCGATGTCCAGACTGAGTTTTCGTTGTTCGATCCGAAGTTTCTTGAAGAAGTGGCAAACATGAAGGAGAAGAATCTTGCAGTCGAACTCCTGAAAAAACTGATTTCCGAACAGGTCTCTGTTTACCGTCGAACAAATATTGTCAAGTCTGAAAAGTTCTCCGAAATCATTCAGAGCGCAATGAACCGCTATTTGAACGGAATGCTGACCAACGAGGAAGTCATTCAAGAATTACTCAAGCTGGCGAAAGACATTGCCGCTGCTGCCGCCGAGGGTGAAAAACTCGGATTGACAGCGGACGAGCTTGCTTTCTATGATGCCCTCACAAAGCCGCAAGCAATCAAGGACTTTTACGAGCATGACGAGCTTATTGCTATCACGAAAGAACTGACAGATTTGCTTCGCAAAAACCAGACAATAGACTGGCAAAAGAAAGAGAGCGCAAGAGCTGGAATGCGCCGCCTGGTCAAAAGGTTGCTGAAAAAACACAAATATCCGCCAGAGGGTATGGATGATGCTGTCCAGACTGTCATGAGCCAGTGTGAGATGTGGACGGACAATGTAATGACCGCTTAACTCCCCTACGAGAAAGGAGTAGATCATGGGCAATTCAGTCATGTTGAATGGCATCGAATATGCCGGAGAACAGATTGCTTACAAAGACAGCACCTATGAGCTTGTGTCAAAGGTTGCATACCTGATCGGCGTCCCGCTCCGTATTTTCCAAAATGAACACGAGCCGCCGAAGATAGAGATATACGACCGGCTTGAGCAGGATAAAAATGCCCGCATCATCCGAAATCTATGTATCATCCGCACCGCCATTGAGCGCAATTACCGGAAAATAAATGACATCATGCGGATGGAATACCGTGGGCTTCTTTCGATGCCTGAGATCCTTCCGATGTCCAGTATGCAGCAGCTTTCAAATGACGGAATCAGCTTTATCAAAAAGTCGAGTACAAAGCTCTGCCACCACATTATCGAGATCAACCGGCTGATTTCAGACCGCATTAACAACTGCAAAAGCCTCTTTCCAATCTGGATTAACTGGGCGTACATAAAAGAGCTGTTCATTATGCCAAACGGCTTGACAGAGGACGGAACGAAAGATGCTGCGGACATCTATTACGCAAGTCTCTCCTACTACCCCTATCAAATGTACATCAACTGGGTACCGATGGACGAGGGCAATGTCCTCTATAATGACAAGAAGTTTGCAACGCTGCTCTATCAATGGCACAATGACGCATTTACAGAATACAGTAAAGTCTCGGATGCCGGTGCTTTTGTAAAGAACAATATCTACGACTTCATAGATGACAGTGAGAAGACCGTATTGGTAGTGGACTGCGAAAACTCTGACCCGTACAAGCTGTGCGCCACGCTCAAAAACCTTGATTATGAGGTCATGCAGAAAATTACGGCGATCATTCTCTTTGATGACGTACATACCGCTACGGCATGGCGGATTCTTGAAAACTACACCCGCATTCCCGTTGAGCATATCATGATTGAGCGGATCAAGCAGAACAAATCACTGGTAGACATCAGGCTCACCGCAAGAGCCTGTCAGGAACACTACCAGAAGCAAGTGGATTCCTTTGTCATCGTCTCAAGCGATTCCGACTACTGGGGGCTAATTTCTTCCTTACCGGACGCCAGATTCCTTGTCATGATTGAGCGGGAAAAATGCGGACCGGATATGAAGGCAGCACTTGCAGAATCCGGGATATTCTACTGCTATCTGGATGACTTCTACTCCGGCAACAGCGAGGACATCAAGAAAAACGCACTGTTCAAGGAGATGTACCGCTGGATTGACAACTCCGTTCACCTGAACGTCAACGATATGTTTGATGCAGCTCTGCGAAACACGAGGATCGAAATGTCTCCCGCAGAGCGGCGGCAGTTCTATGAGAAGCACATCAGGCACATGACGCTGACCATCGACGAGAACGGAAACGTCAGCATTGAACTGAAACGCGGATAGCCTTGGTTTCTATTCCGGGAGGAATGTGGATGGACAACAGATTCTATTTTGGATTCAATACATCGGAGGAACGGAAAAAGCGCAGAAAAGCAGAGCTGTACTCCATGAGTGAGCAAGTCAGCACCTTCTTTTGGGATGAAGCCCCGCAGCATGGATTGGAAATGCGTGAAGGGCAGCAGGATATGTCCTTTGAGATTGTGGACGCCCTCATAAACGATCAGCATTTTGCGATTGAAGCTGGCGTGGGCATTGGCAAGTCCTTTGGCTATCTAGTGCCGGTGCTGCTGTACAGCAAACGCATGAACAAGCCGGTCATCATCGCAACCTCGACCATTGCGCTTCAAGAACAGCTCTGGCGCGATGTCCACGCGGTAATGCGCCTTCTTGGGCTGAACAGAGATGTCATCCTCGCAAAAGGACAGACCCATTATCTCTGCAACAAACGCGTAGACGAGTATATGTGTGACCCGAAAGCAGACCCACCGGACGCGCTCAAAGAAGGAATCCAGCAGGGCTATGAGGAACGCAAGGATTTCCAGGAGGTTTTGCCGCAAGGCGTCTGGGATAAGGTAAACGTGCAGCGGTTCAGCATGAAGAGTTGCGGCTCCTGTGAAAAGAAGTGCAAGTATTACAAGGTCCGCGCAGCGTTAAAGCTCACAGATGGTGTTGTTCTGTGCAATCAGGACTTTCTCACCCAACATCTCATGAAGCTCCGGCGCGGTCAGGACGGGCTGATTAACGCCGCCGCTGATCTGCTTGTCGTGGACGAAGCGCACAACTTGGATGATAAAGTGCGTAGTGCCACAACGGAACGTTTCGGACAGGGTATGCTCTTTGGTATGATCAAGAGTGCATTCTATGAGCTGCGATCCTCCGATCAAAGCAGCGTGTCCAGAGAAAAGCGAGAGGCAGAGAGCGCAATCATCGCCTTCTATAACTGCCTGAAAGCACAAGTTCAAAAGCAGATCGACGATGCAGATCAGGATATGCGCTACGCTGACCGCTTTTTCTTTGACCAAAGCGGCAGTGCGGTTGAGCTGCTTACGGAAATGAACGCCGCCATACACAACCTTGCGTCCAGCATTCAGATTTATTCCAGCATGGATTTCAGAAGCAACCGTTCCTTTGCTGCTTCTGATGATCTGGATGCCGTCAGCGAGTCCCTTTCGGAGCTTCTTGACCAGATAGATGATATGCTGATCTGGATCGAGCAGCACGGCAGCAACACGGAACTCGTCTATTGCCCTAAAAACACAAAAGAAATTGTGAGCCGCCTATACTTCAATGGTGATGAAAGAACCATCTTGACCTCTGCCACGCTGACGAACGCCACGAGCGGGTCTCTGGAAGAACAGTATTCTTACTTTATCAGCAATACCGGCTTTCCCGCTGGTGACCGCGGCTGCTTATCCGAACCAAAGCCTTCCCCATATCCATACGATGAACACGCCATGATCTACTATTGCGACGATCTCCCACACCCGACCAGAGAACATGAAGCCTTCATTGAAAAGGGTGTGGAGCGACTGCTTGAGATCCTGAGCATTTCCAATGGAAAGGCACTCGTGCTGTTTACGGCAAAGACCGACATGGAAGAGGTCTACTCCATTCTCGGTAAGAAAAATCTTCCGTACAAAATCCTGATGCAGCAGCCGGGATCGTCGCAGGACAAGGTGCTGAACGAGTTTAAGGAAGATACGAACTCTGTGCTTCTGGGGACGGGTGCATACTGGGAAGGTATCAGCATTGAAGGAAAAAGCCTTTCCAATGTCATCATTTTCCGGCTTCCGTTCCCTGTCCCCGATCCAATTATCGAGTATAAGTGTTCCGTTGCTAAGGATGCTCTGATGGAGGTTCGCGTTCCCGAAATGATTATCAAGCTCAAGCAGGGCATCGGGCGGTTGATCCGCAATTTCACAGACACCGGCATTGTCTGCATCATCGACCGAAGACTGCGGGATGAGCCGCCGGAACGCTATCATGACATTACATGGGACTCACTGCCTATCAAAAATCGGACAAGCAGTTTGGAAGAACTGAGGAAGTTTTACGAAGGTCTGCCCTCAGCCAAGGAATGATGATACAAACGGCAGTCTCTTCGGAAACATAGAGCAGCCCCCAAAAAACGACAATCAGTAAACGGAGGTGTATCATGTTGTACAATGAAAATCTGCACGAAGAAGAACAACATCTGATCCAGCAGATTGCCGAGCAAACAGAGAGAGGAAAAATCGACTGGGAACTGACGGAGTATAATCCGCTGTCCTTTCTGAATGAGGACAAGATAGACAAAAACCCAGCAGTAATCTGTCAGTCCTTCTCCTTTGAAGCGATCATCGGCGGCTCCCGTTACGAACTTGATGTCATGGAGAATATTGATGTGCCGTCCGGTATGGGAGACTACACCATAACCTTGACGCGGGATGAAACCGAGAATTATCTTAAAATTGAGGATGCGCTTTCCTTTGACTGTGACCGCTATGAATGCACACCGGAGGAAGTCGCAGAGCGATTTGCGGACAGCCCCATTGTCCGTCTCTGCAACGCCATCATTCCTGCCACGCTTGGGCAGGAGGATTTAGAAGAGGTCTTCACATGGGCAAGGTTTTTCAACGAGACTGGCATTTCTGCAAAGCTGATGAATCATCCGCTGACCAAGCTCTGTGAAAAGCTGTTCGACGAACACCGTCTGATGGACTATCATCGCTGCGTCTTGGATGTGGACTATCGAAAGCTGCTCCTAAATGAACTTCATAACTAAGACACGGAAAAACGCCCCCGACACTGTGCCAGACGCACAGTGCCGGGGGCATTCCCGTTTCCAGCGATTTAATTTTCTCTCGGCAAGTGACTGTTCATAAGGTGACACTTTCCGTTTTACGAAGCCGTGAAAATTCGATGTGTTCCGTGGAGATGTTCACTGGGCAGCATACGCCGTACACGTTTCCAATAATCACCGAGTAGTGCAATGTGTATTCACTATCGGGAAAAACTTCACGGTTTTCACAACGCTTGATTCAGGAGTGGGATTTTTGCCTTATTCCCGCGTGACATCAAGGGAAACCGGATTGATAACGATGATAGATTTGCCCTTTTTGTGGGCATATCTCACGGTGTTCCCGGTACCGCTGGGGCATCCATTCCATACTGCGAGAATATAATCGGCGTGATCGACCATGTACCGATTTCTCTTGTCCATGCAGTCCGACGTGTACTCCCGTTGCAGCATGGTCTCCTTGTCACACTTTGCCGCGATATTATAATACCGTTCCCGTGAAGCCACAGACCATTTGATCGCTTGTGTCTCACAAGGGATTGCACTTTCCAGAGTAATGTGAGGGTATTTTGATTTCAAATCGAGTACAATTTCCGCAGCGTACATATCGACGCCAAGAGCCATGCCGGTAATAAAATGCGTGACGCCCTCGTTCTCGATGAGTGCTACAATCTGATCCCGCATAACAGATATCAAAGAAGTACAACGCTTATCGGATTCATCAAAGCCGAACGGAAGACTCTGCGGTCTATGACCGGTAAACGCACAAGTCTTGCCTTGAACGGATTGCTTTTCAGCTTTTTGAGCAGACTTTCTAAACTCAATAATGCGCGACATGACACCCCTTCTTTCACTCTTTTGGTAGGTAACTCCATTCTATCACCCTCATCACGGACAGTCAACGCATTGTCGTTAGTAAAATCAACGACGGTGTACCGTGGATAATGACACCGCCGTTAGGTACACTAAATGCAAAGGTGGTGAGGCTATGCGAGAGAAGAAGGACATCAATATTGAAATCGGCGGCAATATTCAAGTGGCAAGAGAACAGGCGGGCTATACGCAGGACACGCTCTCAGAAATGCTTGGCATGACGCCGAATCACCTGAGCGCCATTGAGCGTGGTGCATCCGGTATCTCTCTTGAAGCCTTGCAGCGTCTTTGCCGTTTGCTGGGCGTCAGCGCAGACCGAATTATTTTTGGGACTGACGATCCAGAAGCGGAAGCCCTTGCGCTTGCCAGACGTATTTCGGATATAAAGCCGGAATACCGGCAACAGGTTCAAGAGTTGCTGTCCGCTATTTTGAATATGTCGTAAAAAAAGAGCCTCTGCCGATACCCGAAACGGGCAGCGACAGAGGCTCTTGATTCGTTTTCCGGGCATTCAAACAAGTGCCGAAATCGACACTTATTTCTGCGCTAAAGAAGAAACTGCGCAGGGAATACAATCACTTAGGTTGGTCAATTTGAGTCTCTCTGAGGCTTGCAATCACGGACTTTTTCGACCCCTAACTGTCTACACTGCGATGCCTTGCGGGAGAAGTGCGGACAGGCGATGAGATCCGCACGGAAGCTCTGCTTGCATCTATGGACGCAGCGGACGCAGAAGCGGTTATACTTCCGTCGTCCGCTGTCCCCGATGAAGAACGACCACTCCTGCCGCCATTTCTTACTTCTGCTCAAAGCTCAATCTCTCCTTTGTGCTTTTTTGGAGGGCAGCATTCCTTCTGCTTTTCAGCCTTTGCAGACTTGAGCCTGTCCATGATGGAGGACTTTTCGCCCCTTTCGGGGGCTTTGACCTCTGCGGTCTTGTCCTCCTTCGGACCGTTGTTGATGATCCCATCAATCATGCCGTAGTCATCCTCCATCGACATCTCTGCTGCCTTGAGATAGTTTTCCTTCTCAAGTGCCGCCATCCAGCTTTCCTTGCTGATACCGAGCATTCCGCCCTTTGCCGCATGATCGGCAATCTCTTTGGCATCCACGCACAAGCCCTCGGTGTTATCGGAATAGAGACGGTAAACCTCGCAGCCCTTCTCCAAAGCCTTCTCAGCCGCCTCCTGACCGGCGGGAAGAACGCCAGCCCATGCGTAGCCGTAGTCCTTCATATCCTGAACGGAGAGCGCGGAATCGGGCATTTCCGGCACTTCCTTGACCTCAAGGTCGAGAAGGCGGAGCGTGTCATCGTCGAAGCCGTTGTAAACATCATCAAGGACGAGCTTGCCGCGCTCATCGACGATGATGCAAGCCGCCTCATCGCCGTAGGCGTCATGCTCCATCAGGTAAAAGCTGTGACCGCCGACCTCGTGCTGGTCAATGGTGTGCCACGTCCCGATGTGACCGGCAACCGTCAGACCGGAGGTATCGGCGTTCATCTCAAAGTCCTTCTGCTCGGTAGCTTCCTGCTTCTGCTGTTCCTTCGAGATCATGGGGATCGCAACAATCTTATCGCCCAACTTAACAAACTGCTCCGGCACTTTGAAGTGGTCAGAGAACTTCTGCATCTGCTCTACGGTCAGAGAGCCGAAGCTGTCATCCGTCAAGCCAACTACCATGAATGTTCCGGCAACAACGTCGTAGATGTCACCGTCCTCATCTCGCAGAGCGCGGTTCAGGGGCAGACCTTCCAGTTTGCCTTCCTCATTACAGACTAAGGCAACCGGGTCTTCGTAGGGGTAAATCGCCTCGATGCAGCCGCCGACCTCATGCTGCAAGGACTCCAGACCGGAGTCAATCTCCTTCACATAAGGCTCCTTTCCCGGCTCAACAATGAGAACGGCGATGGTGCGGTCACGCTCGGCGGCTTCCCCTGAGCCGGTAATCCGGTATTCGTCGGGAATATCGTCAAGCTCACCGTCAAACTGCCTGTCCCACCTCTCGCTTGCGACACGGACATAGCCCTCATCGGTGAAGCGTCCCTGCTCATCCATCGCAATGTCGCGCCCATAGCGTTCATAATCGATGTAGTTTGCCAGAGGACCGAGATCCTTTTCAGAGTAGATACCAGCTTCGTGGGCGTAATAGTAGCCGAGGTCGGATTCATCGTTGATACCGGGCATGATGTCGTAGCAGTCCAGATTGAACGTCAGGTTGATGAGATCGTCGATGTCGCTGACCTCATCGCAGCCAGCCTCCATAATGGCAACGAGCTTTTCCTGATCGCTCAGGGAAAGCTCGTCAATCAAAGCGGCAAGGTAGTTGAGCTTATCAAGGCTCTCGTACTCGCCAAGCATCTTCTGAACGCCATAGATCGGGCATTCGTAGTCGGTGATAAACCACTCTTCGTAGGGCTGACCAAACTCATCCTGCTTGCCGATCCCGATGCGCTCAAAGACCTTCTGCATCTCTTCTTCGGTTGTCGGGAACTTCACCCACTCACCGACCAGCATACCCTCGTTGTACTTGCCAAGGTTCGTGACAAAGGCTTCAAAATCACCGTCTAATACGGGCATAGGCATCCTCCTTTCAGTCATCCACCATGCCGTCCGGCATGATATACAGTTCCTCAAACTCCGCGTCGGTCATGGCGTCGAGCTTCCGGATGGTCTTATACATCAGCTCTGCGATCTCTCCGTCCATGTCGTTCAGGGTGACGCTCTTCATATCGTCAATCAGCCGCTTCCGGCTGGACGTATTGAAGCAGCACATGAGGTTGAGTTCTTCTACGGTAAAGTTTTTCATATCAGAGTACCATATCCTTTCCTTTCGATTTCTGCGGTTTCGGCGTGTGGGTCGGCTGTGCCTTCTGTGCGGATTTCAGTTTGTCACGGATGGATTCACGGGCAGCGGGCTTCTTTGGGATGGTGTCGTAGATGGCAGTTCCGGCATCCTCCACATAGGCGCGGACATACTGGATGCTCTCAGAAAAGCGGATTGGGCGGTTCTTGTCCTCAATGTTGGTCAGCCGGACTTCATCAGCGGAAAAATCAACCGCGTCGATTCTGCACCTGATTCCGTCCACATTCAGTGTCGCGCCGACAGGAATGTAATCTGCGGCTTTGAGTTCCTTGAAGGTCTCGCCGTCCTTGCTGAGAAAGACATCCGCGCCGGACTGCCAGAGCTTCTTTGATGCAGCTACCCACGCAGCTTCACGGAAGCCGGTCACCGGTATGGAGGGCTTGCCGCGCACCTTCTTCTCAAGGAGCTTCGTGCCGAGCAAGGGCGCGGCTTTTTCCGCGTCCTTGCCGTACAGCTCAAAATAGCCGTTCTGAGCAAAGCAGACCAGCGCGTCGGGATGCGCCTTTTTGACCGCCTCGTACTTGCGGAGTTCTGCAACGGGCAGAGAGGCAAGCCCCTCCATCTTCTCCGCCTCCGGCAGTCTGTCACGGCGGGTTTTCTGCTTGGACAGCACTTCCGCCAGAGCCTCCGCATCCTTTGGGAGCGTCTGGTGGGTTTTGACGCCGCCATGCTCACCGACCAGAGCCATTGCTGCATCGAAGCTGCTGCGGCAGGGGGCGTCCAGCACATAGCCGTCTGCAAAGGTCAGCCTGTCATGATCCGGCGCAACCGAGTTCTGCGCTACATTTGCCGCCTGTTCCCGGTAGTTGATCTCAAAGACATCTCCGAAGACCTTGCCGTGCTTGACGGTCTTCGGGATAATGACGCGGGCAACGCACTCGTCGTAGGTCTGCTCCGCATAAAAACGGAAGGTGTTGTGATCCCGCGTTCCCTGAATAAAGACCTGATTTTCATTGAGGCAGTGTGTTCCATGCGGGCGGCAGAACCACATCAGCGTTTTCTCTTCGGGATTCGGACTTTCGGCAGCGCGGCGGATGATGCGCTTGTCGATGTCGAAGTCTTCCTTGTAGCTGTCTACATGACTGTCCACGAGCTTCTGCAGCTCCGCAACGATGTCAACGTCTGTGTATTTCTTCATGCGTCTCCTTTCTCACAACTCCATGTCGTGCGTTTTGGCTTTGACCGGTGACTTCTTCTCCGGCTGCTGTTTCGCGGCAGTCCTGAGCTGATCACGGATAGAGGGCTTTTCCTGCTTCTGCTCCTGCTTGACGTATTCCAGCGTCGGCAGCAGCTCACGGTAACAGCCCTGCGTTTTCCGCGCCGCATGACGGCGATGGATTTTGAACAGCGGCTCACCATTCTGCGTGACCGTGTTACCCTCGATCCTGACGCCGTTCCGTGCCAGCAGATTGAAGGAATGGTTAGAGGCGCGATAGGACGCCCGCATACCGTCATTGTTATAGGCAATCTGCCCCTTGAGCGTGTCCATGACTGCGGCTTTGATTTCCTTCTCTTCCGCAGTCAGACGGTGCGCCTTCTGTGCTTTCACAGCTTCCTCCGGCATGGGAACAACGGGAGACTTGACCTCCACGGTTTTTACCTCAATCGAGGTAATCTCATCGTTCTCCCATGCAACGACCTCCGGGTCTTTTTCCTCTGTTTTCTCAGAAGTGGCTTCCTTCTGGGGTTCGGTCTGCTGACGAAACGCATCCACGAAAAGTGCGGTCAGTCCGGGATTGGGTTTATCCACAAGGAAGCGCGAGGCGTTCTCCGGGCAGACATCAACGCTCTTCGCCCATTCCTTGAGGGGCTGCGGAATGCGCCCGTCAAAGTCTTTCTGCTGGATAGTGTTTGCGAGGACATACCGGACGCGCTCCGGAGAGAACTGCTCAAGGACACTTTTCACGGCAGCAACCGCATCCAGCCGGTTATCTCCGTAGTTGGTGCTGATCGCCGCTTCAATCGCACGGCGGCATTCCACGTTTGCAGCGAGAGAAGCACGATATGACTCCAGCTCACCGGCTTCATAGGCATAATTCGCCGTCTCGCGGTAAATGGGGACTTCCGGCTTTTCCTCCGGAACAGCTTCCTTTACGGGAGCTTCGACTTCCATCTCTGCGGACTGTGCTTTCTCTGCCAGCAACACCTTGAGCTTGGCGTCAATGCCCTCGATCATCTCAGCCGCCGTCTTGCGGATGGTGTCCAGAGAGCTTTTCAGTTCCTTTGTTTCCTTGCCGGATGACCAACCAGCGATGTAACCGAAGGAGTAGTCCGAGGTTTCAATGCCGTACCGTTGGCAGACGGTGTAGGCAACGCTTTCCGCTTCAACCTCCTTGGTGTGCCGATCCTTCTTGTCTTCTGGCGCGGCTTTCTCATCCGGCTTGACGGCGTGGAGCTTTGCGTGGGCGATCTCGTGAATGGCGGTTTTGACCGTCTGGATTTCGCTCATGCCCTCCTGAATGGCAATGCGGCTTTCAACCGGCGAGAAGAATCCCTTTGCACCGCCCGGAATGTCCTCAAAGGAAATAGGGACGGGAGATTCCTGCCTGAGCGCGTCGAAGAACGCCTCGTAGTTTTCGACGGTGCCTTTCAGCTCATCGACGATGATGTCCGGAAGCTCCTTGCCGTCCGTCTGAGAAACATCAAAGACACTCACCACCTTAAAGGCAGGACGCAGGACTTCGACCGTTTCCGTGACAGTTTTTCCATCTGCGCCGATTACCGGCTTCTGCGTCAAAGGATCAATCTTCTCGCGCTCTTCCTGTGCCTTGTACGGCGCGGGTGCAAGAATCTTGATGCCCTTTTCGCCCTTCATGACCTGACGGTCAAAGTTGCGCTGCCACGAGGTATAACCGGCAACATAGGTTGCCTCCGGCTTCTGCATCGCAATGAGCAGCGTGTTGTTGAAGGAATAGTTGTAGAACTTGGACATCGTGCGGAGATATTCCTTGAACCGCTCGGATTCAAACAGCTCCTTGATGCCCTGTTCCAGCTTGTCCGTGATTTCGCGGACTTGCTGTGCATTTTTGCTTTCAGCCATTTCAAACCTCCATTTCTTATTTGCTTTTTGGCGAAGAAAACCCCGTCTGGGATTTGCTCAGTAAACGAGCCTTTACCTCAGACGGGGTTTCTCTGCGTGTCAGCCGACGATGAAAGATGTTATCTTCCTTCTCCCATTCAATCAGTCTATCAAACAGCTCCGGGTGTTTTGTAATCATGTGCAGCAGCTCTTCGTCGCTTGCATTGGGACAGAACCAGCAGCCGTTTCTCCGGCAGTGAGTGTAGATTGGAGAAAGCAGCCCATGTTCCTGACAGAGCTTGTAGGCGTCCGCCTCTGTCATGCCGTACTTTGCAAGCAGACTGACCTTCTTCACACCGTCCAGACGCGCAAGGCGTTTGGGTTCGTCTTCTGCTATACCGACATAGCTCACGGTGTCCGGCGAGAGTGCGGCATTGTACTTGCGGACTGGCGGGATTTTGCAGTCACGATTGACTGCACACATACCAGCCCATGCAAAGCCGCGAACCTCGCCCTTGTGCGGTCCGCGGGTGATGACATGATGGAACACCTCATCGTAGGTCTTGTCCGCGTGGAGAATGGTGAACTTGATGCCCAGCTCCTTTTCGCAGAAGGGCTTGAGCCGGTCATAGATGAAGTCCCGGTGTTCCGGGACTTCACCGCTTGTGTTCTGATTAAACATGACCTCGCTGAAAACCGCCTCGTCCAGCGGCTCATTGTGCTGTGCCGCCAGCAGGAGCGTCGCTACGCTGTCCTTTCCTCCGCTGCAAGAGGCAATATATTTCGGGCGGCTCATCGGTCAAACTCCATCTTGAAGCTGACGTATTTGCCGCCGCTGTCATCCAGACGGATCACCGCATCGTAGAGTTGAGGCTTCTTCGGCGTGTAAAGCCCGGTCACGCGGCACCAGCCCTTGTCCAGCAGCTCCTTTGCAATCCTCTTGGTCAGCTTCTTTTTCTTGCTGGAAAAGAACTTGTTGTCTTCCCACAGGCAGAAGGAGCATTCCTTGTTCGAGCAGTAGAAGTTGCCCTTGCCGACGTAGACCGGAGAGCCGCAGCGGGGACATTTGCCGATTTCCTCCTTGCCCGTGCCGAAACGCTGGGCTTCGGCATCGGAGAGGAACGGATAGGCTTTCACGAGATCCCCGGTCATCCGGACAATGCCGCTGAGGAAGGCGTCTGCATCCGCATTGCCGCGCTCAATCTCCATGAGCGTGTTTTCCCATTCCGCAGTCATTGCGGGAGACGTGATCTGTTCCGGCAGAACACAGACGAGGTTACAGCCGTCCTTTGTGGGAATGAGGGATTTGCCTTTGCGCTCTGCAAAGCCGGATTTCACCAGCTTTTCAATGATACCGGCGCGAGTCGCGGGAGTGCCGAGACCTTTCTTCTCGGTGTCATCGTCAAACTGATCGTTTCCGGCAGTCTCCATTGCAGACAGGAGCGTGTCTTCCGTGTACTGCTTCGGAGGTGTCGTGAAGTGTTCGGTGATGCTGGCAGATACACCATCCAGAACATCGCCCTCATGGACTTCGGGCAGGGACTTCATGGGATCATCCTTTTCCTTCGTCTTGAGGGAAGCCTTGAACAGCTCTTCAATGGCTTTCCAGCCGTTTTGAACGACGGTCTTGCCCTTGGTTTTGAACGTATAGCTCTCGCAGGAGAGCGTGATTTGCGTTTCTGCGTAGGTGTGCTTCTCGCCGGTCGCACACAGAAGGCGCATCCCGATAAGATTGAGGATTTTCTGCTCCGACTGAGGAAGCGCCGAAACATCCTGCTTTTCGAGCTGGACGGTCGGGAGAATAGCGTGGTGATCTGTGACATTGCTGTTGTTGGTTACGCGGGCAATGTCCGGAGTAACCGAAACGTCGGAGAAAAGCGGAAGCTGGCGGCAGACGATGGAAATGACCTGACGGGCAGTGTCCTCCATATCGTCCGTGATGAACTGGCTGTCCGTGCGCGGATAGGTCAGGAGCTTTTTTTCGTAGAGCGTCTGAACGAGATCGAGCGTCTGCTGGGCGGTGAAGCCGTAGTATCGGTTTGCCTCGCGCTGCAAGGTGGTCAGATCATAGAGCTTCGGAGGATTGACGGTTTTCGTCTCCCGCTTGAGAGAAGAAACGACGGCTTGCTTTTTCTCGCAAGCCGCCGCAATCTTTTTTGCTTCCTCTTCGGTTTTGACCTTTTCCAGATCGGCGGTCAGATCGCCCTTGCCGACGTGGACGTTGAAATACTTTTCCTTCTGGAACGTGGAGATTTTCCCGTCACGCTCCACCAGCATTGCAAGGGTCGGCGTCTGGACGCGCCCGACCACCAGCTTCTTGTGATAGAGCGTGGTGAAAAGGCGGGTGCCGTTGATGCCGACAATCCAGTCTGCCTTCGAGCGGCTGAGTGCCGCTTCATAGAGGCGGTCATATCTCTTGCCGTCCCGGAGATGGTTGAAGCCTTCGCGGATGGCGGAGTCCTCCAATGAGCTGATCCACAGACGCTTGAAGGGCTTGGTGCATCCGGCTTTGTCGTAGACCAGCCGGAAGATCAGCTCACCCTCGCGTCCTGCATCGGTTGCGCAGACCAGCTCGGTGACGCGCTTGTCCTTCATGAGAGCGGACAGCACCTTGAACTGCTGTGCTTTGTCCTTCGTGACCTCAAACATCCAGCTTTCCGGGACAATGGGCAGATCGTCATACCGCCACTTGGCATATCGCTCATCGTAGGAGCTGGCGTCTGCCAGCTCCACCAGATGACCGAAGCACCACGAAACGATGTAATTGCCGCCCTCCATATAGCCGTCCTTTCGGGACGTTGCGCCCAGAACCTTTGCGATGGACTGGGCAACGCTGGGCTTTTCAGCAATGACTAAGATCAATCTTCATCACCATCCGTTTCGACATCCTCCGCAATCTGCGGCTCATCATCCTCGTTGATGTACGGCTCTTCCTCGTAGCCTTCATCATCAAAGAAGTCCATATCCTCATCCTTGGGCTTTCTGCCCTTGACGAACTTAATGTAGTAATAAGCTGCACCCGCAGCACCGGCAAGAACAAAGATGACGAGGATCATGCCGATGTTGGATTTCTTTTCGGGTTTAGGGGCGGGAGCATCGGTTTCTGCATCCTTATCCGGCTCAGGTGTAACGGGGGCTGTGCCGGTGCATTCGCTCATGTTGGTCTTGCAGACCGGGCAGTCTGTGTTGACCTGACCGGCAGCGCATTTCTCTTTGCAATTACAGGTAGTCAGAGCAGCCGCAGTGTCTTCATCCAGCAGCGCAAGCAGATCGCTCTCATCGACCATGTTCAGGAAGTACGTCTGATACTGTTCCTCATCTTCGTTGATCGGCGCATCGTAGTCGATGACAATGAAGAAGGTGTTGCCGTTCTTCGTTTGGACAGTGATGAACTGCTTGTTGGTTGCCTTGTCATAGAGCAAGTCGCGGGTGTAGGCGTTGCCCTCATCGTCAATCGGCTCACCCTTCGGCTTTTCAGGGGCGGGAGTGACTGCGGGCTGCTGTTCCGGCTGGGTTGCCTCTGTGACCGGAAGGTTCTGCTCGGTATCATCGGCGTAGGCAAACGCCGTCACCGAGAAGCAGGACAGAACCATGACGCAGACCGCAAGGACGGTCAGAAAACGAAACTTCTTACGCATTGTCGATTACCTCCGTATTTTCGGCGGGCTTGGTGCCGCCCTTCATGGAAGACAGGAACGCCATGATCTGATCCTTTTCCATCACCATAGAGCGCACGGTATTGATGATTTCAAGGTTTTCCAGCTCCGTCTTCTTGTCGTACAGTTCCTTGAGCTGTCCTTCGATTTCGGACTTCTTCTTTTCAGCCTTCTCAATGTCGGAGAGGACTTTCTGATATTTGGGATTCATGAAAAACTCCTTTCTTTTAATAGGCGGGTCTTCCGAAGGCGTAGAAATGCTGCTGCCAATAGGAAGAGTTGATAGATGTGTACTGAATGGGATCGCCGCAGTGAATCATGACGCCATCACCAACGTAGATGCCGACGTGAGACACGCCGGGGGTGTCATACGTCCCGACAAAGAAGATGAGATCACCGGGCTGTGCATTCGCCTTTGAAACCGGCGTACAGACGTTGTAAAGCCCCTGTGCGCCCAATCGTCCGGTATTTACAAGTCCGCTGTTCGTGAGAACGTAGCTGACAAAGCCGGAGCAGTCAAAGGATGTGTCGGGATTGGAGCCGCCCCACACATACGGATAGCCGAGATACTTTTCCGCCTCGGTGATCAGTGTCGCAAACTTCTCGTCGTTCAAGTATTCCGGGTTGACATCGTAGTCGGCAGGAGGATTTGTGATGTACTTGTCCACATAGGGAGAGTCACCGAACAGATCCTCGCGGTTGCCCAGCACCGACATATACGTCGCGTACATGGAAAGCTGTTCCTGAGACATGATGTAGACCGGGACGTGGGAGAGATTGAAGTTTTCGAGCTTCACGTTGCAGATGTAGTAGTCATACGGGACGCGATAGGTTTCCGTGTGCGTGTTGCCGTCTGCGTCCGTCCATGTGTCGGTTTCCGTGCGGTATCTGGTTTCGATGATAACCTCTTCGGTGAGGATGTACTGCTTTTCAAACAGCATTTGGAGCGTACCCTGCACCTCATCCAGCGTGAACTCGCCCTCATGGAGAGCCGAGAGAATGGAGATCAGCACATACGGGTCATGCTCAATATCGTCCAGATCGAAGTGGCATTCATCGTAGTTGTGAGTGCTTTCGTAGGTGTCGAGATAGCGTTGCAGCTCCTGCTCCATTTGGCAATACTGCGCTTCTGCGCCCAGCATCGCATCATCCTCGCTGAGATAGGAGGAAGCGATAACCGACGAACCGGTAGAGGTGAGCATCGAACACGAGCTGATTCCAGCACCGAGCAAAACGAGAAGGGCAATTCCGACGCCGATCCAGATGAAGACCTTCTTGTTCTTCTCAAAGAACTCCTTGATCTTGTCGGACGCCTTCTCACCGAGCTTCTTGCCGGTATTCTTTGTGGCAGTCCCGGCAGTCTGAGAACCGGCATTTCGAGCGGCGGCATATTCCTTCTTGATGCTCTGCTTCTGGTAGTGCTTGTTCATGTTCTGCTTCTTCATCTCAGGATGCTCCTGCTGATTTCTTTCATATTGGAGCTTCGCATCAGCCGCATCCGCCTTGTGATCCAGCTTGGAGACCTTCTCGTAGGGCTTGTTGACGCTGCTTTCCCGATGATGACTGAAATGCCGAGCGGCAGTCTCAGCGGCGATCTCCGCTTTATGCGCCGCCTCAACCGCCGTGTTTTCCTGTTCAACCTCATGGATTTTGCCGTGAATGCCGGAAGCGAGGGTGTCACCGACCTTGCGGACGGTTTTATCCGCTTCAAATTGCAGTTTCCCTTTGCCCTTGGGCTTTTTCAGCTCATCCTCAAAATGAAGGCGGGTTTTGCCCTTGCCGGTTTCCTCATCAAAGACACGCTCTTTCTTGAGAACCTTGTGCGTGGGCAGTTTTTCACGGGCGGCATCCAGACGCTCATGCGCCTTCTCGGACTTCCTTTCGAGCTTCTGCATCCGCTTCGTGGGCGGGGCGGCATCGTCCGAGACCGGCTTTGCAGAGGCGGTTTCCGCCGCTTGAGTGAGAATAGCATCCGCATCCACTGCTTCAACCGCAGAGGTCTTGCGCAGCTTGTGTGTGACAACCGTTTCGGCAATCACCGTGCCGGTATGAGAAGAAACGCCGTGCTGCTCTAAAGTTGGAGGCTTGAACGGCGTTTCCGAGGGCAGCGGTTCAGGTACATTCTGGGGTGGATTTTCTGCCCTTTTCTCTTCTGTGACGGACGTTTCCGAGGGCGGCTGCGTGTCGTTATTCTCGGCGTGTTCCGCCTGAAACTGACGCTGCTGACGGCGCATCTGCACCTTTTTCTGTTCCTCCGCAGAAAGAGCTTCGGAAGGTTCTGCTGTCTCAGCGGGCTTCACCAGCTCCGCATCTTCCAGCCGCTTTGACACACGCTGCTCGGTGCCAGCCGTCAGGTTTTCCTCAACCGCGCCCTCCCGCTTCATCCGCAGAACAACCTTGTCGCGGGCTTTGAGTTCCGGTTCCTTGAACATCAGATTTCACCTCCGATCCGCTTGTAGGCAAGCTCGGTGTATTCTGGGTTCAGCTCTACGCCTACAAAATGCCGCCCCATCTGCGCGGCAACCATGCCGGTTGTGCCGCTTCCCATAAAGGGGTCAAGCACAATGCCGCCTTCTGGACAACCGGCGAGAAGACAGGTTTCAACCAGCTTCGGAGGGTAGGCGGCATAGTGACCGCCCTTGAAGGGGACAGTGTTGATCTTCCAGACATCGCGCTTGTTGCGGAGCGGATTGATGTCACAATCCTTGATCTCGCCATGCTCACGGGGGCGGTTGATGGACTGCGGCTGGGACTGACCGGGAACGGGTTTGCCGTATTTGTTGCCGCCCTTCATGCCGCGCTTGAGGCGTTCTGCCGTTGCGGGGGCAATCGGCTCGGAGATCGCCTTGTAGTCAAAGAAATACTTCCTCGACTTGGAGAACAGGAAAATATGCTCATAGCAGCGGGCGCAGCGGTCTTTGACGCTCTCCGGCATGGGATTATCCTTCATCCAGATGATGTCGTTGCGCAGATACCAGCCGGTATCGCGGAGGGCAAACGCCAGCATCCACGGAATGCCGATCATGTCCTTTGGCTTGCAGCCCTCAACCTTGTTGTTGAGAGCCACAGCCTGACCGTTTCTGCCGTTGGGGTTCTTCGGATCAATAAAATCACCCTGATTGCCTTTTCCGGCGTAGGTGTCCGAAATGTTCAGCCAGAGCGTTCCATCCGGACGCAAAACGCGCCTGACTTCGGTAAACACTTCCGTCAGGCGCGAGATATATTCCTTCGGCGTTGTCTCTCTGCCGATCTGAGCATCCATGCCGTAATCGCGGAGTGCGTAATACGGCGGGGACGTCACACAGCAATGAACGCTGTCTTCGGGCAGAGTTTTCAGGATTTCAAGGCAATCGCCGGTATGAATGATGTCAAGCTCTATAAAAACCAGCTCCTTTCTTCGGATTTGAGCGCATATCAGTCGGAGTAATACTCGTCCGGCTCGTAGTCCTCATCTTCCATGAAGTCCTCGTCGAGATCGTCAATCTCGTCCGCCCAACGGTCGAAGATTTCCTCGGCTTCCTTCGCCGCGTCGCGGTAGAGACTCAGGCGGTTCTTCTCAAAGGCAGCGAAGGCGGGGACGAACTTGCCGAACTCGCGGATTGCCTTCACATCCTGTGTGCGCATATCTGCGACGCACTGGATGATTTCGGACATCGTGAGCAGATCGTCGATCATCAACTCATACTTGTCCTTGGGGATAGTTACGGCTTCATCATCCGCCGCGTCTGCGAAAGGGGTATTCTCATCGCTGTTGCTGCACTTGGGAACATCAACCTTGAAGTAGAAACCGATCATATCCACAGATACCTTGGTCATAATCTGACGCGCCTCCTTGACCTTTTCATCGATGTCCTCCCTCACATGGAGGTAGGCGCGGTGATGCTTCTTGAGGTCGCTTTCCAGTCGGATCAGATCGGTCAGCTCCCACAGAGCCTTAAACAGCGCGGAGGTGTTCTCTCCGTATTCGATAGCGTCCGCATAGGGAATGGTAATCATCTTGTTGTTCATATTCAAAAATCCTCCTTAGTTCTGTACGGTTTCTTCTAAGCGGGTGGTCATGATGCGGTAGAGCTGGGTGTCCTTCGGGAAATTGTCCTTGAAGGGAACGATGGTCGAGCCGTAGAAGATCAGCCCCTCACCGGCATTGGAATTGGTGATGTAGTTCTGCTGGCTGGGCGAGATGTTCAGCGCCTTCGAGAGAATCTGCCGGTCTCCGGACGCCTGATTCAGAAGGTAGACAAAATCCGAGTTTTCAAAAATGTTCTCCACCTCGCGGGACGCAAGCAGATCCTTGACGTTCTGCGTGATTCCGGTCGGAATGCCGCCCCATTTTCTGAAACGCTTCCAGATTTCCACGCTGTACGCGGCGGTCTGTTCCTCTTTCAGCAAAAGGTGGAACTCGTCCATGTAGTAGCGCGTTGCCTTGTGCTGGGCGCGGTTGATGGTAACTCTGTTCCAAACCTGATCCTGCACAATCAGCATACCGAGCTTCTTGAGCTGCTTGCCGAGTTCGCGGATGTCATAGCAGACGAAGCGGTTGTTGACATCCACATTCGTTCTGTGATTGAAGACGTTCAGAGAGCCGTGAACATAGATTTCAAGGGCAGTTGCGATGCGCTGTGCCTCCGGCTCCTTCTGATTTCTCAGAATGTTGTAGAGGTCTTCAAGGATCGGCATTTTCTCCGGCTTGGGGTCTGCAAGAAACTCCTGATAGACCATGCGGACACTGCGGTCAATGATGGTCTTCTCAACCGGCTGCAAGCCGTCCTTGCCGCCGACAATCAGCTCACACATGGAGAGGATGAAGTCGGATTTCAGCGTCAGCGGGTTTTCCTCTTCGGAGTAGTTCGTGTTGATGTCCAGCGGATTGATGTAATCCGTGCTGACCGGCGAGATGCGGATGACCTGACCACCGAGCTTCTGCACGAGGGGAAAATATTCGGCTTCGGGGTCGCAGACGATGATGTCATCCTCTGTGATGAGGAAGGCGTTCGTCATTTCACGCTTTGCAGAGAAGGACTTACCGGAACCGGGCGTACCCAAGATCAGCCCGTTGGGGTTTTTGAGCTGCTTGCGGTCAACCATGATCATGTTGTTGGACAGCGCGTTCAGCCCGTAGTAGAGAGCTTCGCCGCCCTGAAAAAGCTCCTGCGTGGTGAACGGCACGAAAACCGCCGTGCTGGAAGTGGTCAGTCCGCGTTCAATTTCCACCTGATTGACGCCGATAGGCAGAGAGGACATCAGCCCTTCCTCCTGCTGGAAGTCAAGACGCTTGAGCGCACAGTTATACTTTTGGGCAATGGCGGCGGTCTGGAACACCGCGTTTTCGAGCTTCTGGCGATTGGTTGCCGTGTTCATAATGAGAATGGTCACGAGGAACAGTCTCTCATTGCGGGTCTGGAGATCCTGCAACAGACGCTTTGCCTCACCGCCGAAGGTGGCAAGATCGGACGGGATGATGTCCATATCGTAGCCGGAGCGGACTGCTTTTTTCTGTTCCTCGATCTTCATTTTGTCGAGGTCGGTGATCTTCGACTTGATGCTCTTGATTGCCTTCGCCTGGTCAATCGTCCGGATATGAAAATTGACCGTGATGTTGCTGTCCATCTCAAGGAAGTCGGCAAGCATACGGTCATTGAGTTCCGGCGCGAGGATTTGCAGGAAGCTCACCGCGCCGATGGTTCTGCCCATCTTGAAGCACTTGCCTTCACGGAAGTCAAAGGAAGTGGGCGCGATGAAGTCCTTCGTGCTGAGTCCCGTCCGGGCAACCATGTCAAAGGAAAAGCGGAACGGCTCATTGGTGTCCATGTTGAACACATCATGAAGCACTTTCAGCCGCTCGTAGCCGGACAGCGGCTCGGTTCTCACACCGAGGGTTTTGAAGTTGTTGAGAATATCGGTTTCAATGCGTTCGAGCTTCGGCTTTGCCGTGCGGAGGGAGTCCGCCTCAATGCCGAAGGTGATGTACTTCCTCTTGACCAATCCGTTGTTGCCCTTGGTGAGCTGGCTTTGCAGCATACCGGAATACTCGGAGCGGATGTCGTTGAAGGCGTCCTCCTGTGCCGGAATGTTGATGCGCTTGCGGAACTCATTGAGACTTGCCTTCTGATTGATGAAGGAGAGCTGGACGAAAATCGAGCTGTCGAAGTAGTTCAGAAAGTCGCACCAGTTCTCAAAGATGGCAGTTTTGTCCTCGTTCTGCGCAAGCTGGTAGTTGATGTCCTCAAAGGCGATGGACTTCGTGTAGAGGCGGCTGTTTACCTTGCAGATACCGTCGCGGTACATCTCCACATAGGGAATGGTCTGCTGGGCGGACTTGCGGACTTTCTTTGCCTTCCTGTCCTTTTTCTTCTGCATGACGATCCGCTTCTTTTCCTGAGCGGAAAGGGCATCGCCGTAAACGACGCCGTTCTTGACGGTCTTCTTAGGCTTTGCCTTTGCTGTGCTGTTGTTCAAGCTGCAATTCCTCCTGTTCTTTGATTTTCTGCTGAATTCCAGCGTAGAGATTGTTTGTGCGATAGGGACGCACCTTGTCCCGGATGAACATGGACTGTACGATGTGGTACAGATACTTTTCGGCGGGCTGACCGTCCTTCTCGTAAAGCGCGAAGAAGATGAACGGGAGCATGATAACCACCATCAGCATTGCCGCCGTGGACAAGTCGAGATGCGCCTTCGCCAGAAAGAAGATCGGGACGCCGACTGCCGCAGCGATGGAAAAACAAATGAGCTGCCGCTTGGTCAAATTGAACATGACCTTCGTTTTAACGCGGTTAAGATCCTTCGGGACCGGAACAAATGCCATTGACTGTTTCCTCCTTTCTAAGCTGCTTCTCGTAGCGCAGCTTCATTTGTGCGGGATATTGATCCTCCTTCGGCTGACGCTTGCCCGTCCAGCGAAGCCCACCCGCTTTGCCTTGACAAATCCAGCCGGAAGCCCGAAGGCTTGCACCGTTTTCGCTTTCCAGCGTGTAGGTGATGATGCGCTTATAGCCCATAGCCGCAGCAGCTCTTGCCGCCGCGCCGTAGAGAAAGCTGCAAGCGTTCTTTGCCCCGTTGGTGCATAGCCTTGTGACCTCCAATGTGAAGCCGTCATCCAGATACCGGCTGACAGGACGCCCGGCGATGATTACGCCGACCAGCTCACCGTCTGCTTCACAGCCGATGGAAAACTTGTGACCGGCAACCGGCTTGTGATGCCGGTGATACTTCCGGACATACTCGTTGGCGTCACGAAGAGAGATGGGTCTTAGCCGCAGCATGGTGTTTCCTCCATAGGAAGATGAGCCGTGCATTCGACCTCATTGCCCCAAACGTCCCAGCCTTCGGGGGACTGACGGGCAAAAAGCTCCACGCGGGGAAGGTCTCCCATGAGCCGAACAATGCGCTTCCGCGCTTCATCCGGCTTTTTGGAATGCTCTTCGATGTGGCTGAGGATGACCTGACGCACACCGGCGTCAACTCGCTTCGGGTGTCCCTTTGTGGCAAGGATGCAGATTTCCGCGTTTGCTCTTGTCCAGTAGCCCATGCCGGTGAAGAGATCGTCGTTCCTGCGGTTTTGCTTGACCCACACGAACGCCACGGTTTTATAGGAAAAGCCCCATGCCGTCAGCACTTCGAGTGCTTCACAGAGGCACGGGAACGTGATCCAGAGGAACAGGGCGCAGTCCTTGGCGGCAAGCTCACCGACCGGAAGCGCCTTGATGTCCTCAATGCACATTGTTGGGTAGTGGCTTTCTGCCGACCGCCCCTGTCCCTTCTTGGAGTAAGTCCGATACGCCCAAGGGGGATCGGCGTAGATGATGCTGTACTTCTTCATGCTGCCGACCTCCTTAGTGTGCATGGAAAATGGATTTTGCGAGGCTTCCGGTCTTGAACAGCGAGAAGCACAGAATAACCGTGTACGCTGCCACAGAGAACAGAGCCGAATGAATGTTGTCTGCGATGATCATGCCGTTGATCAGCACCGCATAGATGCCGACGCAGACCATGATGAGAAAGCCCTGAAATGCCAGAGCGAACAAGCCTTTCAGATAGTTCGTGCCGATGCTGCCCCATTCGCGGTTGCTCATGGTTGCGATGGGAATAGGCGCGATGCTCACGGTGCAGTAAATCTCAATCATGCGCCCGTAGAGAATGACCGTAATGAGGATCGCCATGATTTTGAGGCACAGGCTGATCAGAAGCGTTTCTATCGACAGACCGAGCAGTTCTCCGACGCCCATGTTCTCCATGCCGGTACGCATCTGCGCAATCGTCGAATCAATATCAATACTGGTGTTGCCATGGATGACTCCTGCTGCACCGGAAACCACGTTCTGCCCGATGTCGAATACTGCCATCACGATGTCAAACGTGTGTGTTACGAGATAGATCGCCACAGCCGCCTTGAAAAACCACTTGAAGAACATCCATGTGTCCATGTCGTGAAGGTTGTTTTTCTCGGTTATCATGGAAATCAGCTCGTAGCACAAAACGAAGGTGATGATGATACCAGCGATGGGGACTATCACGTTTTCGGATAGTCCCCGGATCATCTGGTACACACCGCCGTTCCAGCCGGACGGCGTTTGCCCGACCTCGGCGGCAATCGTTCCTACCTTCTCGTTGACATCGGTGAACATATTGGTCAGGTTGCTCTCGATCCATCCGATCAGCATATCCTTGAGAGCTTGTTCGATCTTTTCTAAAATGCTGCCCAATATTTCACCACCCTTCGGTTAAGCTGGGCTTGCCGTGGATTAGCCGAACAAACCGGAGAGCAGGGGGATGAGGGTCGTGCCGATCAGCACCACACCGCCGCCAGCCATGAGCTGCTTGATGCCCTGAGACTTAGCGCCGGGGTTGTCGTTGCCGTAGCCTTCCATGAGGTTGACAACACCCCACACCGCAAGACCCGCGCCGAGGGCGATAACAAGCGTCTGGAGAACCGTAACTGCCTGATTGATAAATGCCATACTTGAATTTCCTCCTTAAATCGTTGGTGAATTGTGAGGGGCGAGTGCCTTTTCCAGCACCCGCCCCGATGGTTACTTCTGCGCGGCTGCCGGATTAACCGAACAGACCGGAGAGCAGAGGGATGAGGGTCGTGCCGATCAGCACCACACCACCGCCAGCCATGAGCTGCTTGATGCCCTGAGACTTGGCGCCGGGGTTGTCGTTGCCGTAGCCTTCCATGAGGTTGACAACACCCCACACTGCGAGACCTGCGCCGAGGGCGATAACGAGCGTCTGAAGAACCGTGACAGCCTGATTGATGAAAGCCATAGATTTTCCTCCTTGAATCGATGAAAGTTGAGTGTGTATTTTTGAAAATGGGCATAAAACTTCATGCAGCATTACATTCTTGCACCACGATGAATGAAAACGGAGTGCAATAACCTTCTGCATATGGTAAAATAGATATGCACGGCACAAGATCGGCTTTTTTTGCCGCTACGAGCGCGCGCATAAAACTGGTTTTGCTCTCCAGTTGAACCACAAATTGTCCCAGCCGAATGGCATCAAGGACGTATAGCAAAATAATTGCTTTTAGGAGAGCACGCCGTGACAACTTTTATAAGGAGCGTTTGGTTATGGAAGTTGTCTATCGGTGTTGTTGTGGGATTGATGTGCATAAGAAAGTCATCGTAGCCTGTCTGGTGAATGGCGGCAAACAGGAGCTGCGAGAATTCGGCACAACCACCAGCGAAATCAAGACTTTGGCAAATTGGCTCACAGAATCAGGCTGTGAGATGATTGCCATGGAAAGCACAGGTGTATTTTGGAAACCTCTGTACAATTTGTTTGAGTTAATGGATTTGGATGCAATGATTGTCAACGCCGCACACATGAAAGCATTGCCAGGACGCAAGACGGACGTGAAAGATGCGGAATGGATCGCAGACCTGCTTCGGCATGGCCTGTTGAAAGCCAGCTATATTCCTAACCGGGAGCAACGTGAATTGCGTGAGATCACCCGTTACCGCAAAAGCCTGACGGAAGAACGCTGCCGGGAAGTAAACCGTCTGCAAAAAATTCTGGAAGGTGCCAATATCAAGCTGGATTCTGTAGTGAAAGACATCACCGGCAAAAGTGCCCGTAAACTTCTCCAGCGGATTATTGATGATGATATTCCAGACAGTGATGAGGTCTCCAAACTGGTTCATGGACGGATGCGTCCGAAGTTGGATCAGATCGTTGCTTCAATCGAAGGAATTACCACACCGCTGCAGAGAAAACTGTTGGCGCAGATTATCGATCATATTGATGACCTGAACTGTCGGATTGGTGAACTGGATAAGTTGGTGCAGGAGTATATGGCCGAATATGAAGCAGCGATTGAGGCAATAGACGAAATCCCTGGCATTGCCAGACGAAGTGCAGAAGTTATTCTGGCGGAAATTGGATTGGATATGGGCAGATTCCCCAGTGCAGCACATCTCTGCTCATGGGCTGGTGTCTGTCCCGGTAACTACCAGAGCGCAGGAAGAAGAAAACATGGTAAGACGACGAAAGGAAATAAGGCACTCAAAACGATTCTGACGCAATGTGCAAAGTCTGCAAAAACCGTAAAGAGTTCGTATTTCTTTGCACAGTACCAGCGAATTTCTGCTAGACGTGGCAAAAATCGAGCCACGCTTGCAGTCGCCCATTCCATGCTGATCGCCATATACCACATTCTTAAAAACAAGACTGCTTTCCATGACCTCGGTTCTGACTACTACGATTCTTTTAACCGCGACAGAAAGATAAACAGCTATCTCAAACGACTGAAAGCACTTGGATGGGAACCTGATGCCATCCCCAGTTCCGCCTGAATGCGCTATTGCATAGCGCAAGCTGCCTGCCGGAAGGCGGGAGCCGTTTTGCGCCCTTTTTAGGGGTACGTTTTCATAACAAAAAAGAAGCCCCGTCGCTGTTCTGCTTTGGGATGAGCCATCAGGCTTTACCCACTGCGCAGTGCAGCGACGGGGCTTTAATCTGCATCGACCTCGCCCATATCATAGAGGTCGAATGTGTCATCGGGCTTGACCACCAGCTTGTGCTGCCGGTACTTCTCGATGTCAAAGGCGTTCCGCTTGTCGTAGTCGGAGAGCTGCCGGTACTTTGGATGCTTCGTAATGTCGTATTTGTTACTGAGAAAAGGTCTCACGCCTCGAAGCTGCAAAATACACTTGGCTCCGTCCATGACGGCGATCTCATCTTGAGACATCAGTTCCTTGCCGGTCTTCTGATAATTCAAGCCATAGGAGTTGTTGTTGGAACGGGTTTCTGAGGTGTTGTAAAGGTCGATTGTCTCCTTACCCAGCACCTCGCTGATTTCCTTGAGCGTGGATTTCTCCTTGCCGCCGAGGAAAAGAGTGCAGTCGCAGTTGCCCGTGATGGTGTCCGCCGCATCCTTGTAGATGGTCTTGAGCTGAGACTGGGACTGCAAAATGATTGACGCCGAGATTTCCCGGCTTCGTATGGTTGCGATGAGCTTATCAAACTTCGGGATTTGACCGATGTTCGCAAACTCGTCGAGCAGACAGCGCACATGGACGGGAAGCCGTCCGTTGTAAACGTCATCTGCTTTGTCGCAGAGAAGGTTGAAGAGCTGGGAATACATGATCGCCACGACGAAATTGAAGGTGTCATCGGTGTCGGAAATGATGACGAACAGCGCCGTCTTCCGGTCTCCGATGGTGTCCAGTTCCATCTCATCGTAGCTCATCAGCTCCCGCAGCTCTGCAATGTCGAAGGGCGCAAGCCTTGCGCCGCAGGAAATCAGGATCGACTTCGCGGTTTTGCCAGCCGCCAGCTTGTACTTGCGGTATTGCTTGACCGCAAAGTGGTCAGGGTCGCGGGCTTCCAGCTCGTCGAACATGACATCCACAGGGTTCTTGAAGGTCTCATCGTCCTCTCTGGCTTCCGAGGCATTGATCATTTCGAGCAGGGTAGTAAAGTTTTTCTCGTGGTCGGGTGCCTCGTACCAGATGTAACCGATGAGGGCTGTATAGTACAGCTTCTCCGCCTTCACCCAAAAATCTTCGCCGGACTTATCGCCATCTCCCTTCGTGTTGACGATGATCGTATTGACCAGCTTGAGGATGTCCTTCTCGCTGCGGATGTAGCTGAACGGGTTGTAGTGCATGGATTTCCGGAAATTGATGGTGTTCAGCGACTTGATGACATAGCCGCCCTTTTCAAGCATTTTGCCGCACTCCACCAGCACCGTACCCTTTGGGTCGGTGACAACGTAGCTACTGTGCATCTGCATCAGGTTTGGCTTCACGAAAAAGCGCGTCTTGCCTGAGCCGGATCCTCCGATGACGAGGATGTTCTTGTTGCGGGCGTATTTTGGCTGCTTTGGACGGCTGTTCATGGTCAGGAACTCCGTCTGCGTCAAGATGACGTTGTTCGAGAACTCCGGGTCCATGTATGGCTTGATGTCCTCTGGCTTGCCCCAGCGGGCAGATCCGTATTCTTCGCCCTGCCGGAACTTCTTGCGGTTTTTGCCCTTGACGTAGACTGCCAGCTTGAGCAGCACGCCAGCCGACAGACCGATGAGAAGATCGACGGGATGAAAGCTGGGCAGCGGATTTGCAAAGGCAGAGCCGAACACGGCAAAGCCGTTTGTCAGCTTGTCGATGAACGCTGCGCCGGGGGCGAGACGAAACACGGCGGCGATCTTATCCGCGAAGTAGAAGGCGAAGACATACGGAAGGTTCAGAAGAACGAGCTTCTTCACATCGGGTTTGTTCACAGCTCCACACCCCGATCCTTGGTCTTGACCTTAGCTTTCTCTTTGTGTTGCGCCTTGCTCTGGGCTTTCTCCTGATCCAGCTTGTGCCGGATAGACGGCTGTTCCTTCTGCTTGACCGTCTTGGCGGAGAACTCCTTGAAGGCGGCGGTCATGACATCAACATCTCGTCCCTTGAAGAAGACAAGATAGCTGGGCGGCTCAACGGAAACGTCCTTCTTGAGCGCAAAGTCCAGACCGTATTTGCTGGCAGTACGCTCAAAGGACTTGATGTTGCCGTCCGTCACTTCGATGTTGGAGATGGCGGCATTCTGGCTCATCAGATGCTTGATGGACTGCTTGCCGCGATAGGTTTTGGGCTGCTGCATCTGCTTTTGCGCCTTCTCGATCTCCTGCACAAACTTGTCCAGCGCCTTTTTCAGCACCTCGGCTGAAATTTTTCCGCCCTTGATCATGATTGCAACAACTTTGGTGTTGACTTCATCCTGCATTGCGGCGTTTACCTCCTTTCGTTGGAATGATTATGGGGACTGCTGCCGAAGCTAAGGCGGCACAATCCGGCGATAGATGATTTTCATTTACACTGTCCCCCTTTCCGAGCATTGCTCACGATGGTATTCATTAAAGAGTGTCTTCACAAAGGCTATAATCGTAGGTCTTCGGCTTCTTTGACCCTGCCGACCTGTCCTGCCCGTAGAAATCATGGTTGACAAGCGCAGAGTAATAATTGTCTATCGTCAGAGAGGCGTTATACAGAGCGGTCAACAGGTACGCCCGGATATTACGGATGTCTGACGGGTTCTTGTTCATTGCTTCCAGAACGTACTCTATGTGGCTGCTATTCAGCTTGAGAAAGCGGGACTTAACCACTTGCTGCGGCATATCCTCGCCATTGATACGGATGGTCGGAGCGGTAGAGCAGACGGCATCCAGCATGATGTCCATGATCTCCCGGAAGCGGTCTTTATCGAACTTCGGATCCTGACAGAGAATGTTGTAGTCAACATTCTCTTTGATAATCTCTTCATATTCGCTTCGCTCATCCATCCTGTCCATCACATCAAGATTGATGGATTGATAATTCTTTGAGAGAGTATTTCTTTCTTGAGTAATTACTTGGATAGTATTTCTTTGTGCGGGATTTTCCCTATGGGGATTCTCCACGTCTGGATTCTCCACATCGGGATTTTCCCTGTGTGGATTATCCCTGTGTGGCAAACCGGCTTGCGGCATCTCATAGATGTCGAACTCCGTGCTGACCATTCTGCCCTTATCATCTCTGCCACGGTGACGGACAAGGTAGCCGTTTTCCTCAAGCTCCTTGAGTGCCGAAAGTATGGCGTCGGGACCTTCCTTGCAGAGTGCCGCAAGACCACGGGTGGAGAACTGCCAGCCGTCGTTGAAGGACAGCATCTTTGAGAGAAGACCGACTGCTTTGAGGGAGAGGTTCTTATCTCTCAGGTGGGTATTGCCCATGACCGTGAAGTCACGGGTTTTATTGACGCGATAGACTGACACATGATCACCCTGCCATTTCCGTAGATACTTCAACGCCGCAGATTCCAAAGTAGCGGATGCGGATGACGTTCTTGCCCTTCGGGGTGAAGTAGGTCTGAGAGCCGGTATAGCGGAAGGTCACGAAATCCCGGACGATGAAGAGTCCTTCGTTGCTCTTCTTGTTGTAGGGAAGAAGCTGACCGGAGGGAGAGCGGAACAGATACCCTTCGTTAAGCAGGAATTTGACGAACTTGCGTTCCGGGATTTTCAGTTCCTTCGCCGTGGTGCGAATGTTGGTGCAGTCATCTGGATTGACGAAGGCGTCAAAGTAATCGGCTTTCGGTCTTGCGATGCCCAACTCCGCTTCAAGGGCATTGGCGCGATTCGTTTCCTTGAGCAAGGTCTGCGCAAGCTCTATGATGACCGCCGGTTCCTTCTGAATGCGGTCCAGCAGGGATTCCGTCATGTAGCAGCCGGTCTTGCGGATCATGGGAACAACCTCATCGAACAGCCAGTGTTCAAATCTTTCCGCCGAGGGGAGTTTGCTATGGACAATTAGCCTGTAAACATCACCCTCCGTAATGTAGGAAAGGGACTGCGTACCGCCGCTCGTAAGGGTGTCCCGTTTTAGGACACCCTTGCAATGGTCAATAATTGCCTTGCCGGGTCTGGCATATCCCAATGCTCTTGCAACATCTGAGCCGCAGAACAGAAGTGTTTCTCCGTCGAGGATCGTCCTCACCTCACCGAACTGTTCATTCTTGAAGACTTCGATTTTGTTATCCATGACAGGTTTCCTTTCCGGCATCAGATGTGCCACTTTGATTTTTGAGTGTAGAAACGGGATTGCAGCAGTAGGGACACTCCGCAAACACGCAGGACTGATATTTCCAGTGAGGACGGTGGAAGCGGCAGCTTCGGCACTCAGGGAGAATGCCATCCGCGCCGCTGTCAAAATGCTCAAAGCCGGGTGTGGTCTGCATCAGCAATTCCAGTGCTTGCAGATCACCGGCTGTCATGCGTTTCATGCTTAAAAACTCCTTTCCTTCGCCGCATCGCCAGCAAATATTCCGGCTTTTGGGCAACAAAAAAAGAGGGTTTGCTTCTTACTCCAAATTGGAGAAGAAACAAACCCTCTTCGTTTACGATGTAGTTCAGATGATTTCTCGGATGGTATGAATGACACCGAGCAGCAGCCCGATGAAGAAGGCAAGTCCTCCGATAAGACCGCCTATGATTAAGTTCAATGCGAAGATGCCGACTGAGCCGGAGATACCGTAGCCGCTGGGAACGAGCCAGAGGCGCATCCTCCGGATGCCGAATGGCAAGCCGACGCAGATCCACATAAGGAAGTAGTCACATACGCCGTCAGGCATATAGATCGGCTTGAGAAATGACGCGAGGCAGAACGCAAGCGCGATTGGAAGCAGAACCTCCTTCAAGAAGACTTTGATAGCACCCACTATATCCTCCTTCTGCCGGAAGTGTGCAGCGGCACACTCCGGCTTGCTTGATTATTGTGAAAGTCCTTTGTTTTCGGTCAAAAATAGAAGGGACTAAGCCAGAATGCCTTGGTTTTCAAGGTCTTTCTGATTTAGTCCTATTATCGCACAATAATCCTTGACAATAACTGTGCCGACTTTCCCGGCTTCAATATCCGCAAGCATGGCTTGGAATCCGGGTCTTTGAAAGTTTGCACCGGAATAACCGTCGTCGGTGTACCAGCGCAGATTGAGAAAGCCGTTCTGCTTGGCGTAGGCTTCCAGAATACGCTTCTGGTTGGAAATGGAATTGCTCTCGCCTTGCAGTTCATCATCTTTGGATAGTCTGGGGTAAAGGGCGGTAATAAGGTTTTGGGTAGTCTGTCTTAACATGGTTTCCTCCGTTTCCGACAGCCAGCCCCACTATTCCGTAGTTTTATCATACCATATCCGGGGGCTGGCTGTACAGCGTTTTCTGCTTCTTTATCGCCCGTTAAAATGACGGTTTTTGTGTAGCGGCGGCTTCCGCTTCCAACACCTTAGCCATTTTGTCGGCGGCGGTGGAAGTAGCGTCTTTCTTGAAAAAGCCGGACACCACAAGGACGGAGTTCCCCATGCGGATTTCCGTCACGCAGTCTGGGCGGCGGTCTGTCTGGTTGGTGCGTTTCTGTTTCGTTTCTGCCATAGGCTCTCCTTTCAGTCCATCAGTCCTTTTAAGCGTTCCAGCTTTTGCTGCGCCGTTTCTTTTCGGAAGTTCCCGCCGGTGAAGCGGACGGGGGCGCACATGGCAAGCAGCCGGTCATAGATACGGGCGTGGGGAGTGTCCTGCGGGTGCTGCAATTCCTCCAGCGTGAGGTTGGTGGTGACAATCAGCGGCTTGCCGCTGCGGTATCGGCTGTCAATGACGCTGTAAACCTGTTCCAGCCCGTATTCCGTCCCCCGTTCCATGCCGAAATCATCAAGGATAAGCAGCGGGCAGCGGCAAAGCCGGGAAATGTACTCGTTTCTGCCCTCAAAGCTGGCGGCAAGGTCGTTAAGTATCAAGGCAAAGTTTGTCATGCGTACCGGGATTTCCTGCTCCATGAGGGCGTTTGCGATACAGGCGGCAAGGTAGCTTTTCCCTGTTCCTACGCCGCCCCAGAACAGATAGCCGATATTCTCGGCTCTCATGGTTTCCCAATGCTCGGCATAAAGGCGGGCGGTCTTGGTCTGCGGGTTTCTGCCGTTGTCATGCTCAAATGTCCATTCCCGCATGGCGGGGTCGGTAAAGCCCCGGCGTTTCAAGTCCTCTACGGTGTCAAGGTGCTTGCGCCGCTTCTCGGCGGCTTCCCGTTCCTCCCGGTGTTTGCGCTGGCAGTCGCACTCTGCCGGGTGGCGGTCACGCCCGAACAAGCCTATCTTGTCTGCCGGGAAATAGGTTTCTTTGGGCTTGCGGCAAGTGCCGCAGTATAAAAGCCCGTCCTCGCCGGTGTAGTCCTCCGGCTCCGGGGTGGTGGTTGTCAATCGGTTCATCATCTCTGCAATCTCTTTCATAAACTTTCTCCCTCCTTGCAGGTGTAGTCGGGTATACCCCGTTTGGTTGCTGTCTTGGCGGTATCGTCTGCCGCCCAGCGGCGTATGGTGGCGGCATGGCTCTTATACCGCTTGCCGGTGGAAGCGATATAGCCGGAAAGCCGTTCAATGTAATACTCCCACTTGTCGGGCAGTTCGGCTTGCAGTTCAGCTACTTCCTTTTCCGTCAGGAACACATTTCCATATCTGCCATAAGCGGCGGGGGCGGGGCTTCCCTCGCTCTCTTTTTCTATCTCTATATCTATCTCTTTCTTTATCTCTATCTCTGGTGGACGAATGTCGGACAAATGTCCGCCATTTGTCCGGGGCGGCAAAATCGCCCTGTTTTCAAGCCTTGCGGCTCGTTTGCGCTCGGCTTCGGTGGAAGATTGCCCTATCATCAGTTCAATGTCGGTCATGTAAAGCAGCCCGATGTCAAGTTGCTCCACAAGTCCCAACTGCCGGAATATCTCCAAAGCCCTCTCCACCGTCCCTATCTGGTGGCGGGTGAGGGTGGCAATCATCTGTGAGGTGTAGGGGATATGCTCGTCAAGCTGCAACTTCCCGCCGTTCTTCAGCGATTTCAGATACAGCTTCAGCAGGATATTGGAGTACAAAATCCCGTCTTTCATATCCTCCAGTAGCACAATGGAATCGCTGTCAAAAAAGTTCTCTTTCAGCTTGAGGTAGTAATATTTGCGGTTATCTGCCATTGGCGGTGTCCTCCTTTGCTGCCGGTTTCCAGCGTTTGGAGTAATACCGGGGGCAGAGTAGGACAATCGCCCGGAAGCTCTGCTTGCAGTCATGGGTGCAGCCCCGGCATAGGTCATTGTAAGTAATGCGGTTGCGGTTGTTGAGGAAAAAAGACCATTCCAGCCGCCGCTTCTTGCTCATTCTCGGCATGGGTCAAACGCTCCTTTCTGCCGTTCCTGCGGTGTGGCAGGGTAGGCGGTGTTTTCTGTATGTTCCCGGTGTCATTTTCGGGCTTTTTCTGCCCTGTATGCCCCGTCCCAAAGTGCGGGGGTATTGCGGGTAGGGTACAGGGCTTCCCCTTGTTTTTGTATGGTTTCGGTATCATTCCGGGGCGGTCTTTAACGCTCCTGTTCGTGCTTTTTGGGGCGGCTCTGCTCCCGGCTCAACATCTGGTCGATATTGCCCTTGACAGTCTGCAACTGCCGGACACGCTCTTTTTTCTCCCGGTAATCGTTGTAGCCGGTGTTTTTCTCGGCGGTAAGCTGCTCAATCTCCGCTTGTAGGGTCTTGACGGTAGGCAGCTTGGCAATGCCCTGCGCCTTGAAATACCGGCTGGCGGCTTCTGCTATGAGAAAATCGCTTTCGTGCTGTTCCCGGTAGGCTCGGCGGGCTTTCTCGGTTTTCTGCACTTTCAGCCCCTCCCGGACAGGGCGGGTCTTTACATAGCCCAGCAGATACCGACGCAGTTCCTTTTTGCTGTTGAGCGTGGTTTCCATGCCTTTCAAGCTGGCAAGGCTCTCCTGCATATCCGCATGGGCGGCGGTGAGGGCAGCGTCTAATTCCTCCGGGGAAGAAAAGCCGTACTGCTGGTAGACGGCAAGGGTCGCCGCCATCTGCTTTAGGTTGTGTAAGGTCGCCCATTTCTCATAGCCTTTCCCTTTGCCCTCGGCTTTCTTGGCGGCTATGTCCACCATGCGCTGAATACCGTCCTGTTTCGGGGCGTTTACGGCGGCTTTTGCCCTCTGTAAACGGTCTTTGATACTGCCGGGGTATTCCGCTATGGGTGCGGTCTTTTCGGCGGCTCTGGCGGCGTTCTGCTCCAAAATGGCAAGGACGGCGGCTCGGTTAAAATCGTCCCCCAGCTTCCGGGCGGTGATTGGCTTCGTCCTGTCCGGCGTGAGATAGGACAGCCGCCCCCCGGCTCTCCTTGACGGTTACGCCCTCCCTAAGAAGCAGGGCGGCAAACTCATCATAACTGCCTGCCCGGTCAAGGGCGGTGCGGATAGTCCGGCGCAGCTTCGTTTTGTCGGTTTCAAACTTGGTGGCTTTGGGTGGCTGCCCCTCGGCGGCAAGGGCGGCATTATCTGTGTCCAGCTTGGCTTGTCCTTTGCGCTGCGCCCAATACTCATGCTCGGTAATGCGGTTTTTGCTGCCGTTCAAGAGGTCAATTTGGTAAAGCCCCTCACGGTGGCACATCTCCATGACTTCCGCTTTCAGATAGTTCATGGCGGCGTCTGTGCAGCGGTGCTTGCAGCCGTCCCTTGTGTCCGCCGGTCTGTCCATGTAGGGCAGCAAGGGTACTTCCGCAATCCGCAGGGAATTGATTACGATATGCACATGAATGTTGCCGCTGTGGTTATGCCCGTCCGGGTGGGTGCATATCAACGCTTGGTGTCCGGGAAAGTGGTCGGCGCAAAACTGCTCGCCCAATTCCTGCGCCCGGTCTACGGTCAAGCCATTGTTGGGTGCGTCCCGTGGGTCAAAGCTGATAATGTAGTGGTGGCTCTTTACGTCCTCCCGTTTTTGGTTTTTCCCATAGCGGAGATTGGAGCGCATACAGGCAACGGCAAAATCCTCGCCCCCGCAATTCAAAGAAGCCATGCGGTAATCCTCTCTCGGCACAAGCCGCCCGTCCGGGTCAAGGGTGGGCTTCATGGTAAACTCGTCATGCTCGAATGTGAGGTATTGCTCGGCTGCGCCGTAGTCGGCATTTTTAGAGCTGATATGTTTGAATGTCGCCAACAGCGTCACCTACCTTTCGCAAGACTTCAAACTTCAAGGCGGCAAGGTCGGCGGTGGCGGCTCGTACCTCATGGGAGAGGGCATTATAAGGTGCGCCGTATTCATTCAGACAGCGGGCAATCTGATTCAAGTTGCCGCCTATCTTGCCATACTCGGCGGTGAGTTTCCCAACGGCAGACAGCAATTCATCATTCACCGGGGAAACGGTGATAACCGGGCGTATGCTTGACTTGATAAGGGCTTGCCGGATAAACTCGGCTTGGCTCATTTTACAGAGGGAAACACGCTCGGAAAACTCGGCATATTCTTCCTCGGTCAAGCGTGTCTTGATTACCCGGTGGCGGTGTGGCGTGTTGTATCTTTTCATGGTTGTAAACCTCCTTTCGTGGGTGGATTTTTTCAAGTGGCGTAAGCCGCAAAAAGGCGGGCTTGGGGTGGCAACCCCAACAAGATTCCCGCAGGGGCAAAATGAGCGATAAGCGAATTTTGGTACTGTGGTAGAATCTTGCTCTGAAAACTTCCGGCTTCCTGTCCGTTCCGACACTACTACGATTGGGACAGGCTGATTAGGCAAACACCGCCATTTTTTTCTTTCACTACCTACAAAACCGGCAAGGGGTAAAATGGACGGAAATGCCGCAACTTTTTTCTTGCGCTTTAATACAGCGGAAAATCAGAAACGCCGAATGACAGCGCAAATTTTCCGTACATATCCCTCCACTACAAGCCCACGGATTTGCCAATCGAACAACAAAAAAAGCAGCAAATCTTTTTCAGACTTACTGCTTGTGTGCCGCTGTGATGGGCAGCGGTTATTCAGTTTTCAGACAATCCGGCTAACGGTCAAGCCGGAACTTAAATTGACTTTCTATGAGCTTGGTCTTGATATATTCCTCCATATCTATGTTGAAATGCCCGTAGATGTGGGAGCAGTAGCGGATAAATCCGGCGTAATGGGAAAGCACCTCATTCATAGCTTCAGGGTCGCCCTCATGCGCCTTTATAATCGTTTCGTATGTGAGCAGTCTGCTCATGGGCAATCACCTCCATTTCCTGCCGTATCTGGTGCAAGGCAAGCTGGATATGCCGCCCTGCGGTGCTGCGTGTCTTCCCGTACCGCTTGCCGATTTCCTTTTGTGTACAACGCTGGAAGTAGTACAGGAAAATTTCTTCCTGCTTCTGCTGGGGCAGCATGGACAGGGCGGCGGCAAGGGCGGGGTCGCTTAACAAAACAATCTGCCCGCAGGCTGTAAAGGGATAGTCCTCGTCTATTGGCGGTTGTGAAAAATATTCATCTGCGGTACTGAACGGCATAAACTTTTCTTCGGACAGATATTCAAGGGAGATTTCCCGTTTCCATTTGGCATACAGCATACGGGTAGCGTCTATGGAAGCGTGGCGAATGACTATCCGGCAATAGGCGTTGTGGGTGTATTGGATATGCTCTTTGTATTCTTTCTCGGTTATGGAAAATCCCCCTTTCTTGAATGATAGAGAGGGGCGGCAGCACTCCTTGCTGTCGCCCCTTGATTACCCACCAGCAAGGACAGGCGGGGCTGTCAACGGCGGGCGCAGCCCGTTCATCTTGCCGTTGACCGGCTTGGCTGGCTTTGCTATTTCTTGGCACATTTGTTGCGAACCTGTTCTATCCATTTTTCATAATCTCCCTTTTTTAGAACGCCGCTGTCAAAGGCACATCTAATTTCAGCTTCTGCACAAAGTTCTTTTAGATGCTTCATAGTCCAGTTAATTCCAGACATTCCATAAGTAGCAAAAGGAATAACAATTTTATCTTTCAAATCACATTGACTAATAAAACTAGCGACAAATCTTGGAAGGTCTTGCGCCCAGATAGGATAGCCCAATAGAATTATGTCGTATTCCTTTAAGTCTGGAACAGGTGTTATAAATGCCGGAGCAACACTTGCTTTCTTTTCTTTTGTTGTACGCAGACAAGAAGAAACATAATTCCCGTAGGCTTCTTCTGGTATGATTTTGATAATTTCACAATTCAAATCTTTTTGTGCCTGTAATGCTATCTTTTCTGTATTTCCAGAGCGAGAATAGTAAAGAATAATAGGTTTCATATATATTCCTTTCTGAATAATCTGAATCAAACGTAAAGAGCGATTGACTATCCGACAACTTGTTGTATAATAATTATAGCTGCGTGAAAGCTGCTTATCAACCAACAATTTACAAGAACAATGTCGGACAATCAAAGGAGCAAGCCATGAAAAAACAACCAGAAATTACAGCTAAAACAAAGCAAGCTCTTGCAACAGCTTTTTGCAATTTATACATGGAAAAGTCAATAGACAAAATTACAATTAGCGCGATAACGGAAAGAGCCGGTTATAACAGATGTACTTTTTATCAATATTTTACTGATGTTTATGACCTGTTAGAGTTTGTCGAAAGCGATTTGTTGGATACGATGAAGTCATCATGGCAAAGCGACAACAATACATTGTTCTATCCTGATTTGCATAAATTATTAGAACTCTTTGAAGATAAAGAATGTTACCTAAAAGCTGTATTTGGGGATTATGGAAATTCTCATTTCTTGGAACGGCTAAAACAGGAATTGCCTTTTGACAAACTGCAAAAATCTTTTTCACAAGATGGGAATATTGTTCCCTACTTGATTGAGTTTCATATTGCAACATCTCTATCTCTATTTCGTGTCTGGTTAAAAAATGGGAAAGATATATCAGCCGATGAATTATTCGGACTGATACATAATTTATATACAAAAGGCATCTCGTATTTGTTGGAATAGCGGGCGGCTACCTATCAAGTTCTTATTTGTTACTTTACCGCACATGAGCATTCTTCCACCGATTTCAGCAAGGCAATTGCTTTTTCATAATTCTGTGTATCGTCCAGTCCAGCCGTATTGTTATAAGCCCGCGCCAGCTCACTGATCAGCTCGGGAGTCTGTTCAGCTTCCGGCAAGGCCTCAATCGCTTCGATAATCGCTTCATACTGATCCGTTTCGTTCCAGAGCTCAATCTGTTCCTGCAGTTTCATCATGCTTTCCTCCTGGATTTTCAATTCAATCCTGCCTGATTGTTAGCCTGAATCTCAATCTTCCTCTTCCCAGAAACACAGACGCTGCCGTCCTTCTGCTTTTGCTTGGTACAAGGCCTGATCGGCATGGGACCAGAGCTGATCAAAACGCTGCCCATGCTGTGGGAAGAACGCGATGCCGGAGCTGACCGTAACCGGCAGTTCCAGACCCTTCTCCGCTCTGATCTGATCCCAGAGGTGCTGCAGTGATTCCAGATCAGCCCGGAGTTCAGCCTGGGATTTCTGACCCTGGATCTGATAAACGATAAATTCATCACCGCCGATGCGGCCGTTGAGTCCCTGCGGAAAGGTTTTTTGGATAGCTTCGCCCAAGGTTTCCAGAGCCTGATCGCCGGCCGGATGTCCATATGTATCATTGATCTGCTTGAAGTTGTCGACGTCCAGCATCACCATGACCCCTGTTGGTTCCTTTTGCATGACTTCACTGATCTGAGCTTCGACTGAACGACGGTTCAGCAGCTGCGTCAATGAATCATGGTGAGCATTGTATTCCATCTGACGATAGGATTGTTCCAAGGCCTTGGTCTTCTCTTCCACCAGCTGAATCAGCTGCCGGTTGGATTGTTCCATTAAGCGATGCGGGAAAAATTCATCCGCGCCTTGTTCCGGATCCGGCACAGAATGATGAACATGCAGCACCTTCCACTGTCCTTCCCGGCGCTGCAGGACAAAGGTAAAACGAAACCGGCTTTCAAATTCAAGCGGATTGCCGGATTGTTCCTTTACCCGCAGCTCACCGATCACAATCACACAATCCTCGCTGATCGACTGGGTCTGGTACCATTGTTCCTCAATTTTAAAGATAACGTTGCGGCCTTGGATTTCCGCTGCAATTTTATTTTCAAACTCCGCCAGATTGGCGCTGACTTCATGCTCACCGGTTCCAATCACTGAGGTTTCCGGGACAAAGCATTCGCCCAGCATCGCGTAGTTCTGATTTTCCAAATACTCATGCCAGAGAAATTGGCAAAAATTTTCCGGATTCTTTAAATTTGTCATTTTGATTTCTCCTTGTCTGCCAGTGAAATTCAAGCCTTCCGCCGCTGATCGACCCAGGCTTTAAACCTTGCCTATCGGACAGCCTGTCTGGGCAGCAGACGAATTCATTGCTTCTATTATATCGGACTTCGCGCCAAATGTCTTTAATGAGGTTTTCGAAATTGCCGCCCTGTCTGCATAAGCACCGGAAACATCCAGCTTTCCCGATCCCGACTTGATCATCCCATTCAAAGAACAGACATTAGGGCCGATGCCATTTCGGTTTGAAAGTGCTGAAAGGATCTGCATCTAAAATGGACAGTTTCCGCATTTTAGGCTACAATCAGTACCAGGAGATGAGCGCGATGTCCAATTCCCGAATTTCAGTTTCCTGGACGACTTTGAGGCATGGATTACAGATGGCTGGCTTGTTGGCAGCGGCCACAGCGGGCGGATTGGTGTTTAGACAGCTGGGTTTTCCCGAAACCAACATTGTCTTGCTTTATTTACTGGCGGTGCTGCTGACAGCCTGGATGACCCGCGGCTACGGTTACGGCGTGGTTGCCTCCTTGCTGGCTACGCTGATTTTCAACTATTTTTTCACTGCGCCGTACTGGTCGCTGTCTGTTGATGATCCCAGCTACTGGATCACATTTATCATTATGACCGCGACCGCCTTTATCACCAGTGCCCTGACATCCAAAGCAAAATTAAACGCGCAGAACGCCTTGCAGCGGGAACAGGAAATCAAAACGATGTACGCGCTCAGCCGCGGATTGAACGAACAGATTGAGATTCGCCAAATTGCCAGGCTGGCTGCCGAAGTGCTGTCTTCCGCTTTCCATTGCGAAGTCAGCTGTCTGTGTCTGGATGAAAAAGAACAGCCGGCTGTACTGTATGCTGCCCAGCCCTGCCAAGCGGCCCAAGCCCTGCCCTGCGATCAGTTCAATTCAGATACTGCGTTGAACTCAGCAGCCCCCTTCACCTGCCTGCCGCTGCAAAACAACGGTATCCAACTGGCCAGGCTGAAACTTCCCGCGGCGGCGATGACCGCTTTCAGTGAATCAGATCATCAGCTGCTTCAGTCCTTATGTGAAACGCTCACACTGGCGCTGGACCGCTTCCGCAGCGCAAAGCAGAAAATCCGCTCGGAAGAAGAAGCAGCGCAGGAACGGTATCGAAGCAATCTGCTTCGGGCCATTTCCCACGATCTGCGCACGCCGCTCTCCGCCATTATGGGCACCTCAGAAATGATTCTGGACATGAGCGAAGAACACGATCCCCGGCATGATCTGGCTCAGGATATTTATCAGGATGCCGACTGGCTGCATTCGCTAGTCGAGAACATTCTCAGTCTGACCCGGATTCAGGATGGGCATCTGAATCTGCATCTGGAAAAAGAAGCCGCGGAAGAAATTATTGCCTCTGCCCTGGAACATATCGCCAAACGCGCTCCGCAGCGGCAGATCAACGTTTCCATTCCGCCGGAAGTGCTGATGATTCCCATGGACGGCAAGCTGATCCAGCAGGTGCTGATCAATTTATTGGATAATGCCTTAAAGCATACCCACCCCCAGGATGAGATTTCTCTGACGCTGCGGCGGGAACAGACGGAAGCCGTGTTTACTGTCCGGGATGGCGGCGAAGGCATCGCTGAAAAAGATCTTGCGCATATCTTTCAGACCTTTTATACTACGCGCACCCGCCAGCCGGATGCCCAGCATGGGATCGGTCTGGGCTTATCCATCTGTGAATCCATCGTCAAAGCTCATCATGGATCGATCAGCGCGCGCAACCGTACCGATCAGCACGGCGCCGAATTTACATTTCGACTGCCATTGGAGGATTGATTATGAACTCTTTTACCCAGCGGATTTTAATTGTCGAAGATGATCCGCAGATCCGCAATTTTATCAGCTATGTTTTAAGCACCGAAGGATTTGCCAGCGACAATGCCGCAACAGCGCAAAGCGCTATGGCGCTGTTGACAGCCAATATCTATGACTTAATGCTGCTGGATTTAGGACTGCCGGATTATGATGGAATGGACGTCATCCGCAAGGTTCGCGAATGGTCGGAGATTCCGATCATCGTCGTTTCCGCGCGCGATCAGGATCAGGAAAAGGCTCAGGCTCTGGATTCAGGGGCTGACGATTATCTGACCAAGCCGTTTTCCACCACCGAGCTGATGGCCCGCATCCGCGTTGCGATTCGGCATGCTTTTAAACAGAACGCCAAAACAACGCCAAAGAAACTGACAGTTCAGGATTTATCTCTGGATCTGGAAAAACACCAGGTTATGCTGCGCGGGGAAGCGCTGCATTTGACGCCGATGGAATACAACCTGTTGAGCCTGTTTCTGCGCAACAGCGGAAAAGTGCTGACTACGCGCTATCTCATCACCCACATCTGGGGCAGCGGTTACGGCGAGGATACTCAGGCGCTGCGGGCGTTAATGGCCGGTCTGCGGCGCAAGATTGAAGAAAATCCGGCCAAACCCCGCTACATTGTCACCGAAATCGGGGTTGGCTACCGATTGGTTGATCAGGAATCACGGAAAGGATAACTCACGATGCAGAAAATCCAAACTCAGGAAGGGCTGCCGGCGTTAAAAAACGGCGAAATCCTCATAACGCTTCAAGACAATCAGCCGCAGTTCTATGCTTATGTGCGGGATCGGATTCGGGTTCAGAATGCGCAGAGCCGCTATACGCTGAGCGTTGAGGAATGGCAGTCGTTGTTTGCCGGCGCTCAATTCTGGATTTACGAGCCGGCTGAATCCGCAGAAATTTCCCCGGAAAAAGATGCGGAGTATTATGGCTGGAACCATAAATAGACGGAAGGCAAAGGTCTAATTCCGGCGGTTTTGCAGAAGGCATTGGAAGAAGATTTCCTGGCGTCCTTCTCTGCCATAAGCTTCATCCCTTTCGCTTTTCAGCGTTTATTCATCAGAGTCAGGAAGCGTCTGGTCGCCAACCGGAAGCGGACTGATTTTTTTATTTTACACACAGTCTGCGAAAAGAATCTTGCCTCCGTCCATTTTAATTCTCACACCATTCTCACACCTGACGCCGGGTTTCTCACACCATCCTCACAGCCTGTGCGTTATGCTGATGATGTCCAAGGAAGCGGAGGTGTTCCTATGAATCAAATCGCAGAAAACCTGGACATGCAGGCGTTAATCCATCAAATCCGTGACCAAATTCAGCTTTGTCAGACCGCCGATTGCGAACAGAGAATCGCTCAGGCGATGCAGCAGTATCCCCATTCCCCCGTTCCGCACAACCTGATGGGAATTCTTCTCAGCCAACAAAACGAACCTTTGAGGGCAATGAAGCATTTTCGGGCCGCCGCCGCGCTGGAGCCGACTTATATCCCCGCCCGATGCAATCTGGAGCTGTGTACCTCCTTGAACAGCTCGGGAAGCTTTGCCTATGAAGAACAAGATTGTTCCCTGACGCAGCCCGTCAATCCGTGGAAGGTGATTTGGGATGAAAAAGGCGTGGGTCATTTAGTAAGGAGGAAGCGGCAATGATGAATATTCGTCATGACTGGCTGGGCAAGCCGGAACTGACTTTGATCATTGGGTGCGGACGGCTGGGTTCAACATTAGCCAGCACCCTGTCCAATGAAAGTCAGAATGTCATATTAATTGACCGGCAGGCCGAAGCCTTCCGGAAGTTATCTCCATCCTACGCCGGCCTGACCTTGGTCGGTGATGCAGCCAACGTGGAAGTTCTCAAACAAGCCCAGATTGAAAAAGCCGATCATCTGGTCATCGTCACCAACCATGACAATACCAACATCCTGATTGCCCAGCTGGCCCGGGAAATATTTCAGGTTCCGCATGTCATCTGCCGTCTGTATGATCCGCAGCGGGAATGTGTTTATCGGGAGTTTGGCATTCAGACGATCTGTCCGACGACACTGTCTTCCCAGGCAATTGAACAACGGCTCCAAGCAAAAGCCGCAGCGGATCAGAAAGGAAGCGATACGTTATGAAAAAACGCATTTTAATTATCGGTGGTTATCACAAGGCCGAGTCGCTGGCCAAATCCTTTCTTCATCGGGGATATGCCGTTACCGTGATCAATAAAAACCCCGAACATTGTCATACGCTGGCACAAACCGCGGAGCTGACTGTTTTGATCGGAGATGGCTCGAAACCCTTTGTTCTGGAAGACGCCGAAGCCGAAAAGGCCGATATTGCGATTGCGCTCACCCCGTTTGATGAAGATAACCTGGTCATCTGCCAGCTGTGCAAGAAGCGGTTTCATGTCCGAAAAACAGTTTCGCTGGCGGCGGATCCGGAAAAGATCAGCTTTTTCTACCGCATGGGGATCGACTCCGTCGTCTGTGCTTTATCGACGATTACGCAGATTGTCGAACAACAAACCTTTCTTGATGAATTTACAACACTTTTGCCGCTGGGCCATGGCGAGCTGCGCATTTCTGAGCTGCGGTTAAACGCCAGTTCGCCGGTCATTGGCAAAACACTGAGTGCGATTGGTTTAAGCCACGAGGTCATCATTGCCGCGATTCTGCGCCAGGATCAGCATCTGGTTCCTCATGGAGACACCGTGCTGTGGGCTCAGGATATTTTGATCCTGATCGCCGCCGCTCAGAAAGAGGCGGAAGCCGTCAAGGTGCTGACCGGCCGATGAAACACTTTGGATTAAAACGGATCCAATCCGGCTGCATTGAAGGAAAGCTGATGATGCTCTGTGGAGCTCTGACTGCGATCCCGATGCTCACTGCTTGTTTTTATCCGGAAACGCTTTCCGATCTGGCCGCCTTTGCGATTCCTGCGCTGAGTTCGCTGATCGCTGGAGCTGTTGTTTGCCTGAAGAATCAGCCGCAGGATAACGAAGCGCCGCGTCCGCAGCGGATCAAAAAAGGCAGCTTCTTCGTTTTGTTTGCCTGGAGTTACGGCGTTGTTATCGGGGCGCTGCCGTTTGTTCTGGCCGGTCAGCTTTCCTGGGTTCAGAGTTTGTTTGAATCGGTCAGCGGCTGGACGACGACCGGATTATCTGTGATGGACATCGCTCAGACTTCACCCTTGTTCCTGTTTCACCGAGGTTTTATGCAGTATTGCGGCGGTTTGGGTTTCGTCATGGTGATGACGTTGTTTATTCAAAACAAACAGAGTATGAATTTGTTCCAGGCCGAAGGCCACAGTGATCAGCTGACCCCCAACCTGGGACGAACAGTCCGCGTCATCGTCCTGATGTATACAACGTTTCTGATCTTCGGCGTCGCGGCCTACAGAATTGCCGGCATGAGCCTGTTTGACGGCCTGATCCACGCGATGTGCGCGTTGTCTACCGGCGGCTTCTCGACACGCGTGGAAAGTATCGGATATTACAACAGCCCGCTGATTGAATTCATCACGATCATCCTGATGTTGATCGGGACGACCAACTTCGCAGCCTTGTTATTGTTGATGCGCAGACAGGTGCGGCAGTTTCTGGCCGTCAGCGAGGTTCGGTTTATGGGCCTTCTTTTAGCAGGGGCTGTTCCGCTCACTGCGCTGGTGCTATTCAGCGCCGCTTATGCCCGCCTTTCGGACAGCTTTCGGATCGCTTTGTTCGAAGTCGTTTCAGCCTTATCGACCTCGGGCTTTTCCACCGTCGGCTATGTACGCTGGCCGCAGGCAGCAGTGTTGGTTCTGATCGTGATGATGCTGATCGGCGGCGGCATCGGCTCAACCGCGGGAGGCATCAAACTGACTCGTGTGTATTTGATGCTGCGGGCCATAAACAATCATCTGCGAAACAAAAATGCTCCTGAGGGCGCCGTATCGCTTTCCTTCTATACCCGTCCGCAGGGCCGAACCCTGATCGATCAAAAGCTGCTTGCGGATACTTCCTGCTTCGTTTTCAGCTACTTGCTGATCTATTTTATCGGCACCTTCCTGCTGATGCTGACAGCCCACTGTTCACTGATCGAGGCCATGTTTGACTTTGCTTCCGCTTTGGGCACCGTCGGCTTGTCCATCGGCATTACCGGGCCGCTGACACCGCCTCTGGCTCTGATTGTCGAGATGGCAGGCATGCTTTTGGGAAGACTGGAGATTTTCATTGTCCTGATCGGAATCCGCACGCTGTTTCAGCAAATCAAAGCTGCCTTATAGATACACTTCTTTTGCCAGGGCAGCCGCGGATACTTCCGGGCAGATCCGGTTATCCAACGTTGGATCTTTATTTTCGTTTACTGTTTTTCCACAATATTAGTGAACTGAAACTCATGGTAAAATCATCGAACTTTTCTATAATGAAGACAGGAGGAACTGTACAATGAACTATTATACATCTCAACGTTTAAGTCCGTCGATCACCCGCATTACCGACTTCACCGGCGTCTGCTGCTACTTGGTGGAAGGAGAGGAAAAAGCCTGCCTGCTGGATACCTGCAACGGCTTCGGCAACATCCGCGAATATGCGGAAACCCTGACGGACAAACCGCTGTTTGTCATTTTAACCCACGGTCATATTGATCATGCGCCAGGAGCCTGCTGGTTTGATGAAGTCTACCTGAATCATGCGGACCTGAAGCTTGTTCATCAACACGCCTCACGCAGTTACCGGCTTGAACGGTTTTCTGCTGATCCGCAGAACCAAACGATTCCGCAGGCCGATTACTGCCCGGACTTTACTGGCAAATATCGGGATATCCAGGATGGACAAGACTTTGATCTGGGCGGCGTAAGCATCCAGATGATCGCTTGTCCGGGACATACTCAGGGCATGATGATGCCGTTAGTCCGCGAGGAACGCACGATTATTTTCGGAGATGGCTGCGGCGTCGGGGTCTTGTTGTTCGGTGAAAACTCATCCACGGTTTCCGCATACAAAAAAAGTTTGGAAAAAATTCAGAGGATTGAGGATCAATATGATTTGATTCTGCGCAACCACGGAACCTTCACCTCACCGAAAGAACTGTTAGGCAATGTGATCGAATGCTGCAACGCTATTCTTGAAGGCCGGGCCAGCGGCCAGAGGATTATCACCCATGGCATCGAATTCTTCATTGCCCAAGCCGTCGACGAACAAGAAAACCGCCTGGACGGAAAAACCGGAAATATCAAGTATACCGCAGATAAAGCTTGTTAAGAAAAACCGAAGATGAAAAAGCCGCAGATCCTAGGATGGACATGCGGCTTTTTCTTGATTGTCATAAGTTGATTTATTCCAAGGTTTGCGCTTCGTCACTCACTCCCAGTTTGAGGAAATCTTTCAGGGAAGAGCTGCGCAGAAACGGCAGATAGAGCAGGAAGCAGAGTCCTTCACCGATCAGGGCGAGAATCGCCAGCGAAACAAACTCTCCTAAAAATCCAAACGCCAACGTGGAGATCAGTCGGCCGGCTGTCAACAAAGCAGTCTGCAGCGACAGGAACCGTCCGCGCAGCGCTTCGTCACAGCCTAAGATCATCGCCGAGGAAACGATGATGTTGCCTACCGAATTCAGCAAATTTGTAAGCAGATAGGCAAGGCATAAGACAATCGGACTGCGGCTTAGCGCAATCACAATTCCCGCCAAACACCCCAGCGCCATCGGCATCAGGCTACATAATTTATCCCGAACCGAAACCGGTAGAATTCCTGGAATCAGCGTTCCGGCCACCGCACCGATGCTGCCGCAGGTCAGATATAAGCTGTAAAATTCATCGGTCAGGCCCTTCTGCTGCAAAAAGGGCAGTAAGACCGAAGATAAGCCCGGAATCAGAATATTCCACAGAACGAGCAGAGCCAAGAGTGTCCGCAGGGAAGAATTGCCGAACGTCACCTGAAGTCCTGCTTTAAAGTCCGCGATGAAGGCGTGCGATTCGGGTGCCGGTAATTCCGTTTTGCGCAGCGTGATAAAGCATTCTGAAACTGCCGAAAGCAGATAGAGAATCCCGTTTACCATCAATAACCCAGCCGGACCAAAGCTCAGTGCCAGCAAACTGCTGATGCCCTTGCCGCTCAGATTGATCAGAAGAAACAAGCCGGTATTCCATGACTGTGCCTGCATGAATTCACTGCGGGAAACAACCAGCGCAAACGCCGCCGTAGCCGCCGGAGTGAACAAAGCGTTGCACAGCGCCATCAAAACAGCACACAGAATTAAAACCGGAACAGACAGCGATTGGCCCCAAACCCACAGCCCTGCGGCCAGCAAGGCTATCCCGCGTAGCGTATCCATCGAAACCATGATCGTTTTCTTGCTTTTTCGATCAATATAAGGACCTAACAGCGGCGTTACCAGAACGGAAACTGCCATCGAAATCGAGCTCATCAGACTCATCATCATCGTGGAGCCTGTTTCTTGATAAACCCAGATTCCGGCTGCAATGCTGAAAAGGACATCGCCGAAGCCTGAAAACAGGTTGCCCTGCAGCAGCAGTAAATAGCTGCGGTTGCGCAGCAGTGCCCCTTTCTTGGATTTTCTGGCTTCCTGAACTTCTAAGTTTTGTTTCGTTTCTTTCATTGAAATTATCACCCACACTGACTATACCAAAAGCGGATTAAAAAAATCCGCCGATTATTCATTGATCTGCAATTCGTGGATGATCCATGATTTTTTTGAATTTGTCACTTTAAGATTCATTTTGCTTTTCTAGCCCAAAGCCAGGTGACAGCTCAGATCATTGATCCTTATCGTATGAGATTGAGAACCTTCATTCTTTATTCAAAGTATCGGTTTCTATCCATTTCATCATCTGAGCGAAGGTTATTAATTGGACATTGCCCAACGTTTCCGCCATTTCCAAACAGCCTTGTGTAAAACCCGATTTGGAAAAGCAAAACAGAAAAACTTGGGAATAATTAAATAATTGGCTGCGTCTAATCAAAGTTTTCAAGACGTTTTGATCTATCTTCTCATTGGTCCACTTGCATTCCGCAAATAAGGCTGTATTTTTATCCTGGACACCCATAATGTCGATTTCAGTCTGTTTTTTCTCTTTCGGATCCGTTCCCCACCAGCGACCAAGTTCAGAGAAAAAGACCGGTGACTTTCCCATTAAAAGTAGTTTCCAAAGCATTTGAATACAGATCTCCTCAAAGACTTTTCCCATATATTCAGATAAATAAGGCTCAATGCGTTGATAAGCCAGCTCCTTTGCACCCCGGGCAATAATCGAACTGTTTTCAGGAATAAACCGATACCAAAACCGAAACAGGTTATCGCTGATAGAATAGAGAGCCTTTCTGGAAGCTTGATCACCATAAGGAAATTCTTTTTGGATTAATCCCAAATCCAACAGATTTTTTAAATAAACTGAGCAAACATTTGTACTCTCTCCTACTTTTGATGAAATCTCCGATAAACGGGCAGCTCCGCCGGCGATCGCGGAAATAATGGCATTGTACAGTGCCGGTTCACGTACTTCCTGTTTTAATAAATTCTCGGGTTCTTCAAACAATGCGGAAGCAGGATCTAAGAAAGTATTTTTAATGTTTTCTTCAATACTTATACGATCGTCCATCTGCATCAGATATTGCGGAGTACCTCCGACAAGACCATAAATCATTGCCTTTTCTTCTGATGAAAAACGGGGAAAATATCGGCATACTTCTTCAAAATCAAAGGGAAGAATCTTCATCTGTGCTGTCCTTCTGCCATATAAGGGAGCTTTGTAAGCAAGCACATGATCTTCCATATAAGACATCGAGGATCCGCATAAGATAAGCATTAGTTTAGAATTTTCTTTATACTTATCGATCAGCAGCTGAAGGGTCGAAGCTAAACTGGAAGAAGCGCGGGCAACATACGGATATTCGTCAATCGCCAGGATCAGACGTTGTTTTTCAGCGAGTTGAAACACTGATTCTAAAGCAGACTGAAAGGATAGAAAACTGGATTTAGTTTCCTGTCCCATTCCAAATTCCATAATACTATAGCTAAGATTTTCCAGATTTTGCTTAGCATTACTTTCTACACCCATAAAATAGATGGCTTTTTTATCTTGGATAAACTGATTGATCAGCGCCGTTTTTCCAACTCGTCTGCGGCCATAGATAACGACAAATTCAAATTGATCAGAATGATAAAGCTGTTTCAGCTTCGCTAACTCACGTTCTCTTCCGATAAACACTTGAACACCGCCCTTCCTGATGAATCATACTATAAAGCAGCGAGTTTATTTAGTCAAGTACGATTTGGTAAATCATGATTTGGCTAATTTTTATTTTGTTCTGCTTTCCTGACTGCGCGGGGCACGATTGCCCTTCACCGTGATCTCCATCGAACTCAGCTGATCAAACAAGTTCTGAACTTCATCCACAATCTGATTTTGAATGGTTTTGGAAAAGGGTTGAAGAAAGACGGAAATTGCTTTGTCATAATCATTTTTAGCCTGAGTATTCAGCTGTTTCCAATTCACGGCCTGAAACCAAGGCAAACATTCTGGATTGGATTTCAGCTTTCCCTGAATGATCATCACCGCCAGGATGGGATAACCTGGGTAATGCTGCCAGAGCGTGGCATTGTCATTGCTGGAATAGCCGTCCGGCAAGAATTTTACAGTGTAGTCCTTCGTATGATCGGAGGAAGTCACGATCGCATGATCAGCATGCATTTCCACGCGCTGGTCGGCAACCGCACTCAGCGCTTCATAAACTTTAGCGATTGGGGGTAATTTATTCATCATTTTCTCCTTTGCTTCCTTGATTGTTATTGCCAGTCTGCGCCGTTTTATCCCGACATGCCAAAACTGCGATTCAAAGCTGGCTTGCGTCTTTTCACAGCTAACTCAAAGTCTGCCAATCCCTTATAACTTCCAGTTTTCTGTACCAACGCTAAGAGCTCATCATGCAGGATAGGAATCAGCTCCTGCGGACGATAAACGGTATCTTCCATCTGCGGCAGGATTTCTTTGAGGATACGCTGCTGCAGCGAGATTGGTGCTTCTTTTTGATGCTTCGCCTGATAATAACGATAGATCGCCCCTGTTCCAGGACTTGTCCAAGCGTCCAGATAGGCCGCCGCGGAGCTTAAGACAACAGAAAAATCCAGCGGGCAACGATCGAGATGCGGCAGATAAAACAGAGCCAGATACGGCGCCTGAAGCAATGCTCGTTCAATTCGCTGGACGCCGCTTTGTTCCCCGCCCTCACACAGACACAGACCCAGTTCCATCCACCCCTGGCTTGTCAGGTCATTGGGCAGGGAGAGTAATGTCTGTTCAAAAGCCGGACTCTGGCGGAAAGCATCGTTTTGGTCTAACTGTTTCCAGATCCGAAAACGCAGAATTTCCGAGATCGCACGGACGGCATCCGGAAGCAAATAAGAACTCTTCAGCACGGCATTCAAACAATCCAAGGCTTCCGCTTTGCGGTTGAGCGCTGAAAGAAACGCCCCTTTGCGGTACAGCCAGATCCCGTCCTGCCGCTGGCACTGCTCTAAACGAACCAGCAGTGTTTCTGACAATTTCCAGTCTGACCACTGATTCAGATTGATCTGCCATAAGACGCTGATCAGCATAGCATACAAATCCTCATCCAGCACCTGAGCCAGATCCAGCATCGCCGAAACCTGCTCCTTCAGCTTCGCATCCCCTTTGCGATACTCAATATACAGCCGCTTATCCGGCGGCACATCGGCAAACGCAAGATGTTCGACAATCAATCTCAGACAGGACTGTGTTTCTTTGAGGATCACCTGATCGGTAGGCGGCAAAGCTTCAATCTCTGCATACAAGGCGGCCAGCGCCGCCAAATCCATGGCATCATAGGCCTGCTTTAAGCGTTGAATTATAGCCTGATCCTCCAGGATCTGCTCCGGCTGTTTTAGCGGTGTTTCATCAAGTTTTCGTAAAAGCAGCTCCAGCCGATCTTCATCCTGGATCCCCTGTCCCTGTTCTAATTTATATAACGTCATTCGGGAACAAATGGCCTCGCCGGTCAGCGCATCCAGAATAAACTGATCCTGTGTCCAGCCTCCGCCCGGATCTTCCTTAAGCCGCCGGCGGCGATGAATGCCGATCAACAGACCCGCCTTCCGTTTAGCTTCTTCCTGCATGTCTTCCCCCCTGTTCCTCGATTTGCAAATGAGTTACGCTGCGTTATTCGCCCAGCGCTTCCAGTATTGATTCTTTAATAAACGTATAACGGCGGACGTAGTCGTTGCGGATCGTGATCAGCCGAAGCTGATGGGCATCGCAGATCTGACGTTTCTTCTGATCCCGGCTGCGAACTTTAGCATCGCTGAAATGCTCAGTTCCGCCAACCTCAACTGCCAGCAGCGGACGATGGCTTAAGTCATAGATCACGAAATCAAAGTGTGCCTGATTGCCATAGGTAAACAATTGTCGATCACTGGCATCCACGTTTAAAACATCGGTAATTTTGACCTTCTGTTCAACCAGAATCTGGCCGAAGACCGATTTGATGTGCAGTAGAGTCTTTAAAAATTCCTCTTCCGCCGCGGTATTGAAATATTTGAAGTTCTTCACCTTTGATTGAAATAGCTGACTTTCACGCGCGCTGATCTGTGTTTTTCCCTGCTTTCCAACATACTGCATCAGCTCCAGCAGATCATTGCTTTTACCTTGGGAAAGCCGGGCGATCTGACTGCGGTCGGCAATCATCGTAAAGTGCTGCTTGGCCCGGGTCACCCCGACATTGATCAGCTCCTGATTGTTTTTTACCCAATCAAAGGTTCCCTGTGATGTGGATTCGGTCAGTGCGCAGCTCAGGATCACGGTATCCTTTTCATCTCCCTGGAAGGTGTGGATCGTTCCCACCTTCACATAATCCAGCTTCTGATCTGACAGAACCCGCTGGATCATCTGCGCCTGACGGCGAAACGGCGTGATCACCGCAATCTCCTTCTGCGGGTGCGATCGGATCTGCCTCACAACTTCCGCGACCTCTTCCATCGCTACATTTTTCTGAGTCTGCGGCGTTGACTGCACATCAACCAGCGTCAGCGCATCCTCTGAACCTGCCGGCCCGCTCAACACCAGTTCCCCACCGTAATACTTCTGATTGGAAAACGCGATGATCGGATCCGCACAGCGGTAGTGATGCTTCAGCAGAATGAATTTGGAAAGCGTATCGACCTTTAACATCGTGCTGAGAATGGAGTTCATCTTATAATCATAAGCCTGAGGAATATCGTAATCCCAAACCAGACGGGTATTGCGGGAAGAGGGCAGCGTGATCACCGGCTGCAGCTGACTGGGATCGCCAACAAACAGCGCCCTCCGGCAGCGTGCCATCGGCAGCAGGGAGAGCGGATTGCTGCACTGTCCGGCTTCATCCATGATCATCAGATCAAAGATCGGTTCCGCGTTGGCCAGCTTGCTGCAGGAAACATTCGTCGAAATCAAGAACGGGAAACAATCCAGCAGCTGCTGCAAACCTTCCCGCTGCTGAATCAGCGCTCGAAATTCCAAGAACCGATCTTCCTGATTGTTCATCGATACAATTTCTTTAAGGCGTTCATTTTTACCCCACAGAAGATGCTGCAGTCTGACTTTGGATTTTAAATAGAGAAAACGCAGAACTTCCTGCGGGGATTGGGCAGCTTGGATCTCATCTTCACTCACGCCGGCGAGTGCCTGACGCTGCCGCTGCAGTTCAGCCAGCTGTGTTTCGATCGCCATGGCCGTCATCTGCGCGCTCGGTTCCTGCTTTCCGCTTAAGCGCAGCTCCTGCAGCACCCCTTCCAAAGATTCGATTTGTTCATTGAGTTCCAGGCGGGTTTCGATCTGTTCCAAAAGTTGATTTTTCTGCTTCCGGCTGCCGGAAAGCTTCTTGGTTAACGTTTTGAGTTCTTCCCGTTCTTCGCGGGTTGGAGGATGCGCACGGGCTTGATCGCAAAGCAATTTAATTTGAACGAGCGCTTCTTCAATTCGCTGATTGGAGCCTAAGCGCAGAATCGGAAATGAAATCCGCTGATGTTCGCTTTCCAGTGAGCTCAGCTTGCGGTCAAGGTTGTCAATCGCTTCGTTGTTATTGGAAACGATCAAAGCCGTTTGATCATTGAGAAAACACGAAAGCAACACGTTGACAATCGTCGCGCTTTTGCCCGTGCCCGGCGGCCCCTGGACATAAACGACATCCTGATTCATCGCATTATAAATGGCGCGGTATTGATTGATATTGACCTGAGAACCCAGCGTCAGAATCGGCAGCTTCCGGCGTCGGCTGGCTTTTTCCGGCATACCAAAAAAAGCTTTTAACGGAGCACAGAGCGTCTGATTCTGCATCTGATTCTGAATTTCATTGTATTCTGTTTCAATGTTAATATTCATACGCCGTCTAAGTTCAAACAGATATGGGCGTTCATCGACGGTTTCTCCACGGCTGCAGTTAACAGCGATCTGTTCGCTCATGCTCTGCGGCTGACTCGGATAGCGGTCAATAAACTCAGCCGCTGAACAGTCCAGGTATCGTTGAAGCAGAAAGCGCGGCTGATCTTCCTCATCGCTGACCTTGATGTTGAAGCCCAAGTCAGGAGAAACGATCAGTTTGCGGTGGACGAGATCCAAAAGCAGATCCCGGTAAACAATCGGAATCATGCCGTCCCGGCGCTGCAGCGAAAGCACGTTGATCGCCAGCTTCAGCCAGGCCGGAGCCTGACGCCGGCGTTGTAAACGCAGCTCATTCTGCAGCCGGCGAACCATTTGATCAAACTGCCGCGGAGCTAACGGCATCGTATTTTTCCTCAGAATCTCCGGATCCAGTCCCTCCACCAAAGAATAGCTATGAACGGAAGTATCCTGATCTAAAAGGTAGCATTGGCGGTAATAGCCCAGCACCCGCTCATTAATCCCGGTATATTCCAAAAAATCAAAGTCATTATAATGTATGCGGATTTTGTCAATCAAGGCTTCCTGCAGCGGAAATGTTGTGCTTTCAATGACCCGCGCCGCCAAAATTTTATCAAAATAAACTGTCGCGTCCATGACGTCCATGGATTTTTCCGGATTGAACATTTTAACTTTCATTTTCCGGGTCTGCGGTTCAATATCTTCAATCGCGATCCAAAAAAATGTCCGCTTCTGATCGGTGGTGTTGTCATACTCGATCTGCAGCCATTTCCCGCTCTGTATTGATTTTGAACACTCCAGGGCCTTGGAATTCATCACAGTTTACTCCTCAGCTTGATTATACCACAGCCATTTTCAAATGGAAAAGACTGACTTGTTTCTGAGCCGACACCGAGGGTAAATACTTTCTACCGCAATATCTCGGCACACTTTCTGTGACCTCTTTCCTTGCTGGATTCTATATTAAAAGCTCTCTTTTTATCTTGGTTATGCAGTTTCAGCACTTTAAATCACACAATGATAAACAATAACGTGATTTTCATCACACTTTTATATATTTTTCTGTGAAAAGGATCTGATTTCAATTCTAGAGTTTTTCTGTTTTCAACGTTCATTCTATTTCATCGTACTCCTCACAAAACTTTCCTAACCTATTCAACAGCTGTAAACTTCTCTTCCCGCTTCTGCTTTCCTGCCAGATAGGACTTACCCCTTCCGCTGCTTACGCTTCTGTTGAAGCAAGGCCGCTGTTTCCTGCTGCGGAAGAATCTTCTTCAGCACATAATGAGCCTTGATCGTATCATAGGTATCCGTGAAATAACGTTGTTGATCCCGGGTCTGAATCTCGATTCCCTTATTCAGCGTATTCCATTCCACGATCTCATCCAGTGCTACATCGCATAAAACTTCCCCCGCTTGATGATAGAAAAGCAGGCGGCCGGCGGAAATTTCAGCCTTGATTTCATCTCGGACCGCAAAGATGACGATCAGGGAAATCCCGCCGAAAACAGCCCCCAATCCCATCAATCCGGGACTGCCGGATCCCAGCATCATCACCGCGAAGATCAGAGAAAGGATTGAGGATATTTTGGGCTTTGCGCCGATTCTGACCTTTTTCTCATCGGCATGATCTGCTTCTTTCATTTTCATACTTATTCCTCCACTTTCAATATTTTCCGCAGCGTATTTAAGTTCGGTTCTCCGATCAGCAGGCTGCATTTATCCGGATCGATCAACATTTCCTGCAATCCCATTTCAACATTCTGCAGATCTAAATCACTTTTCATTTTTAATAAGATGATATTCTGAACAAACCGCTGATTCCAGGAGATTGCGTTTTTAAGAATCATGAAATAAATCTCATTCTTTTCAAATTCCGGTTCTACCAAGGCGATCAACGCAACCCGGTAGCCGCACTCGCAGGTCAGCCGTTTATCGTTATCCAGCAGAAGATTCACCTGTTCTTTTTGATCCTGCGTCTTCGGAAGCAGCTTCTTCGCAATGAATCGGAAGACTTCAAGCTTGGATTTTAAATTTAAATTCGTCAGAAAACAGTCGGCGCTGAGCTGATGATAAAACCAATAAGCATCGCAAATCTGACAGATCCGATAGCGGGTCTGCCGGCTGATTGTGTTGACCGTACTGTACGATCGGTAATAAGCAAATTTTTCATCCTGGCTGGCCAGCTTGCGGTCATTGACCAAGATGACGTCATAATCCGCATAGACCTGTTCAATCTCATACAGCTCACAGATTCCGATCCGCTGAATGGTGTTGTGGAAATGATGCTGCAGCTGAGCCGCGTAGCGTTTTGCCTCACAGGCTCCGTACTTGCTGGTCACAAGAATACTCTGCCGCTTCCGTTCCTTACTGGCTTCCAACCCTTCCGCCATGCACACGGTCAGAAAAACCATTTCTTTGTCTGAGATTTTAGCCTGAATCTTGGTTTCCAGCAAGCGCGCAATCTTACGGCTGTATTCGGACGCAGTGATCAGCTTGCGCTTCACCCGCGTCACGCCCATCGTCTGCCGGCTGATGTCAAAATGATTGCGCACACGGAAACCCCAGAAAAACAAAGACAGGTTTTCCATCAGGGAATCCGCCATCTCAGACTGACTCCCAGCAAAGAAATCCTTCATAATTTCCGCAGTGACAAATTTGCACAGCGCATAGGATTCATTATCCATTTCCTGAATCATCAAATTACGGCGGTTGCCGAAAGAAATCAGAATCATTGCCAGAAAATAAATATCCTCCCGCAGAAATTCATAATGATGCCGGCGATCCAATAGTTTTACGATGGCTTCAGCTGTATCAAATTCAACATCATACGCCTCCAGCATCCGCTTCTCATCCTCAGTGAATTTCACAGCCTTTTTAAATTGATTGCGCCGATAGGCAATCCACAGCGACTTGGACAGATACTGAAACAACAGCGACGGAACGCTCAGCGTTGAAGTCTTTTTAAAAATGGTCTGCAGGACTGAATACACATTCCCCTCAAATTCAGGATTGGCAATCTCACGGTAAATATGATCAGGAATGCCTTTATATTCAGGATTGACATAAATGGTTTTCAAGGCTGCGATCCGGATTGAAATCTCATTGCCGTTGACCCTCAGCTTTCCGTTGGCGACCTTCATCGTATAATGACTTTTTACCGAAGTGCTGTTGGATTTCTTGATCAGTGCGCGGATCGTGGATTCGCTGAAATACAGCATTTGTGACAGCCGGTATAGCGTGACGTCCTTCATCAGCATCGCCAGAAGCCGGATTTCCCGCTCCCGGAAATTGATCAGCTCCCGTTCCATCGTGTTGACATCATAATCCAGATCCTTCATAAACTGCTTAAACTGCCGGGGATCCTTGATCAGAACTTTATAACCTTTGGTATGACAGCTGACCAGCTTGAAGGCATCATCCAGTTCTTCAGAATACAATACCTGATTGATGCGTTTGATATCATCGCGGATCGTCCGCTCGCTCACCCCGGTTACGGCAGCCAGCTGTTTTCCCAAAATATAAGTCTCGCTGATTGACAAATAGTGCAGGATATTCTTCTCACGGGAAGTAAAATTGTAGACCATAGGCTCCCTCCTGTTCTAACAAAGAATCCCCATCAAAGGCAGAACGCTTTCAACGGGGATTCTTTCATGGTTTAATTATCAAACAAATTCTGAATGATCAGAGCGACGTATTCTTCCGCCTTGCCCTTAGGCATCTGAGTGGAAATCCCGTCATGACCGCCGCCGAATTCGCTGGCTTCCACAACGTATCCGTTTTGACCGTTAGCATAACCCCAGACGAAGCAGGCTTTGGCCTGAGAGCTTTTCTTAATCTGACGGCCAAACGCTGAAACCAGCTCACAAGGCAGAACGACAATCTCCAGATCCTGCATGCGGAGGATCGTTGTTTCCAGCTCCAGCTTCACATGCCCGGCTTTGATCTTGCGCTCAAAACCATTGATTTCAGAAATCAGCCACTTGCGTTCATCGTAGGCTTCAGCCTGTTTTAGTTTTGCCTTTGACTGTGCCAGCCGCTCTTTCAGCACCGCGATGTCCGGATCATATTCGACCTTGTAAACAAAACTCCGGACCTCCGGCTTGGCCAATTCCAGATCGCATGTCTGAGTGAACTGAGATATCTGCTCAGCAATACCGCGGCTGACACGCTTCAGCTCCGCAAAATCATTGTTCTGCCGATACAGGCGGTTGGACATATCCCCGGCGTTGCCGTTGCAGACAAGCGGCGTCACATTCAGATACGGGATCAGCTCGCGCCGCACCGCGGCTAATAAATCCCCTGAAATTTGATATTCTTCCGGCGATAATACAGTGGAATGGCAGGACATATTGACTAAAGCGGATATCGTCTTCTCCGCCGCATCTTTGAATTCGATGACCACGATCTGGGTATCGCCGTATTTATCCCGGGCATTGCGGTTGCCGTAAAAACCCTGCGATTCTCCTGTCGTGTACTGCACGCGGGCGACTTCATGGAACTCTTTGTTCAAGGTTTCTTCAGCACCGCGGATCAATTTTTCAAGAACTTCTTTCCGCCAGCCATCATCATGCGGCATTTCCGGATTCCGTGTCAAAAGCAGCGGAGCGGAATGACTGTGATCAGCACTCAGAATGATATGATCATACGGGATATGATCGTATTCCACAAGATGATATTTAAACAAACGGACGAAATTGCTGTCAAAATTGGAAATGTCGGCTTCAATCCAGAGAAATCGTTTTCCATCGACCTCCAATCCCAAACACGTTGCTTCAATTTCATCATGAACTCCTTTGAACTTCTCCGTCCGCATGGCATGTCCGGCTATATAGGTCGGATGATCCGGCGTAATATTCACGGTTGTGGTTGTCGTTACTTTTACCATAAAGTCCTCCTATTCATCGCCATCCAGATTTTCAATGGCATATTGACGCATATAAACAATCGAGTCACGGCAGGCATTCACTTTTTCAGCGATTGTTTCCGGATTGATCGATTCCGGATTCATTGTGACCAGCTCCAGCAGCAGGGGCAGATTCAGCCCTGTGATCAGATGAACCTGCGGTTTGTCGTTCAGCTTCATCATCAGCTGCTGATTCACGCTTCCCCACAGGATATCGGTCAAGACAATCGCGGTATCGGTTTCCTGAAGCCTGCGGATGAAATCCTCCAATTCCGCTTCCGGATTGCGCTCAGGGTCTTCCGTATAAAACGGAATTGCCTGAATGTGACGGGTTTCCTGGGTAAAAAGCTGGAGCGTTTCCAACATACCCAGGCACAGATTGCCATGACTGGCTAATAAGATTTTAAGCATTCCTTTCTCCCTCTTTGTTGGTCAATGCGGCTAAGACATCGCGGCAGCTGGCAGCCGTATAAGTCGCGGCCTGCTGCAGAAGCGGATGATAGGAACCGACATAGTAGCTGGGATGAAACCGCTGCAGCATTTCCAGATCGTTTTCATCATCTCCCACGGCGGCAACCTGATCGGCCCTTACTTGAAAGCGGGCGGCAAGCTTCAGCGTTTCCGTGGCTTTGGAACGGCTGGCATGCAGGACTTCCATCTGCCGGTTTCCGGTTCTGACCAACCGATAATCATGAAACTGTTTTGGAAAAGCCGTCTGGATTGCGGAGGCCTGCGCGGAATCAGCATAGTGCAGACAAATCCGGCTTACCCTCATCGCCGGCACGGAAGACTCCTCAGAAAGCAGAAATTCGGTTACACCGTTGAGATCACAGATGCGGTCTGTCTGAGCCAGCCGGGCTTTCAGTTCAGCCTGATGCTTCCGGCTGACGCAGCAGGCAATCCCTTCCCTTGTATAGGCCGTGACGTCCAGCTGGGGCAGCTGCCCGGCATAGGCTGCAATCTGCCGAACAACGGCGGGGTCAAAGATAAAAGCCTGCAGCTGATTGGCAATCAGCGTGACATTGCCGGAATAGCCGACAATCGCATCGAAGGTAAATCGATGGATACGTTTAAGAATATAGGAAGGATGCCGGCCGGTCGCAACCGTGATGTAAACACCCTGCTGCCGCAGCTTCTGCAGCAGCGCCACAATGTCCGTTTCCAGATCAAGGTTGGGAATATCTTTGGGGACTAACGTACCATCGAAATCGAAAGCGGCCAGCCGGATTTTTGACATTGACGTCCTCATTCGCTCAAATGGAACTGAGTTCCGTCCTTTTAAGCCAGGATGCCGAAGTAAGACAGAAGAATCGTAGCCACGATCATAATCCAGACCATCTTGACCGTATTCATGCCTTTGACCTTCGTCAGCCCAAAATAGGTGACAGCTGTGACGATACATGGAAGCAGAGCCGGCAGGATTCCATCCAGAATGGATTGAATGGTCTGTGAAGCATCGCCGATGGTGATCGCCAGCGGTGTTGTTACCTTAACTAAGGATGGAATCAGCGCACCGATGACGATAACGCCCAAGACCGAAACCGCATCGCGGATGTTGTTCAGCTGATCCTTGCGTGAAGTGATCAGCTCCGCTCCGCCGTAATACCCGATTTCAATCAGTTTCTGACGAACCCAGGTGATCAGCGGCGTAAAAATCGCAATCATGATGATACAGGTAATCCAGTTGCCTTCGATCGCGGCATAGGCCGTCATGGCGCCCATAACCACTTTCGGAATCGTGTTGAACAGAGCATCGCCGATCCCCGAAAACGGGCCCATCAAGGATGTCTTTAATGAGGCTGCCAACTGCAGCGAGGATGGATCTCGATCTTGTTCAATCGCCAAAGCGGCTGCGGTAATCGCGGCGCCGAAATAAGTCTGACAGTTGAAGAATTTCAGGTTGTTCTGAAACTTTTTCTGCATTAAGTCAGGATCATCCGCAAACCATTTTTCAAAGAAAGGCCCCATGGAATAGACGCAGGCAATTCCCTGCATCGCTTCGTAGCTCTGACTGGCCTGAGCAGTAATCGCATAGCGCAGCGAGAATTTCCGCAGTTCTTTTTTTGTCAATTTCTGATTATTTTCACTCATCACCAATTCCTCCTGCATCCACATTCAAATACGCATTGGCCTGCGCCTTGGATTCTTTTTCCATCCGCTTAAACAAGACGACCGCGATCACGGCGCCGACCAAGGTAATCGCCAGGATGGACTGCCCGAAGAAGACATAGAGAACAAACCCAAGAATCAGATAATGGAAGTTTTCCTTCACCGGCATGTACAGCATTAACAGCGCCATGCCCAAAGCCGGAAGAACCCCGGATACCGTTCCCAACGCCGTCGTCAGCCAGGCCGGCATATAGTTGATAATCAGTTGAACAATCGGTTCGCCGAACAGTAAGAAGATGATGACCGGCAAGGTCTGACCTAACGCGGCGCGGCCGAAACCGTATTCACCAATCAGGATATCGCGGTATAATTTCTTGTATTCCCGTTTCTCGACATGTTTTTCCGCACGGTGATACCAATAGGAATTAACCGTCTTAGCAATGACGTCCAGCTGGATGCCCAGCGTGGCGACCGGAACGCCGACGGCCATCGCCAGCTCCAGCGGAGCGTCGGTACCGGAGGCAATCGCAAACGGTACGGAAATCCACAAAGCGGTATTGAAGTTGGGGATAGAGGCTCCGCCGTAAGCGGCGAGTCCCATTGCCATCAGCTGGAAGGTACCGCCGATCAGCAGGCCGGTTTTCACGTCCCCCATAATCGCGCCGGCAATCAAGCCGCGGAATACCTGCTGCCCGCCAAACTTTGCGACCAACTGAACATTTTGACCTAAAGTTCCGATGATATGACAGGCTAAAATCAGTAAAATGATCTGTATCGGGTTAAACATTCAATTCTCTCCTCTCTCCATTATTTCCGCTTTTCCATCATCACCTGATAGAAATTGGAAATCGAATCATCCGTCGGCTGCAGTTTAGCCTCCAGCTCTACCCCTTTTTCATGCAGCTGCTTTAAAATCTCGGCTTCCTCGTCGTTGACCGTAATGTAGCGACTGATCACCACCGAGTCTGCGGTCTTGTCGATGTTTCCGAGATTGCCCAGGGTTAACATCGGCACGGCGATTCCGTTTTCCACCAGTTTCAGGAAGGTTTTGGGACTTTTGGCTACGATCATGACGGATTGATTTTGATAACGGTCGGCTTTGAGGTTTTCAATGGCTTTTTCGTGCGTTAAGACGGACAGGAAGACGCCGTTGGGTGTCGCCATGCGCAAGGCATTTTTCAGCATTGGATTATTGGCGCTTTCGTCGTCGATGCAAATCACCCGTTCAATGTGAAGCTTCGGCACCCACATTGTCGCGACACAGCCATGCACTAGGCGGTCGTCCACACGATAGTTCAGAATATTCATCAAAATTCTCCTTTCTGTGCCTATTCTAGCATCCAGACAGAAACAGAAATCATTCCTTAATTCCGCTTTAAGCGGAAATTCTTTGAACAGATCGTTGACTATAATGAACGAAACATCGTAGATACTCTCTATCCAAGCTGAATTTCAGAGTCTAAAAAAACAAAAAAAGAGATCCGGGAAGACCTCCTGAAATCTTTGCTTTAAGCAAAGCAGCGAAGCATTGGCCGCTATTTTAACAGCCAATCCTCCCCCGCGGCTGAGCATAAAAAATGAAAGCTGATAAAAACAAACAGAAAAGCAGGCCTCACTTTGAAGTCTGCTTTTCTGGTATTTGTGTTTCAGCGTTAGAAAATCCTGAATCACTGATTATTTTCTTTTCTTCAGCATCCATAAGGCTGCACCTGCTGCCACGATCACAACAGTGCCGCCGACCAACATCCATGGGGAAGATGCGGATTTTTCTTCCGGCTTCACTTCCGGTGTCTTTTCCGGCTGAGCTGTTGGCGCAGGAGCTTCCGGCTTCGATTCATTCTGAGCCGGAGATTCTGCTTCTTCAACCGGCGTCGATTCTTCTTCCGTTTGCTGCTTGTTTCCAAACAAGGAACTCCAGAAGCTGCCGGTGGATTTTGGTTTTTCCGGAGCTGCCGGTACGGCCGGATTCGCGGAATTCACCTCATCTGAGGAATCTGACGGCGGGTTGGGAACAGGGTCCGGCAGGCTGCGGGTAATCACATAGACGCCGTCGAGCACCGTCGTATGGAATACGAGCTCATCGCCTTCAAATTTGAAATCGGAGATCGGCTGATAAGAAACATGATAACGAACCAAATGAATTCCGTCTTTCTTTCCTGCAAATGGAATGCGGACTTCATACCGCGTTAAGCCGCGGCTTCTGGAACTGCCCATTTTCAACTGCCAAGCCTTGACAATTTCCTGACGGTCGAAGTTTTCATGATCAGCAGTCACATCCTTAACTTCCAGCGAGTCCGTATCGGTAAACAAGCCGATAACTTTAATTCCCTGTTCACTGATCAGCGTCATTTCTTCCGGGTTCGGCATTACAGTCACCGTAATGGTCTTTTCAGCTTCATTGCCGGCGGAATCCGTGACCTTGTAGGTGACATGATAAACTCCGGCAACCGTGGTATCGACATCATTGGCGATGACATGCTCAGAAGTCAGAGTAAGTTCCTGATCTTCCGCATCGCTGATGATAGCGTAATCAAGCGGATTGAACTCACTTCCCAACGCAATCGCGACATTGTTGGCGGTGATCACCGGCGGATTATCTGTGAAGGCCGTGACTGTCACATTCACCGTTGCCTGATGTCCGCCGTCGCGGGAAGTCACGGTAATCACAGCCTGACCTTTCTGTTTCGCCGTAATCAAACCCGCCGCGTCTACTTCTGCAATAGAATCATTGCCTGACGTATAGATTAACTGCTTATCCGTTGCCTTTTCCGGCGTGACGGAAGCTTCAATCTGAGCCTGAGTCTGAATCTCCAATGTCATTTCCGGCTGCGATATCTGGATGCCTGTGACTTCAACAATCTCAGCACGATAGGCTTCCATGCCGGCGATCAGTGCTTCACGCATCTGTTGAATTTCAGCCCCAGTGAAATCCCGGTCAATCAGCGCTTCTGTTTCAGCGATGGCGGCTTTCAGCTGCTGATAACCAGCATAGCTGCCGACCAAATCTTCACTGTAACGGCTTGCCAGCACTTTGGCTTCGATCAGCTGGTCCACAATTTCCGGATTGTAATAGGCCTCAAATTCTACGATACCGTAACCGCCGTTGGTTGCTGTGCGCTTGATACCCTGGAATTTGATGAATTTGACTGTCATTTCATTGCAGTTGATGACGAACTGTCGATTCTGACCGTCGGTAATCTCTGCCATGACTTCAAAGTTTTCACCATCCATGGAACCCAGAATCTGATACTCTTTGCCATAAACCGTTTCCGAGAACCAGGTGATCCGAATTTCATTGATTGTCCGAGCCTCCGGCAGTTCCATCAACAGCCATTGATCCTCAGCTTCGGCATCCGTGATTCCTTCATAATTCGATGCCCAACGGGTCTTAGTATTCTGATCGACTGCGCCAGCTGGTGTTATCGGTGGATTTGCGCTTGGCCGATTAACAGTGGACGAAGCGGTTGCCGCCGCACCTACCATCAGATTTTCGGTACCCTTGATATCAACGTCTGCCTTGATTGTACAAGTTGCTTGATAGCCACCCTCTTCCGCAGCCGCGGTAATCGTCGCGATACCAATGGCATGGGTGGTCACGACGCCGTTTTCATCGACTGTCGCTACGCTTTCATCCGAAGAAGTCCAGATCACGTTTTGATTATTGGCATCACTCGGCTCCACTTTAGCCTGCAGTGTCACCGTTTCCCCGCGCATCACTTTCACTTCTGTCTGATTTAATGAGATGCCTGTAACCTTCGATTCAACCGTAATCTCAATTTCAGCGCTGACTTCGTTATCCAGAGCAATCGCCTTGATCACAGCTGTTCCGCCATTGACTGCCTGAACATAGCCGCTCTCATTCACAGCAGCGACTGCAGGATCACTGCTTTCCCATCGAATTGCTGAATTGTAGGCATTCGCCGGCAGGATCGACGCATGCAGCTGCACGCCTTCATTCTTGCCTAATAAGTAGGAATCACCTTCGCTGATGATCACTTGCTCAACGTGCAGTACCGCAGCGTTGAAATCACGGCTAGCCATTTCCAACTCATTGACGATTCTTGCCAATTCGGCATCCTCATAGGCGGCACCCAATTTTATTAAGGCTTCCGCGGCTGCCAGCGCTTCTTCCACCTTTTCTCTGAGTTGATTGTACACGGCTTCTGAAACAAATGCTGAAGCATCACCGTACTGTTCCAATAACGTTTTTGCTTTATCCATCGAGGCACTTAACGAAACCTTTTCATAGGCCTCAATCTCGAAGATCGAATATCCGCCCTGATAATGCGAACGTTCAATTCCCTGCATCCGCAGATACTGTGTTTCTGTGGCATCAAAGCTCAGGGTATCGGTACGCGGGGTCTTGCCCGCATTGGCAATGACCGCATGGTACAGATCAAAATATGTTTCCCCATCCAAGGATCCCTGCAGCAGATATTCGCGGGCGTTGCCGGCTTCCCAGGTAATGACGACTTGGGAAATCGTGCGCTTTTGTCCAAGGTTGATATCCAGCCACTGGTCGTTTTCTCTCGCTTTGGTTTCCGCATCAAGATTGCTGCCCTGTTCGTCATTGCCTTTGGTATAATCTGATGCCCAGCGGGTTGAGGAATCGCCATCATTAGCGAAAGCCGGGGCACGGTTTTCACCTACTTGTGAAGTTCCCGTTGCAGCATGCGCACCGTTAGCCTGCGAAGCATAGTTGATCGACTGATTGTCATAGGAAGTTCCGAGTTCAACCACTCTTGGCTGACCATCCTTGATGTCAAAACGAACCTTCAGCGAAACAGAATTGCCTTCCGCCCGGATGATCTGAGCATCGCCGCTCAGGATGCTTAAATGCTGCGGATTGACATTGTCAATCGTAATTGTGATTTCACTCAATGACCGCGTAGGATCACTGACAGCCAGACGCAGCGTTTCTGCATTGTCGGCCTTATCCAGAATCACAGCGGACGGCTTATCGACCGTGACGTCGCCCGCCGTTCCGGCAGTGAAGAAATTCATCGCGATCTGACCGCTGGCCAAATCTTTCAGGGCATGAATTCCGCCTTCCTGTTTAATAATCTGGATGTGATCCGCAGCCTTGTAGCTTGCCGTTTCTTCCTGACTTGCCTGCGGCAGAACGATGTAAGCATACTGGCTGTCTGTTGGTTTTTGACCATGCTGAACCGCAAGCGATAAGAAGTTGTTGGTTCTTTCTGTATAATTCGTAAATTTGGCAAGCTTGTTGACGTCATTCCAGGTTCCTGTTCGTGTTTCCTTTTTTATCAGGACATCCGCGGAATCCAGGAAGACATACCCGATGGCATCGCCGGCGTTGCCTTCCAGCCAGGCATAACCAGGATTGCTCAGCACTTCTTCGCCATTAGCATTGAGATAAGCGTTTCCATCCACAATTAAAGTATTGGATCCATCCGCTTTGATCTTGCGGTTATCCACAATCGTTTCAACGGTGGCAACCTTCGGGTCGCTGCCGTCGTTCGTAATCCCTGTGCCTAAGAAAATCAGCTGATCGCCAAAGACAAAGTAGGATTTATAAGCGCTGATGCCGGAACGGCTGCCGCTGACATTGGAATCATTCCCGGTTCCGCTGGCACTTGGCTTACTGAACGGTTTATCACCGGTCAGAATCAGCCCGCTGACCCCATTGACGCCATCCAGCGTGACGCCGCCCGCCCAGGCAGACTGACCGCTGGTGTTAAAGCTGATATCCTGATGGGCCGTGGTCACGCCGCTGACACGGTAGTTATCCACAGTCGCAAAGTAATGGTCGTTATACTGACTGATATCGGAGGTATAGATCTGGGTATGTCCCATTCCCTGATAACGGCCTTTGTTGTTTTCATTATTTCCCTGCTCGGTGTTGTACATCCGTTTGGATGAGTTGGAAACGGTGAAGGTGAAATCTTCACGATGAACCACTGTTCTGTCCATATAGGAGTAAACGTTATAACTGCTCTGACGGGTCGCAGCCTCGACATCCTCAGTATTCCGCAGCACCTGAACACGAATGTAATCACTGTAAGGAACCAATGAGAAATCCTGGGTTTGCGGCTGACTGAATTTCTCCTGGGCAATTGTTTTCAGTTTTGCACGGATCTGGGCTGCCGATTCCGTATCGACGGTTTCCGCATACTGCAGAATCGTTCCCATCATCTTCATGCCCATGGTATCGCCCTGCTGAGCCATTCGGGATACCGCACGGCCGCGGACTAAATCCAAAACATTGCCGCCATAGGATAAGAATGGGATAAAAGAATCGTTCAGGAATTTTTCATACAGTGCGATGTTTTCCGGACTGACGGCCTGCTCGGTAAAGTTCAGCATGATGATGCAGTTCGTCAGCTCATCCAACAGGACAAAGCCATAGGAGCCATTATAAGGAATGGAAGTATGCTGGATGAAGCTGCCGTCCTTGTAGAAGCCGTCGCCGGAGGTGACATAAGTAAACAGCGGCGCCATGCAGGACTGAGCATGCTCAAGACGGCTGCTGCTGCCTTCAAAGGCGGCGCGCTTGATCACAATGGAAACTTTATCAATCAGATTGGCGCCGGTTTCTTTCAGACTGCTGTTGAGCCGATAATCCGCTTTCGGAACAAAGCGGTCGATGGTTTTCACAACCGCTTGTTTCATTACCGCCGGCATTTCATCGCGCATCAGGAAAGAAACATCCATCATCGAACGCGGACTACCGATTTCCCAATCCCACCAGTTTGAGGAGCCTTTCTTGGTATCCGGGCCATATTTATTGGCCAAAATGAAATTCAGAGCTTCTAAAATCTGAATTCTTACCGGATCCTTCTGATACAAGCTGGACTGCGGCGTTTGATACTGAGTTGCGATCATCTTCAGCCGATCCAGGGCTTCCGTTACCTTTGCCCCCATTTCCGCATCATTCATCGCTTTGTCTGTCCACAGCTCAGTGGTATTCGGCGACTGCGGATCTTTCATCGTATTTAAATAATTTTGGGATTTCTGATCCAGACTTTCAACATTCTCCAGATAAACAGGATCCTGAAAGGTTCCTGACGGATCGCCGACTAATTCATGGGTCCAGTAATTCATGATATTTTCATAAGATGTTTCGATCACGCTGGTTTCTACGAGGTATTTCATCGCTTGGTTTAAAGACTCCAGCGCCGCATCGACGGCATCCTGATCGATCTCGGATGAACTGAGCAGCGCCTTGGCTTCTGTCAGCGCCGTTTCCAAACGCGACCAGCTGGCCTGCGTATAATTCTCAGAAGATAAGGTTTCAGCTTCGGTGACCGCTTCTTCCAAAGCCTGAATCTCAATCTTATCGCTGTAAACTGTCAGCGGAACCGAAGCTCTCATCAGCGAATTGGTTTTTGAGGTTGCCGTGATCAGCGTCTTGCCTCGCCCGACAGCGCTCACTTTACCATTTTTATCAACCGTTGCTGCCTTAGAGTTAGATGAAGACCAAATGACATCCTGATCCTCAGCCTCCTCCGGAATAACCTGAACTGCTGCCTGGGCTGTGTCATTCACCGCTAACCGTGAAACATTCATCTGGACTTCCAGTGATTGTGCGTATACCGGAAGCGATTGTGAAGTAGATACCGGAATGATCTGGAAATCATCAATCCAGAAAGTACCGGTATTCACTGTCTTGCCATCTTTTAAGTAAAGATTGACTAACGATGTCGGTTTATCCGCTTTGTATTCACCTTCAAAATGCGTCCACTCGGTATTGTTTTTGATCGGGTGATCTACGTTAAAGATTTTCAAATTTAAGCTCTCAGAGCTCATATCCGCAGTCTTGTACCAAAATGAAATCTTGTAGGTCTGGCCTTCGACAAACGGATAATCCTGAAGTTTGAAATAGGCTTCTTTTGTCGCGCCAGCACGTTTTTCGACACGCACGGAACATTCGCCTTCATGCTTATCCTGTTTGTCCTGATAAGCCATATAATATGGGGTCATCTCTTGCTTTCCCAAATAGATTTGATAAATCCATGGCTGGGCCTTCAGATCGTTTTCCCAGATATCTTTATCCCACCAAACAGAATCATTGGGACGCTGCGGATGCGGAATTACGACCGGCTCCCACATTTCAAATCCGCTGTTGTCGAGGATATTCTCGTTGGTTGCATCCAGAGCCGCATTGAACTGGCCAAACACTTCGATTTCCCGCAGATCGTAAAGATCTGTCGTTTTCTCCATCAGCTCCAGCTTGATGTAACGGGCATTGCCTGCGGAAAGCGAATCCATAACCTGCGGCTGATTCACTTCTGCCACTTTTGTCCAGGTCTTCCCTGAAATAGAAGTGCTGAGCGTATAATGCGATGGTTTCTGCTCTCCCCAATGCAGCTTCACCTGGGCATTTTCAACCGCATGATCCAGCTGCACGGTAATTTCAGCGCTGGCTTCGGCGGTAGTCCAGCCTTTTCCATATTGATAATCAACCAGGCTGAAAGCTGAGGTTCCCTCATCACTGGAGCTTACCTCAACATCAGCGCCCAGCGCCAGATTATTACGCAGATCCGGAGCTTTTTCATCGGAAAGCGTCAAATCCGCACACAGCAGATAATGATCGGAAAGCTGATTCTGAACGACTTTAAAATTGTCGATCTGAATATTTTTTGTCGCCAGAATATTATCTACCGCAAATACTTTCATTGCCGGATCATCGTCAGGCCAATAAGTTCTTTGCCACTGATCATTGCGGCCATTCGCCATATTGAAGAAATCCAGCAAGCGGGAAAACTCATAAGTATCCTGATCCGTGTTGAAATCGCCCATGATCACTTTGTATTCAATCGGATCCTTCGCAATCATGTTGGCCAGCTGCAGAAACTGCACCTGACGCAGTTCCCTAGCGGTCATTTGCTTCGGCATCTGCGCGCTCAGATGGACATTGTACAGCGCAATCTGTTTGCCTTCTTTTTCAATTACGATCCGCTGGGCAACCTTGGTTGCTTCCAGCTCGTAAGTTTCCAGAGGACTTGCGGAAGATTGCAGAATCGGATAATGCGAAACAAATCCGATCCCAAATTCCCCACCCTCATAATTGCGGAATTTCGCAAAGTCCGTATGCGATAATTCAGAACTCGTTAAGCCTGCCAACATATCCACATTATTACGGTTATTGAACATATCGACTTCCTGAACCGCAACAACCTCCAGGCTGTTTTCCGCAATCACACCGGACATTTCGCCAAGACTGGAATATTTACCCGCCGCAATATTCCAGGTTCCGACACGAAGGGTCACCGGCGACGCTGTCGGCTCAGCCAAGATCGGGACAGCCTGACTTGGAACGATCACAGTCAGCGCTGTGACGATGGCTGCCAGAAAACTGAACAGTTTTTTCATCTTACTTTCCTCTCTTCCCCTGCTTCCGCCCCTTTTTTATTCCTTAATCAGTGAAAGTCGGATCAAGGAATAAGAAAGAGTTTGTAAGCGTTATCACGTTTTCAATTTAGCATGGGAAAAGAAGCTTGTCCAATAAGCATTTCCAATCCATAAGTAATATTTACTAATGTATAAATTATACTTATACATTATTTTAAGTCTTTTATACAAGTGTTATTGAAGAATACAGAATCTAACTTTACGACGTTCAGCGAAATAAATCGCGATTATATCTGGAATTTCCATGTTGACTAAAGGTTAAAACAAGTTTTCATTTTAATTCTTAATTTCTCGTTTTTAATTCTTATTCTAACTTTATCCGCGAGCTGAAATTTTAGGCTTTTCAAAGCTCTTTCTTAATTCTCTTTCACCGGAAGGCGGAAATGCTCCCCGAAATTGCAAAAAGATTTCTCAGACATTCGCCAAGAAATCTTATCTGCTTATCTTTGAAGAGCCAAGGCTTTCACCAATCCGAACCATTCTCTTACGGTATACATCGGAATCAGCGAAGGCGGAGTATCCGAGTTCACGGCTTCAATTTGTTCGATCCCCAACTGTTTAGCCAGAATTGACGCCCGCAGCTGATGGAAGCTGTCCGTAACAATCACAACCTTTTCACTCAGTTCGTTTTGTCTTAACACTTGAAGCGAATACTTCAAATTTTCGCCTGTGTTCCGCGCCTGATTTTCCTCAAGAATCCGTTCGGCTTCCAGTCCGTTATCCGTCAGCCACTTTTTCATTACAGCACTTTCTGTATAGGTTTCGCCTTCGCCCTGTCCGCCTGTCACAATGATCTGACTCTCAGGATGTTCCTGAGCATACGTTAAAGCGGCCTGCAGACGACGCTGCAGAATCAGGCTGGGACGATCTTCATTGATCTTCGCGCCCAGGACGATGACAGTGGACCCCTGATCATCCGCAGAAAAGAAACGAACATGGGCCGCACTGATCATCAGGACAATTAAAATAAGAGCCATACCGCTGCCGATCAGCCCCAGACAATTTACTCGCCGTTGACCGCGTTTTCCCAGCTTTTCATGAATGAGGGCCTCACCAATCAGCATCATGCCCAGAATTAGAAAAAAAGCATTGCCGAACTGCAGTGAAACCGTAATCCATGTCAGGCAGGCATACCCCAAGCAAAGGCCTCCTAAAATGATTAAAATTCTTTTTCTGTTCATCTTCGTCACCTGCCTTTCCCCTGTTAGAATATCATATTCTATTTAAAATACGGGGAAAGTCAGAAAACCTTAAGTTCACTGTAAGTGTTTCTCCTGTTTCTTTCTTTTTTATTCCTAAATGGAATAAGAAAAGAACAGCAGCGCCATCATAACGGCGATTCCACCCAGAAACCGATCGCTGTGTTCTCCGTGATCTTCACTTTCATTTTCCGAAACTTCTTAGGCAGTATTTCAACCTTTTGAAGAAACATTGCTGATGATTTCAAGGATATAGAGCGCAGTTAACATCGCTCCTGCAAGAAGCAAAACAATACCCGGGAGTCTGATGCAGAAAATAGCGTACCGCGTAGGTTCTCCGCCTTTGACAAAGAACTGATACCGCATTTCCCACATTTTTTCCGGTTTGGAAAAGATAAACCATCCCAGATAGATTATGATTAAGCTGGCCATGATGATGAACATCCTTCCATTCTCCATTCTTAAACTTCAGAATCATTCCTACATTCAGCTGATTTTTACATCCATGAATAAGGATTGAATGTCCGGTTTCTATCCACCTTGCTTGTCTGGCAATACAAAAAAGCCGGCAGCTGCCAGCTCTTATGAATTCTGTTCACGATTTTTCAGTTCTTCCAACAATTCCTTTTTAATGATGCTGAAAACTTTTTCATCCGAGGTCAGCGGCACACACGTCCCGAAGATATTCGCCAGCTCTAATTCCGTTTTAGCTTTGTTCATACGCAGATTAATACTTGCCTCATCCGAATGATAACGCTGTCGGATCTGTTTTTCCAATACGGCCAGACTTGTCGGCACGAGGAAAAAAGCTTTGTTATCCGGGTGTTTAATCCGAATCTGACCGACGCCCTGAGCTTCCACTGAGATCAGCACATGCTTGCCCATAGCCGTCAGAAACTCCACATGTTCAGCCGGAGTCCCATAATAATATCCGTTGAATTCTGTATATTCCAACATTCGATGATCACGCACGGCATCCGCAAAATCCTTATGATTTACAAAATAATAATCTGAACCATCCCGTTCCGTTTCCTTCTTTGGCCGTGTGGTCAGGGATATGATATCCATTAAGCCCAATTCCGGATCATTCAGCAGCTTCTGACGAACCTGATCTTTACCAATACTGCTGACGCCGCTGAGAATCACTACCAATCCTTTTGCCATAAACTCGCCCCTCCCTAAGATTTCATAATGTAGTTATACCGCAAATGCGGCATGATGACAAATGTTTTCTTTAAAAATTGTAAAGTTTTTCAACGCGATGATTTATTTACATTTGCATTTGCATTTCTACTGAAATCTGTTCTTCTGGATCTATTATATCAAGAAAAGCAAGATGGCTGAACAGAATCCCTGACAAATTTTAATTTAGCTGCTGCTTTTACTGCAGAATTAAAGACGTCAGATGGTCAAAGAAGCATCATCAAAGCTCCTTTAAGGCTTCCTATTCTCACCCTTAGAAAATAAGCGCAGCACTCAGATTAAAGCCGACGCTAAAGCCTAACAGGACAGGGCCGTCCCTGCCTGACGCTGCATAAACTCAATGAACAGCTGTTGGGGCAGGGTAATCTCTTCGTCACTTCGGGTAATGGCATAAATACCCCACGCATCGGTTTCCCCCAGATTTAACGGCAGCACCTTCACTTTGGAAACAGAGGGATGGCTGTCCTTGCGGTAATCCGGAAAAGCGAAACTGACTGATCGATTTTCCAGGACCAGATTGCGGGATATATTCACATCGGCCGTAATGATCGAAAAGGTGGGCGCAAAGCCATTTTCATGACACTTCTGAACATAATAGCGATGCAGATCATACTTTTCCCCAAAGCCGACCATCGGTACGCCTTTTAAATCCTGAAAGGTCAACGATTCCTTTTTCGCTAAGGGATGATCAACGTGCAGGCAGACATGCAGATCACTTTTCTTGATTAAGCATGAGCGAAAGCCTTGAATATACGCTGGGGTTGTTCCGATTAACCCCAGGTCCGCCTCGCCTTCTTCAACATGGCGCAGAATCGCTTCATTGTCTTCTTCTTTTGTGGACAATAGAATCGAAGTATACGCAGTGGAAAAGTTCGCAAACATCTCCGCTGAAAGATTTAAGACAATTCCCGCGCCCATGACTATCCGTAATTCGTTTTTCTTATCCTCTGCCTGTTTCAGCATTGCCGCCTCAAACTGACCAAATGACCGCACAACTTTACTGGCTTCCTTCTGAAACACTTTCCCTAAAGGCGTCAGTGCCAATGTATTTTTGCGATTGATCAACAACGGTGACTGCAGCTCAGTTTCCAGCTGCCGGACAGCCTGAGCAACGGCTTGGCGGCTGATATATAATTCCTCAGCGGCTTTGGTATAGTTGAGCGTTCGGCTGACGGTTAAGAAATAACGCAGATGCTGGATATCCATCCATACTCCCCCTGTCTTTTCTGACTAAAACAACATTTGATCATTTCTGAACAAAGTAATTTTCTCTTGCGCCTGCGCAAAAAAAGACTGCTTTTTACTTGGTCAGAAAACGCCTACAATAACCATTAAAGAGCATTGTGCATTTATTGTCAATCCTGACTTAAACGAACAAAGCTCATAAAACGAGGAGGAAAGAAATGAAAAACACAGACAAAGCAACATCCGGAATCTCCCGGCGGGACTTTATCAAAGGCGCAGCGGCCGGAGCCGTCGGCTTAGCCGCAGCCGGCATGTTGGGCGGATGTGCCTCAGACAATGAAGCCAAAACGCCGGAAGCTTCATCAGCTCCTGCCGGAAACAACGTTTTAACCGCAGAAACCTTTACGCAGACAAAATGGTCATTTGAGATTGCCCCTGATCCGATTCCCGAATCAGAGATTAAGGAAACGATCGAACATGATATCATTGTCATCGGTTCCGGTATGGCGGGTTTATGTACCATGTGTTCCGCGATGGAACAGGGAGCTGACGTTCTGATGTTCTCCGCCGGTTCGCAGCCGTATTCCCGCGGCGGTTCCAATCATGCCGTGGGTTCCAAATATCAAAAAGCGAAGGGAATTGATTATTCACCAGAGATTGCCCGGGAAATCGTTAAAACCGAACAGACTTCCGGCACTTATTTCATGGATAAAAAGAAATGGGAACGCTGGATCAACAACAGTGCTGAATCTGTAGACTGGATGATTGACAAGATGGAAGCCAAAGGTTTACATGTATGCCTGGAGCCAGGTTATTATGATCCTGACGGAGTCCTGACTGTACCGAGTGCTTCCCACAATTTCTGGAATGAGGAACAGCCGTTCGGCGCTTTATTCGGCGCCCCGCTGCAGGCTCAGGCTTATGCCAGCCATATCGCTGACATGGGCGGTGAAATTCATTATAAAACGATCGCAAAATATCTGATTCGCGAAAATGAGAATACCGGCCGAGTATCCGCGGTCATCGCGCAGAAAGAAGACGGCAGCTATGTTAAATATGTCGGACGCAAGGCGATTGTCCTGGCCACCGGCGACTTCTCCCGCAATAAGGATATGATGGCCAAGTATTCACCATGGGCGTATGAAATTTTCAAGGATACACTGTCGGATGAGGTTGATTACGATGCCGGTTTAGTCTACAACGGTTTAATGCCGGGCGATGGACAGAAAATGGGATTGTGGGTCGGCGCAGCCTGGCAGAAAACTTATCCTTGTGCTCCGATGATCAACGGCGGTGTTCCGGGACCTTCTCATGCGGTTATTTCCAACTTCTGGGGATTGAATCTGGATGTCCGCGGTCAGCGGTATCAGAATGAAGTAACCAACTTTGCTTATGGCGCCATGTCTGTACTGCAGCTGCCGGAACGGACTGCTTTCGGGGTTTGGGATGTCAACTATGCTTACACCCAGGATCAATGGGAACCATTTGGTCACTGCGTCGATGAAGAAAACGGAATTAAGGCTTATTCACCGGAAGAATATATTGAAATGTGGAACAGCAATTCCAACTACTTCAAAGCGGATACCTTAGAAGAATTGGTTGAAAAGATGTATGAAGGCTACAGCGATGAAGTCAAAGCCAATGCCCTCGCCAGCATCAAGCGTTACAATGAATATGCCAAGGCTGGCCTGGATGAGGAATATCATGTTAATCCGGAAGTTCTCTATCCGATCGACACCGCTCCGTTCTATGGCTCCAAAGTCACAGGCGCAACTTTCTTAACCGTCTGCGGCGGTCTGCGCACGAACGATCATCTGCAGGTCTGTGACGCGAATGATCAGCCGATTGAGGGCTTGTACAACACAGGCATCATGGTCGGCGATTTCTATGCCAACTCGTACAACTTCGTTATGCCTGGACAGAACTTAGGGGCTGTCTGCTGCACATTGTCCTATTTGTTAGGCCGCGAATTGGCTGAGCTTTAATTGAATTGAATAATCCGGTGAGCCTATGTTTGCCGGATTTTCTTATGCTTTTTTTTTAATCCCATAGGGCAAAAGCAGAGGTTAATTTTTTAAAGCGCCGGATACATTCTTGTTTGTTCTGCTTATCGGATTCATTTTGAATAAAGCATAGAAAATAGCTTCCTGTATACTGGAAACTGCGTTGATCGCCTTGAATTAAGACATGAGTCAGTTCAGCAATTACAATCGTATCATAATGCTTCCCAAAATAGATTGCCCACAAAACATCACTTTCACAAAAATAAGGTCCGCCTGGATATGCCCCAACCAAACCTTCCGGCTTAGCAATCCGGCAGGTCTGTCCATTCAATTCCAGCACAAGAAAATCAACAGTACTTTCCAGTTCCATTCTTCCCTGCAGCTTCACATCATCGACATCATTACCAAATTGGAAAACCGAAAGTGTTTTTAATCCCCTGAATTCTTGTTCTTCACAAACAAGATTCATGATAAAAACAACGCCTCAGAGGAGCAATGCCATAGAGATAAGAATAATTTCAAACCAGTTTGTTTTATATTTCATCATCCCCACAAAATTTGTGTGCTGCTTCTCTTCTTTAAGCTTAATCCTGTTTCAGTTCTATCAAAGTAAATATTTGAAATGAACCATTTAAAAACCGCAGGTGCTCTGCGGTTTTTAACAGTTAGTTTGACCCAATTCCAATTTCTTTATTGTCCAATTAAACAAAATATTCAACAGGTTTCTTTGTTGACAGTTTTCCTTCGATGAATTCACGTTTTACAGCCGTGTCATAAGAACGGGCATTGAATTCACAGACGAAGGAACAGCGCATGCAGTTGATACATTTTGATTCATCAATTTCTAAAGTCTGCGGATCAATCGCTCCTGTAGAACAATTCGTAGCACAAGCTCCGCACTTTACGCAGTTTTCCGCTTTGAATTCTTTCGGTGCTACGGAGATTTCCTTAGAGAAATCAACTTCCGCGGAACCTTCCAGCTTCATCGCCTCAATCGTACCGCTGTTCAGCTTATCCATGACTTTCTTCGCAAATTCCGCCATGGTCTGATTGTCCTCAACATTGGGCCGGCTGTGGCCTGCTTTGGCGTTGCTGGAGAAGACATGCGGCGTAACCAGACCGATCGCTCCGACAACCACAAATCCCTGAGCCGACACAATGTTGGCAATGTTGGCATAGACGTTTTCCGCGGCTCGGTTGCCAAAAGCACAAACAACTACGCAAGGTGTATTATCTCCTTTTAAATTAGTAAACAGACCTTCGATCATTGGAATCTGTCCGCCATAGGACGGCGCGGCTACAATCGCCAGATCCTCTGCGGTAAACGTGACTTCCTCAGTCCGGGATGCGGCGTTAGTCAGGTCAGCGAATTCAACATCATCCGAGAACTTCGCAGCCAACATCGCAGCCGCATTCTTCGTTCCTTCCGTTGGTGAAAAAACCGCAACCTTTACATGTTTCGATTTTGGTGCTTCCGGGGTTGTCGGCGCCTCTTCCTGAGCGCAGCCTGCCAAGCCCATTAATGCTGCTCCGGCGGTTAAAGCGGCAGTGCCTTTAATGAAATTTCGACGTGATATTTCCTTTTTCATTTCTAAATCCTCCCTCGTCCCTTTCATTGTATCAGGCTTTGTCCATTTTTCAACAATCAATTGATTATTTTTACAATTGTCCAATTAATTTTCTTAACTATGAATTTGTGCTATAATGACAGGCAAAGAGGACGCGACCATGAATGAACGTAATGCCCAATTAAAAAAATCCCGAATGAACCGCTACTTCATCGATGCTGTAATCTCTCTTGCTGATACCCTGCCTGTCGATGCGATCACGCTAAGACAGGTCGCGGATGCAGCCGGCTATAACAGCGCAACGCTGTATAACTATTTTCAGAATATGAATCAGCTGATCGCATTCACCTTGATTGATCGGATGAGCCGGATCTGGGTTGAAGCTTCCCAGCTGCAGACAAAATGCGACAGTTCACTATATCACTATCTTGGACAATGGCTGGCACAATGCCGTGAGTCATTTCAGCATCCGCGTCTTTTCCTGTATTTTTTTCAGATGGAGGACAAAACCAAGATTTATCAGTGCATTTCGGATTATTTTGCGGTTTTTCCTGAAATCCAGGAACAGCTTAACCCTAAACTTTCCGCTCAAATTCAGGAAACTGATTTTATAAAAAAGAATCAGAATATTCTGCTTCCCTGCGTTGAAGATGGTTATTTCCGAGCTGAGGATGTAGACAGCTTAATTGCAGCTGCCGATATCCTTTTCGGCGGGATTCTTCTTCAGATTCTTCGGCATCGCAATGACCCGGCGACCCCTATTCATTACACTCAGGTCTTCTTCCGTTTCCTGCATTCCTTTACTGACGCTTATCTGCAGAAGCAAAGCCCGGAAAGTGAACAATTTTATAATCAAGTAGAACGTTGGAATACACGGCTGCCTAAATAGCTTTTTTATCGTTTGTCCTTCACGTTTCTGAGAAGTTCCCATTATATGAATACTATGCGTCTTTAATCCTGCTTTTGCCGGATCCGCCGATTCGGGATGGATCTAGCGGCAATGCAAAACGTTCGAGGAATATCGCCAGCGTAATCTTCATTTCTTCCTGCAAGCTCAGCCGCTGAATCCCGCTTCCGCAGAAGTTGGCGCCCGTCCTGTTTTTTTAGTTTCTTCGCTGAGGACGCGTTTTCTGCCATTTTACTTAGAACATGCTATAATACCTTAAAAGCAAACGCTAAGAAACAGAAAGAGAGTCGTCATTCATGAAATACTTTTCGATGTTGATCAAACCGGCTTCCAGCGCCTGCAATCTGCGCTGTCAATATTGTTTTTACTGCGACGTCGCCAAAAACCGGGAAATTCCAACATATGGAATCATGGATGAAGCAACCATGAATTTACTCATCGACAAAACGCTGGGCTTCTTCCATGAGGAAGTCACGATCACCTTTGCCTTTCAGGGGGGAGAGCCTACCGTGGCAGGACTGGATTATTTCCGCCGATTTATCCGCCGGGTCCATCTTAAAAAGAAGCGTTTTCATCATTTCCAATATGCCTTACAGACCAATGCCACCTTGCTGGATGATGAATGGATTGCCTTTCTGAAACAGAATCGTTTTCTGGTTGGAGTTTCGTTAGACGGCTATGCCGCGCAGCATGACGCGATGCGGCCGGACGCCGAAGGTCAGGGAACCTTTTCACGGATTATGGAGAACATTGAAAAAATGCGCCGGGCCAAAATAGAATTCAACATTCTGACGGTATTAACCCGACAGCTGGCTCAGCATCCTAAGGAACTGTTTGATTTCTATCTGCATCATCATTTTGATTATATCCAGATTATTCCGTGCCTGCCGCCGTTTGAAGAACTCAACGACGCCTATTCGCTGACGCCGCAGGCTTTCTTTCATTTCTATGATGAATTCTTTACGCTGTGGCTGGAAGAGCTGAAACAGAATCACTATATCAGCGTGACGCTGTTTGATAATCTGATTCCACTATTTGCGGGTGTTCCGCCGCAGCAGTGCGGTTATCTTGGCTTTTGCAGCATGCAGTTTGTGGTTGAAAGCGACGGCAGCGTCTATCCCTGCGACTTCTATGTCCTAGATCAGTACAAGCTGGGAAATCTGCGTGATTTATCGCTGAACGAGCTGATGAAATCCCCAACGCTGCTCCAGTTTATACATGAACCGCATCGGACGACGCCGCTGTGCAAAACCTGCCGCTATGCGCGCATCTGCCATGGGCAATGCCGGCGGATGAACGTTTGTTACTTCGATGACCAGTTCTGCGGCTATCAGGCGTTTATACAAAAACATGAAGTGATGCTTTCCCAGCTGGCTCTGACCCTGCGCAGACAATCCTGAAAATAAAGCCCCCTTTCCATAGCTTGGATTGACCGCAAAGACAGTCGGCTATGTAAGGGGACTTTTTAACTTTTATTAATCGTAAACAGGAATCCTATATTCTTGATACTCCCATAAGTCAGACGGAAATCTGCTCAATTTATCTGTAGATTTTTGTTTAGGTATAGAAACCATTAAAATTTTTCTTAACCTTGTCATAGCAACATAAGCAATTCGCATAAGTTCATTATCCAATGGAGCAGAGTTAAGATTTGGTATTGTCAACAATCAGTAGTGTGGCATCAAATGATTCCCCTTTTCCACAGTTGCTTCCACTAATAATTGCATTAATACCCTTTTTAAATGAAGCTGTAATACCCACATAGTCAAAAATCCTAAAATTGCGTATCATCACTTTTGAAATATACATAAGTTCAGCTCATTTCTTCAATACTCATCATTTAGCAAGAAATCTGCAATGTGCATGGTCTTGATTCCCTCGTAATTACCTCCTGCAAATACGTCTGTGCGCAACACATATTTAGGGTAGTTGTCCCGGATATCAAGCAGTCTACCGTACTCTCGTCGTTCTGTCTCAGGGGAACCGATCTCCTGTGCTACTTGGATGTATAGTTTGTTTCCCTGTTTAACGGCAATAAAATCTATTTCAGCGTTGTCTACCTTCCCAACATAAACTTTATATCCGCGGCGGAGCAATTCCAGATAAACAACATTCTCAAGCATAGCGGCCACGCTGTCTGGCGAATATCCCAATACACTGTAACGTAGAGCTGTGTCCGCCAAATAGAATTTCTCCTGGGTTTTCAAAATTTCTTTTCCTTGTATATCGAAACGGCCGCAACGATAGAGGATGTAAGCGTTCTCAAGTTTGCTGAGATAATTGTAAACTGTTTCGTTATCAATAGAACGATTCTCACTTTTTAGATACTTGGAAATAGAAGCGGCTGAAAAAGTCCGCCCAACATTGTCAAAGGCAAACTTCACAATACGCTCCAGTTGATCCACCTTGCGGATTTGATTACGTCTTACAATGTCTGTAAAGATCGTGGAATTATAAATATCCTTAACAATAGTATAAACCTCATCCGGTGTATATTTTTGCAGATGAGCCGCAGGGAAACCACCGAGCCGCACATAATTTGCAAGTTCTGCGTGAAGATCGAGGACTTCTGCGTATTCCTTTCGAAAGATCATATATTCTGAAAAGGACAAAGGATAAATACGAAATGCAATATAACGCCCTGTCAGATAGGTCGAAATTTCAGAGGACATCATCCTTGAATTAGAACCGGTTACATAAATGTCCACATCATAGTCTGTCATAAGGGAGTTTACAACCTTTTCCCATGATTTCACTTCCTGAATCTCATCGAGGAAAAGATAGGTTTTCCCTTCCGAAGACAAGTGCTGCTTCAAGTGGGAAAAAAGCGCTTCTGCTGTTTTAATATCCTCATATTCCAGAGAATCAAAGCTGTAATGTAAAATCTGGTTCTCCCGGATACCTTTTTTTTTCATTTCGTCTATCAACATTTTTAAAATGGTTGATTTACCACAACGACGGATTCCGGTCAGAATTTTGATAAACGGCGCATTCACATAAGTCATTATCTTATCAACGTAAATAGGTCTGTAAATCATAAATGCCACCTCCTGTTTAATAGTCTACCGCTTATTCCGAAAATTATAAATAGTTTTTTAGATTATAACCGCAAAAATCTATTTTTTTAGATTATTTTGCGGATTTGTAAAAAACAATTGACTTCCCATTACGATGTTAACTTCTCGCTAAAATATCATCGCAAGAAAGTGAGGCGAGCATCACTCTGAAAGTCTAAATCTTCAGAGTCCCTCTCTGTTTCTTGTGAGGTGTGTATTCCAATGTTCTTGAATCGTTTTCGTTCAGGACGCAGCTGTTGCACTTTAAAGTAAGTAATCCGCTTCAGTTTGTTTCCCTTGTTTTGTTTTTCTGAATAATTCTTTTAATTGTTGGTCTATTTCCCGACCGTTGATTTCGACTTCTTTTATTTTTTTCTCGATCGCTTTGCATTGGACTTTCTGTGCTTTCTTCTGATTTTCTCAGTTAGTCTTATTTTACAAGATTTTCTAACACAGTGCTGCTGACCCAGCCCAAGCGGCCCTCGTGTTTGCAGAAGACCCGGTCGCCATATTCCTGAATCACCGCCACTTCCTGTCCTGAATGCAAAGGCAGCCAGCAGCTGGTGCTGTTGAAGCAATGCGTTTTCCCCTCGATGATCCGCAGGGCGCCGCGCGGAATTTCCAGCAGCCTATTTGTTTTGAGATGACGAACCTTAAGAAACGCCCCGTCCTCTTCCAACACTTCAATTTCACTTTCAAAATAACGCACAAAAACCTGCAGCTCCTTTGGGGTTCCGACTTGTTCTCCAATGACCCTGCGCCGGATTAGATGATCGGCATAGGCTGTCTGAAAGTGCTGGAAATCCCCCTGTTCGACAATCAAGGCATTGAGCTGACCATGGGCATGCATACCGCACCCGCCGTCAATCGCAAATAAATTCCTGTCTTTCAAATAGTGAACGCCGCAGTCAGCCTGCCGGTCACTGAGCGCCACCGTCGGCATGTGACCAACGATCACCGGAACTGAAAAACGGCAGTCAGAATTCAGCAGAAAATCATTATCCTTCAGCATCAAGCGCGGATGATTCTGACGTAAATTCTCAATGTTCTGAATACTGGAATGCACCGCGGCATAGCCCTGCCCCGCAGCAAGCAGCGGCAAATCTCTTAAGAAAGCAAATTCCTCGGCATACGCCGCCGTCAATCGTTGGCGCAGAATCCCAAAATCCGTTTTTTCATCAATCGTAATGCCCTGGGCCTGCGCCATCTCACTGATCAGCGACCGCCGCGTCCGCAGATATCCCAGCTTCATCGGCAGCGGAATGGTTTCTTCCAGCAGCTGTTCAGCTTCATCATTATTGCCTTTTAAAACGACGACACGTTTTTGCCGGCTTAAGGCCATCACCTGATGCAGCGTATCCAGACTGGCACGGCCTTTTTCAATCAGATCGCCCAGCAGAAACAGCGAATCCTGCCCTGGCACATAGTGAACCTTGCGCAGCAATTCCTTCAGCAGCTCGTCCTCGCCATGGATATCGGATATAAAGAGCGCGCGGTTCTGACTCAGATCCTGATAACGAATGCAGGAATGATCCAGCATCAACCCTGTACTCCGCTGTGCTTCAGCCAGCTGCCTCGTTTATAGTAAAGAAACAGGGTGACTGCCGACAGACTCCAGGTCAGAGGATAACTCCAGAAAACAACGACAATTGAATTGACGAACAACATCGCCAGCGCCAGAAATACCTGACGGATAATGCAGTAATAGAAAACATTGACCAGCATCGGAACAGTCGTGTTGCCGGTTCCGCGCACCGCTCCGGTCAGCACCTGAGCGATATTCAAAATCGAATAGAACGGCACCAGGGTGCGCATCATCCACGATCCATAATAAATGACATCCGCTTCCTGCGAGAACATCCGGATGCACAGATCCGAGAACAGATAGGCTGGAATGCCAATTGCAATGACAATGCCGATCCCCATGAAAATACAGGTATGAATTCCTTTTTTGACGCGTTCGATCTGATTGGCACCCATATTCTGTCCGACAAATGTCGTGATCGCCAACATAAAGCTGTTGACCGGCAGACCGAGGAAGTTATCAAACTTATTCGCCGAACTGAATCCGGCGATGGCCGCTGAACCAAAGCGGTTGACATACGACATCACTAATACATTCGAGAAAGAAACGATCATTTGTTGTAAACCGCTGGGTATGCCGACCCGCACGATTTGAATCAGCATCGGTTTATCAATGCGGATTTTATTCGGAAGGAGCCGATAGCTCTCTTTTGTGCGCAGCAGCGTGAAAGCCACAAGAATACAAGACACGCTCTGAGCGATCAGCGTGGCCCAAGCCACCCCGGCAACCCCCATCTTCATATTGATAACAAAGACCAAGTCCAAAATAATATTCAATACACTGGCAATGGTCAGGAAGTACAGCGGACGGCGGGAATCGCCTACGGCCTGCAGAATTCCAGCTCCGGAGTTATACAGCATCGTTGGAATAATCCCCAGAAAATAGATCCGCAGATACAGCACGGCCATTTCCATGATGTCTGCCGGTGTTCCCATCCATTTCAAAAACAGCGGCGTTAACGTGATTCCGGCAATCATCATCAAAACTCCAAAACAAAGCGTGAAGGCTACAAATGTATGGATCGCCGTATGCATTTCCTCCAGCTTTCTTGCGCCGAAAAACCGGGATACGAGAACACCGGCCCCCGCGGCCACACCCATGAAAAAACCGATCAGCATATTGATCAGCGGCGTACTGGCTCCCACCGCAGCCAGCGCCTGATGACCGACAAAGTTGCCGACGACAATCGAGTCGACCGTGTTGTAGAGCAGCTGGAACAAATTCCCCAGCAATAATGGAATTGAAAAGAGTAACAGTTCCTTCCAGATCACACCGGAAGTCATTAAACCACGTTGTTTCGTTGCCATGCGTTTCCCCCTTATCGCTTTTTAACTTAATTAGAAATAATTATAATCCGTTTTTAGGGAATTGTTAATCTTTCTTTACAAATCAGAATGCTTTGGCGGCCAATGCAGCGTGACAAATCCGCCGCGCTTGGTTGTCGAGCGCAGCCACAGCGCCAGATCGGCTTCCTTGATCTTGCTTTCATCCAAGAACGTGATGATTCCGGTTTCCGGATTCAGCGTGCTGATCATCACCCAATGCCATTCATCAATCCGCTTTTCTTCACCGGCGCACAAATTCAAAAAGGCAACAGGCTCATCCTGCTTTAAGGCCGTTTCCAAAAACTGACTGACTTGCGGCCATCCGCATCGTTGGGATGGATCCTCCGCAATCGCCAGCGCCGAAATTTCAAAGTTCAGGTTCTGCGCGGCGCGGTATTTTTCCAGGCCTTCCGTGAATTGGGCTACGCGGTTGACTCCGCCTGGCCCGGGCTGAATGTAATTCCACATTTCCATCATCTGATCCAGCAGACACTGACGGCTTGACAACAACGGTTTGCGCTGCAGAAGGCGCTGCTTCTGTTTTTGATAAAAGATCAGGGAAGCCGCCGTACTCGGACCGCAGCCTGCTTTACGCTGCCATAAATCGCCATACCACAGCTGATTCGCGCCCCAGCTCACCTGACCGCTGACCGGCTCCACCAAACACATCGCCTCGGGAAACAAAATTGCCGACATGATTACCGCCCCTTTCTTTTCTTTCGCATCATTCGATATCCCTAATCATAGTCCTAACTTCACCCAAAAGCAAATAATCTGTTCCCTTTGCTTTTTTCCCTTTTTAGTTTTTGGCTATGACTTCCTGTCTATTTTCTAACTTCGGTTTAAAGCCGTGGAAAATAAGGGGAATTTAACAAAAAGAATCTTGAATCTATAGACAATTTTTTTTCTTTCCCCGGGCTTTCCATCATGATTCAAAACGCTGATCCAGGCCTTTTATCCAAGCTTTTTATCTTTGATATTGATGTCTTAATCCATAAAAATGATATAATTAATTTATAAAACATAACTTTCATAGGTTTAATCCGTTTCATCCGGTCCGCATTGCCACCTTATCAAGACAATTGTTTTTTATTTCATCACGGGAAAGGATGCGTTTTATGAAAAAACTGAATGTCTTCAACACTGTCCTTTTGGTTCTCGGATTGTCAGCCTTGTTATTTGCGATCAATGCTTATCGAAAAACACTGCTTCTTTTTAATCCTCAAGCAGTCATCGCAGCGTATTTCACTTTCGGTTTGTTTATCGGACTGGCATTCCACCGCAAAGACATCCAAAAGATTTCCAAAGCCTCAATCATTTCCGCTTTCTGCATCGGCTTGCTTTATCTCTTTCTGCTCTCTTTGACCGCGCCGCAGTTCAATGCTTTCCGCCTGATCTTAATCAGCGATACTTCCATGCTGCTTTTGGGATTAGGGCTGATCGAAATTCTGTTTTGCGGCAAATAAAACTCTCTGCGGCAAAGTTGATCTGTCTTAACGCCTTGTTGATAAGCATCGATTACCGGATTGAATAGAGATGATAATCCAGTTCAATCCGGCCATGCTAAAACAAAAGGAGTTGAACGCATGACTTTTTTTGAAATGATCCTGCGCAGTGTGGGTGCAATTCTGGTTCTCGTTCTGGTCGCCCGGCTGAACGGACCGAAGCAGATTTCACAAATGACGTTCTATGATTACATCGTAGGAATTACTACCGGTTCCTTAGCGGCCACAACCGCTTTATCCGCAGATATTCCTTTGCTTCATGGACTGGCTGCGATTGCCTTCTTTCTGCTGGCGGGCATCTTCATGTCAAAACTGACCGATAAAAATAGGCTGATGCGGCGCGTTTTAACCGGAACGCCGATTGTCGTTATTGCGCAGGGACAAATTCAATGGACGGGCTTAAAACAAGCCCGGCTGAATATTAACGAACTGCTCAGTTGTCTGCGCAGCGGCGGTTATTTTAATCTTGAAGAAGTGAACTATGCGGTCTTAGAGCCGACAGGAAATCTGTCCGTTCTGCCCCATGATGCCGCCCGGCCGCTCAAGCTTACCGATCTGAAACAGGATTTCATTCCGGCAGCATTGCCGGCCAACGTCATCATCGACGGACAGATTCTCCATCAAAATCTGCAAGCCCTCGGACAAAGCGCAGATAAACTGCTTGATCAAATCCAGACGCAGAAAGGCTGCAGGATAGATGAGATTGCACTGGCAACCTTAGACGATCAAGGAAAGCTCGTTCTTTATTTAAAGAACAAAGCCCAGCCGCAGTCAATCCACCGCTTCTAAACTGTCCTTGTCTTCCTCCACTTTGCCCAAGCGTCTTTTTTCTGCCGGATGACAGCCGTTTTTTCCTGGAATGACACTATCTTTTAAAAAAAGAATCTGTTATAATCCTTTTAAAGTTAACATATTAAGTTAGGGAGTGAAAGGGTATGGAATACAAAGTCGCTAAGTATTTCCAAATCGAACAGGATATTATTGAAGCCATCAAATCCGGCAGACTGAAACCCGGAGATAAAGTTGACAGCGAATCCGTGCTGAAAAAAAAATATAATGTTTCCACAATCACGGTGCGCAAAGCTTTCACCGATCTGATTAATGAGGGTTATCTCACCGGCATTCAGGGGTTGGGAACGTTTGTCGCCAAAAAACAGATGATCCGCGGGCTGACCTCCTTGAGTTTCAGTGATGAGCTGCTTCAGCAAGGCTATGAAATCGACATGCATGTCGATAAGATTGAACTGATCACCAATACACAGATTGCGGAGAAACTGACGATTGATCCGCAGCAGCCGATTGTCTGCGTCCGCCGCATTCGACTGGCCAACGGAGAGCCCATTGCTTACCAAAGCTCCTTTGTTGACAGCCGTCTGCTTCCGCTGGAAAAAGCACAGACAGTCCATGAAACGAAATCCTTTTACAAAACCCTGGCTCAGGTTAATGTCACGCCTGTTTGGGTCAATGAAAATTATTCTGTTCGGGAAGTGGGCGACGCCCCAATCGCAAAGCTGATGAATATCCGCAAAAACACCGCGACCTTCTTCGTCAAGCGTCTGACCTTTGATCAGCGGGATGAAATCATCGAATATGCTGAAACCTATTTCAATAAGGATTGGTATTCTGTCACCGTCAATATTAAAGTTTAAAGGACATTCTTCGAGCGAATGTTCTTTTTTTCTGTGAAAGGGCTTGCATAAAATCAAAGGACACCGTATAATGAATTCAGTTAATATGTTAACATATCAATATTATAAGTATTTCTGATTACTTTGTTAATATACTTGACTGAGGAGGAATGGAGAAAGCATGGAAATTCAGAATTATAATCAGAACTATGAACAGGCTGTTGTTGATCTGTGGAATCAGTGTCTGCCCTTCGATCCGCTGACTGTTCACAAATTCCGCAAACAAGCCTTACTGGATGACAATTTTGATCCGTCACTTTGTTATGCTGCACTCTGCGATCAGAAGCCGGTTGGCTTCCTATTGGCGACCCGCCGCAAATTTCCTTATCTGGAACGCGGTTTAGAACCGGAACGGGGCTGGATCAACGTCTTATTTGTTCATCCGGATTACCGCCGTCAGGGAATTGGACGGAGGCTGGTGGAAAAAGCCGAAACCGACATGAAAGAACGCGGGGCAAACAATGTGACCGTCGCCGCTTACAGTCCGAATTATTTCTTTCCGGGGATTGATAAACAGAACTATCCGCAGGCCGCGGCTTTCTTTGACGCGATGGGATATCAGAGCGGAGAAGAAAGTTACTCCATGTGCAAGGATCTGCATGGTTATCAGTTGGATGAAACAGCGCTGTCCCGCAAAGCAAAAGCGGAAGCTGCAGGGTTTCGTTTCGTTCCATTCAGCTGGAAATACTGCGTAGATCTGCTTGAATTTGCCAAGGTCGAATTTGGCGGAGGCTGGAAGCGCAATCTGCTGATCAGCATGCAGAACAGCCTGGCGGAAGACAACGTATTATTGTGTGTTGATCAAAACGATCAGATTGCCGGCTTCTGCATGCGGCAGATCGACGGCAATCCGATGCGCTTCGGCCCGATCGGCGTCAAAGCTTCCCAGCGCAATTGGGGCTTAGGCAGCATTCTGCTGGATCTCATGCAGCTGGAAATGGAAAAACGCGGGATCTACCACATGTATTTTGTTTCTACCGACGCTCCCGGCCGGCGCTTCTACCAACGCCATGGGATTACCGTTTTCCGCACCTTTACCGATTACCGTAAGAATTTAGATTGATAAAAAGCAAAAGAAAGGAAGAACAAATATGACATCGATTCAACGCGTCGTCAGCATCGGCGCTCATTCTCTGGACGCGGAGCTGATGGGCGGACCTCTGGTTCTCAAATATGCCAAACAAGGCGCGCACTGCACACTGATCCACGTCACTCAAGGCCGGTTGGAAGATCCGGCAGCCACCGAGGAAGCGAAACAGGCTTATCTGAAGGATTTGTTAACGATGAATCAGAAAGCCGCGGAAAAGCTTGGAGCCGATACGCTTTGGCTTGGCTACGTTTCCAGCAGCATGCCTTCCCTGGAGGAATTCAGCCAGCGGATGGAACACTATTTCATCGATGAGAAAGTCGATCTGGTCATCACCCACTGGCGCGGATCCATGCATCCCCGTCACATCAACACCCATGACGCGGTCGTAACCGCTGTTAAACGGCTGCGGGAAAAGGGCAATCCGATCCGCTTAGTCTATGGCGAAACCTTTGAGGATCTTGTCGGCTTTATCCCGCAGGCCTATTTCACGCTGAGTCAGGAAGAAATTGACCAGTGGTACAGTGCGATGCAAGAATACGCTGTGTTCCGCGGCGAAGTCAACAATTTCCCTTATCAGCAGTATTATCCGACGATCGGCCAGGTCCGTCAAATTGAGTCCAACAACAGCGGCTATACCGTTGCGTATATGTATGCGAGTCTGATCGAACCGCAGCTGTGGTGATGAAAGAGAGGAGAATAAACCATGGGTAAAATTGTAATCCGCGTCGATGACCGGCTGATTCACGGTCAGACCATTGTCGCCTGGTGTCCAACCTTGGCGATCCAAGAAATCATTGCGATCGACGATGAAAGCGCCAAAAATCCAATGCTGAAATCGATCATGACGATGAGCGTACCGCCGCTATATAAAACGCATATTGTCACTACGGAGGAAGCGCGCTCGCTGTTGAGCGAACAGAGCGCCGCCAACCGTTTGGTGATCGTGCGCTTCCCGAAGCAGCTGGCAGATCTGGAAGAAACCGTTCTCAGCGCTGAATTTGTCATGCTCGGCAATATCGCTAAACGTCCGGATTCCGTGCATAAGGTTTCCGGAGCTACCGGGATCTTCTACCTCAGCCAGCAGGACGTTGAAGTGATCGACGCGCTGAGTGCCAAAGGGGCAGACGTCTGCTTCCAGCAGCTGCCTAACACGCTACGGACAAGCTGGGACGCTTTCCGCAAAACGATTGAATAGAAAGTCAGAGGGGTAATTATGTCAATCATTCAAATCATCCTGATCGCACTCTTTGTGTATCTGGGATCCATCGGTTCTATCGTCGGCAATACGATCGGCTGGTACACCTTAGGCCGTCCGTTAGTCGCGGCCTTCGTTGTCGGCGTAATTTTAGGGGATATTCAGACGGCCATGGTCGTCGGGATTCCGTTGCAGATCATGTATATGGGCAACGTCACGCCAGGGGGCGCCGTGGCCTGGGACTTATCGTATGCGACCTATATCGGCGTCGCCGCGGCCATCGTCTTCGGTCAGGGTATGGATGCCACCGGAGCGATTGGTTTAGCTGTCGTCTTCGCCGGGATCGGCGGATTGGTCGGTCAGGTTATGTGGAACCTGTCCTACGCCTTAAATCTGCCGCTGAACCGCTTTGCCGCAAACTATGCTGAAGCGGGAGAAACCAAGAAAATGATCATCCCGAACGTTGTGATGGGACAGGCGATTGGTTTCTTATGCCGCTTTGTTCCGGCGGTGCTGGTTCTGACTTCCATGACCGCAGCTTCCGGACAAGCTGATTTTGCCACCCTGATTCCAGGCTGGGTCACCACCGCGCTGAGCATTTTCGGCGGCATGATGGCATCGCTGGGAATGGGCATTATCCTGTCCTTCTTATTAAAGAAGAAATATCATATTGTGATCTTCTTAGCCGGGTTCATTCTGGTGACCTACTTCGGTTTAAGCACAATGGCCGTCGCCGTCGTCGCGATCATCACCGCAATTCTCTATTATGTCGCAGCTTCTTCGCAGGCTGATCGGAAAGGAGCATAATCATGGCTAAGAAAATCAGTGAAAAAACATTAAAGAAATCTTTTAGAACCTGGTTCTTCTGGAACGGCTGTTCCCAACAGGCTGAATCCATGCTGGGTATGGCCTTCGGCCAGGCCATGGCGCCGGTGATTGATGAATTATATGACACCAAAGAAGAAAAGGCGGCGGCTCTGCAGCGGCATATCACACTGTTCAACACCGAAGCTCAGGTAGGCTCCATCTGCAATGGTATTGTCTGCGGTCTGGAAGAAGCCAATGCCAACGGGCAATGTACGCCGGAGCTGATCAGCAGCGTCAAGGTCGCATTGATCGGTCCGACTTCGGCAATCGGCGATTCCCTGTGGGTTGCCACGATCATTCCGATTCTGTTAACGATCTGTCTGTCAATCTCCCAAGCTTCCGCCAATATGCTTTGGCTGGGACCGGTGATCTACATGCTTGTCTATCCGATCGGCACCGCGGCACTGAGCTGGTTTTTATTCAAGCTGGGTTATAAATCCGGATTGGAAGGCATGCAGACGTTTATGGCAACGGGCCGGCTGAACTTACTGACAGATACCATGACGGTTTTGGGCCTGATCGTGGTCGGAGCGTTAACCGCTTCCTTCGTTTCCTGCACACTGCCGATTCAAATTGTCAAAGATGTTTACGATGCAACAACCAACACAATTCTGGAAAGTCAGGTTTTGTTTAATGCCGATTCCGTCTTGAACTCGATCTTCCCGCAGATTCTGCCGTTGAGCTTGACCTTAGGCGTTTACGGCCTGTATGCCAAAAAGAAATGGTCGCCGCTGAAACTGATGGGGCTGATTCTGGTTCTGGCCTGCCTCTTAACCTTTGTCGGCTATGCGACAGGTTTCTATGGCTAAGCTTGGTTGAATTTCTAAAAGAAATAAAAAGCTCGGATTCCTTAAGATTCGAGCTTTTCTTTGTTCAATTGAGAACTAAAATTCACAGCTGTATCAACTGCTTTCCTATGCCGATTACAGATAGATCAATCCGCTGCAGTCAAAACCAAATAAGGCCCCTGCTGATCCATGCCGATTAAGGTACGGCCGGAAACCGTCCAGACAAGCAGCTGACCTCTAAGCTGCTCGGCCGCGCATTCTTCCTGTCTTAAAGAATAGGGAATCAAATCTTCCTGCAAAGTTGGATTCAGAAGATGGATATCCAGCTTTTTTCTACTGCCGGTCATTGCGCTGCACCATATTCAGCAAGCGTAGAAATTGTGTAATGGCGACGGCCAAGGCCGCGACATACGTCATCGCCGCCGCGGAAAGAACTTTTTTCGTGGAGCCGACTTCCTCGCTGCTCAGCAAGCCGCATCCTTCAATCGCCGCGACTGCCCGGCGGCTGGCGTCAAATTCTGTCGGCAATGTGACCAGCTGAAACACAACGCTGAGTGCAAAACAAGCCACACCCACATAAGCAAGTGTGATCGCAAACTGACCCAGCCCGGAAAAAAGCAAACCCATTAAAATTAATGGAGTTGACAACCGGGAACCAATATTGGTCAGCGGAATGATTGCATTGCGAATTTTTAACGGTGCATAGCCCTTGGCATATTGTATCGCATGACCGGCTTCATGCGCAGCCACGCCGACGGCCGCCGTGGAAGCAGAGCTATAAACTGAATCCGAGAGCCGGATCACATTCGTTCGCGGATCAAAATGATCGGTTAAATTTCCTGCCGTGCGTTCAATTCGGACATCATGCAAGCCGTTGGCATCGAGCACCTCACGCGCGGCGTCATATCCGGTCATTCCGTTGCGCGTACGCTGTTGACTATACGTACGAAATGTCGAATTCACCCGGGCGCTGGCCCACATGGAAAAACCAATCGCCAACAAAACTAATAAATAAAAAATATCGTAAAATGCGTAGAACATAGACATTCCTCCCTTATGGTAGGTTTATTCTACACAATTTTTTAAGGTTTTCCACTAGACAACCCGGCTGCTTTGTCAACGAAACGAACAAATACAGGCCTTTATCCAAAATAGATTACGGAAAAACACGTTCATCTACCAGCTTTCCCTGTGCGTCATAGGCTCGGACTGTTCCCTGCCAAAAAACGGAATCAGCGCCGCTGCGGGGCAAAACTATCATGGCAAAATCATCCTTCCATTGATCCAAGAGAACCTTGCGGCTGTCTTCTGCCAATTCCCATTCTACTTTCGCAATATCAGGACGATTTCGATGAACCAGAAAAACTTCATTCACTTGATCGGCACTGAAGTCCAGATCAAAAGGTTCCGTTGATTTCGGATAATCGTTATGCGTGCTGCCGCCGGCTGCGACATAGAAAAACAAAGCTGTTTTTCTGACACTGTGCAGCGCGTACTGATGATCGTTGGCGTACAGATAATAAACATAATTCTCTGTACGAATATCAAATATTTTCTCTGCCGGCATGAAATAGAGTCCTCTCAATGAATCCTCAACGCAAGCCTGCGGCGAAAAATAGAATCCGCTTGTCCAATAAATTAAGAAAAGGGTCAGAATCAGCACACCCAGGCTTATTCCAATCTGTTTTATTCTTTTCAAGGCTGCCCCTCCTGTTCTGACACATTCAAAATTCTCTGCTGCCCATCAATAAAGGTCAGTTTCACTTTTCCCGAATCAGGACGTTCAATCCGAATCATTCCCCGGGATCCCAGCAGTGAATTTCCCTCAAAGTACGGACTGATTCCCTCATTTCCGTCTTGATCTACGATCTGAAATAAAGTAACCGACCAGCCAGATCGGGAATAATTCAGCTTATTCTGGATTCGATAGGTCAGGATTAACTGGTCTTCCTGCTCTTCCCACACAGCATCAAACCGAACAACATGGCCTGCCATATCCACACTTTCGTTTAGATCTCTGATTTTCACCGCCGCCTTGGGATGAACCGGAAAACTGCAGGAGAAGATATCCCACGCATAATTCACCGTTAAACCAACCAGGGCAATCCCCGCAATGAAAGCCAGCGACAGCGTAATCAGCCAGATCCAGCCGATTACCGGGTGATGGATTTGATTGAACTGCTGTCCAATCGTTTTTCCATCCCCCATTCGCTTCACAGCTTCCGCCTGCGCTTCCTCGGCTGACAGATTTTCTTCTTCCATTAAAGCTTCAGCACTGTCTGTCAGATGATCCCGCAGTTCTTCTGCAATCGCCGTGCGGTCCCAAATAAAATGAACCTGCGAAGTGACCGTCTGAATGTATTCTTCAATGGAATTCATCATCCGTTCCCCTGAAAGGAAAGCACTTGATTTACCGCGGAAGAAAAACTGATCCACTGTTCCTGCTGCGCCTTCAGCTGCCTTAACCCTTGGGCTGTAATCGCATAATAACGGCGTGTCCGGCCATTCACCGCTTTGTTTGCTGAACGGATCCAGCCTTCATTTTCCATTTTGTGCAGGATCGGATAAAGCGTCCCTTCTTTGAAATCAAAGGCGTCGCTGGAACGTTCTTTCAGCAGTTTGATCAGCTCATAACCATAGCATTCCTTTTCCTGCAGCAAGCTCAGCACCAACATCCCGGAACTGCCGGCAATCAGCCCTTTATCATAGTTCATGATTAGTCCCCCTTCATACCTAGAGTTTCTATGCTTCTATTATACATAGATATGCTAGGTATGTAAAGAGGAGTCTTTTAGAGTTTTCACAAATTCAAACACAATCGATGCTAAATGGTTTAAATATTATAATTCACAGACTCACCTCGAGCTTTAAAATTAATACATTTTACTTTTAAAAGTAAGTAATTCGCGTTAATTTTAAGTGATTTAAGTTATATCGATCTTCATTATTTTCTTTAACGGATAGAACTTTTCCAGTAGATAAAAAGCCTCTGTTCCCAGTGAACAAAGGCTTTTTTGTGAAAACTCTATTCTGTAATTAACGCTGAACCCGGCCTGAACCATCGCCGCCGGCTAAGGCTTCGACTTCTTCCGCACTAACTAGGTTGAAATCACCGTTGATTGTATGCTTCAACGCAGAAGCCGCAACTGCGAATTCGAGAGCTTCGCCCTGTGTTTTCTTGGTCAGCAGACCATGGATCAGACCCCCGGAGAAGGAATCACCGCCGCCGACACGATCGACAATCGGGTTGATTTCATAACGCTTGGACTGATAGAATTCCTTGCCGTCATAGATCAAAGCTGACCAGCCGTTATGCGTGGCTGAGAAGCTTTCCCGCAGTGTCGTGCAGACTGTCTTGAAGCCGAACTGAGCGCGCATCTGTTCAAAAATGGCCTTATAACCATTCAGATCCAGCTTGCCGCTGGAAACATCCGTTCCCTCCGGCTTAAAGCCCAAGCACAATTCAGCATCTTCTTCATTGCCGATGCAGACGTCAACATACTGCATCAGATCTTTCATAACGGCCTGAGCTTCCTTTGGCGTCCATAACTTCTTGCGGTAGTTTAAATCGCAGGATACCGTTACGCCATGTTTCTTCGCCGCGATGCAGGCAGCCTTGGTTAACGCCGCACCGTTGGCGCTGATCGCCGGCGTAATGCCTGACCAATGGAACCAATCGGCCCCTTCCATGATCGCATCAAAATCAAAATCTTCTACGGAAGCTTCGGCAACCGAAGAACCGGAACGGTCATAAATGACCTTGGAAGCCCGCATTGAAGCTCCGGTTTCCAGATAATAGATACCCACCCGATTACCGCCGCGGGCGATGTAATCCGTATGGACGCCAAACCGGCGCAAAGCGTTGACGGCCGACTGACCGATTTCATGTTTCGGCAGTTTAGTGACATAATACGCATCGTGACCATAATTGGCCAGAGAAACCGCCACATTGGCTTCTCCGCCGCCGTAAACGACGTCAAAGGCATCGGACTGAACAAAACGAGTGTTGCCCGGAGTGGACAGACGAAGCATGATTTCGCCTAATGTAATAATTTTCATAATGAATTTATCCTTTCCTTATGCCGCATTTTTCAGATGGATTGCAAAGCCGCCGATTTCGCCTTCAAAGTAAGCGAACGTCAGATGACCTTTCGCATCAAACTGTTTTGTTTCCTCAGCAAACTTGTAGCCGCGGGCTTCAAAATAACGAACCGCGCGGTCAACTGAATTCACAGTATAGCAGATATGACCATGAGTTCCGCGGCCATTTTCGTTCATGACTTCAACGGTATCCCCCGCAAAGAAGCTCTTGGATGTCGCACGGATATCACACTGAAGCAGACCTGCCATTTCCTTTGCGATGCCCTCAGAGGTGGACGGTGTTGCATTGATGCCGACATGATCCAGCTTCAAACCCAGCATCGTCTTGACTGCCTGCTGCGTCAGTTCCTTAATCTTATCGAACTCGCCGTTGGCAATCAGCTTGGAATCGATCATCCAGGTACCGCCGCAGGCGACAATCCGATCATACGCCAGATAATCGCAGATATTATTTTCTTTGACGCCGCCGGTTGGCATAAAGTTGACATTCACATACGGAGCAGCCAGCGCTTTAATCATCTTCAGACCGCCTAACGGCTCAGCTGGAAAGAATTTAACCGTCGTTAACCCGAAGGACAGCGCCGCTTCAATATCGCTGGCATTGGCGCAGCCCGGCAGAATCATGATGTTTTTAGACTGACAGTAACGGACAATTTCCGGATTCAGTCCCGGTGAAACAATGAACTTGGCCCCGGCCTCTATCGCATCGTCGACCTGCTTTGTTGTTAACACGGTGCCGGCACCCAGAATCATTTCCGGAAACTTCTCGTTGATGATCTGCATTGCTTTTTTGGCATGTTCAGTCCGGAAGGTGACCTCAGCGACAGGCAGTCCGCCCTCGCACAGCGCTTTTGCCAGCGGTTCAGCGTCTTCTATCCGGTCGATTTTGATGACCGGCACAATGCCGATCCGGCTGATTTTTTCTAAAATTGCATCCATGATTTCCACTCCTTTTCCTTGAATGAGTTGATACACTTCTAGTATACATGCTTTCCCTTAATTGTAAAGAGCGGTTCTAACTTTTTTTTAGATATTTACTTATATACTAAAAATATTTTAGGTTATATTCAGGTCTGGCTTGACTTTTTTCTGCTCCTCTGGAACAATATTCTTTAGAGAATAAAGGAGGGAGCGCAGGTGAATTCAATCGAAGAACAACGTCTGCTTTTTTCACAGATTATGGACTTGCTTGAACATCATTTCGGACCGCAGTGCGAAATTGTTCTGCATGACAACACAAAAGATTACGCGCACACGATTATTGATATCCGCAACGGACAGATCAGCGGCCGGCAGATTGGCGACGGCGGCGGAGCCTGGGGTTTGGAGGTTCTTTCCAGCGAACAGACTGAATCGCACCGCTATAATAAGGTCATGGTCAAGGATGACGGCCGGATTATCCGCAACAGTTCAATTTTCTTTCAGAATGAACAGGGACAGAATATCGGCTCACTGTGTCTGAACACCGATATTACGCCGCTGGTGGAGGCGCAGAAAAAGCTGGATTCGTTTACCTTGCTTCCGCAGGAAGAAAATAACGGTGGCAAGGAACCGTTTACCAATGACGTCAATCAGATCCTGGAGCTGCTTCTGCAGGAATGCCGCAAGCATATGGATAAGCCGGCAAAGGATATGAATAAAGAAGAAAAGATGGAAATAGTGCGCTTTCTCGATCATAAGGGGGCTTTCCTGATTACCAAGAGCGGCGATAAAATCTGCTCCTTCCTCGACATCTCCAAATTTACGCTTTACAGTTATTTGGATACAATCCGCAAAGAAGGCACAGATGAATGAGGCCCTGCGCTGCGCCGGACTAACCTGTCTGAAGCTGCTGAACGACGCGGGTTATGAGGCCTGGTGGGTCGGCGGATGTGTTCGCGATGGGTTATTAGGACGTCCCGTACAGGATATCGATATTACCACCTCAGCGCTTCCGGAACAAACGATGGAATGCTTTCAAAGTCAGGGTCACACCGTAATTCCGACCGGGATAAAGCATGGCACAGTCACCGTCATGATGCAGAATTTCCCGATTGAAGTCACCGTTTATCGAACCGACAGGGATTATCAGGATCATCGTCATCCCCATTCCATTCAATTTGTCCGATCTTTAAAAGAGGATTGCGCTCGCCGGGACTTCACGGTCAATGCCTTATGCTGGCATCCTGAACTTGGCTTGCAGGATTATTTCGGCGGGCAGCAGGATCTGAAAATGAAAAGCATCCGCTGCATTGGTAATCCTTGTCAGCGGTTGGATGAGGATGCCCTGCGGATCCTGCGGGCGCTGCGTTTTTCCGCAGCCTTGGATTTTACGATTGAGTCCGAAACTCATGCGGCGCTGTTTCAAAAAAAGGAGCTGCTGCGTGTTCTTTCCGCAGAACGCATTGCCCGGGAAATAGAGAAAATGGTGATCGGCCGGCGCTGGCCGGAAGTCTTCACTGTTTATCACGAATTACTGGCCGTCTTGTTTCCGCAGCTTCCCGCTCTCCAATCACTGGCAGCCATCCAAAAAGCTTTCGGCGCTTTCCGCCTTTGTCCTCGGATAACCCTGCCGCGTTTGGCGTGCTTTTTTCTTGTGTCGCAGCAAACCCCGCTGACGTTCTGCCTTGATCAGGCTCGGCGCTGGAGCCGGCAGTTGAAGCTTTCCAATCATGACCGGAAAAGCCTGACTCAACTCGTTCAGAATCAGAACCGGCCGCTGCCGAAAAATCGAATCGATCTGCGCCGGCTGATTTGTGAGCTTCCTGATCTGAGTGTAGAATGGATTCAGCTTCAGCAGGCACTGCGCCGCCTCAGTGCAAAACAAGCTGGACAGTGGATCGCCGCGATTGAAGAAATTCAAAGTTCTGATTGTTTAACCTTGAAGCAGCTGGCGGTCAACGGCTATGATCTGATCGCCGCCGGTTGTCCGAAAACAGAGATTTCCGTCTGTTTAAATCAAGCGCTGTCTGCGGTGATTGAAGACCAAGTACCTAATCAAAAAGAAGCGCTGTTAACCTATATCCAACAGCAAGCAAAGCCGGAGTCTTAGGATTAAACCTCCCCGAAACTCCGGCTTTTATTAGTTCTGAATTAACAACAGACTTTCTGATATTCAAAGAAGTATTTTACTTCCAATTCGTTGTAAAATATCCGTTTTCCTGAATGGATTCCAGAGTCCGCCACATTTGAACCGCATAGGTTAGTCCCTGTTCATAATCCGGCAGCGGCCAGCGGAAAAACTCAAAGGTCGCGGCGCCTGGGTAGCGGATAGAATTCAGCGCTTCGATCACTTCAATCCAATTCACGATGCCAAATCCAATCGGCAGATGCTGATCTTTTTTTCCATCGTTGTCATGCAGATGAATTTCATAGAGTTTCCGGCCCATCCGTTGGACAGCAGACGGGATATCAACACCGTCGATATTCGCATGTCCGACGTCCAGACAGAAACCGACGTTGTCCCGACTGACTTCTTCCACCAACTGAATCAGTTCATCGATCTGACTGTAGAACCGGCCGCCGTAGATATTCTCAACCGCCAGCCGAATCCCTTTTTCAGCCGCGCGATCTCCAAACCAGCGCAGGTTTTCAACTACCCGCCGGTGGGTTTCCTCAACTCCCCATTTTTCCAAGGAAGCTTGATGCACCAGCTTGTTTTTCTTAAATCCGCCGTCAGAAAACGTTCCAGGATGAACGACAAACACCCCCGGCTCCAAGACACTGTATAGGTCTAAGCTTTTCTGCATATAATGACGTACTCGTGTTTGTTCAGGATCATCCTCATCCAATACCGAACCGATAAAATGATATGACGACAGCTTCATCCCTTTCTTCTTTGCCAGCGCATGAATCTGTTCGGCAAAAGCTCGATCTTCGTCCTCCGCTTCCGGATAGACATTTTGATTCCAATAAGTGTTAAACGTATGAATGTCTAATTTCAGCGCCATATCCATTAAGGCATCGGCTTTATCCAGATCCAATTTTCCTTCCGCATTGGAAAAATCAAAGTGCAGTGAACATTCTCGCATAAATTCCTCCTGTTTCTGTCCATTCCCGACAGAAATTCTTTTTTAATTATACGGCGAAACGAAAGGGGAAGCAAGCAAGCTTGCCGCTATGAACAGTCCATTTCCCACTGATGAAAAGAAGTCCTCCCTCGGCAGGAAAACTTCTCAGCTGTTTGGTTCTTTAAATTTACTTTTTCCCTTTTTGAAACTGAAAACGATTGAGCAGCTGCTGAAACAACAGAACCTCGGCATCGGAAAAGCCTTCCATGCACTGCATGCAGTAGCTTCGGAATTCAGACTGAATAAGATCTGAAGCGGATTTTCCTTTCTCTGTCAGGAAGATGTTCATTACTCGGCGGTCTGTATCGTTGCCGATCCGTACCACAAGATCTTCACTCTCCATTTCTGATATAATTTCTGAGATTGTAGAGCGCTTGCTGGCGGAAATGACCGCAATTTCCTGTTGGTTGATTCCATTATGATCAGACAACAGATGGAGGATTTTAAGATGGGATAACTTCAGATCCAAAACTTTCAAGGTTTCTGATTTGACTTCATAAAATTGTTTGATCAGATCAGAAAACATGATAAACGCCTTCGTATCTAAATTCACTACGTCCCGAATTTGATTCATGAACTCACTCCTTTCTTGGCTTCATTATAAATCAAAATTCACGGAAAACGATAGATATTTACTGAATTTAATGTGAATTAAACGCTAATTTTCACTTTTTAGACTGAACAAAAACAAAAGAACAGGAAAACTGTTCTTTTATTTGTCTAGAGGATGGATTTCAAGAATTGGAATTTCGACGGGATTGTAAATGCGCGGCAGATACCAGCGCTGACACAAGCCGCGGGAAACGATCAGTTCCGTGTTCTTTTCATGATACAGACCGCCTGCCCGCTTCGGGAACCAGCCTTGCCGGGGAGCGAACAATCCGTTGATCAATCCGGGAATCCGTACTTGTCCGCCATGGGCATGCCCGGACACAATCAGGTCGAAGCCAAACTGTGCGTAGATCTCTGCCCGCTCCGGCCGGTGGGCTAACAAGATTGTATACTCTGAACTGGCCTTCATATCGCCTAGATTTTTCATCAGCTGAATTTCTTCCTGGCGGTCACGATCCACATAGGCGTATTGACGGGGATCGTCAATCCCGCAGATTGTCAGCGCTGTTCCCCGAATCTTAATCGTTTCTTTTTTGCTGTCCAGCACGGTAATTCCAGCCTGACGCACCCGCTTTTTCACTTCTTCCAGCGAAATCAGCGTATCGATGTTCTCATGGTTGCCTGTACAGTAATAACAGGGCGCGATTGCCGGCGCCTGATCCAGGAATTGTTCAGCCCCTTTCAGCGGCTTGATGTCGTCAATGATATCGCCCGGCATTAGTATCAGATCACATTGCGACTGCCGCAGCTTATGAAGCAGACGCTGCTGATTCTGTCCATAAATCGTACTGTGCAGATCCGATACCACCGCGATCCGCACCGAAGATGAGAGCTTGGAACTGGACAGGGAATAAGTCCGCAGTTTTATTGGAAAACTGACAAGCCAGCCAATGAAAAGGTAAAGGACAGCCATTCCAAGAAAGAGAAGGGCCAGCTTCATCGCCAGCCTCCCCCTGTATTGCCTATGGTTAATTCGTTCGGTTGCTTCATTGTGATTCTCCTTTTATCTGTGAATCCTGTCAGGGGTAAGATGAACAGGAAGAATTGATTAATAATCGCCCATGGCGATCATTCCGTCGATGACCTTTTGAACGCCCGCAATATTTGCGGCCGTCACATAGTCTTTCGGATCAAGCTGATACTGGTTCATCGCAGCCTGACATTGTTCATGAATCGACCGCATGATCCCGCGCAGCTTATCATCCACTTCCTCAAACGTCCAGGCTAACCGCATGCTGTTCTGGCTCATTTCCAAGGCCGATGTCGCAACTCCGCCGGCATTGGAAGCTTTCCCTGGGGCAAACAGAATGCCTTTTTCGTGATACAGCGCGATGGCCTCGTTGTTGTTAGGCATATTGGCGCCTTCCGCGACTAACAGACAGCCCTGATCCAATAGCCGCCCCGCCCGCTCCTTGTTGATTTCATTCTGCGTGGCACACGGCAGCGCCAGCTCAGCCTTCAACCCGGCATCATAGACCGATCCTTCATGATATTCACCATGCCCGGCCATTTCCGGATAAGCGGACAAGGATGTCCGCAGCTGCTCTTTAATCTTCTTCACGACGTTCAGATCCAGCTGGTCATCGACAATGTAGCCGCGGGAATCGCTCATCGCAATGACCTGAATGCCATTTTGCAATGCTTTTTCCGCCGCATAGATCGCGACGTTGCCGCTGCCGCTGACAATCGCCCGCTTGCCTTGAGGATCCAGCTGGTGAGCCCGCATCATTTCCAGCACAAAATAGATCAAGCCATAGCCGGTTGCTTCCTTGCGCGCCAGACTGCCGCCGTAGCCTATGCCTTTGCCAGTCAGCACGCCGCGTTCACTGACTCCTTTTAAACGCCGGTACTGACCGTACAAATATCCGATTTCCCGCGCGCCGACGCCCATATCCCCAGCCGGGACATCGACATCCGGGCCGATATGCTTGGACAATTCGATCATGAAGCTCTGACAGAACCGCATCACTTCCTGATCACTCTTGCCTTTCGGATCAAAGTCACTGCCGCCCTTGCCGCCGCCGATCGGCAGTGTCGTCAGGGCGTTCTTAAATATCTGCTCAAACGCCAGAAATTTCATCATTCCCAGCGTAACTGCCGGATGAAAACGCAGTCCGCCTTTATACGGGCCTAAAACGCTGCTGTACTGGACGCGGTAGCCGCGATTGACACGCATCTGTCCCTGATCGTCCATCCACGGTACTTTGAACTGAATCATCCGCTCCGGTTCCGTTAATCGTTCCAGGATCGCCATCTTTTCATATTCCGGATGCTGATCAAAAATCAAGCTGACGGAATTCAGAACTTCCTCGGCGGCCTGCAGAAACTCCGGCTGTGAAGCGTCCTTTTCTTTCAACTGATGTAAAACTCGTTCGCAATAGTGATTCATTGTTATCCCACCTTTTTTACTATGATATGATACTCACGCTGAAAATTCAATGAAAAAAAGGGGCATCTGTTTCAGATACTCCTTCTTTGAGTGATTTATGCCGCTGGTTCAGCGTGATTGCTCAGCATTTCTTCCGGAAGCTTAACCTCTTCTTCCAGATCAGCAGCCCGTTCTTCGCGTTCTTCACGCAGCTCGGCGGCCCGTTCTTCGATCAGCCGGGTTGTTTCACGCTCGAATTTCGAGCCGGTTCCCGCAGGAATCAGTTTCCCGATGATGACGTTTTCCTTCAAGCCGATCAGATGGTCAACTTTACCCTTGATCGCCGCTTCCGTCAGAACCTTGGTGGTTTCCTGGAAGGATGCCGCAGACAGGAAGGAATCCGTTTCAACAGAAGCCTTGGAAATACCTAACAGCGTAGGTCCAAAGACAGCCGGATGCTTGCCCGCCAACAGACAGGCTCGGTTGATGCCGGTGATGTTGTTCAGCGACAACGTCTGACCCGCGCTTAAGCCCGTATCTCCGCCGTCGATGACAATGATCTTCCGCAGCATCTGCCGGATCATGACTTCGATATGCTTATCGGAAATTTCGATACCCTGAGAAGCATAAACTTTCTTCACTTCCTTCAGGATATAGTTCTGTACTTCCATTACGCCTGCGACTTCCAGCAGTTCCTTCGGATTGACCTGACCTTCGGTCAGCTTATCGCCGGCAACGACTTTCGATCCGACTTTCAGCCAGGAGCGAATTGTCTGTGTCAAATCGCATTTGTGTTCGATGCTTTCTTTTTCATTGGTGACGACAATCCGCATGCCGCTCTTGTTTTCCAGTTCGCTGATGTCGGTGATTTCACCGTCAATCTTGGACAGGACCGCGACATGTTTCGGACAGCGCGCTTCAAACAGTTCTTCAACTCGCGGCAGACCCTGTGTGATATCACCATCATTGCCGGAAGCTACGCCGCCGGTATGGAAAGTACGCATGGTCAGCTGAGTACCGGGTTCACCAATCGACTGAGCCGCCATGATCCCAATCGCTTCACCCGCTTCCGCCAGCTTGCCGGTCGCCATGTTGCGGCCGTAGCACTTGCGGCAGACGCCGTTGGTGCTTTCGCAGGTAAAGGTATTGCGGATATAGGCCTGCGTGACGCCGGCGTTGACAACACGCTGCGCCATGGCTTCATCCATATAGGTATCGGCTTCAACCAGAACCTCACCGGTCTTCGGATCGACAATCGCATCCTGGCTGTAACGGCCGATTAACCGTTCCGCCAGCGGTTCGAGAATCGTGTTGGTCTTGCGGTCGATGATATCCTCAACCAGATAGCCGCGGTCGGTTCCGCAGTCTTCTTCAATGATGACGACATCCTGTGCAACATCGACCAGTCGGCGGGTCAGGTATCCGGATTCCGCCGTCTTCAGAGCGGTATCGGTCAGACCTTTTCGCACGCCGTGAGTCGAAATAAAGAATTCAGACACATTCAAACCTTCACGGAAGGAAGAATAAATCGGAACCTCAATAATCGAAGGCTGATATTCTTTCTTCGACTTGGACTGCGTCGGACGCGCCATCAGGCCGCGCATGCCGCACAGCTGAGTAAAGTGAGATTTATTGCCTCGCGCTCCGGAAACCGCCATCATGTTGATAGGATTCTTACGCGGCAGGGATTTCATAACGGCATCGCCGATTTCATCCTTGATATCCGCCCACAGCTTCGAGAAGTGACGCTCCCATTCCGGTGGCGTCAGCATGCCTCGCTGCAGCAGCTTATCCAGCTTATCGGCCTGAGCACGGCCTTCCTCAACATATTTCTGCTTGTTTGGAACAACGTTGATATCCGCCAGGGAAACGGTCATGCCCGCTACCGTGGAATATTCAAAGCCCAGATCCTTGATGTTGTCCATGATATCGGAAGTGCCTTCGGTTCTGTAGCGATTGAACACTTCCGCGATGACATTGGACAGATCCTTCTTCTTAAATTCCGGATTCAGCGGCATGGCGGCAATCGCTTCCTTGATATTCGTGCCTAACGGCAGGAAGAACTTCTCCGGTGTTGCCTGCAGACTGACCTTATTGACATCGTTGATATACGGGAAGTCGGCTGGGAACATTTCGTTGAAAATAACCTTACCGACCGTCGTTACCAGATAGGAATGATTCTGCTTTTCGGTAAAGCAGCTCTTATGCAGCGCATAACCCGGCAAAGCAATACGGGTATGCAGATGCACCTGCTTGTTCTGATAAGCGATCCGGATTTCATTGGTATCCTTGAAGACATGGCCTTCATTGGTACCGAACCGGCGCCACATCTCAGCCGCTTCATGATCACCCAGCGAATCCAGGAAATCAGCTTTCGCAAAGAATTCATCGGCCGTTTCTTCCATGTTCAGATAGAAGTTGCCCAGAACCATGTCCTGGCCCGGCGTAACGATCGGCTTACCATCTTTCGGACCGAGGATATTGTTGGAACCCAGCATCAGGATTTCAGCTTCCGCCCGAGCTTCTTCCGACAACGGCAGATGGACAGCCATCTGGTCGCCGTCAAAGTCGGCGTTAAACGCGGTACAGACTAAGGGATGCAGACGAATCGCACGGCCTTCAACCAGCTTCGGCTTAAATGCCTGAATACCTAAGCGGTGCAGCGTCGGAGCACGGTTCAGGAAAACCGGGTGATTGTCAATGACCTGTTCCACGACGTCCCAGACGCGCGGATCCTGGCGGTCGATCAGTTTCTCCGCCGTCTTCGGATTGCCGGCAATGCCCTGATTGACAATTTCATTGATGACGAACGGCTTATACAGCTGAATCGCCATTTCACGCGGAATTCCGCACTGATACATCTTTAAGTCCGGTCCAACCGCGATAACGGAACGGCCGGAGAAATCAACACGCTTGCCTAACAGGTTCTGACGGAAACGTCCCTGCTTTCCCTTTAAGGAATGCGACAGGGATTTCAAGGCGCGTCCGCCCGCGCCGGTGATCGGCTTGGAACGGCGGCCGTTGTCGATTAGAGCATCGACCGCTTCCTGCAGCATACGTTTTTCGTTCTGCACGATGATCGCCGGCGTACCCAGCTCCAACAGTTTCTTCAAACGGTTGTTGCGGGTGATGACGCGGCGGTACAGATCGTTTAAGTCAGAGGTCGCAAAGCGGCCGCCGTCCAGCTGCAGCATCGGACGCAGATCCGGCGGAATAACCGGCAGAACACTCAGCACCATCCATTCCGGCTTGTTGTCGGAATGCCGGAAAGCGTCGATCGTTTCCAAACGCTTGATCAGTTTCTTGCGCTTATCGCCGTTCGCGTTTTCCAGTTCTTTGATGACAATCTCATGTTCTTTTTCGATGTCAACCTTTTCCAACAAGGTCTTGACCGCTTCGGCGCCGGTCTGGGCGACAAAGCTGCCCGGACCGTACAGCGCGGTATTTTCGCGATATTCTTTTTCAGACAAAATCTGTTTGACAGCCAGCGGGGTGTCCATCGGATCGGTAACGACCCAGGATACGAAGTAAACCACTTCTTCCAGCGCTTTCGGTGTGATGTTGAGCAGCAGGCTCATGCGGCTTGGAATGCCGCGCAGATACCAGATATGCGCAACCGGAGCTGCCAGTTCAATGTGACCCATCCGTTCACGGCGGACAGAACTCTTGGTGATTTCTACGCCGCAGCGGTCACAGATTACGCCCTTATAGCGTACTTTCTTGTATTTTCCGCAATAGCACTCCCAGTCCTTTGAGGGACCGAAAATCCGTTCGCAGAATAAGCCGTCCCGTTCTGGTTTCTGAGAACGGTAGTTAATCGTTTCCGGCTTTTTGACTTCGCCATAGGACCATTCGCGGATTCGTTCCGGGGATGCCAGACCGACCTGAATGGCGGCAAATTTATTGACACTCATCGCTTACGCCTCCTTTACTCAACGTCTTCGTCATCAAATCCGATTACAGCCGCTTCTTCCGGCAGATCCTCCTCGTCGATGACCTGGGCCGGAATCTCTGTCGAGGTTTCGGATACGACGTTCTCCAGGGCTGCAACTTCGTTAATTTCGTCTGCTTCCATCTTCTTCATATCGACTTCCAGACCTTCTTCATCCAGCATCTTGACGTCGATGGCCAACGCCTGCAGCTCGTGCTTAAGAACGCGGAAGGATTCAGGAATTCCCGGTTCCGGCAGATCTCTGCCCTTGATGATGGCTTCATAGGTCTTCGTCCGGCCGACGATATCATCCGACTTCACAGTCAGAATTTCCTGCAGCGTATGCGCGGCGCCGTAAGCTTCCAGCGCCCAGACTTCCATTTCACCGAAACGCTGACCGCCATTTTGCGCCTTACCGCCTAACGGCTGCTGCGTAACTAAGCTGTATGGGCCGGTAGCACGGGCGTGCAGCTTATCGTCAACCATGTGCGCCAGCTTGATCATATACATAACGCCGACCGAAATCCGTTCATCGTACGGTTCGCCGGTCTTGCCGTCATGCAGCACCAGCTTGCCGTCTTGAGAGGTCTGCGCTTCTTCCATGATCGACTTCAGTTCATCATTGGAAATCCCGTCGAAAACCGGGGTTGCAAATTTGATGCCCAAGGCTTTCGCAGCCATGCCCAGATGGATTTCCAGAACCTGTCCGATGTTCATACGGGACGGAACGCCGAACGGGTTCAGCATGATATCAATCGGGGTGCCATCCGGCAGATACGGCATATCTTCGATCGGCAGGATCTTGGAGATAACGCCCTTGTTGCCATGACGGCCAGCCATTTTATCACCTTCAGAAATTTTACGTTTCTGAACGATGTAGACTTTAACCACTTCATTGACTCCCGGCGGCAGATCGTGGCCTTCATTCCGTTTGAAAATCCGGATGGAGTGAACGATACCGGCGCCGCCGTGCGGCACTTTCAGCGAGTTATCACGGACTTCTCGGGATTTTTCACCAAAGATCGCCAATAACAGCTTTTCTTCCGGGGAAATTTCGCTCTGGCCTTTCGGGGTCACCTTACCGACCAGGATGTCGCCTTCCTTCACTTCCGCACCGACCATGACAATCCCGCGTCCGTCAAGATGACGGCAGGCATTTTCACTGACGTTTGGAATATCGCGGGTAATTTCTTCCGGTCCCAGCTTGGTTTCTCGGCATTCAATGTCATATTCCTCAATATGAATAGAAGTGTAGACATCGTCGCGAACCATCCGCTCGGACATGATGATCGCATCTTCGTAATTGTAGCCATGCCAGGTCATAAACGCGATCGTCACATTCTGACCCAAAGCCAGTTCGCCTTTTTCCATCGAAGGACCGTCAGCCAGAATATCCCCGCGTTCAACGCGTTCGCCATGCTTGACGATCGGCCGCTGATTGATGCAGGTGCCGGCGTTGGAACGGCGGAATTTCTGCAGCTCGTAGACGCGCTGTTCGCCCTCATCTTCCGTGACGACGATCTTATTGGCGTCCACATAGGTAACGACGCCGTTGCCGGTGCAAATACAGGCGCTGCCGGAATCCCGCGCAATGCGGTGCTCCATGCCGGTTCCGACATAAGGCGAATGCGGATTGAGCAGCGGAACCGCCTGACGCTGCATGTTCGCCCCCATCAGGGCACGGGAAGCATCGTCATTTTCCAAGAACGGAATACATGCGGTCGCAACCGAAACAATCTGTTTCGGCGAAACGTCCGCCAGTTCTACCTGATCACGGTGCGCCATGATCGTTTCACCCGCTTTACGGGCAACGACCATGTCGTTGATCAGCCGGCCTTCGTGAACTTCGTTGGCCTGAGCGATGACAAAATCATTTTCTTCATCCGCGGACAGATAAACATAGTCTTCCGTGACTTCGCCATCGGCTTTCACTAACCGGTACGGTGTTTCGATAAAACCGTATTCGTTGATTTTGGCATAGGTAGTCAGGTTGGAAATCAGACCGATATTCGGACCTTCCGGCGTTTCAATCGGACAGATTCGGCCGTAATGGCTGTTGTGAACGTCACGGACTTCAAAGCCGGCGCGCTCACGGGTTAAACCGCCCGGACCTAACGCGGAAATACGGCGCTTGTTGGTCAGTTCAGCTAACGGATTCTGCTGATCCATAAACTGCGACAGCTGCGAAGAGGAGAAGAACTCCTTGATCGCCGCGGTTAACGGACGGATATTGGTCAGCTGCTTCGGCGTTAAGCCGGCAGCTTCCGCAATCGACATTCTTTCTTTAACGACCCGTTCCATCCGGCTCAAACCGATGCGGAACTGATTTTGAATCAGTTCGCCGACCGTCCGAATGCGGCGGTTGCCCAGCATATCGATATCATCAACGCTGCCGACGCCGTCCATCATGTTCAGCTCATAGCTGTAAAAGGCATACATGTCGGAAATCGTGATGGTTTTCTTCTGATTGATCGGGTCAATCGCCACGATCTTAATCGGATTGCTGCAGTCGGAAGAAGTGGAAACCAGAATCGTCTGAACCGCAGCTCCGACTAACCACGCGGTGATCGCCTGGTTCTGATGCGCGCGTTCAATGATGACCTGCTGCTCGGAAGCGCTCAGTTTGGAATACTCTTCATCCGGGATGTAGCGTTCAACAACCAGCTCGCCATTGTTGGTCATATCTTCATTATTGGCAGTCAAACGGCCGATGACAAAGAAACGGTGACCATAGTTCAGCACTGCCGAAGCATTTTCCGCTGTCAAAGCGACCGGTTTGGCAACCAGTCCGGAATAAACGCGGACTTCCTTGACTTCCTTCGCCAGGGCTTCGATGTCTTTTTCGGTCAGAACCGTACCTTTTTCAAACAGGCGCTCGCCGCAGTCCACATCATTGGCCAAAATACGGCCGATCAGACCTAAACTCCAGGATGTATCCATCATGGAAGTATCTGGATGAGAGAAATCATGAACGAATGGGAATGCTGTTACATGGCTGCCCTTCAGCATTTCTTCACGCAGCACATTCCGTTCCTTCTTGGTCACAAACGTGCCTTTTTCAAACAGCACTTTGCCTTCGCCGCTGAGTACGTCTTCCGCCAGGTAGGTCCCTTCCATGCGGTCGGTCAGCGACAGTTTCTTATTTAATTTATAACGTCCGGCTTTAGTCAGATCATACCGGCGGTGATCGAAGAACTTGGCGTTCATCAAGTTGATCGAACCGTCGATCGTCGGAACTTCATCAGAACGCTGGTTTTCATAAATCGCCAGCAGCGCTTCGTTGCTCGTCTTGATCTTATCGGCAGCCAGCGTGTTGCGGATTTCTTCATAGTTGCCGAAGAACGAAGTATACAGCAGCATATACAGGTTCAGGAATTCGCGCGGTTCACCCTCGACGATGTTCTCCTCGAACACTTCCAGACCTAAGGCTTTTAAGAAGCGGCGGATTTCCGTCGTATCAAAGCCATCCTCGCTCTTTTCCAAATTCAAAGACATACCAATGGCTTTGAACAGAATCGTGGATAAAATTTTACGTTTGCGGTCTACCGACATGTTGACAATGCGGCCCAATGCCGCCTTCTTGCCGTCGGTCATGAACTCCAGCCACGTACCGCGGCTTGGGATCAGTTCACAGTTGAAGCTATCTTTGCCAGTTTTGTCTTCGGAAGCAATATCAAAATAAGCGCCTGGCGAACGTACGATCTGAGAAACGATAACACGTTCAGCGCCGTTGATAATGAAAGTTCCGGTTTCCGTCATCATTGGGAATTCGCCCAGGAAAACGTCTTCCCATTTTGTCAGTACCTCACCGGTTGTATTGTCGACCATTTCCAGCTCCATTTTCGCTTTCAATGGCGCGGCGAAGTTCGCCTCCCGGTATTTGCACTCGTTGACGGTATACTTTGGCGTGCCGAATTCGTAGTCTACGAATTTCAGGCGAATATTTCCACCGTAGTTCTGAATCGGGTAAATATCTTCAAAAACTTCTCTGATGCCTTCTCTGATAAACCATTCAAAAGACTGAGTCTGCACTTCAACCAGATCGGGAAGATCGAGGCTGCCGCTGACTTTGGAATAATTCCGGCGTTCTGCCTTTTTACCCAGTTTTTCAATACGGTAGTTCTGCATTTTTTCCATGTACGCCATCCTTTCATAACAGTGTTAACAACGGCTAAAAGGGCCTAAAACCCCCTTAACTTTTATACATTTTTGCAATTTAATATAGTACCAAACTTAAAACAAGTTGTCAATCTGTTTTTGTCGATTTTAAAATGTAATATCCTTTTTCTTTGTTGATTACTTCACAGTTGCCAAATAGTTCCTCAATCTTGGCTTTCGCACTGAGTGCGCCCTGCTGCTTGCGGATCACCACGTACAGATGCCCCTGCGGACGCAAATGATCATACGCCTGCTCAAACATCGCGTAAATCACTTTCTTGCCGGCACGGATCGGCGGATTGGTCAGAATATCGCTCAACGTTTCAGTGACATTCTCAAAGATATCCGATACCCGAACTTCAGCTTCCACACTGTTCTTCTGCGCATTAAGAACAGCCAGCTCTACCGCCCGGGGATTGACATCCACCATCAGCATTTCAGCATCGGGAAATAATTTCTTTACCGTAACACCGATGACGCCGTAGCCGCAGCCCAGATCCAGGATATGGTCACCCAGCGGTTCTTCCTTTATCGTTTTCAACAGGACATACGATCCAAAATCCACTTCGCCTTTACAGAACACTCCATTGTCTGTAATAAGAGGGATAATAAAGCCCGAAAACCGGAAAGAAATCTCCTTCCGGTTTTGTGGTAGTTGACGATTGTCAGTAAAGTAATGACTCATTCCATCGCCTCCCATGGGCTAATTTCATTCCGCAGCGTTTGCGGAATGGCTAACGTGTGTTTGCGAAACTTATTTGATTTCGACAGAAGCGCCGGCATCCATCAGTTTCTTCTTGATTTCTTCGGCTTCTTCCGGCTTGATGTTTTCCTTGATTGCGCTTGGGCACTTATCAACTAAGCCCTTCGCTTCAACCAGACCTAAGCCTGTGATTTCACGAACGATCTTGATAACGCCAACCTTCGAAGCGCCGACTTCCTTCAGGAATACGGAAACTTCTGTCGGTCCTGTAGGCGCTGCAGCTTCAGCCGGAGCCGCTGCTGCAACCGGAGCCGCAGCCGTTACGCCGAATTCTTCTTCGATCGCTTTTACCAGTTCGTTCAGTTCCAGAATTGTCATCTCTTTCAGAGATTCGATGATTTCAGCATTTGTTAACTTTGCCATGTTCTTATTCCTCCTTGGTCAGTTTTGTTATTCAGCAGCTGCTTCTTCAGCGGGAGCAGCTTCTCCGTCTTTGTCTGCGACTGCTTTCACAGCGCAAGCGAAGCTGCGAACCGGTGCCTGCAGGCAGCTCAGCAGCATGGACAGCATGCCATCACGGTTCGGCAGGCTGGAGAGTTCTTTAATCGTATCGACGCCGACGACTTTGCCTTCGACGATCGCACCCTTCAGAACTAATTTGTCGTGCTTCTTGGCGAACTTCGCCAGCACGCGGCTTGGCGCAACAGCATCATCAGAGAATGCGATTGCGTTTGGTCCGGTCAGCTGTTCTGTCAGCTCATTGAATCCGGCAGCCTCAGCGGCACGCTGGGACATGGAATTCTTGTAAACCTTGAATTCAATGCCTTCAGCCCGCAGGCTTCTTCTCAATTCAGTGACTTCGGCAACTGTCAGACCACGGTATTCAACAACAACTGTTGACTGGCTGTTCGTCATCTTTTCCTGAATCGCAGAGACGATTGCCTTTTTGGATTCTAATACCGCATCTTTCATTCCGTACACCTCCATTTTATACTGTCACAATATACCTGAATATAAAAACCCGCACTCAAGACAGCACGGGTTTGAAAGTTCAAAGTTGATCTTCCTACCTCGGCAACATGATTAAGCCGTGTGGCCGTTGCTGTCTATGGTATATTGATAACAAACTAATCTTAACAGGGTTTTCGTAATTGTCAAGCAATTACTCAGCAGCAACACGAATCGCCGGTCCCATTGTCGTGGAAACCGTGATGCTCTTCATGTAGTTACCCTTAACTGCAGCCGGACGAGCCTTCGCAATGACGCCGTACAGCGCTTTTGCGTTTTCTGCCAGCTGTTCATCGGTGAAGGAGCACTTGCCGATCATGACGTTGATGTTGCCTTCCTTGTCAACGCGGTAAGTAACCTTACCTTTCTTAATTTCGTTGACAGCGTTGGCGATGTTCATCGTCACAGTGCCCGTCTTCGGGTTTGGCATTAAGCCTTTCGGACCCAGGATTTTACCCAGCTTACCGAGTTCGCCCATCATATCCGGAGTAGCGACGATAACGTCAAATCCGAACCAGCCCTTTTTGATATCTTCCAGGATTTCCTTGCCGCCGACAAAATCTGCGCCGGCGTCCTTGGCTTCCTGTTCCTTCGCGCCCTGAGTAACGACTAAGACTTTCTGGGAACGGCCTGTGCCGTTCGGCAGAACCATCGCGCCGCGGATCTGCTGATCTGCGTGACGTGGGTCAACGTTCAGGTTGAAGGAGATTTCGACAGATGCGTCGAATTTTGCAGTGTTGATTTTCTTCGCCAGAGCGACCGCTTCAGTCAGGCTGTACAGCTTCGCTGCATCGACCTGCTTCAGTGCCTCTGTGTATTTCTTACCTCTTTTTGCCATCGTGATGTCCCTCTCTTATTCCATGCCTTCAACAGCTACGCCCATATTGCGCGCTGTTCCGGCGATAATCCGCATTGCTGCTTCTACATCATTGGCGTTCAGATCCGGCATCTTGTACTCAGCGATTTCTCTGCACTTTTCCAGAGAGATCTTTCCGACGATGTTGGCTTTGGCGCTGCCTGATCCGGACTTGATACCGGCAGCCTTCTTAATCAGAACTGAGGCTGGCGTCGTTTTCAGAACGAAATCAAAGCTCTTGTCTTCATACGCAGTGATGATGACAGGAACGATATCGCCTGCACGATCCTTGGTCGCATCGTTAAATGCGTTGCAGAACTGCGGCATGTTGATGCCTGCAGAAGCCAGTGCCGGTCCCGGACGGGCTCCGCCTGCCTGGAACTGGAGCTTACAAATTTTTGCAACTTTCTTGCTCACAAGACATTCCTCCTTAAAATTGATTGTCTGTGCTGTGGTTTTGTGGACAGGTGCAACACCGTCCTCCCACGCATAATAAAACTTGCTGCCTTCGACAGCATTACTATTCTAAGCGCCTTTTCGCCTTTAGTCAAGGGATATTTTTGATTTTAAGCCGAGTTTGAGCGGTTTTTTTAACGATCCGCGCAAAGCACGAGATCACCGGTCTTCACCTGACCCGTCGGCATGATTTCAACCCGATATTCCCGGCTGTTGGTCACGACGATCATCGTCGTCAGATCAATCTGCTTCTGTTCCATAAATGCCCGGTCAATCCGAACCAACGGATCGCCGGCTTTGACCTTCTGCCCGGGCTTAACAAAGACTTCCAACCCGCGGCCCTGAAGCTCGACCGTATCCATGCCGATATGCAGCAGCACTTCCGCTCCGTTAGCGCCTTTCAGGCCTACCGCATGGCGGGTTTCCGCCACCAGCAGCACCGTTGCGTTCATCGGAGAGGCCACCCATTCTCCCGCATAGCGAAAACCAATGCCCTCCCCCATCATTTTCTGGGCAAAAACCGGATCCGGCACTTCCTCCAGGGGTATGCTGACGCCGTCCACAGGTGACACGATCTCACATCGTACAGGTTTTTTAAATAAATTAAACATTGCAGCCTCCTCAAGTCATCGTTTTTGGATATCCGCCGCCTTTGCATAATTGAACGATTTCGGACTATCCGCGATTTTACTTTTCTCATTTTAAAGAAGTGCGCTTATTTAATCAACGATAAATGCTGACATTTCATGATTTATCGTTTTTTATTCCGTTCTGTTTCATCTTTCATGACCGGATTTTCCTGAACTGTGTTTCATCCACATCTGACAAGCGCCTCAAAGCGAAAATAATGCAGACTTGCTTACACCTAGGCATTCTATATATTTCCTTCTCTAAAACTTCATTTGAATCCTGCTGTTCATCTTCACTCCCATCTCTAGCAAGACAAAATTCTTGCAAAAACAGAAAAAACCGCTGCATTCAACGGTTCTTTCTGTTTCAGGGTTTATGGACAAGCGGATAAGCAGCTTCTCTGGCCGCTTTTTCCTGACCCCAATGATTTAATCCATTATCAAGCTTAAACCTGCCGATCTTTGAATTCCTCCAGCAGTGCCATAGCCTGCCTGCTTAGGCCGATTTCATAATCCAATTGGAAGTTTTCCGCAGTTACGATCTTCGGAACCGGCAGGGTGTTATAACGTTGCTTTAAACCAGCAAGGATATCTTCTTTATGCTGTTCAAAGAAAGGATGAGCATAGAACACAACGACATCCGGACTCGCGGCAAGCACACGGTTTACGATCCACTGCAGCTGCGCTTGCAAAAGTTCGGCTGAAAGATTCTCCTCATGAAGCTCCGGCAAGGAATCCGCTTCGTCAGCCCGGCTTAGCCTGTCCTTTTGAGCTTTGCCGTTCATTACAAAGCTGCAGCTCAGACCAGATTGTCCAAAACCGAAACTGATCAGTGAATTGTTTTCTTTTAACCGCAGCCGCTGGCCGCTGCCCTCAGCGCTGAAGTGCATGCGGCTGCCGATTATTCCTTTTAATCCGCTGGCCATTTCCAGCTCTTTCAGCAGATCATCGTCAGCTTCACCCTCAGCTTCAAAATCCACGCCCAAAGCAAAGCAGCAAAGCGAAGGCTCACAGCGGCGCATTGTCTGAAGCAGAAGCCGCATTGTTTCCTGCCGATCTGATTCAACTTCAATTTGCCCCTGATTTTTAGTCATCCCCAGGCTGTCCAACAGAAACCAGTCAAGCGTCTGTCCCTGCAGCATCAGCCCAATAACGCTGCGGCAGTCGGGATTGTATTGATAAACCCGGCAGCTCTTTCCTTTTCCGGCGGACTGCGTTCCAACCGCTTGGATTTCCCGTGTTTTTACTAATTCATCTACAAGCCTAATGACAAGCGGCAGATCAAGTCCAGTCATTTCTGCCAGCGCCGCTTTGCTCATCGGATATCCGTTTGCTAGAACTTCCTTTAACTTCTCACGATTGATTTCATTAAGAACCGGTGAATTTGTCATATCCATCCTCCTTTTCCTCCGCGTTTTGACTGCGAATTTTCATGATTGAAAGCGATTCCGGCCGGCGCAGATTTCAGAACGCCCGTTCAAGCAGCGGCATGAATTCCTTCAGTTCATCGCTCGGCACCATCTGCGCGGTGATCCGAATACCTTTTCCCGCTAGCTCGCGAAACTGCTGCGCTTCCTCAGGCGTGACGCTGGTCGTTCCGACAACACGAACAGAACCCAATTTGTTGGAGATGTTTCCGACGTTAATCACAGGAAAGGTGTACCCCAGATCTAAAACTTTTTTTGCCGTTGCAACACCGCGCATGACGACAAACAGTCTTTCGTTGGGATAAGCTTGCTGCTGCAGACGCTGAACTGCTTTCTCAGCGCTGAGAATTGACAGTTTAACAGTAGACGGACAAGCCATGCGCAGCGCCATTTTCTGAATGTCATCCGACGCAGCCTGATCGTCGATGACTAAAATACGTGTAGCGTTTAATGAATTCGTCCAAAACGCCGCTACCTGACCGTGGATCATGCGTTCGTCAATTCTTACGTTGACAATTTCCATCTTCTTTTCCTCCTCAGTAACTTTTTAAATTACTTTTTAAATCTATTTTAATAATAAGTCAGAAAGCGCTTTCTGTCAATCTATTTTTAAAACTATTTTAAAAAGTGCTCAACTTGATCCCGTCCTTCCCTCAACACCGTCTATGATATTCGGCATCGGCGTCCTTCTGCCGCTTAATCGGCTTGCCTTTTCTGTTTTGTTCAAAGTAAATTCACCTCCGGCTCAGGCATGCAAAAAGGCGGAATTTCCCGCCTTCATTGTTTGCTGCTCAATCTGATGACAAATTCGATCATCCGTTTTCTTCCGACTTATTTTCAACGGTTTAATGAAACAAGTTCTTAACCCGCTCCCAGAATGTGGTTTTTACTTCCGGCTGAGCTTCGGCATCCGGTGTTTTTTCTTCCGGGCGTTTGATCTCATCTGTTTTCATGATGAACTTGACGGAAGTTTCCATGTCGTCACTCGCTCCTGCATAACTGCGGTATTCCTGAGATTGATCCAGCGCCGCATGCGCCGTATCCAGCACCTCGTTGAGATCATCCATGGCCTCCGTCACCTTGCCGCTTAATTCATCGATGCCCTCGCGGCTGAATTCATGAACTCCGTCATTCAGTTCGCCGGTCTTTTCCGCCAGTTTTTGCGTCGCGGCTTTAAACTTATCAATGGCATCCGCAATCTCTCCGGAAGCACCGTTGAGTTTATCCAAGCCTGCCTTCATCGCCGCGGTTCCCTCAGCCAGCTGATCGGTTCCTGTTTTCAGCGTTTTGAGTCCTTCCGGCAGCTGCTGCAGCGCGCCCAATGCATTTTTCAGCTCATCCACGCCGCCGATCTGTTCAATCATACCGTTGATCTGCTCAATCATGGCGATCATTTCCGTGGTCAGCTGCTGGGCCTGGCTCATTAATCCGGCCATTTCCTGAACCTTCTCATTCATCGTTTCCTGAACGGATGCGGCAATTGTTTCAATTGTACCGGCAGCGACCTGCTTCCCCGCCTGCCCCATGGCATCCACGCCGGCCTCGGCAGCCTGCCCTAACCCCGCTTTCAATGTCTGCTGTGCGGTGGTCAGCTGAGCATCCAGCTGTTCTTTCACCTTCCCGGCAACCGCCTGGGTTAAATCCGGAATCTGCCCCTCCTCGATGCCCTGCTCAATCAGCGCCTGACTGATTGCAGAAACCAGCGCTTCCTGATTCACTTCAATCGAAACATCCGGCAAATTTGCAGTTACCCCCGCTTTGACCTGATCCGTTGCCGATGCCCAGGCTGTATTGAAGCTTTCACTTTGTGCCGCACCGCGGATCGCATCGCCGGTTGCCTGCGGCATTTCCGCCAATCCCTGCATCGAGTGCGCCAGCTGCTGCATCAGCGCCGAAGCATTCTGCAGCTGGGTCAGACTGTCGTTGAGCTGCCGCAGCAACCCCATCAGCTGTTCATCCGTCAGATTGTATTTCTGCAGCATCGCGCTCAGCTGCTGCTGGATCTCGCTTACGCCCTCCGACAATTTCCGCGCGCCTTCCTGCAAGTCTTTTGACGACGTGGAAGCTGTGTTCAGGCCGTCGGAAAACGTTTTATATTCAGACTGAAACTCACCCATTTTATCATTGAGTTCAATGTTGGCGTCATGCAGCTGCACCGTGCCGTCCAGAATCTTGGCCGTAGCCTCCTTCAGATCATTGACACCGCTGTTCAGCTGATCAAGATCGCTGCGGTCCACTTCCTGATCTTCCAGATGGGAGGGGGCCGCAGCCGCCAGGATGATCGACGGCATTTCAAAGTTTTCCACTTCCGCCGTAATGACAAACTCATCTTTCAGTTTATCCTTGATTTCATCCAGCGCGCTGATCTGGGAGTCCTGCAGCATCTGACTCATGCCGGAAATCGTTGCCAGCGCCACGATTTGATTTTTAGATTCATTGAAAATCAGACCCGACTCCGCCTTAACATCCTTAAATGTTTCCGTCGGCAGATCGGTCACAATTGCGCAGGGAAACAGTGTGGAAATGTATTTTGTTTTTCCGTTGATCGTTTCGGTTTTTTCCAGATGATTGATCAGCTTGATCGTGATCTTCAAACTGCCGTTTTGACCGACGATCTCCTGCGGATCTACGGCTTTGCCGTTAAATTCGTAGCGGATCTGCATCGATAAGGGCAGCGGCGCGGCCGTTGTGCCTTGATAATACAGATCGTGTTCAGCAGAATTCCACACCAGCGAACTGCCGTTTTGCTGCGGCAGGTCATCCCCGCTGATATTTTTAATATTCTCTAAAAGGCTCTGATCCGCAGTTTGATGAAAGCCTTGTTCATTATGCAGCCATTCGCTGACCGTTGCGGATTTCAGCTCTCCCTGCCAGTCCAGAAAGGCATAAACGGTTTCTTCTTTTCTGGTTTTTTCCTCCGGCTGCTCTTCCGCCAGGACCGGTGTCCACAAATTCATCGCCAGCACGCCGGAAAGTGCCAGCGACAGGAAGCCTGTTTTCTTCTTCATCAATGTTCCTCTCCTTTTTTATTCAAAAATTGAAATGACGTCTTTTCAACAATCGGTCCGAAAACCATCAGCAACGCCGGCAGCACCAGCAGAATCACCGCCATGCTGATCAGTGCCCCGCGCGCCAGCATGCCGCACAGCGAACGGATCAAGTCGATCTTGGAAACCATCGCCACGCCGACCGTTGCCGAAAAGAAGCTCAGCCCGCTGGTCAAAATAGAGGAGCTGCACGTATAGACGGCATGCTCAACCGCATCCCTGCGCACTTTGCCAACGCGGCGTTCTTCCTGATAACGCGTCATCATTAAGATCGCATAGTCGATCGTCGCGCCCAGCTGAATCGTTCCAATGACGATGCTGGCGATAAAGGGAATGGTTTCTCCTTCAAAATAGGGAATGCCCATATTGATCGTAATCGCCATTTCAATCGCCGCCACCAGAACGATCGGAACACTGAGCGACTTAAACGAAATCGCAATAATCGCAAACACTGCCAGAATCGAAACAATATTGACCATTTGAATATCGTGATCGGCAATCAGCACCAGATCCCGGTTCAGCGCGCCTTCTCCGGTGATCAAAGCGGTCGGATCAATCGCTTTGACGCGGTTTTCCAGCTCGCTGATCTGGGCGTTTTGGGCAGGGGTGGCCGAGGTATAGCTGGAATTAGCCATGATCATTTTCCAGCCTCCGGCGCTGAAGACTGATCGGATACTTTCGGGCAGCATGGCTTCCGGAATGCCCGCGCCGAGAAACTTGTCGAGCGTCATCACAGAATTGATGCCCTCGGTCGTCCGAATCCCTTCCAGCACCTTATCCATCTGCGGACGGCTGAGCTGATCGCTGACGAGAATGAAATGGGTCGTCGGCATGTCGAATTCATCGCGCAGCTTTTGAGTTCCCGCGGTGGAGGTCAGATCCTGCGGCAGGGAATCCAGCAGATTATAATACACATCAGTTTTCTTCTGAGCCAGGCCAAACGGGATCAGCAGTGCGACCGCGATGATCAGGATCGCTTTGTAGTGGGTCGTTGTCAGCTTGGCAGCCCCTCGAAGCTTGGGAATCAGAATCTTATGTTTATGCTTATGAATCGGTTTGTCAAATACCAGAATCAGCGCCGGCAGAATGACAACAGCGGAGAACACTCCCAGCACAACGCCCTTGGCCATGACTACGCCCATATCCGTTCCCAGCTTTAAGTCCATGATGCACATCGCCAAAAAGCCGGCAATCGTCGTTAAGGAACTGGCGCTGATCGCCGTGAAGGTATTGACCACAGCCTCCGTCATGGCTTCCTGACTTGTTAGGCCTTTGTGCAGCTCCTCGTCATAGCGTTCCAGCAAAAAGATCGAGAAGTCCATCGACACCGCCAGCTGCAGAATTGCCGCCAGCGCCGAAGTGATATAGGAAACCTCACCCAGGAAAATATTCGTTCCGAAGTTATACAGTACGGCATACAGAATCCCCAATAAGAAAATCAAAGGCGCGACGCTGTAGCGCAGACCCAAAAACAAGACCACTAAGGATAACCCCACAGCGACCGCCACATACAGCGGCAGCTCCTGTTCGATCAGCATCTTCGTATCGTTGATGACCGCGGCCAGTCCGCCTAAGAACATCTGCGAATTCATCATCGCCTTGATTTCATCCACCGCTTTCAGCGTTCGGTCGGAGCCGTTGCCTTCTTCAAACGTCACAAGCAGCAGCTGGCAGACGCCGTTGTCCAGCATTCCCCGCAAATCCTGAGGAACCATCTCTGGCGGCATGGTCTGTAAGAAATCCCCCAAGCCCATGACGTCGCGGACACCGTCAATCCCGCGGATTTTTTCTTCAATCCGGTCAACCTGTTTCTTTTCCATGTTTTCGACCGTGATCATCGACATACTGGCGGCGTGGAATTGCTGATCCAGAATTTCCTGCCCTTGTATGGAATCCAGCTGCTCCGGCAGATAACTCAGAATGTCATAGTTGATACGCGTGCCGATATAGCCGACTAACGACGGCATCAGCAGCACCGTAGCCAGCACCAGAATCAGAACTCGTTTTTTTACGATCTGTTCTGCAATTTTTCTCACTGCAGTTCACTCTCCCTTTCCAATGACTATTGGTCATTACGTTTGACAGGATACCGCCGAAATGACTGTTGGTCAATCGACAGATAAATAGATTTGTCTAGCATAATGACGATCAGTCATTGCATATTTAACTCTTTTACCCGCTATGCTACAATGAGGCTGAGGAAGTGAGTTTATGGCCCAGCATACGTTAAAGCAGCAAAAAGAACAGAAGCAAGGCGATTTATTAAATTCAGCGTATCACTGTTTTCTGAACAAAGGCTTCGCCAAGACGACCATCGATGATATCGTTCAGCGAGCTCAGGTCGCCAAAGGCACGTTTTATCTTTATTTTCATGACAAAGAAGACATCATGAAGCATCTTGTCATCCAAATCAGTTCACAGATCGTCATCCGGGCCTACGCCCAAACCCAGCAGCAGCAGATTTCGGATTTTCTGCCGGCTGTGCTGTTTTTCATCGATACGATCATCGAATATTTCAAATCCAACAAAGATCTGCTTAAGCTGATTGAACGGAATTTCTCCTGGCCTCTGGTCGTAGAATATCTTAGTGAAGGCAATCAGGCGGAAATCAACGCGATTCTGGAAGAACTGCTGAGCTATCCGCAAATGCGGCGGTTAGATCAGGATGAGGCTTTCCGGATCCTCTACATGATTGTTGAGCTGGTCGGTTCGGTTTGTTATTCCTCGATTATCGAGGAACAGCCGGCTTCGATCGATCATCTCAAACCGACGTTATACCGCATGGTCGAAAAGATGCTGATGTAATCTCAACACCTAAGTTTGCTGAGCCTCACTCAAACAAAAAAACGCGGGTGAATCTGCCGTTGTGATTCCTCAGCGTTTTTTTACTTCTAATTCTATTGTTATTGCGAAAGACCGCAGGCCTTTAGAATCAGAACGATATTATTCTCCGGCTGCAACCGGAGCAGCAAGAAACTGATCCGCAAACTCCTGTTCCGGCAGCGGCCTGGACAAATAAAACCCCTGTCCCCGTCCGCAATGCAGCCGCCGCAGCATATCCACATCGGCCTGAGTTTCTACTCCCTCGCAGATCACATCGATCTCCAGCGTAGCCGCGATATCGACAATCAAGCCGATAATCTGTTCGCGGCGCGCGTTTTCTTCATTCAGAAAAACCCGGTCGATTTTAATCTCATTCATCATCAATGTGTTCAGCAGATTCAGCGATGAATAACCGGATCCAAAATCGTCAATTGACAAAATGAAGCCTTCCCGTTTCAGTTGATTCAGCATATCCAGAACCGTTTTGGCCAAACCGTTAAAAGCACTCTCGGTGATTTCGATCTGCAGACAGCGGGCTGGAATGGCATAGGCGTCGACAATGGCATGAAATTTTTCATAGAAGTCCCGATGATGAATCGTCACCCGCGAAAAGTTAACAGAAATCATGAAATGATCCTGCAAATTCCGCTCGCGGATAAACCGGCATACTTGTTTCAACATATAAAAATCCAGTTCATGAATAAATCCATTCTCCTCAAACAGCGGAATAAAATCATCCGGAGGCAGTTGGGTGCCGTCCTTGCGGCTCCAGCGCACCAGTGCTTCCGCACCGTAAACTTCCAGCGAAGGAATTTCAAATTTAGGCTGCAGGTACAATTTGAATTCATGCTGAGCCAAAGCGGCATGCCGTTGTTTTATTAACAACGTTTCCTGATTCATCCGGTTCAGCAGCTGCTGATCATACCAGACAAGGCTGCCTTTTCCGCTTTGTTTCGCGCGCTTATGCGCCAGCATCGCATGGTCCATCATATCATGAAGCTCATCTTTTTTATTCATGATACAGGCGCCGACCGTGATTGTCGTTTCGTCAATCACATCCAAAGCCAGCGTTTTCTTCAGCTGTTTGCGCAGCTTCCGCCTCAGCTTTTCCAAACATTCCTTTTCCAATTTCACACAGACATAAAAATTGTCATTGCCGGCGCGAGCGCAATGATCCTTTCCATAGGCGGCTGCAAGAATGGATCCGATCGAGGACAAAATCTGATCACCCACCGCATAGCCGTAGGTTGCATTGACATATTTAAAATCATCCAGATCAAAATACGCGAGCGCCAATTCTCCTTCATTCAAGGTATCCGTGAGTGTTCGCAAGGACAATTCAAACCCTGACAGATTCGCCAAGCCGGTCAGCTCATCGACATAACGGACTTTATCCAATTGTTTTTGTTTATTGAAAAACCAAAGCAGGAAAAAGCCGCCCGATAAAATTAAATAAGCAAAAAAGATTCCGATCGCCAACACCAGCCGGCGGTTGGATATACTTTCCGCGGTTGCGACCATTTCATCAGCCATAACAAAGTATTCCTGACTGGCTTCATACAGGACGTCCTTGTTTTTTCCTGCCCGAACCTCCGCAATTTCTTCCTTCATCGCATTCCAGGCAAACCGCATTTGCTTAAGCCGGTATTGATAATCACGGGCGCTGATCAGCGTCAGATCATACGTTCCCCCGCCGTGCTGCAGACCCTCAAGTATATCGTCCAAATATTGAATGAGCGCATCATCCGGTTCATTGTTCAATTCTTCCTTGACTAGCTTTTGGGTTGCGCCGCGGACAATTCCGCTGTAATTAATCACTTTGGCAAAGCCCAGATTTTCCAAAAACAAAACGACAAGAATCAGGACGGCTACGCCCCAGATCATCGTATAGATCAATAAACTGCGTTTGTCTTTCATGCGCGTCCCCTCTTTTCTGCCCAGGTGAAACTGAACCTTCTTGACCTTCCTTGCTTGAGCTTGTTACGCAGAGCTTCCCATGCGCCTTAAATTCCGCTCGATTATCCGTAAAAAAGCAGGCGGGGTTATTCTTCTTCCTGTTTATTTTTGATCACCAGACAAGCTGCAAGACCGCGCCAGGATACGCGAACGGTTTTCTTCGCCGATGCCGCCGCGGTTTCACCAAACGGACAATCCTCGCAGACAGCCGAACGGCCATGCAGCACCCGGTAACACGGCGTCCCCTTGCCATGATCAGTCTGTGATCCTAAGGATCGTTGATTGGCGTACAGCAGCTCAAATGTATCCTGTCGGATCACATAAAGAGATTCTTCCTGCGCGTCCAGAATCATCTGATAGAAATTCATTTTCTTCGCGGTTTCCTGAGCCTGCTTTTTCTGCAGAAACATCGTCAGGATCTGGGAAACCAGCGTCAGTACGCGGACTTCCTCCGCACTCCACAATCGGCTTCCGGTACACTCATCAAAGCCGACAAAGCCCGCAAACCGGCCGTCCACCTTAAAAGCGCACTGCAGCGTGGAATGAATATGCTGAGCAGCAAACAAAGCCTGCTGGGCTGGGGAAAGCGTACTGATATCACGGCAATAGAAAATTAAATCTTCAGAATATAAGCTTTGATAATCGTCCAGCCCATGATAATTCATATGCTGCAGATTCTCTTTCTGCGGTTCAATTCCCGGCTTGCACCATTCATACGTATTATCGCAATACAGACCATCCTCACTGCTTTCAAACACATAGGCCCGGCTGACATCAAACTGCCTGCCGATTCTCTCCAGAATCGTCATGATTGCCTGATCCAGATTCTCGGTGTGATATAATATCTGAAAAACACTGGAAATCGTACGGTCCGAATTCGGCTGCGGCTTCATCTCCGAATCAATCGCTGTCCGCAAGCCGGAATATTCTAGAGTGCCTAAAGTTTCATTCATCTGCGGGTTATAGATCTGATAGTTGTTCTTCCCCTGCAGCTTCACCTGATATAAAGCTTTATCGGCGCCGGCATACAATTCTTTAAAGGTTTTTCCATGTTCCGGATAGATCGCAATACCAATGCTGCAGGTAACCTGCACGGCATTTTTATCTTTTTTGAACAGACTGCGGAAAATATCCAGCATGACTTCCGCTTTTTGCCGGGCATCCTCCACCCGACTAATCGGTTTCATGAAAATTGTAAATTCATCGCCGCCAATCCGGCCCACAACATCGCTGGACCGCATAATTTTTTTCATGGCCATCGCCAGTTCCGTCAGCACCACATCGCCAACCATATGTCCCTGGGTATCGTTGATCTGCTTGAAATCATCAGTATCGATCATAAACAGCGCACCCATCGACTGCGGATTTTCAGCGATGTAGCTGCTGATCTGACTTTCTGTTTCCGCTCGATTATAAATACTGGTTAAGGCATCTTTTTCAGCCTTGTGCTGCAGTGTTTCAATCTGCCTGCGCTCATCCGTGACATCCAGTCCGATGCTGTAATAGGAGGCAATTCCATCCCAGCTGTCCTGAGCGCTGACGTAGCCTAGCGTTGTCGTCAGAATGCGTTCCTCTCCATCCCGTTTGCGGATACGCTTGTCAAACACCGCGTTTTCCCCCGTAGTTTTCAAATTCCCGGATATTTCCTGCAGCCGCACCATATCGTCGGGATGAATGTAATTGCATTGACAATGCAGCTCCGATTCAAACTGCGTTTCGGTATAACCGATCATCTCCAGAAACTTTTCATTGTACCACAGGACAGTGCTGAGATCGCACGCATCCAATCGCGCCATCCCCACCGGAATCGTGTTCAAAATCACTTCCCGCTCCCGGTCTTTTTTAGCCAGCTTGTACTCAGAGCTGTACATATCATAGGAAAGCTCAATCCGGCAACGGCGATTTTGCCAGCGAATCGGCCGGTCTTTGATTTTAAAGGCCCGTTTCAGCTTCTGATTTTCAAAATTCCATTCGTACGATTCATGTTCTTTTAAGAAGGAATTGGTGCAGAAAGAACAAGGTTTATCCAGTCCCTGAATCACGGCGTAACAGGGTTTGCCCGTCACCTGACTGCGGGCGGCCTGCAGGGTATCGCAGGCGATGGGATTGACATACAACAATTCATAATTATCCTGATCGCTGATATAAACATTTCCCGGATATTCCGCCATCAGCCATTCAGCCAGCTCCGTCATTTCCTTTACGTTCCGATCCAGCTCACGCTCACGCTGAATCAGATCCTCTATCGGCGTATAGGTCAGCTGCAGCAGCGGTTCTGCCGCTTCCCGCATTTTAACGATGCCTCTCAGCCGAAACCATTGTTTCGTCCGGTTCAGCTTCATCGGCAGGTCCAAAGTCAGCGCTTCCTCCTTTGGGACAGCGCGGACTGCCCTCAGCAAGTCAGCTTGTCCCGCAGCCTCAAAGAAGGTCAAGAACTGGGGAGGATTCTCATAAATCTTGGCTAATTCGCAAAATTCGCTGCTGGCCGACACCAGCGTCAGCTTTTCATCCAGCGCATGCCAGCTTGCCGCAATGCCGAATTGATGATTAATATTAAACGTCATAGTTTTGCCTCCGAACTGTCCGAGCCTGATTCCTGAATCGAGTTCGTCATCTTTTCTTATGCTTCAAAAACCGGACAACGATGCCGGCGGGTCTGATCAATCTCGACAGAGAGCTGCGGAATCTGACTTCAAAGCGGACAATCTCTGGGGTTGAAAGAAAAGGACCGCCGTTCTCCGAAAGAGAACCCCGAACCTTTTCTGAAATTATCGCAGACCCTTCTTACAACAATTGATTTTATATGTCCCATTATAGCACAAAGAAAAATATAACCTACTCCTAAAAAGTTGAAAACCGTAAAATAATTCCTGCTTGCAGGGGATAAACCCTCGATTTCTGAATTTTCAGCTGTATTTTATCCCGCGGAATGGCCGTTTCTCATCTTATCGCTGAGAAACAGGCAATCAAACAGGCTCCGTATCCGTTGGATCTGTCAAATACAAAGAGCCTGCGCTAAACCCTCTTTCCATCGCATATAAAAAAACCGCAGCAAATGCGGCTTTCGTTTTGTATTCTCGGATCCGTTAAATTTTTCGGCCGCATCTCAAATCAGTCTGCGGCGCACAGATCTTTCTGTTTACAGTTCGACTTTCTCCAAATCGTTATAAGCGATCTCTGTCGGTGTTTCACGGCCAAACAGAATGCACAGAACCGTCGCGGTCTGCGTATCGTCGTTCATCGCATCAATCGAGCCTTCGATCCCGCTGAACGGACCGGTCAGAATCTTAACGCGGTCACCCGTCGTAAAGTTGACGCTGACTTTGCGGTCGCTCATGCCAATCCGGCGCAGAATCGAATCAATTTCCTCCGGCGATACTGGAAACGGCTTGGCGCCACCGCCGCTGGAACCGATAAATCCGGTAACCCCCGGTGTATTTCGGACAATGTACCAAGCTTCATCCGTCATAATCATTTCAACGAACAGATAACCTGGAAACAGATTGTGCATCTTCTCTACTTTTTTTCCGTTTTTAATTTCAATCTCCGGTTCTTCCGCAACCAGGATGCGAAACAGATAGTCGGAAATGCCCATCGTATCCACACGACGCTGCAGATTTTCCTTTACTCGGTTCTCATGCCCGGCGTAGGTGTTAACCACGTACCATTCTTTTTTAGACTCTGTCATGACTTACGCTCCGATTCCAATCAATTTCAGGAAGAAGGAAACGAAAAATTCACAGGCTACGAAGAAAACGCCGAACGACGCGCAGAAAATCAGAACTTCCATCGAATTTCCGCCCAGTTCTTCTTTCTTCGGCCAGCGAATACGCTTGACTTCTTTGGAGATACCGCTGAAACTAAACCATTTTAACATATCTGTATCCTCCTACTTCGTTTCTTTATGAAGTGTATGTTTTCCACATTTTTTACAGTATTTCATCAATTCAAGACGTTGATTATGCGTCTTGGGATTCCGGTGTGTTACATAGTTGCGTGAAAGGCACTCTGTGCAGGTCAGAATCACTTTTGTTTCTTTCGCCATCGAGGTCCCTCCTTACCGTGCTTATCCACTTTACCATAAAGAAAAGGGTTCGTCAAACAACCCTTAACTTAAGCGGATTATAGCACCTTCCCGGGATCTTTTCAAGCCTCTTCAGAAAATTTTCGAGTGAGGTATTCCAGTTTTTTGCGAACCCGGCTTAATTGGTTGCCGTAACTCTTCCGAGTGATGTTCAAAAGGGCCGCTGCTTCCTGGTATGAGGTGCTTTCCAATGACAGGCACAATATCTTCCATTCCTTCGGTGTAAAGTATCGGCGCAGATGTTTGATCTGTTTGGAAGCTTCGTTTAACGCAAAGCAGTAAACCGGATCAAAGAAGCGGTCATTGGACGCCAGCAGCTCAGCTTTGTATGTAGCATGATTTTCACCCACGATGATATCCAGAGAATCACAGGCGTAAAACGCAGCGTCACTGGAGCATTGTGAGTGCCGGTAAATCGTTAATAAATGTTTCCTCAGACAGTTCTGCAGATAGGTCTTAAAGCTGCAGGGATAATCCTCGCGGTAGTTTTCCGCAGCTCCGACCAGCATCATCCGGCTTTCCTGTTCAAGATCTTCCCGATAAGCATCGCTGGAAACCGAGCAGCTGTCAAATTGTCCGAAGCGGAAAATCATCCCGCAGATCATCGGTTTGTATTTGTTCAGCAGGTCTTCCACCGCCCAGTCGTCCTGTTGGTGCATCATATACAGCAGTTCGTTATCTGTGGATACTTCCTCGGTCATATTTTTTCCTCCTCTTATTTCAGAGGGAAACGCTTCGCATGAATCTGATAAAGCAGAACCGCGCAGGCCACGGAGGCATTCAGCGAAGAAATCGTGCCTTCCATCGGCAATGTCAGCATGACGTCGCATTCTTCCTTAACAAGCCGCGATATGCCCTTGCCTTCCGATCCGATGACCAGCACAACCGGCGTATCAAAGGCCGGCTGCCGATAATCCTGAGCGTTCTGCATATCTGTACCATACACCCAATACCCTGCTTCTTTCAGCTGTTTGAGCGTCTGAGTCAGATTGGCTACCATCGCCACCGGAACGGTTTCGATGGCACCGGTTGAGACTTTAGCCACTGTGGAATTCAGCGATACTGATCGGTTCTTGCGCAGAATCACCCCATCCGCTCCAACCGCATCGCAGGTTCTTAACACCGCGCCCAGATTGTGCGGATCTTCCAGCTCGTCAAGCACGACTATCGTTCCAAGCTTCCCCTGCGGAATCCGGCTGAGCATTTCTTCCACGCTCACCGTTTTGTAATCCTCACAATACAAAGCAATGCCCTGATGGTGCGTATCCATGCAGGCTTTGTCCAACTCCTTGCGGCTGACTCTCTGGGTTGGAATGCGGCGGCTTTTTAACAGTGTTTCTGCTTCCGGAAACCGCATGCCTTCCGCTACGAGTGCTTTCTCAACCTTTTTCTTGCTTTTCAGAATCTGCATTGCTGCGTTTTTCCCGTATATCCATTGTGCCATACTCTGACCTCCTGTTTCATCCTGTTCTAGTCCTGTTTTAATCCCAAATCGTTTCGCAGTTCAAGTTGCCTCGCGGATTCAAGAAAATATCTTGAACACCCCTGCAGAATTAACCCATCCATTTCTTTTTATTGATCAAAAAAAGAGTACCCTGGGCCACATTACAAAAGTAAGCGGTGCGGGTACTACGGTCACGATCAGTATGCGCAATATGCAAGAAAATGCAAACAGAAAATCGTGATTATTTTCGCATTCCTCTTTCATCCGCAAATAAGCTTTAAAGCTGATTCCGCCGCTTTTCCCCACTGCCCTACTGAGCAATTTACCTTCATCCTGCGTTGTTTACTGTGATATCCATTCCGGACAGCCGAAATGATTTTTTTATCGCGGCTCTGCCGCCAGCTTCACAGACGTTCTGACCTGTTCCCAGACCTTCCGCAGCCGCTCCTGCTGGCCGCTCAAATGCCACCACCCGGCTAACGCTTCAAAGCCCGTTGAAATTCGATAAATCTGAACGTCGGTATGCTTTGGAACACTGCCGCTTTTGAAATTGCGTCCGCGGCGGAAGATTTCTTCCTCCTCCTCACTCAGCTCACCGGCATCATGCAGCTGCTCGTAAAATCGTGCCTGAGCTTTCGCACTGACAAACTGAACGCTTAAGCGCTGCAGGTCCTTGGCCCGGCCATACCCCAGCTCCACTAAATATTCCCGCACAAGCAGCGACCACACGGCATCGCCGATATAGGCCAGCGTACTTCCGGACAATTCGTTAAGCTGCATTACATCAATCCTCGTTCGATCAAGATCGCCCGCTTCGCGTCCGCGGCGGCAAAATCTTTTTCTGCCTTGGCCGCATTCCACTGCGCGAAAACCTCTTTGTCATCCTCGCTCAGCTCCACCTTTGGCAGACGAATGCCCAAGATTTCCAGCATCGCTTCCAGCGCCGCGGTTTGCGCGCCGACCTGATCCCACTGGATTTCCCGCTGACGTAATGCCTGATTCAATTTTTTCACCGTTTCAAAAATTTCCGCATATCCATTCGGTGTGTTAAGATCATCGTTCATCGCGGCAATAAACCGCTGCACCGCTTCTTCATCGCGGCCGCTCAACTCAGCACCTGCCAGCTGGCTCTTAATATACGCCTGCTTCATCGGCATTCTGACCTTATCCAGCTCCTTGCGGGCCGTTTCAATCGTTTCATCCGAGAAGTTCAGTTCCCCGCGGTAGTGCACGCTCAGCATCAGCCAGCGCACCAAATCGGCACCCAACTTTTCAATGACATCTTTTGCCCAGGACACATTGCCCAGTGATTTTGACATTTTTTCACCATTGATATTGATCATTGCATTATGCAGCCAATAACGGGCAATCGAATTGTGGAAAAGTGCCTGTGATTGGGCGACTTCATTTTCATGATGCGGGAAGCGCAGATCCATGCCGCCGCCGTGGATATCGATCTGATCGCCGAATTCCTTATGGATCATCACGACGCATTCTGTATGCCAGCCCGGACGGCCTTCTCCCCAAGGAGACTGCCACTTAATCCCCATATCGGTTTCTTTCCACAAGGCGAAATCCAGCGGATTTTCCTTTTTCACATTTTCTTCAATCCGCGCGCCGACCTGCAGGTCTTCCAAATTCTGCTTCGAGAAGCTGCCGTAAGAAGGAACGCTGCTGACGCGGAAATACACATCGCCGCCCACAGCATAAGCATGACCAGTGCTGACCAGTTCGTCGATGAAGTGAATGATTTCATCCATTGTTTCCGTCACCCGCGGGGTAGCGTACAGGGTTTCAGTATTTAGACTTTCCCGAACCTTTTGGTAGGCTTCGATATACCTTGCTGAAATCACGCCCTCCGGGACGTTTTCCTCATACGCTTTCTTGATGATCTTGTCATCCACATCCGTGTAGTTGGACACATATTTTACCGTGTAGCCCTGTGCCTCAAATAACCGGCGCAGCGTATCGAAGACAATGATCGGCCGGGCATTGCCGATGTGGGCATGGTTGTAGACCGTCGGTCCGCAGACATACATGCTGACCTCATTCGGTTTGATCGGCTGAAATTCTTCAATTTTTCCCGACAGGGTGTTGTAAAGACGTATACTCATTTCTGTTTTCCTCCTTGAAATCAAGCTTGTCCCTTTGGACCTTTTGACAGATGTTTTCCACAATGATGAAAACCGAGTTTCCCACAAAAAAAGCATCTCCCGTCAAGAGACGCTTTCCGCGCGGTTCCACTCTTCTTGAACAGAAAGCTTTCTGTTCCGCTCATTCTGCCGTTAACGCCGGCTGCGGCCATCCTACTTCTTTTCAGACCGGCCCTCCAAGAGGCATTCATCCCGGCGCTCCCTGGTCTTTTCACCTGCCAGACCTTCTCTTTGCGAAGCTTTCCTGGATTACTCGTTCTCATCATCGGTTTTCCTTTTTTATTCTACCACTTTTTATTCAGAATTTCCCGTTTTTTCATCGCATACTCGGACTCAGATATAATTCCTTCGTCTGCCAGTGCTTTCAGCTTTCTTAACTGCTCCGCCGGATCCCCCTCCGCTTGGGTTTCTTGTTCCGGCAATGTTTCAGTTATGATTTCATGTTCGGCAATGCCGCCGCGCTTGAACGCGAAGAGTCCGTAAAGGATGCTGATTGTTCCGCCGATCAATCCAAACCCCATGAAAAACAGGCCCGGATTCAGCGATGGACCGCCAAAGCCCATTCCCATCGAATCATGAAAACCAAGCATTGAGGAAGCAAAAATTCCAAAAACAATGAAGAGAATCCCGCCGACGATGTTGCCCATCGCGCCTGAACGTGTGCTGCGGATTTCGGTTTTTCGTTTCATGTTATCGCCTAACCTTCCGTTTTAGATCCATGATCTGACTTTCTGATTAAGCTCAGTATACCCCAAAATTTGCCCTGGATCAACTTTAGCTTAGGCCTGATAGCGCTGACTCAATCCGATTTACAGAGTTTTATTTTCCTTGATTGCACCCTTGCGCCATTTCAGCTGCAGTTTTTCGATCCAGCCTGTCTTATAGCGCAGCGACAGATACCCTACAAACGACATGATGAACGCGCCCAGACAATCGACAATCAGATCCTTCATCGTATCCATTAAAGCCGCCCGACCGATAAACGGCGTCCCGTTTTCCAGCATGAACTTCTGCATGTTCAAATGCAGAATTCCATCAAATGTGAATTCATAGATTTCCCAAAAGACACCTAATGTCACCGCAAAGCAAAAAGCAAACACGGCGACGAACACCGGCGAAAGATTCATCGGAATCTTTTCCGACTTATTCAGAATCGTGACGAAGGAAAAGCCCAGCGCTCCTAACATTCCGCCGCTGAAAGTATGCAGAATCGTATCCCAATGCGGCACGTTGTAATAGAAGGCCCGAACTTCCCCCAAATAGATCGCACAGTACAGAAAGATGGCATACAACAAAAGCATGTAGCTGGGAATCTGGATCTGGATTTTATGTTCGATAAAGTCCGGCAGCCGCATCGCCACCACGCCCAATATACACTGCACCAGCATCAGCACGTAGTCGCTTTTGACACGGACATCTTCGGCCATGGCCTCAGAAGGCGCCAAAACAATCCGAATCGTTAAGAAGATGACAGACAAAATCATCGTGATAAAGACAAAGTTATAAATAAACGAATTCCAGTTGAATCTTTTCTTCATGCGTTTTCCCTCTTTCCAAACATATTTCCTATTTTAATCGGGGTCCCTGCGACTTGCAATCTTTTCTCTTCAATTCTATTCAAAATCGTTCAACTGTCAAAATTTAACTTTGTCTTTTAGCCTGAGCTTTTGGCTGATTCACCATGCTTCCATGACAAAAATCAGAAACCGCAAGTTCCAAATGAACCCGTGATTTCTGATTTTCAAATTGACGGATGAAAGAAGCTTATTCAGCTTCTTCTTTGCTGCGCCGGCGGCTGCGGCCGGCTTTTTTCTTCTCTTCCAGCATTTTGTTGAAGTTGACAATGCCGGTTTTTGCGGTTTCTTCCAGCTGGTCGATCGCTACTTCACCGCTCATCCGCAGGCCCAGGCATTCCATGACCATCGGCAGATTCATCCCGGTCAGCACCGTGACCTTCTCATTCAGCACAAAAGCGGACTGATTGCACGGTGTACCGCCTAACAGATCAGCGAAGACCAACACGCCTTCTCCGGTATTCACTTCATCGACAGCTGCCTGCAGCCGCCCGCGGAAATCTTCCGGATCATCCTGGGTATTCAGTACCAGCGCTTTCATCTGCGGAATGTTCTCGCCAAAGAAAATCTCTGCGGTTTTTAACATGCCTTCGGCTAACGGACCATGACTGATTAATAAAATTCCCTGCATTTCTACCTCCTCGCAGTCTTGTTGAGGACTGCCTCCTTTTTGCGCATTTGTTTCTTGGTTATTTAGTTTTGTTTTTCAGGCCTGTGATGATCCTGTTTTCGATGGGGATGGATCAGCCCGCCGATGACTTCCACGGCCTGCCGAATCTGATCACAGTCCACCTGCACATCGAATTTGCCGCCCGGCATTTCACAGGTCATCGTTGTGGGATCCGTCGTACTGATTAAAATGCCCTCGTTCCAGCTGCGGATCAGACTGTCGTCATTTTCCTGCAAGCTTTGCACTGTCAGTGATGGCCAGGCTTCGGCAAGTGCTTCCTGCAGCCTAGTCGGTTTGCCTTTCAGCATCACACAAAGCGCTTTTTCCCGCCCCAGCTGATGGATGTAAACTAGTTTTGCCTGCGGAAAATTCTCACGCAGCTGCCTGAGCCCCAATTCGGTTCCCGTTTCTTCCAGAAAGCAGAAAGCAACCGGCTCTTTCCGATATTGCCGGGCACATTCCAACAACGCAAACATCGCCGCGTTTTTCCCGGCGTTGCCCGCGGTCTGCCGCCGCCCCAGCCAGAAGGCGAGCAAAAACACGCCGGCTGCCAGGACAAACAGATACCACCGGCCTTCCTGTTTGGTCCCCGCGATGCAAAGCAGCACGCCCATGATGGCTAACAGCACCGTCAGCACCAGCGATACCGTCAGATTATCCAGCTGATTTCTGCGGTTTGCCGACTGGTTTAAAAGCTGTTGGCGAGCGGGAATCAGCCGAGCTTCCCGTAGGTTAAAATCGGCGGCGACAATGACCTTGGCATGCGTGGGATCCCCGCCGAGCAGCTGTTGTCCATGGATGCCCTTTTTCCCCATCAGCGTCACCGGATATCCCAGGGCGCTGAACATTTCACTCAGCTGATACAGCGTGCGTTTTTTCTGTTTCGGACTCTTGCGCCGCGCCATCCTTTGCGACAGCACCAGCAGCCGTTCCTTCATGTTATCCTGCCCATCCATAGCGATTCTTTCCTTTCCCAGTGAGAAAAGGCCGACAAATACCGTCGGCCCTGTTCATTAAAACTTTACGAGATCATGAACCATTTTTTTGTTATATTCCGGGGAAATCTGATGCGTGAGCAGAACACCATGATCTTCCAGATAACGGAACGCTTCCTTATCTCTGTCATCGACAAACAGGCATGCTTCCGCTTTGACCTTATTTTCATTGTCTTTAGCGTACATGCCGCTGATAACGATCTCCGGCATGGAATAACCGAGCTTCACAAGCTCCACGGCGTCAAAGATCTCTTTAAACACGACCATCACGCGGTAGTCTTCCAGCTCATCGCCGGTTAATAAATCATAAGCATCCTCCGGGGAAACGGCGTCGACCTCCGCATTGAGCGCCGCCAGTTCCAGCAGCATGACCTGCGTCGGATCATTCGCCGTTTTTTCGTTGACCACCACAAATTCCTCGATGTTCAGCGCCCGTGCAAAGTTACTGACCTGACCATGCAGCATTCTTCCGTCCAGCCGATACTGAATAACTGCCATATTTTATTTCTCCTTTCAAATCGTAGTGTTTCCGCCCTTGAATCTCCGCAATTACAGAATCAGGGAAATGATCAGCGAGAAGACAAAGATTAAACCGACCAGTTTCAAAGAAGAAATATTCTTCTTATACAGCCAAGCCAGACAGATCGTCAGCGCTAACGGCGCCAGACCCGGAATAATGTTGTCCAATTCCTGCTGAATGTTCAAAACATAATCGCCGATCTGGATCGCGCTGGTCAGCTTAAAACCAACCCAGGACGGAATCAAAGCACCGACCGCGGTCATGCCTAAGATCGTCGCGCTTTCCATCAAGCGATCCAAAATTCCGGATTTATTCATATCACGGATAACTTTCATACCGTTTTTATAGGTATAGAAGAATCCGAAATAGGAAATACCGAAGTAGTAAGCGTTGCCTAAGACAAAGAATAAGATTGCGCCGAAGATCGATCCATTCATCGCGAAGCCGGCCGCCAGCGCACCGATAATTGCTTCAACCGTCGCGCGCAATGAATCACCGATGCCTGCCAGCGGACCCATTAAGGAAGCCTTAATCGTATTAACAGAATCTTCTAAAGCCGACCGTTCTTCACCCTGCGGCATATTGGCGATCTGTTCTTCCTGCGCACAGTTCATGCCGAGGGTAAAGCCCATCCATTCCGGCGTTGTGTTGTAGAACGCCATATGACGCTTCGCCGCAGAAATCTGATCTTCTTTATTAGGATATAATTTTTTCAGAACCGGCGCCAGCGCCGAGAAATACTGCAGCGTCTGGAAGCGTTCGTAGTTGATCGTCACCATTGGGAAGCAGGAGAAGCGTAAGAAGACGCCCATCAGTTCCTTGCGGTCTAATGAAATGATCTTGTTATCGTTCATCGGTTGTTCCATTCTGTTTTCAGTCATTACATCGCACCTCCTTTTCTCCGTTTACCCTGCGGGCCGAAGAAGAAGACAAAGATCGCCATCGAAACGCCCAGCAGTGCGATCGCCAGCAATGAACCGCCGAATACGGCGCACATAACGAAGCCTACGATAAAGAACGGAATGTATTTGACTTTATACATCATTGCCAGCAGCATGCCGAAGCCAAGCGCCGGAAGCATACCGGTTGCGGCTGAGAGCCATTCAGAAATCCAAACCGGCATATTTTCATTAACCATCGTAACAAAGCTGGAGCCGAAGTAGATGCACAGGAAAACTGGAATGAATTCAGTGATGAAGAAGACCAGCGAGCCCACCAGCTGCAGCCGTGTCATCTTCTTATAATCCGCGGTTTCCGCATACTTATCCGCAATATGCATCAGCGGTGTATTGATCGTCCACGCTGCCATACGGCCTAACTGACCCATAACGGAAACCGGAACGGCGATCGCAATCGCAGTTTCCATTTCCACGCCGGTAATAATGCAGAGCGCTGTCGTAACCGTCGTCGCTGTTGTCGCATTGACCGGAATCGCCGCACCGACACCCTGAACACCCATATAAACCAGAGTCAGCGTACCGCCGATAATAATGCCCGTTCTTAAATCCCCCAAAATAAGACCGACCAAAGCGCCGCAGACGACAGGTTTGGTTGTCTGCAAGTTGACGAAGCCATAGTTTGTCCATCCAAAGAATGCACAGACAACAGAAACAAATAAAGCATATCCTAGTCCAATATTCATATTGTACCTCCTCTCTAGGATTTACTTTCATTCCCACTCTCGCTTTTTGTTTTTCCAACCTCCTATTCTATTAAATTCGGCCGGCAGATCCGCCATGCCTATTTCTTGATATAATCAACAAAACGTTTTGTGATGCTCATCGGATTGGTAATCGCCGTACCCACGACGATCACATCAGCGCCGCATTCATAAGCTTTCTTCGCTTCTTCACGCGTCCAGATCCGGCCTTCCGCATTGATGAAAACCTCCGGAAATTCTTTGCGGATCTGTTCGATGAGTTCAAAGTCAGCGCCTAGCGCATAACGGTCCAGACTGTCCGCCGTGTACCCGGACAAGGTCGTAGAGATGATATCGGCTCCGGCCTGAACGCAAAGACGGGCATCGTTGATCGTAGCGATATCGGCCATGACCACCTGATCCGGATATTTTTCCTTGATTTCCCGAATCAGCTCATAGGCTTTTCGGCCGTTGCAGTTGAGGCGGTCAGTCCCATCGACAGCGATGATGTCGCTGCCGATTTCCCGCAGCACTTCAACTTCCTTCATCGTCGGTGTGATATACACGTCACAGCCCTCAGTTTCGACTTTCCAAATCCCGATCATGACTTTATCCGGGAAGGCTTCTTTGATCATCTGAACGTTCTCCGGCCGGTTTGCCCGGAAGCCGGCGCAGCCGCCGATCGCCGCGGCCTGAGCCATGCGGGTCATTTCTTCCGGTGGATTAAATGGATTTTCTTCCTCATTGGCTTGGCAGGAAACGATCAGTTTTCCTCGAATCTGTTGAAAAATTTCCTCTTTGTTCATAACGGCTCCTCTCTCTTTTTTGTGTCCGCAAAGGTACACCTTTATAAAACTTATGCAAGACAGGAAAGAACAGAACTAAAACAGGTAAAAATTAAATCGTTTATTCACCTTTCTCGTGCAAATGAAGGATATTTTGGTCAATTGTAAAGGTAAATGCAAGTACGGAGAAAAAGGAAAAGACAGGATAAGAAAAGGGAAAAAAGGAAGAAAGAAAATAAAAAAAGAAGGGAAGAAATCGGAGAAAAGTGTTAAAATAACGATA